>Ga0180432_10007019_pt1 | contig 14448 bp, 6 predicted proteins | sample SS_ome_10_FD_132414 | JGI IMG/M metagenome (GOLD analysis project Ga0180432, IMG submission 132414) | Hypersaline lake sediment archaeal communities from the Salton Sea, California, USA - SS_1_MS_2 metaG | ecosystem: Environmental > Aquatic > Non-marine Saline and Alkaline > Hypersaline >... | reverse complement strand
GCCCGTGCGCGAACAGGGAGATTGCCATGAACCGAAAAGCGATTGTGCTCATTGTTGTTGTGGCTGCCGCCTTTGCGGCCTTCTGGGTCGTCGGGCGCTCGGCGGGGCCTTCCGGACGGACCGCCGGGGAGATTGCCCTCCTCATCAAGGCCGAGAAGGCGGCCCGAAAGGCGCAGATGGCCGCCGAGGGCCGTCCCTATGAACCCGGCGCCTTCCCGAATGAGTGGGGTTACGTCCAGCGCGCGTACCCGCATGGGCGGATTCACTTCGGGCAGTTGAAAGACGCCGTGGCCGGCGCACAGGCGATGCGGCTGGAAGCGAGAGGGAAGACCCGCGCCGCCTGGACGGAGAGGGGCCCCAGCAACATCGGCGCCCGGGTGACGGACATCATCATTCATCCCTCCAATCCCGACATCATCTATGCCGCGCACGCGAGCAGCGGTGTGTTCAAATCCACGGACGGGGGCGGTACGTGGAATCCGATCTCCGACGATCTGCCCGTCCTGACGATCGGGGCCATCGCCGTCGATCCCGTGGATCCGGACGTTCTCTACGTCGGAACCGGAGAGGCCAACGCCAACAGCTACAGCTTCATCGGGATGGGGGTCTTCAAGTCCACGGACGGCGGGGACACGTGGGGTTACATCGGCCTCGAAGAAACCCGCTACATCGCCCGCATTGTCATAGATCCGGAGAACACCGATCGCATCTGGGTGGCCGGCACGGGAGCGCTCTTCGGGACGAATCCTGAAAGAGGGATCTACCGTTCCCTCGATGCCGGAGATTCCTGGGACCTCGTGCTCTCCGTGTCGGATTCCACGGCGGGAACCGACGTGGCCATCGATCCCACGCGGCCCGACACCGTGTACGCGGCCATGTGGGAGCGGGTGCGGGGGCTGACCTACAGGCAATCCGCCGGCCCCACGAGCGGGATCTATCGCTCCACCGACGGTGGGGACTCCTGGGTGGAGCTCACCGCAGGGTTGCCGTCGGGGTCCGGCGTCGGGCGAATCGGGCTCTCCGTCTGCGCCTCGAGCCCGAACGTCGTCTATGCGATCTACGCCGATCATCCGGGCTATTTCGCCGGCGTATACAAGACGACCAACGGCGGTGATTCATGGACCCGCACCAACGACGGGGCGCTTGACGCGCTCTTCAGTTCCTTCGGGTGGTATTTCGGGCAGATACGCGTCGATCCTTCGAATCCCGACCGCGTGTTCGCCCTCGGAGTTCCCTTCTACCGCTCCGAGAACGGCGGGACCTCGTGGTCCGAGGTCGGACCCTCCAACCACGTGGATCACCATGCGCTGGCCTTCGATCCGTCCGACCCCTCGCGCATCTTCGAAGGCAACGACGGCGGGATCTACCGCTCCACCAACCCGGGAACGTCGTGGACCAAGCTCTACCATCAGCCCACGAATCAGTTCTACGCCATCGAGATCGACTACCAGAACCCGTCCCGGCTGTACGGCGGCACCCAGGACAACGGAACGCTGCGTACGGTGACCGGAGACGTCGACGATTGGGAAGAGATTTTCGGGGGAGACGGGTTCACCTGCATCGTGGATCCGACCGATCCCAACACCATCTTTGCCGAATACCAGTGGGGGAATCTCTACAAGTCGACCGATTTCGCAAACCACTGGGACTGGGCCCTGGACGGCGTATCGGAATCCGACCGGCGAAATTGGTCGACCCCCGTGGTTCTCGATCCGTCGGACCCGCAGACGATGTACTTCGGGACCTACCGAATGTACCGGTCCACCAACGGAGCGGATTCATGGTCGGCGATCAGCGGAGATCTCACCAACGGGGACCAGGGCGCCAACTTCGGCACCATCACGACGATTGCGGTGGCACCCTCGGATCCGGACGTCATCTACGTGGGGACGGACGATTCGAATGTCTGGGTCACGCAGAACGGCGGGGGGAACTGGACGAACGTCTCCGGTTCACTTCCGGACCGCTGGGTTACACGGGTGGCCGTCGATCCCACCGATGACTCGATCGGCTGTGTGACGTTCTCGGGTCTGCGCTGGGATGAGGCGATCGGCTACGTGTACCGCACCACCGACTCCGGCGGGTCGTGGGCCGACGTCACGGGGGATCTCCCCGGCGCGCCGGTCAACGCCCTGGTCATCGATCCCGACCAGACGTCTCGACTCTTCGTCGGGACGGACGTGGGTTGTTTCTACACGGAGGATCTCGGCGGGACGTGGCGGATGCTTGGGACCAATCTTCCGGCCGTGCCCGTTTACGATCTCAAGCTGCACCAGCCCACCCGGACACTCGTGGCGGGGACACACGGCCGGTCGATGCATTCGATCGATCTGGGTACGCTGACGGACGCGGTTGCGGGTGACTTGCCGGGCCCGCGCATTGCGGCGGGGCTGTCCAACCATCCCAATCCGTTCAACCCGAACACGACCATCGCCTTCAACCTCACGCGGGCATCGAACGTCTCACTCGACGTCTTTGATCTGGGCGGGCGCCGGGTCCGATCGCTTCTGTCGGGATCGCGGCGGGCAGGGTCGCATCGGGTGGAATGGGACGGAAGGAATGACGGCGGTCGTCCGGTGGCGAGTGGGATGTATATTGCCAGGCTGGAGACGGATGGGGGAGTGGCGACCCGGAAGATGAATCTCGTGAAGTAGACGGGACCGGGGTCGTTAGAGCAGCGAGCCGGACAAGCGACACCGGACATCGTGGACGCGCCGTGGCGGGTGACCGATGAACACACGGCGATTCCCCTTCAATCCGTTCTCGCCCAGGGTCGGATTGTTGTTGTTTTATCACACACTTTGTGATAAGATTCACAACCGGTAAGGAATATCCGTAGAGGTCCGCACACACGGGAGGCCCTGAACCCGGCGCTGTTTCGAGCGCATCGTCCACACGGGGGAGGATTGTCATGAAGACCACAAGGGCCATCGCCGTCATGGTGTTTCTGCTGATGGCCGTGTCCGCTGCGTCGGCGGACACGGTTCTGGTGAAGCCGGACGGGACGGGAGATTTCGCCACGATCCAGGCGGCCGTGGATTCGGTGAGCGAGGGCGACGTGATCGAGCTGGCCGACGGAACGTTCATTGGAGAAGGCAACCGGGACGTGATCGTGGGCAAGGCCATCACGATCCGCTCGGTAAGCGGAGATCCGGATCTGTGCATTGTTGACTGCGGGGGGTGGGGTGAGCCGCACGTGGGATTCGTGTTCGCCGACTCGCTGGTGAAAGGGGCGGATGGTACTCTTGAGAACCTCACGATCACACAGGGGTTCTTTGACATGGGCGGCGGTATTCTGTGTATCGGGTGCTCGCCGACTATCCGTGGGTGCAAAGTGATCGGCAACGCGGCGATAATGGGAGGAGGCATCGGGGCCATCGCGGCTTCGCCCGTCATCATCGGCTGCGAAGTATCCGGCAATCTGGGTTTCTATCTGGGCGGAGGCATGGGTTTCATGTCCTTCTGCTCGGCCGTCGTGGAGAGCTGCCTGATCTCGGGCAACATGGCGGCCCCCACGAACATGACGGCAATGCCGGAGGGAGATCTGGAGTCTCTCTTGGGCGACGCGTGCGCCCGGTGGATCCCGGACTGGCTCTCCGATCCCGACGAGCGGAAGCAGGGCGAACCCTTCTACGGCGGCGGCGGAGTCGCAGGCGTGGATTCCTCCTCGGTAGCTTTCACCGAGTGTAGAATTTCGGAGAACGTTCTCGGCGTGCCCCTGGAAGTCCGTGCGATGGGTCTGGGGGGAGCGGGAGTCTCGTTCCAGGTCGGCGGGTCCGTCACGTTTCTGGGATGCGATATCGAATTGAATCGTATCGAGCTTCCCGGAGACATTTCGGACATGCAGATCGCGGGTATCGGCGCTTTCTTTCTGGAGACAACCCCATCGCTGGAGCGGTGTGCCGTTCGCGGGAACGTAATCAGCGGATTGCCCAGCGACTTACTGGAGAGGAGGGCGCAGAAACAACCCCCGCCCCCGCCCCTTTTTATGGTGGGCGGAGGGATCTGCGATGCCGGAGGCCAATTGCAGATGACGGACTGTCTGGTTACCGACAACTTCGGTGTCCTCGGCGGCGGCCTTTTCGTTGAGGGTTGGGAGTTCGGGGATTCGACGTCGACGTCGATTCGCGGGACGCTCATTGCGCGCAACGGCGCCCACTACGGCGGCGGGGTCTGGTTGGCCCGCGGCGTCATGGAGATGGAGAGCTGCACTGTGACCGGCAACGGCGCAGAAATCGCTGGCGGCGTTTTCCTGGCCCCGTTTATAGCAAAGGGAAACACGGCGGCCGGGATCCGGGACCTTCCGAAGCCCAGCTCGGCGCCGTGGAGACGCGGCGGCGAGACCAAGAACGGATTGGAAATGATTTTCGAGAACACGATTCTCTGGGGCAACTGCGCACTGGATTCGGCGACGTCCGAAGGGGCCTTCTATTATCCGGCCAGCTTCGAGTGCTGCGACGTCGACTCCGGGGAGATCGAAGTGTCCACGGAGGGTCTCGTGACCTGGGTCGGCGACAATCTGTTCGTCGATCCCATGTTCTGTAGTGCGGTCGAGTGCAGTACGATTTGGCAGGATTTCCCCTACGCGCCGGACAGCAACTTCCGTCTGGATCCCGCTTCCCCCTGTGCGGCGATCAATTCTCCCGTGTGCGGCCTCATCGGCGCGCTGGGTGAGGGATGCAGCGAGTGTGTAGTCCGAAGGGTGCCCATCCCGTATCCGACGATTCAGGCCGGCATCGACGCGGCGCAACCCTGCGATACGGTTCTGGTTGCCTGTGGAACCTACTACGAATCCGGTATCGACATGAAGTCGGGCATCTATGTGACGAGCGAGACGGGAGAACCCGACTGCGTTACGATCACAGGGCAGAAAGGGGGAATGATTTTCAGCTGTATGGGGGTGGATGACGCGGCCAGCATCGTCGGATTCACTCTGACCGGCGGGTCGCAGGGGGCCATGTATTGCTGGGAGTCGTCCCTCACCGTTCGCAACTGCCTCTTTACCGGAAACACGGTCTCGGTGTACGGGGGCGGGGCGCTTCACTGTCACTACGCGTCGCCGGTTCTGGAGCACTGTGACTTCGTCGACAACGTCGCCGCCTACTACGGCGGGGCCGTCTACGTCTACCAGTCGAACGTAAATCTGACCGATTGCACTTTCTCGGGGAACTCCTGCGACTATGACGGCGGCGGCATGCACGCCAAGCAATCGACCGTCGTCCTTACGGACTGCCGCTTCATGGAGAATACCGCCGAGGACGGGGGTGGGCTCTACAGCAACCGCTCCGCCGTGACGCTCGAAGGATGCGTCTTCTGGGGAAACATGGCCGACGGAGGCGGGGGACTGCGTTGTTACTGGAGCGATCCCGTCATCCGGAGTTGCACCTTCGCCGGAAACGTGGCCCCGACGTATTCCGCGATGTTCCTGTGGTCGGGCAACCGATCGAGCATCGAGAACACGATCATCGCCTTCAACGGGTCGGGCGACTGGATCGGCTGCTACGATGACGGCAGCATTCCGTCGCTCGTCTGCTGCGATGTCTATGGGAATTCGCAAGGGGACTGGATCGCGCCCATCGCGGATCAGCAGGGAAACGCGGGGAACATGTCGAACGATCCTCTGTTCTGCGACCTCGAAAGCGGGGATTGTCGCCTGGAGCTGGGGTCGCCCTGTGCGGATGCTCCGGGGTGCGGGCTCATCGGGGCGTTGGCGGCGGGATGTGAAGTGACCCGGGTGGTCGAAGGCGCTTGGGAGGAGCCCGCGGCGTTCCGCCTGGAGTCCATCATCCCGAATCCGTTCAATCCCTCGACGGAGATTACGTTCTCCATTCCGTCGAGCTCGGGTCGATCGGAAGTCACGCTCGCGGTCTACAACGCCCTTGGCCAGAGGGTACGGAGACTGGTCAACGAGGAACTCTCGGCGGGCGTCCACCGGGCGTTCTGGGACGGGAGGGATGAGAACGGAGTCGGCGTCGCGAGCGGGATCTACTTCTGCAACCTGAGATGGGGCGGGGAGAGTGAGACGAAGAGGATGGTGTTGTTGAAGTGATGTAGATCGTGACTCGATGTGGGGGATCATGGATGGGGGCTCGCGTGTGCGATTGCCCCGGGAGCGGGCGGCTCGATGAGCCGCCCGTTGACGTTTCCCTTCGTCATCCTTGTGGTTGAGTCTCCGGGGGTTGGGATTCGTCGATTTGTCGCCCACATCGCTCCAGTTGACTTCTCTCACGGCCGACGTCTAGAATGAAGCGCTACCCGTTTTGCCGGAGAACCGACGAGATGGAAACTCGCGCGACGCGGCCGACGATGTCCGTTTCCCCATGCACGTGGATCCTTCTGGTCTTCCTGGGCCTGGTGGGGGCCGTCTACGTTTTGGTCGCCACCTCTCAGTATGGAATCGGGTACGCGGGGGATTCCGGCGGTTATTTCGGGCCGGCTCGAGCGATCCTGGGAGAGGAACCGTTCTTCCAAAGCCGCCACTCGGTCATGTGGCCGCCCGTCTATGCCGCGTTTCTGGCGCTGTCCGGACTCCTGCTTCGAATGGAGCCGCTGGGCGCCGCCCGGTTTCTGAACGCAGGCATTTTCTTCGCGATCATCCTTGTCACCGGCGCCTGGGTCCTCCGACGACTGAAGTCTCCGCCCGTCGCGCTCACCTGCTCCCTGTGTCTCCTGTTCTCGTATCCCCTGTTGGTGATGGCCAAGATGGGTCTATCCGACACTCTGTTCGTTCTGCTTCTCGTGCTGTTTCTCATCGCCTGCGAGCGCTACTTCGAGAAGGGCAGGATCCGGGATCTCGTGCTGGCGGGACTCGTTGCCGCGCTGTCTACCCTCACGCGGTACGCGGGGGTTACGCTTGTACTCTCCGGAGGGCTCTTTCTCGTTTTCGATGGCCGGATTCACTTCGGCAGGCGGGTCCGGGCCGTCGTCCTCTTCTGCGCCGTGGCGCTGACGCCCCTCCTTCTGTGGCTCATCCGAAACTGGGTGGTGTCGGGCACGCTCTTCGGAAACCGCTATCCTTCGCCGAAACCGTTCGTCTGGAATCTCTTGAGCACGGTGGTTCTCGCGGGCCACTGGTTCGTTCCGTTTGATGTCCCGAGGTATCCCAAAGCCGTTCTCGGCGGGCTTTGTCTGTTGGGCGCAGCCGTGGTCGTGTGGAGGTGCATACGACGGAGGTGTCTCGGGGGCGAGTCGTCGACGCTCGTTCGGCTCTTGCTGTTCATGGGCGTCTACCTGGCCTATCTCGTCGTCAGCACGACGCTGGTCGCGGTCGAGCAGATCAGCCTTCGCTACTTGCTGCCCGCGTACGTGCCGGCGCTGCTCGTGGTTCTGCCCGTGCTGTGGAACGTTGCACGCTCGGGGGGTCGGACGCGCCGGAACGTCATCTTCGGGGCGGCGGGCCTCTGGCTTGCCCTGTCGCTGGCGAGCGGGGCCGAGCTGATGAACCTGTCCCTTGGGAAGGGAACGGGAACGTACTCGGCCCGGCGGTGGACCGAATCCTCGCTGATCGCCTATCTCAAGACTCACCCGGTGGGAGGGGAGCTTTACAGTAACTACCCCGAACCGATCGATCTTCTGACCCGCGCTCGGGCGAAGCGATCTCCTCGATGGCATGCGGGAAACGCCCCTCAGGTCCCGGTGAACGAGCTGGAGGATCTCAAACGCGCTCTGGGTGGGGAAGGGAGCGCGTATCTGGCGTGGTTCGAAGGGATGGACAACATCTCTCTGGTTCCTCTCGACCGCCTTGCAGCCGAGTTACGTCTCGAAGAGATCGCCTTCGCGGCCGACGGCGCGCTGTATCGCGTGAGTGCGGGTGCGTTGGGAGGGGCAGAACCCGAGGGAATCGCAAATCGTAAATAGGAAATAGCGAATAGGGGAGAACTCATGAGTAGGGTCCTGCGGCCCTACTCACGGGTTCTCGGCGCCGGGTAATCCACGTCCACCCGCAGGGGATACGTGTAAGGACCGTTCCAGCCGTCTTCAAAGACCCTCCGCATCCTCTCGGCCAGAGAATCGGATACCACGACCATCTCGACGTTGCGGGAGCTGTGGAAATAGTCCTTGCTCCAATTGCTGGTTCCCACCCAGAGGGTCCGCCCGTCGATCACCATGTACTTGCAGTGCTCCACCCGTGCGAAGGGGATGAATCCCCCGCTCCACGGAGGGATCGTGCTCAGGCGAATGCGGACGTTGGGGACGAGGGAGAGGCTCTTCAGATAGTCGATGCCGGGGTGGCGTTTGTTCCAATCCGAGAGGATCATGCGGACGGTGACGCCGCGGGCGGCGGCGGAACGAAGCGCGTTGTCGATTTCCGGATAGAAACGTCTTTGCGCGTCGGTGGGAGAGTAGCTCAGGAGTTGGATGAGAATGTCTTCCTTGGCGGAGTCCACCAGCCGGATGAGCTCCGGCTCCGACGCCGGGATTCCGGTCGGATTGAGCTCGGGAGGGCTCGCGACCAAGTACGCGCGAGTGATCTCCCCTCCGGGAGTCTCCTCCCATGTCGGGAGGTTCGGGGCCGCGTCCACCGAATCCGCCGGGCCTTCTCCGCCCTCATCCAGAGCGGAGGCCGGTCCTTCCTCTTCCCCGGCCAGGCGCCAATCCGCATCGAAGATCCGGCCGAGCGTCCGCGCGAGAGTCTGCGACGCCACCCTCAGCCCGATCTCATGAATGTGCTCCAGGGCTCTCCAATCGAAATTCTGAGATCCGAGGAACAGTTCCTGGTTGTCGACAATGAAGTACTTGGCGTGGAGGACGCCGCCGGTCAGGGGTTTGATGTCGTAGAGCCGGACCTCGATTCCGTCGGCGCTCTTCAGCCGGTCGATGGTCTTGGGATAGGTGGGGTAGAAGGACTGATCGGTGAGGACCCGAACCCGCACGCCCCGCTCGGCCGCCGTGAGGATCGCCTGGATGACGGGCTCGAGCAAATTCTCCCCTTCGTTGTTGCTGAGGTAGAACTCCGCCAGATCGAGAGTCTCCCGGGCGCCTTCGATCATCTCCACCCAGACATCGGCGGCGTTTCGAATGTCCGGCTGATCCAATCTCGTCTCGACCGGAACGGATTCGACGATTTCGATCTCGATTCCCGGCGCACGCCCGGCGGTCCGTAGCCCGGCTTCGGCCGATGATGAATCGGGCACCGGCTCGGTGCCGCCGGCCGCCGGCGCGATCAGAGCCGCAAGGACGACAAGGGACACATACGGCAATTCTAAGGCTCTCAATGAATTCCTCCTGTATGTCAGAGTCGCGATACAGGCTAGTGCGCCCAAAGCCGCGTGTCAAGAAGGACTCCGAGCGCCGGATCCCTGGAGAGCCCCTGTGTCGTCTCCCCGGAGGCGGGGACGCATCTTCACGCCGGATGACGCGGCTTCGGCCGTCTGTTTTCTGTTGGTTGGCGGATGTTTCTCAGTTCCAGGCAAATCGCCTCGTTTTTGGAGTTCAGTTTGATCCGTTGGCAGTCGATAACAGGGGTGGCGGGATCCCGAATGCCGGTTGCAAAGGGCCGGGCTTCGTCGTAGAATCTCGCTCACTCGAAACGTCCTTGGGAGAATCCGGAGAATGAAGAAGATTGCTTTCCTTGGGAACTACCTTCCCCGCCACTGCGGAATCGCTACATTCACGACGGACCTCTGTGAATCTCTTGCCGTGGAGGCGACCGACAGCTTGTGCCTGGTCCTGGCGATGAACGACACCCCGGAAGGCTACACGTACCCGGATCGAGTGCGGTTCGAGCTGCCCCAGAACGATCTCGCCGGCTACAGACGGGCGGCCGACTTCCTGAACATCCACAACGTGGACGTCGTCTGTATGCAGCACGAGTACGGCATCTTCGGCGGATCCGCCGGCAGCCACGTGTTGGTGCTGCTGAGGGAGCTGAGAACACCCGTCGTGACGACGCTGCACACGGTGCTGGAGAAACCCGACCCGGCCCAGCGCGCCGCAATGGACGAGGTTGCCGCGATTTCCGATCGGCTCGTGGTCATGAGCCGCAAGAGCGAAGCCATCCTTCGGGGTACCTATGCGGTCCCGTCCGAGAAAATCGACTTCATCCATCACGGGATTCACGACGTTCCCTTCGAGGATCCCAACTACTACAAGGATCTGTACGGGGTGGAAGGCCGGCGCGTGATCCTCACTTTCGGCCTGCTCTCGCCGGGCAAGGGAGTCGAGTACATGATCGAGGCGATGGCGGAAGTCGTGGCCGAACATCCGGACGCCATGTACATCGTCCTCGGAGCCACGCATCCCCACGTCCTTCGAGATTCGGGAGAAGACTACCGGTTGTCCCTTCAACGCCGCGTGCGGGAGCTGGGACTTCAGAGTAACGTTGCCTTCCACAACCGATTCGTCGAGCTGGACGAACTGAAACAATTCATCGGCGCGGCCGACGTCTACGTGACTCCGTATCTCAACAAAGAGCAGGCGGCCTCGGGAACGCTGGCCTATGCCGTAGGGTCCGGCAAGGCCGTGGTCTCCACACCCTACTGGCATGCGGAGGATCTGCTCGCAGAGGGCCGCGGTCTTCTCGTACCGTTCCGGGACTCCGAGGCGTTGGCGGAGCAGATTCTGAGGCTCCTGGACAACGAAGTCGAACGCCATGCGTTGAGGAAGCGGGCGTACCACTTCGGGCGTCAGATGGTCTGGCGGGAAGTCTCCCGGCGGTATCTCGAAAGCTTCGCGCGCGCACACGAAGCACGGGCCTGCCATCCGAAGGCGATCGGCCTCGCGAGATTGGCCGAGTCGGAACAGATCGAGCTCCCGCGGCTCAACTTGTCACATCTGCATCGCATGACGGACGACACGGGCATTCTCCAGCACGCCACCGGCAGCGTCCCGAAGTACGATGAAGGCTACTGCACCGACGATAATGCACGGGCTCTTATCACGGTTCTCATGGCGGGACAGATCTCGGGAGGGGTCGAGGGGTTGCGCGATCTTTCCGCGCGTTACCTGGCTTTCCTCGGCAACGCTTTTAACCCGGACATCCGCCGATTCCGGAATTTCATGTCCTACGATCGGCGTTGGCTGGAAGTCCGGGGATCGGAAGACAGCCAGGGGCGGGCCCTGTGGGGGCTCGGCACGGCGGTGGCCCACGCCGGCGAGGAGGGCCAGATCGCCATGGCGGCCAATCTCTTCGGGCAGGCGATCGGGACGGTGGAGGAATTCCTTTCGCCACGCGCGTGGGCGTTCGCGATCATCGGCGTGCACGAGTATCTGCGACGCTTCAGCGGAGATAGTGAAGTCCGAAGAATGAGAAAGGTTCTGGCGAAACGTCTCTTGGAGCTCTATCGGCACACGGCAACGGAAGACTGGCACTGGTTCGAAGACGTGCTGTCCTACGCCAACGCAAAGCTGCCGCACGCGCTGATCCTGTCGGGCCAATGGATGCAAGAGGGCGAGATGACGGAAGCCGGGCTTCGGTCGCTGGAGTGGCTGGCGCGTCTCCAGACGTCCCCAGAGGGATACTTCGCTCCGGTCGGCAGCAATGGGGGCCATCGGCGCGGTGGGCAGATGGCCCACTTCGACCAGCAACCGATCGAGGCACAGGCCATGGTGGCCGCCTGCTTGGAAGCGTATCGAATGACGCGCGAGCCCAGGTGGCGCGAGGAAGCGAGGCGGGCATTCGAGTGGTTCCTCGGGCGGAATGATCTGGGCCTGTCCGTGTGCGATTTCAATACGGGCGGATGCCGGGACGGGCTCCACCCCGATCGAGTCAGTGCGAACCAGGGCGCCGAATCGACGCTGGCCTGGTTGCTCTCTCTCCTGGAATTCTCTCAAATGCAGGTCGCCGATTGACCGAAGAAAGACACCCTGTAGAGGAGACCGCAATGCCCGAACATCCTGCGGATCTGTTTACCCGCCATTCGCACAACCCGATTCTCATCGCGCGGGACTGGCCGTACCCGTGCAATACGGTATTCAATCCCGGCGCCATCCGCCTGCCCGACGGGACCACGCTTCTGCTGTGCAGGGTGGAGGGTCGGAGCGGCCATTCCCATTTGACGGCGGCGCGATCCAAGAACGGCGTCGACGGCTGGCGGATCGATTCTCAACCCACGCTCCTGCCGGATCCCGAGAACTATCCGGAAGAACTCTGGGGGATCGAGGATCCGCGAATCACCTGGATCGAAGAATTCGAGCAGTACGCCATTGTGTACACGTCCTTTTCCAGGGGCGGGCCCGGCGTTTCTCTGGCTCTGACCGACGATTTCAAGCACTTCGACCGGATGGGCGTGATTCTCCCGCCGGAAGACAAGGATGCGGCCCTTCTGCCTCAGCGAATCGGGGAGTTCTGGGCGATGATCCACCGCCCGCTCACGAACATCGGGGCGCACGTATGGATCTCCTACTCGCCCGATCTGCGTCATTGGGGGAGTCACAAGCTGATTCTGCCCGCCCGCTCGGGCGCCTGGTGGGACGCCAACAAGATCGGGCTCAACACGCCGCTGATCGAGACGCCGGAAGGCCGGCTCATGATCTACCACGGCACCCGCGAGACGGCTTCGGGCTCGATCTACCGCCTCGGGCTGGCGCTCTTTGATCTGAAGACTCCGGAGAAGTGCATTCTCCGCGGCGATGAGTGGGTGTTCGGCCCCGAGGAACCGTACGAGGATGTCGGAGATGTGGGGCAGGTCGTGTTTCCCTGCGGGCAGACGATTGACGACGACGGGGACACCCTCAATCTCTACTACGGCGCGGCCGACAGCTGCATTTGCCTTGCCCGGGCCAGCATTCGGGAGTTGCTGGCATGGCTGAAGAGCCACGGGCGTCCGCCCGACTTCCACGAGTAGCCCGGATTATTCATGAAGCCCTGCTGCGAGTCCGCCGGTGCCTGCCTGGACATCGTTGCGGCACTGGTTTCGATCCTCAGCGGAGCTATGGCTACGCCTCCGGTCGAAACCAGCGCCGCGCCTCGCCATGCATGCCCCGGCAACCTCTCGCGACGGGCTTCCTGAATAACCCGGGCTACCGTTGCAAAGCATCGAAGGGGCGGACGTTGTGTCCGCCCCTTCGGTTTGAGGGTTTGCCTTCGCTGACGGGATGTTCTACTTGAGCAGCACCATCCGTTTCGTCTCACTCCTGCCGTTCCATTCGATCCGGTAGAAGTAGACTCCGCTCGCCACCGGTGTGCCCTTGTGATCCGTGCCCGTCCAGGTCGCGCGGTAGGTGCCCGCTCCCCGCTCCGCATCCGACAGCGTAGTTACGAGACGGCCGGCGGAGTCGTACACCTTAAGAATCACTCTTGAAGGTACGGCCCCGGTGGGGATTCCATAAGAAATCTCCGTCACGGGGTTAAACGGGTTGGGGACGGCGGCGCCGAGATAGAAGGAGGTCGGCGCCCGAGCGGCGGTCTCCTCGATGCCCGTCATCGCACGGGTGGAGGGATCGCTCTCGTTGCCGGCAAAGTCCCAGGCCGTGGTCCAGTAATAGTACTCCGGATCACTGCCGACTTCCTCGTCCGTGTACGATTCGGTCGTCGAGTAGCCGATGGGTTCCCCGGCGGTTCCGAAGTCATCGGTTGTGTTTCTGTAGACGGCGTAGTAGTTGAGGTCCTCCTCCTCGTTGGGATCCCAGGTGAGAAGGATGTCACCGCTCACCCAGCTGTCCGCGAGTCCGGCCGGCGCTTCGGGCGCCCGATTGTCGACCGAGTAGCCGCTGTCGGGCGGTGAGTCGTAGTAGACCCACGGCTCCTCGGTCATCGCGCTGACGAAGAACGTGGACCAACAGATTCCTTCCTCCAGTGTGGTATCGCACACCGTCGGGGCAACGAACTGGTAGATCGAGTCCGCCCGCGCCGGAACCGTTCCGACCCAGTCCCAGCCGTCGAGCCGGCGTCCGCCGTCCTTGGCGGCCTTGTACTCATCCTGCCTGCGATAGAGGCCGTAGCCGGTGATCGTCGTATCCGATCCGGCCGCGTCGTGAGCCGACCTCTGCCAGCGGATTCTGACCTCTCGACCCTGATCATTGCCGACGTCCAGAATGCTCATGATGCGCGGATAGATGCTCAGGCACCCTTGCCCGTACGCGCCGATCTGTCCGCACGGTCCGTAGAGGCAGGGAGAGGTGGACATGAGGTAGAAGTCTCCGCCTGCCGCATCGCAGAACTCAGGGTCGGCGGAGATATTGCCGTCGACGCCGTTCAGCCCGACGATGCACCCGGCGTAGTCGCCTCCGTCATTGCCGTAAACGTCGCAGCACGTGAGTGCGGCACTGCTGGTGCCGTCGCAGTAGACAGCATCACCGTCCGTGCTGAAGGCGATAATCGTGTTGTGCAGAGCGGGAGACGAGTTAGACCGGCAGGAGATACACCCCTCGTTGGGCCCGCCTGCAGAGTTCCCGTAGAATGAGCACTCTATGATGGTCGGAGACGACCCGCTGTAGCAGTCAATGGCTCCCCCTTGCGACCCGGCGCTGTTCCCTGCGAACGTGCACCCCGTCACGTCACCTGAAGAG
>Ga0180432_10007016_pt1 | contig 14450 bp, 8 predicted proteins | sample SS_ome_10_FD_132414 | JGI IMG/M metagenome (GOLD analysis project Ga0180432, IMG submission 132414) | Hypersaline lake sediment archaeal communities from the Salton Sea, California, USA - SS_1_MS_2 metaG | ecosystem: Environmental > Aquatic > Non-marine Saline and Alkaline > Hypersaline >... | reverse complement strand
GTGGCTGGGGCTGAGATGCGAGGCACGAGCATCGGTGCCCCAGACGTGAACCACTGGGGTTTCACCACTCGTTCCCCGTGGTTCAGCCCCAGCCACCCAACCCAATTATTATGCTTGACAAAGCATTAGTGCTTTCGTTGCGAAATACAGTCTCCCTTTTTCTGAATCAACACCTGCCGAAGAAACATCAAGCAAGGAAGAACACCACATGCGCTCAACGAGTCCTTGGCGTTTTCGTCTCTATATCCAAGCGGCAATCATCCTCGTCGCCGCGACGTGCGCGATCTCCTCGGCGGCGGCCGACGTGCGGTTGCACAATGTCTTCGGCGACCACATGGTATTGCAGCGGAACCAGCCGATTCCCGTTTGGGGTTGGGCCACTCCGGGCGAGAAAGTGTCCGTAACCTTCGGCGACCACACCGCGTCCGCCACGACCAACGCCCAAGGCTATTGGAAAGTCACTCTGGAAGCGATGAAGGCCGACACGACGCCGCGCGAACTTATCGCCAAGGGAAACAACACGGTGAAAGTCGTCGACATCGTCATAGGCGACGTGTGGCTGTGCAGCGGGCAGTCGAACATGGCGTTCGGCATGGGCGCTTGCCGTGCCGAGGAGGACATCAAGAATACCGATCTGCCGATGGTTCGTTATCGAGCGTACTTCGAGTGCTTCGCGGCGAAGCCAAACGCGGACCTCCCGGCGGGCAATTGGCATCGCATTCATCCAAGCACGTCGGCCTCGTGCAGCGGCGTGGGGTTCTACTTCGGCCGCAAGATTTTCAAGGAGACGGGCGTGCCCATCGGGTTGCTGGAAAGCACCGTGGGTGGGACCGAGATCGAGTGTTGGATGCCGCCGGAGTCGTTTCGCGATTGCCCCAAGTGTTCGAGCATCGGCAAACAATTGGAAGAGGCCGTCGCGCAGTACAAAGAAAAACTGCCCACGGCGGTCGAGGCCATGGAACAATGGATCGGCCCGGCAAAGAAGGCGCTGGCCGAGGGGCGAGAGATTCCCCAACCGCCGCGCATCCCTTTGCACCCGAACGTCGACCGGGGCGGTCGCTGGGTCCGCATCCAGTCTCTTTACAACGGCATGATCCACCCGCTTCTGAAGTTTCCCATCAAGGGCGCCATCTGGTATCAGGGAGAGAACAACGGGCGAGAGGGCGACCAGTATATCGACAAGAAAAGGGCGATGATCGACAGTTGGCGGAAGTTGTGGGGCCACGAGTTCCCCTTCTACTTCGTGCAACTGGCCGCCTGGCGAGAGCCGAGCGACGATCCCAGCGGCAGCGAGGAAGGCTTTCAGATGCTTCGCGACGCACAGCGGAAATGCCTGGCGATCCCGAAAACCGGCATGGCCGTTTCGATCGATGTAGGCGAAGTAGTCAGCATTCATCCGAAGAACAAACTCGACGTCGGCGAGCGGTTGGCCTTGTGGGCGCTGGCCAAGGATTACGGCAAGACCGATCTGGTCCACAGCGGCCCGTTATATAGGAACGCGGCGGTCGAGGACGGCAAGATTCGCATTAGTTTCGACCATGTCGGTGGCGGGCTGATGGTTGGCCGGAAAGAAGGACGCAAGCCGACCGTGGAGGACGCCGGCGGCAAGCTGAAACGCTTCGCTATCGCCGGCGAGGACAAGAAATGGGTCTGGGCCGACGCGGTTATCGACGGAGATACGGTCGTCGTGTCCAGCCCCCAGGTGCCCAAGCCGGTGGCGGTACGATATGCTTTCAGCATGAACCCGCAAGGCTGTAACCTATATAACAAAGAAGGCCTGCCGGCTTCGCCGTTCCGCACGGACGAGTGGTAGTCGTTAAGTCGTTTAACCCTAAGCCGAAGGCGACGGTCGTCGTGTAGGCTGAAGGTGAGCCTCCCCCGAGGTGAACTCGGGGGCTTCCTTTCGCAACGTATTTCAAGGACACATTCCATGCGTAACTTCACACGAATCTTCACCCTGGCCGCACTAATTCTGGCCGCTTGTGCTTTCAATTCCCATGCCGAGAACAAACCGGTCGGCGCGACGATTAGCGTCAACGTGGCCGAGGAAAAGGCGCCCGTGCCGGCGGCTCTTTACGGTATCTTCATGGAGGAGATCAGCAACGCGTTCGACGGCGGCATCTATGCCGAGTTGATTCGCAACCGAAGTTTCGAGGAAGGCATCGTCCCGCCGGGAATGAAACTGGTCCAGAAGGAAGACGGCAATTTCAAGATGGAACTCGAAAAGCTGCCCCCCGGCGTGCCCAAGGAAAAATGGGACATGCCCTGGCCTTGGTCGATGAATTGCGGTTGGGACCCGAAGCGAGAGTTGATCGGCTGGTCGTTGGAAAACGAGGGCGGCTCGAACGGGCAAATGAAGATCACCGAAGCCAACCCCATGAACGCCGCTTCGGCCCGGTCGTTGGAATTGACCGTCGAGAACGGCCAGGGGACCGTCGATCTTATCAACAGCGGTTACTGGGGGATTAACGTTAAAGAAGGAACATCGTACAGGGTGAAGTCCCACCTCCGCCCGGGGACTTACCAAGGAAAGCTGTCCGCTCTGCTGACGTCCCGCGACGGCAAGGTACTCGCCTCGAAGGAGTTCGGCGAGGTCAAGCCGAGCAACAACTGGCAGGAATTCAAGACGACGCTCGAAGCGACGGCTTCCGACCCGGCGGCCCGATTCGTCCTTCGTTTTGTCGGCAAGGGCACGATGCAAGTCGACTGGGTTTCGCTGTTTCCGCCCACGTTCAAGGACCGCCCCAACGGTCTGCGGCCCGATCTGGCGAAGTATCTCGATGAGTTGAAACCGGACTTCGTGCGTTACCCGGGCGGGTGCTATGTCGAGGGTTTGTCCTTCGAGTCGGCCCCCGATTGGCGCAAAATGGTTTGTCCGCCCGAGGACCGGCCGGGAATGTGGGGTTATTGGAAGTATCGCTCGACCGACGGTTTCGGCTATCACGAGTTCTTGCAGTTCTGCGAGGACATCGACGCCGATGCGATGTTTGTTTCGTTTTGCGGCATGACGGTTCATCCGGAGAACAACTGGCCGCTGGACGCGATCGACCCGGTGATCCAGCAGACGCTCGATTCGATCGAGTACGCAATCGGCCCGGTCGATTCGAAGTGGGGCGCCGTTCGCGCCAAGATGGGCCACCCCAAACCGTTTCCGCTTAAGTATATCGAGATCGGCAACGAACACCCGCCGGCGATCTACGGCGATTACTACGCCAAGTTCCGCAAGGCCATCAAGGCCAAATACCCGGAGATGGTCGTCATCATGTCGATGTATTGGAGCGGCCTGAACCGCCCGGCCATCGAACGAGCCGGCGAGGACAAGATCGACATGGTCGACGAACACGCCTATCGCGGTTCCGGTTGGGCCCGATCCAATTTCGATTACTTCGACAAGTACAAGCGAACGCCGTGGAAGGTGTATCTTGGCGAGTACGCCCATCACAGCCAAAACGGCGATTGGAGCGCGGCCATGGATGACGCGGTCTTCCTGATGATGATGGAGCGCAACGGCGATCTGGTGAAGATGGCCAGCTACGCGCCCTTGTTCTGTAACGTGCACGCGAAGAGTTGGGGCGTTAACCTGATCGAGTTCGACGCCTCGCGCAGCTTCGCCCATTCGTCGTACTACGTGCAGAAGATGTTCAACGAGAACCGCCCCGACGTGAATCTGGCCTCGACGGCCGCTTTGAAGCAACAGGCCGAGCCCAATGCGCCGCTGATGGCCGGCCAGTTCGGGCTCGGCGCTTGGAACACGTCGACCGAGTTCAAGGATCTTCGCATGTACGACACCGACGGCAAGCTGGTCTTCAGCGACGATTTCAAGTCGTTGGAACACTGGGAAGCGCCCGGCGAGGGCAAGTGGAGCATCGCCGACGGTGTGCTGAGCCAGACCGACGAGACCAAATCGCCAGCCATGCTGCTGTTGAAGAAGCCGGAATTGAAGGTCGGCAAGATCACGCTCAAGGCTCGCCGCACCAGTGGCAAGGAAGGCTTCCTGGTGTTGTTTGGCGCCGACGGCCCCGAGCGATTCTTCTTCGGCAACTACGGCGCCGCCGGCAACAAGTTTTCCGCCATCCAACAGCGCGGCCGCCGCGATGGGCTCTCGTTCCGCACCGGGGCCACGACGCAAGGCCCCATCGAAAACGACCGCTGGTACGAGATCAGTCTGGTCGTAACAAGCAACAAGGCCGAGATGTATCTCGACGGCAAAAAGGTTTCCGATGCAGGCGTCACGCATCTGCCGTCCTTCTTCACGGCGGCCGGATACGATCGCCGGAACAAGACGGTCGTCGTCAAAGCGGCCAACTATCGCGACGTGCCGGTTGAGACGGAGATCGAACTCGAAGGCGTCAAGTCCGTGGCCAAGACGGGCGAGCACATCGTAATCCGCTCGGACACTCCCCGCGACCAAAACACGCTGGACAACCCCACGCGAATCGTTCCCAAGTCGCGACCGCTTAACAACTGCGCGAAACGCTTTACGGTCGAGTTGCCGCCGCGTTCGGTTAACGTGCTGCGAATAGCGGTTGAGAAATAGCCGATTGCTCCCGCAAATGAAGCCTCGGTGGACTACGAAAGTCCTAAGACTCGTCGTCTTCCTCGGGAATCGTGAAGCAGAAGGTGGAGCCCTTTCCCGGTCCGTCGGACTCGACCCACAGTCGACCGCCGTGGACTTCGACTATTCGCTTGGAAATGGCCAGGCCGACGCCGGTGCCCTCGGCTTTCGGGTTTAGTTGATCGAAGAGGCCGAAGACGGTTTGCTTGTACTCGGGCTTGATTCCGATGCCGTTGTCTCGCACGAAGAAGACCGTTTCCCGGTTCTCCTCGCGCGAACCGATTTCGATTTTCGGCGCAGGCTGGTCGCCCATGTATTTGGCCGCGTTGTCGATGAGGTTCTGCAGCAGTTCCACGATTCTCGCGCGATCCACCAGCACTGTCGGCAGACTCGGCCAGATGTTGATCGCGATACCCTTGTCCTCGATCCTTCCGAGGACAAGGTTCACGGCATCGTGGGCGATCTCCGCTAGGGAAACCTCTTGCGGCGGGTTTGTCAATCGGCCGATCCGCGACAGTTCCAGCACGTCGTCGAGCAGCCCGGCCATTTTGTCCGCCGCGCCGCAGATTCTATCCAGATCGTCGTCAATCATCTGCTCATCACCCGCGTCAATGTCTTGTCTGAGCGCGCCGGCGAATCCCCTTATGGTGATCAGGGGAGATTTCAGATCGTGCGACACGGTATAAGCGAAGCGTTCCAACTCGGCGTTTTGGGCTTCCAGGCTTTTCAAGAGGTTCTCGCGTTCCTGCTGTGCCCGGCGGAGTTTCGTCACGTCCTCGAAGGCGACGCCGATGCGGTCGTCGGGCATCGAAAAGACACGCATCCGGTAGGCGCCCTCAAGTTTATCGTCCTTGTAGTAGAGATCTTCAGTTTCGTACATCTTCCCGGTATCGACGACGCCGATAATGGCGTCGGTGATGCCCCTGGATCGGGCGTCGGGCCATATTTCGTTGAACTCGCGGCCTTTCCAGTGTTCCAGTTTAACGGCGGTCAGGCGTTCCGCTTCCGGATTGGCGTCCAGTAGGGTCAGGCGGTTGTCGCCTTCGTGTTGATATATGAAGAGCCCGGCGGGAATGGAATTGACGATATCCGCGGAGGTTTGCAGGGATTGGCGGAGCGTCTTCTCGGCCCGATTTCTCTCGGCGATGAAGCGAGCCTGCTGAATGTTCTGGTATGCCTTGGTCGAGAGGTCGTTTGCCATGATGAACAGGGCGTCAGCCACTTGCTGGAATTTCTCGGGCGACATGACGGTGACTTCGGCCAGGGCCTCGCCAAATTCCTTCTCGTCGGCGCCGATATCGCGGGCGTAGGCGAGCATTTCATCTTCGACGAGAGAATCATTCTTCACCTGGCCTATTAGCCAGTTGGCAATATGCTTGTCGCCGACGGAGATACTGGCGCCGGCGTCCCATAGACCTCCGCTTAAGCAAGGTTGCACGACGGGGCCGTCCGTGTTTCGTCGGCCGATGACCGCGTCGGATAGGTGGCAGTTGGCCAACCCCTTCTTGGTCTTTCGTATCACGTCTCGGCAGAGCCGACAGAAGTTGCTGGGTTTGGTGATGGGGTTTCCGGCGGGGTCGGTGATGATGGAAGCGACTCCGGTCGCGGCGGCGAAGGCATCCTGCAACTCTTGCAGTTCGTCCATCGAAAACAGGTCGTCGATGGTAAGCCCCTTCGTGGAGTCCAGCGGTTGGGTCAGGGCGATGATCCTCTGGTCCAGCGCCTGCTCGATCAGTTTTCTGTCCGTAATATCCAAGAAGACGGCGATGCCGGCGGTTACTTGCCCCTTTTCGTTTCGGATGGGGGCCGCGTTGGTCCAAACTATGCGGTCCTCGTTGTCGTCTCTTCTGACAATCAGTTCCGCGGAACATGTTTCCCCGTACATGACGGCTCGCGTCAGCGGTCCTTCGTCGTCCCGGTACGGGGTGCCGTCGAGGTGGAGGAGCTGCCAGCTTTCCACGTACTCGCGAATCTCGACCTCGTCGACGAGTTCTTTCTCGCCCTTGCCGCGAACGAGAAGACCGGCGCGGTTGACGTATCGCAGCTTTCCGTCGGGAGCGTCGGCGATTGCGATACCTGCTTGGCTTTGATCCATGGCGGCTTGCAGGATGGCCTTGCTTTCGAGCATCTCCTCCTCGGCCTTCTTCCGGTCGGTGATGTCCATCACCACGCCCAGCATGCGAAGCGGCTTGTCGGTATCGTCGCGTATCACGTCGCCCGTTTCGTGAACCCAGCGGACCGTGCCGTCGGGCCACACGATACGGTGCTCGATTTCGTATTCCTGGCCTCCCTCGACGGCGGCTTTGACCGCTGCTTCAACGGCTTGGCGATCGCCGGTATGCACGCAATCGAAAAAGGCGTCGTAGGTGGAGGCGAACTGCCCCTTGGCGAAACCGAACATCGGTTCGATTCGTTCGGACCATTTCAACTCGCCGGTGGACACGTTCCAGTCCCAACTGCCGATGTTGGCGGCTCTTTGCGCCAGCGAATATCGCTCGCGGCTTTCGCGAAGTGCGATTTCAGCCTGTTTTCTATCGGTGATGTCCCAGAAAACGCCCAATATACCGACGATGTTTCCCTCGTCGTCGGTTACGGGAGTCTTCACCGTTTGGATGGTGAATTCCTCGCCGTCCTGGAGATATCGTTCCTCGATTTCCTCGGTTTCTCCGCTGGTCATGACGCGGAGGTCGTCGCTTCGATATTTCTCGGCGAGGTCCTTGGGATAGAAATCGAAGTCGCTCTTGCCGAGTATGTCCTCGGGCGTGGTACACAGGTCCTTGGCGTAATTGTCATTGCAGGTAACGTACAGGCTTTCGCGATCCTTGTAGAATATCTTCTGCGGAAGATTCTCCAAGAGAGTCCGAGACCTGCGACGGGCCTCGCTGAGCTCCGCGCCGGCTCGCTTCTTGTCGGTAACGTCGCGACAGGCGAGAATCGCGCTGGTCACGATGCCGTCGGAACTGATCGGGCCGATGCGCGTGTCGTGCCAACGAAAGTCTTGCTCGCCGATGGCAATCCGGTAAGTTACGTCGGCGGGCGTCGCGGAGGCGAAGGTCTCGGTCAATGTCGCGAAAAACGGCCCGTGGTCCGACTTGTACACGTGGTCAAACACCGAAGTTCCAACGGCTTCCTCGGCGGAAGCGCCGTCAAGGGCCCTGTTCGCGTAGAGTATAGTTCCTTTGGAGTCGACCTCGACGATAAGATCCGGCACGCTTTCGGCGAAAGAGCGGAATTTATCGTCGCTTCGCGCGAGTTCTGTATTGGTGCCGTTATTGGAGGACACGAAACTTCTCCTGTCTGCCCACTCACCGTCACCGCTGCCCCCCGGCGTGACGAAATCCGGAACCGCCAAACGCCTCGTACGATAATACATAACTACGGGAGTGAAGCAAGTGCATCCGACGCTTCGTGAGCGATAACCAACGTTTTTTCGAGGCTGCCGGAAGATTACCCAATCAACGCAAGGGCCGACACTTACCACTTCTCGTCATACTTCGTCCACAGCAAATCGCCGAGATTCCAATAAGCTTCGGTCGCTTCTCGGCATGCGTCGGCGGTCTGTTCGGTAAGGTAATCGCGTGCTCCGGCCGGGTCTTCTTCGATAAGTGCGACCGCCTTGGCGGCGATCCGCTTGTCCGCGGCAAGGAACTTCTCCTGCAAAGGATCGCGAACCTCGGCCACGTCCTTGCGCATCTCGCCCCAGCGCTGTGCCGAGAGAGTCGCCACTCGGTTGAACGCCCACCATGCCGAGCGGCGGCTGAAACCGGTTGTCCGCCCGTCGGTCTCGAAATCCTCGGGCAAGTCCTTCACGCCGGCGTAAATCGGCACGTAGGTAGTCATCGCCGGGTTGCCGTATCCAAACCACAGCAGACCGCCCACCGGGTCGGGCAACTCGCCACGGGATTGCGTCACCGTCACGTACATGCAATACCAACGGGCCATGGGCCGCTCGCCTCGCCAGCTCCAACCGCCGTTGATCTTCAGCATCTTGTTCATGTCGTAGGGCATGAAGGGATTGGCCAACGGGCTTTTGACCGTCTTGCCGTCTTCGTCCGTGACCGTTAGATTCTTGCAAACGTCGAAGTCGGTACCCTCGAACGTATCGCGAAATATCTTCATCAGTCTCTCCGGAGCAACCGGCTTGTCCGGCTTCACCGAAAAAGGAAAGACGTTGCTGTTGGGATGCAGCCCCAGCGACGGCGCCAGCAGATCCAAAGCCCGCCACTCGCGCCGCGTGGAACCGAAGCTCTTGCGTCCCTCGGGGTTGTATGCTTCGTAAAACCTGAACGGTCGGCCGCTTTTCGGATCGAAGTATCCGTGCTTTTCGGCAAAGCTGACGACATTCTTCGAGGCCATGAACACATCTGGCTTGGAAAGGTCGATTTGCCCAATGCGGGATGCGTTTGCCACCACCGAAACGTGATCGTCCGGCACGCGTTGGGCCGCCCAGACGGCTCCCACCTCGCCCTTGCCGGGACCCACGATCTCCATTACCCACACTTCCCTCGTGTCGGCGATTGTCAGAGCTTCGCCGATGTCGCACCAACCGTACCGCTCGATCAGGCTTGCGCCGACCCGGATGGCATCGCGGGCGTTGTCGGCCCGGGCGAGCATCAGCCGGGTGAGCGTTTCGCAATCGATAAATCCCTTGTCGCTTTGTAGCTCGATCCGACCCTCGAAAGTAGATTCGCCTATGGCCAGTTGTTTTTCGTTCATTGCGGCGTAGGCCGGCGCAAAATAGCCGAATGTTTCGGCAACCTGTGGGATTATGCCGGTGGGCACCCGTCCGTAGCGTTCCATCGGGCCGCTGTCGTCGTTCGTGCGCCGGGTCAGTAGCATCGTCGAGTCGGGCTTGTGCTCGGCCGCCGGTACAACGAGAATCTCCGAGCCCGTGCGGTGGCTATCGCAGGTGTGCGAGGTCATCACCGAACCGTCGGACGATGCCAGTCGGCCGACCATTATGGAAGTACAGGCGAGCGCATGCCCGACAAGCAACGCGAGACTCAACAGGAGGGCCAGGGCGGTTCGAGCGGGAGTTGTTCTTAGCACGAGAGGTCTCCAGACGATAACTGGGCGGAGGAGCCAACGACCCAATACGGCCCGCGATCCTTGCCCTTTTGATGGAAATACCGAACCCAAATAGCAGTGTAAGCGTAGACTCTGTAGACTCTATAGTCTGGCATGAGTTTCGACCACTGTCCAAGAGATGGCCGGCTCGAATTGGCCCCAGGTGAGCGCCGAGACCTTCCGCCGTAAAGGTCGCGTGGCGATAAGGATAGCCGAAACGCCCGACTTTCGTGAATCCCCCCCACACACAAAAACTTCCTCGTTTTCGCGTTTTTGCTTGCTGTGCCCGCATGACCCATGCATACTAGACGGTGTGCAAACCACCATAATTACGTACATTCGGGTCGAAGTCTAGCCAGTGTTGCCTCTTATCGGAGCAAACACAGCTGGCGCAACCGATTGGCAACAAGGACCTCAAACCGTCTCGTTTCGATATCACCGTCTCGTTTCGATATCTTTGTCAGGAACTTAACGACGTTTGACGTCGGTAAAACAACAACATAAGGGGACGCCATGGCTGATACCTCGTTTCTGGAACTCAGTAAGCAAACGGGAAAGGCCATGTGGAAGTGGCTCAAGCAGCTCGATCAGATTCTTCGCGGCGAAGCCACGCGGCCCGCGAAACTCAGCGGCGAGACAATCGACGTTCCAGCGGCCGGGTTGGCGGCCGTGGTGGGTATGTTGGGTCTCGCCTACGGCTTGTGCATGGGCGTCTACGCGATCATTAACCGCGAGCTAAGCGACGCCTTTTTGCAGATGTTGGCCACGACCATCAAGGTCCCGGCCCTGTTCTTCCTGACCCTGGCGGTCACGTTTCCCTCGCTGTACGTTTTCAACGCCCTGGTTGGCTCGCGTCTGAACGCTCCGGCTCTGCTGCGATTGCTGATGGCCGCGCTGGGGGTGAATCTTGCCGTGTTGGCGTCGCTGGGGCCAATAACCGCCTTCTTCTCGGCATGCACGACCAGCTACGCTTTCATGGTACTGTTGAACGTAGTCTTCTTCGCGATATCTGGAGCGCTGGGGTTGATGTTTCTTCTGCAAACGCTGCATCGGCTCAGCCTCGTCGGCGGCCTGGCGGGTGATTTGGTTGAACCGTCCGATCCCGATAAAGTGCAGCCGGAAGAAGAGGAAGCGGAATCCACCGACCTGGGTCCCGTCGATGCCGAAATAGATGGGAAGGCGGAAGAAGCCGAAGGACAAGACCTGGATCGCGTGAAGGTCGAAGTGGTAAAAGAGCCTGGCGCGCTGGAGCGAGTGGACAACTATCTGTTGGGAAAACACGTGAAGACGGTGTTCGGCTGCTGGATGGTCGTGTTTGGGCTGGTCGGCTCGCAAATGGGTTGGATTCTCAGGCCGCTGATCGGCGCCCCGAACATGCCCTTTGAACTGTTTCGCGAGCGAGAATCAAACTTCTTTGAAGCCGTGCTGCGCGCCGCGGGGAGTTTCTTCGGCTGGTAATCAAACACCGCAAGTAGCATGGCCCCACTATGAACAGCGTTCTTATCCGAGCCGAAGACGTATTGCGTCGCCGCCGATGGCCGACCGAGTCGGCCGAGCCCTGGGTCGCGGTGCGGCGCCTTGTCGGCTTGATAGCGCTGTTCGGCATGCTCTACGGGGCGGTGATGGGGAGTTTCGGCGGGCTGGCGGGAGATCGACTCTGGCAAGTGGTATTCGCCGCCGTCAAAGTCCCCATGCTGCTGTTGGTGACGTTTTCAATATGCTTGCCGAGTTTCTTCGTTCTAAACACCATTTTCGGCCTTCGGCGAGATTTCATCGAAGCAGTTCGGGCTCTGATAGCCGCCCAGGCGGGAATGGCCATCCTGCTCGGTTCGCTGGCACCGCTTACTGCGTTCTGGTACGCCGGCTCGGATAGTTACGATGCCGCATTGCGATTCAATCTGGCCGCCTTCGCCGTGGCAACCTTCGGCGCGCAACTCCTGCTGCGAGGTTATTACCAACCGCTGGTAAGACGCAACGAAAGGCAGCGATGGATGCTCTGGCTGTGGATGGTAATCTATGGATTTGTCGGCGTGCAAATGGCGTGGGTGTTGCGACCTTTCGTCGGCAGCGCCAATACGCCAGTCTCGTTCTTCCGCGAGGAAGCCTGGGGAAACGCTTACGTCGTCGTCCTAGAATTGCTCGGGCAGATGTTCTCCAAGTTCTTCACCTAGCCCGGGCTATCCACGCCAAAGATATGCTTAGGTCCCGGCCATCCTCGCCGGATGCGAGGATTCGTGCCGGTTTCGCCGAAAGTTCTTCCGATTCGCCGAGAAGTTGGCCGATAAACGTTTCGTGGACCGGGAAACGCCGGTTTGCGCCGGCGATGGCTTCCACGACGCCGAGACCCTTCTTCAGAAGCGGAGAACCTGCCAATGGGTTATTTGTCGATAATCTTTCGCCCTGTTGTCCGATGCTTTCTGGCCGGTGCCTTCGCCGTTCTGCCGTTGGTGGTTACCGTGGGAGTGGTCATTTGGGTGGCCGGGTTTCTAACCACCATGATCGGGCCGGGTACGGTGCTCGGCGAGTCTCTTCGGCAGGTGGGGTTCCAGTTCGCCTCCGACACGACGGCCGCGTATGCCATTGGTTGGGTGCTGGTGCTGTCGGCCATTTTCGCATTGGGCGTGACCGTCGAAATGGGTGCCCGGCGGTTCTTTCAAGGAACCGTCGATACGCTGGTGCAAAGAGTTCCACTGCTGGGCGGCGTATACGGCACGGTCAAGCAACTGGTGGCGATGATGGATAAGAAAGACCGGGCCGACCTGAAAGGCATGAGCGTGGTCTTCTGCATCTTTGGCGACGAGAAGGGCGCCGCCTTCCTTGCCCTTCTTCCTACCAGGGAGAAGTTTCGCATAAACGAAGTCGATTACCACGCCGTGCTGGTCCCCAGCGCGCCGGTGCCGGTGGGCGGAAGCCTGGTCTTCGTTCCGGCCGATTCGGTCCACGAAGCCGACCTGTCCGTCGACGCCTTTATGAGTATCTACGTATCGATGGGCGTCACCGGCCCGCGGTTCTTGAACAAGGCCGGATAGGTAGACCGGAACAGGATAAACCCGGGTGCCATGTCCCACGCTTGCGTGGGCATGCCCGCCGACAAACATCTTCCCGGACGCACATGCCCACGCAAGCGTGGAGCATGGCACCCATGGCTCTCTCTTCCAAAAAGGAACTACTTGTCGTCTGGATGCACGGTCACGATCTTCGTCTCGGGCAGTTGCCTCTGAAGTTCCGCGAACCCCTTGTCGGTCATCTTGGTACGACTGACGTTCAGATCTTTCAGCGTACCAAGTTTCGCCATGTGCGCGACGCCCGCGTCGGTGATGTCGGTGGTGCCAACGTGCAGAAACGTTAACTTGCCAAGTCCCGCGAGATTCTTCAACCCCTCGTCGGTCAACTCGGTGTTGTCCAGGTTGAGCGATTCCAGATTCGTCAGGCCAGACAACTTCTCAACACCGGCGTCGGTTATCGGCACCAGCCAAAGGTTCAGCTTCTTAAGCGGCTTCATTTCCGACAGTTGAGCAAGCCCTGCATCGGATAGATTCTCGCACTCGCTTATGTCGAGGCTTTCCAGGCCAGCGAGTTTCTTAAGATGGGCCATCCCCGCGTCGGTGATCGCGCTCCCGCCGAGCCGAAGCTTCTTCAGCTTGGGGAACTGTTGAAGCACGGCCAGGGCATCATCGTCGACCTTGGTCTTCGTCATGTAAAGCTCTTGGAGATTCTTGGCATTAGCGAGCTCGGCCAGCCCCTTTCCCGAAACGTCCAGATAGTCGATCGATAGCGCCTTGAGGTTGGTCAACCCGGTCAGGTGCTTCATCCCGTCGTCATCGACGGTGCCGCGACCACCTTTCTCGTTTACGCCCAACATTCTCAAGGCCTTGAGCTTGCTCAGCCCGGACAGGTGAGAGAGCCCTTCGTTCGACATGGCACAGCCGCGCAGGTCGAGTTGTTCCAGTGTTGCGATCTTGCCCACCTCGGCCATGGCGGCGTCGGTTATGTCGGTGTCGTTAAGCAGCAGAACCCGCAAGTGCTTCACGTCTTGAAAGAGTTTCACGGTACTGTCGTCGATATCAAGCCCTCGCAGGTTGACCTCGACCAAGCGGCCGTCATCGTCCACCCTAAAGTTCGCTCCCAGTTCCAGCAGCCGTTCGAGCCCTTCGCTGTTGGAGGAAACCTGCTCCTCTTCCTGGGCGGGAACCTGGGACTCCTCGACAGCGGGCGTCGTCGCATCATCACCGGTGGAAGCCGGCTTTGTCGCCTCGCCGCCGTCGCAACCGAGCAATAGCGCGAAGCCCAGGCAGAGTGTGAACTGTTTGTTGAAGAGTGTCATGTCTTGTTCTCCGCGTTGTTTCTAGAGGCAAACTGGGGAAGAATAGGAAAGACGCTACCGCTTATTCCGCGGCGCGTGTGCTTTCTTATGAACGCCGTAACGAAAGACTACCAACTCGCACCGGCGACAGCGAAAGCCGCTGAGTTTGTTGCTTCCAACAAAGGCCGGTCCTGTTCCAGGAAGCTTCTTAAAACCGAATATGGCCCACGTTCGATCGGTCCAATTGCGCCAACTCAACCGCGCGGCGGTAGTCACGTAGCCCGTCTCCATGGGCTCGCCGCACTCGGGGCACTCCATCGGCTCAATCCCCGGCATCTGCGGCGGAGAATCGTCGGTCGGTGATTGGTAGGGATTGAATTCCATTTCTGGACTCGCGCTGATTATGACGCATGTTCGCAATCGACCATGGTACAGTACCGCAAATGCGCGATTATCGCAAGCCTTGCGTCGCGACGGCTTCCAATCCCGCGTGAAAACAAGTATTCTACAGTGCATGACTCTTGC
>Ga0180432_10007014_pt1 | contig 14451 bp, 11 predicted proteins | sample SS_ome_10_FD_132414 | JGI IMG/M metagenome (GOLD analysis project Ga0180432, IMG submission 132414) | Hypersaline lake sediment archaeal communities from the Salton Sea, California, USA - SS_1_MS_2 metaG | ecosystem: Environmental > Aquatic > Non-marine Saline and Alkaline > Hypersaline >... | reverse complement strand
CATGATCTGCAGGACTGAGTCAAGGCGGTCCTTAAGGTCCATCGCTTATGTCCCTGTCCGTGAGATCGTTGAGCACCAGTTCCACAATCTGTCCCTCGACGCGGAACCGCCCAAGATCCTTCCCTGCCATGCGGTAGAGCGCATCGACGGCGCCCGAGAGTTCCAGTCCCAGCATAGCAAACCAATCGCTAGTGAGCGCGTCACGCGGGCTAAGGCCCTGCAGCATAGCCAGGCGTGCGGCGTACCATGCAACAACGGGGCCGATGGTCGGGCGGACAGAGACTTTCTTCACTCTGCCACGCGCCAAACCAAAATCCCTGATGGCTGTCAGCAGGTGCTGGGCGACCCTGAGCTTGGTTTTGGCACTCCAGGCGGCAATCTGCGCGTCTTCCTCGGCCATGCGCGCGATGTGCCTCTCAACATCGGCTGTCTCCAACACCTGTCCTTCAATCGAGAGATACGGACCCAGCCACGTCGTCGCAGCCAGCCGCAGAAAGCCATCCTGACTGCCGTGGAGTAAGTATGCAAGCAATCCCTGTTGCTGCGATTCAGCGCTCTGCCGCCAAGCCGCGCAGAAGCCGGCGAAGATGTGCCTGTCCGAGTCGAGTATGTATCGACGCTTGAGCTTGCTCAGTGCTTTTGTGCGTCCCGCCTGAGTGCGCTTGACGAGAATATTCTGCCCGACTATCCAATCACAGATCTCCTGATGTGTTGCCTGCTCGGGGTGGTGATCCATTATCATCCTCAGCTCGGCGAGCAAGGAGCCTGCGCCGGCGAGGGTGGCCATGATTCTGTCATCGAACTCCGCAGGGCTGGTCTGCATACAAACGATCTCCCGTGATATGGCAATCCGTATCTCAGCTTCGTCGCAGGTCGGGTGTACTCCTCCCCAAGCACTGAGAAGTGTTCAGCTTGCCTGCCATTGCGGAAACTTCGGGACGCTCACTCGCCGTAACGCTGTTCAGGAGCCGTGCAGAGAGGAGTGCGCAAAGGCAGTCGAGGGATGCGTCGCCATGTCCCGTTCGGTGTGTCATTCTCGTACCCAGACTGTACGAGATCATCGGCGGCCGCTCGGGGGACCGCCTATCCTGGCTTGGCCCCTCCGCAGTTCGGGCATTTCTCCACATCCAGGTCGAGTTCGGTGCCGCAGTACTCACATGTCGGTGTCTTGGGGGATCGCTTGGCAGGGCGAGGCGGAGGGTACTTGCAGAGCCGAGGGGCTGTCTTAGACGATGCAAGCGCGGCAAAGGCGCCGAGCACCGAGCCGAGAAGCGTGAGGAAAGCCGCGTCCACGAAATCGCAACCAGTTGCCGTGGTGATGAGGAGCAGGACCAAGAAGCCAACAACGGCGCCCCATCCCGCGGCACGGTTACATCTGTGTAAGTAATTGTTATTGTTTCCGCAGTGTGGGCAACGCTTGGAGAGTGTGCTTATCCAATTACGGCAAGATAGGCAGCGGAATTCCGCCCCTCCCACTCCAAGCTTTTCCTTCTCGGTAGCGGTGAGGATCTCCCGGAGAGGCCTGATTCTTCCAGTCAATTCCGACTTGGTTCTGTCATCAAACGACACTCGGTGGATGAAGAGAAGCTCTATCAACCCCTCTTTGTCCACGGGGCCGAATATGGCACCGTTTGACGTGTGTACCATCCATTGGTCGTTCGCATCATTCATCGCGCTTGTGTCCCTGAATTGGACTTGGGTGCTGCTTGATTTCGGGACTGTCCTCCGCCTCAAGGTGGTTCGCTGATCACTACTCCACAAGATCCTACGGCCAAATGCACATGAACTTGGCCCGCCCAGTGGCCTCCAGCATGGTCTCGGCTTTGGTGACGAGTTGTCTCGTCGCCTTGTCCAGTTGGTCCTCCTGCGTTGGCACACGGATGTTCAAGACAGCGTTATGCCCAATCAGGTCGCCCAGAGGTTCGCAGATAGGATGGTCCCAGTCTTCAGTCACTTTGACTTCAATAGCAATGCTGCTCTGCTCTCCTTCGTTCTGGTAGAGCAGGTCGAGTTGGTGCCCGGTACCCCACCAAAATGCCGGGACGGACTTGCGCACGTACACGTACTTGTTCTTCTTCTGGTTCCAGGACTTGAGTGCTTTGTAGCCATATCTATCGAACATTATGGGTGCCAAGACATCCCCAACTTGATCCTCTGTTGCCCTCGAGTCCGTACCGACAGGTATGGAACCCGCGTGACGAGCCAGATGTAGTGCAGCTCTGGCGTCTGCTGCGATCTCATCAAGATTGGTCGGTGGGGCCCCGATACCCCAATTTTCCGTGGGGTAGAATGGTCCGACAGCGTCGCCGCACACGTCCACGAAGGCGACTTGATAGACGCTCCACATGAGGCCCTGCCAACGCTGTCGCACATGCTCGGAAGGGGCATATTTGTCTGGACTTGTGGTTCTGCCTTTGACCACCTGGCCAAGCGCCACGCCGGGCGAGGACAGGCGTAAGCGCTGATAGACCACGGCGTCGGGCAGGTTGTAGGCGGATGATTCCAAGACGCGCTTCACGATGGGGAATGACTTGTTGCAGATTCCGCAGGTCGCAGTACAAAGGACGGTCGGCTCTTGCTTGCGGGTCCCAAAGCCATCGCGAATGGACGCCCAGTGATGCTGGCTTGCCCATTCCCGGAAATCGTGCGCCTGCAAGTTCTGGACAAATGCATTGACCCCTTCTCGGCACATGATGACGTGTCGTCCCTCCTGCTGGTTGCAGCGGGATTGCGATCCCCCACAGCCCCGCTGACTGTAGTCTGCGTCACACTTCTCGCACTATCTTCTCAACCCAATGTAATCCTAGTATCGATCTGCCCCCAAGCAACGCTGCCCACTCTAGTGCGGTAGTCGGGCCCAGGTTGCCCGTGGACCGGTTCCTGAGGGGGGCAGGACAGCATGGGCCCGCAGCAGAGATAACCCCACAAGTGCCAGACCAATGGCGATGATACGCATAGGCAGTTGCCTCATCTAGTGAGGGACATGAATGGGTGATCGCACGATGTCTGCGAGCTCATCACATAAGGCCGTGGCTTGCCGCTGGAACTGGTCGTGGCTTCCCGCCAGGTCAATGCCGAGGCTGTGGATGCAGACCTCCACGCCCGCCCGACTTATGACTATCGGCCGTCTGCCGCGCGGCTCCGGATACAGCAGGACTGCCTCACGGACGCCGTAGCCGATGCAGTAGGCCAGCATCTGGTAGATGTCCGCATTAGCAGGCTTGCTGGTGTCCTCGCCATTCTCTTCTGCGCCCGCACCCAGCTTGTACTTCGCATCTGCAATACACACCGCCGCGTCCTCGCGCAGCAGCACGATGTCCGGCTTCAACTCCACTATCCCATTCACATCGAGGCGCTTGGAGTATTTCTGAAAGCGCACGCTCACATTGGTAGGCGCGAAATACTCCTCCACGAGCCGCTGCAGGAACGCCTCGAACACCTTCTCCATATCCATGAGCAGCGGTACTGCCTTACGTCCTCCGGGCCGCTGTGACACCGACAGCATATTGATAAGCAGCCGCGCGAGATTCAGCGGCGTCCGGTAGTGCTCATTGAGGCGCGTGAAGCGGAGTTCGGCGAAATCGTCATCCGTGATATGGACGAGGTCCACTTCGGCCATGCGGCGCTCACAGTAGTCAAGGTCCTGATTTGTGCGCACGTTCCACTGAGCCGCGCGCCTCACCAGGTACAGCGTACATCGCAGGATCCGATTCTCCGGAATGTCAGTGGTGAATTCGTCGAAGTTGCACATCAGCCGGTGCCGGCCAGCCAGATTGTGGCGGATATTGCCTGCCACATCGAGCCGCCCGCGCATCTGCAGCAGGTTCTCATGGCGCGATTGGTAACTCCGCAGGAGCCCATGCGTGATGAGTAATTCCACGCGCTTCGCGAAGATGCTGACGAGTGCCTCCAATAGTTCGTCAATTCGCTGCAGGCCTACGGGCTCTTCGCGCATCTTGAAGGCATCATAGGCATACCGCAGCATGTGCAGAACGTTGCCTATCGGGGCTTTCGGCTCGATGTAGATGGTTCGCCCCGAGGGTAGCGGCACGATACCGCAGCGGGATGCCGGCTTGAGCTGCCAGCTTTCGGCTCCCATCCGGCTGGGGCGGGTGTCTATGTGCAGATCATCGCGCCGGTCCAGCAGGAACGCAATCTCCGCCTCATCGAGCTTCACATCCCGCTCCTGGAACTCCCGAAGCTGGATGATGCCCTCAGGCACTGTCGCCATCCGGCTCCTCCCCGACTGATTCCCCATCAGCCTCTGTGTCCGCCTGCTCTGCTACCGTTTCTTCCTCTGCGTCTTCCTCAGCTCCCCCGGTTTCTGCATTATCACCGAGGAACGTGTCGAGCTTGAATTCCTCGCGGCGTTCCGGGTCCTGATGCAGGTACTCCTCTATCAGCGGCATGATCTGGAATTCCCATATCTGCTCGAGGAGGCCTGCGTCGAGCTCATTCACCATGAAGTGGCTGTGGCCGACCGCCATATCCCGCCCGAATTCCTTGACCACCTTCTCATTGAACCTCTTCACCACTCCCGCCACATGACTCATCTCAGGTCTCTTCGCCTTCAGCCACTCGGCCAGCACCGGCTCACAGAACTCATCATCCGGATAGAAGGGGTAGAAGGCGAAGCGGCGGCGCAGGGCAAAATCAACCAGCGCAATCGAGCGGTCGGCAGTGTTCATCGTGCCGATGATCAGAACGTTCTCTGGAATCCGAAATCGCTTCGGGCTGGGGCTCTCCTCTCCCTCATCGGTTTGCGCGTAGGCCAGCTCGATCTCCTCGTTGCGATACTCCAGGAGGAACATCAACTCGCCGAATATCTTGGCGATGTTCCCCCGGTTGATCTCGTCAATGATGAAAACAAAGGTATCGCCAGGTCGCTTGGCAGCCTCCTCGCAAAAGCCCTTGAAGACGCCATCCCGGACCGGATAGCTCACGCTGTAGGTGCCGTCCTTTGTTCCCACGCTTTCCGGCTTGATACCCAGCATGAAATCCTCATAGGCGTACGAGGGGTGAAACTGAATGAGTTTCTAGCGCTTATCATCGCCCTCTGTCAGATACTTTGCCAGTTCTAGCGCGACATAGGTCTTGCCGGTGCCAGGCGGGCCGTAGAAGATCATCTGGCCCTTGCGTTTCAGCATCGCCTCGATCTGCTCGATCCTGTCGCGGTCGCTGTAGCAGGCGGCGGCGACTGCTTCTGTGGTTACGTCCTTCCCGGTGATGCCCACGTCTAGAACCGTCCGATAGTCCTCGGCAGAGATGGAGAATATGGAGTTCGTGCTGAACACGTTGAGGCCGTCGCGAAGGAAGTCAGTCCGCCCCATCCATTCCTGCGCCTCTTCGCTCTTGAGCGCAAGCGGTTCGGCGAAAGGATAATGCTGCAATTCCAGGGAGCCACGTTTTCCCTTTCGACCGCCTTCAGCCAGTTCACCGACCTTTATCCAGCCGAAGCCCAAGAACGCATATTCGGGTCCGGTGTGATACAGCAGGTAGTTGACGGCTCTGCCCTCTTCAATGGCAGCGGACAGTGCGCGGGGGTTGCCTGCTGCATTGTGGGAGTAATGATAGATCTGGCCGGAGCATTCCTCCTCGTATCTCTGCACCTCATCTTCGCTGGCGTCGTCATCGGGTTTACCAACCACGAGAACAAAGTACTCGTCGGCGGGTAGCATGGCGGCAATCGCTTTCGCTTCGTCAACATCTACCTTGAAGTTCGTGCCCTGTGGATTGGCGATGATTGATAGCTTGGCCGTATGTGCGTCGGCTTTCAGATCGTCTTTCAGGATAGGCGGGTGGACACGGCGAAGATACCTTAAGTCCACTTTCAGAGGACCGAATTCATCAGGCTCCTCTTTCTCGCGAACTTCGGATGTCGTCTCCGCGATGCCATAAATGCCTGCGTTGTCTCCAGCAAGCCACAGGTACACAAGGTCGCCAGCATGTATCGCGTCTCTGTGCTGGTTGACGGCCCAGAAATCCTCATACGGCATGGGTTTCTCAAGCGCGGCAAGAAGGTCCCATCTTTCGGGATTGCACTGGAAGATCCACGTTCGTGAGGAGAGGTGCTTGCGCCAATCAGGCGGCGGGTTGAGGGCCTCCTCGAAGCGCGGATCGCCGGCGTACTTGGCGGCGAGTTGCCAGAAGGTAGCCTCGTCTATGTCTATGACGGTCAAACGCTGCTTCGCGCCTGGCAACAAATGCCCGTACTCCCTCTCCCCTATCAACCAGTCAACGCCTATGCGGCGGCACCAATGGCCATCAATGTCGTCGACTTGCTCTCTGTCCAGCTCGTAGTAGGGACGGGTCACGCGCCCAACCCCGCCGATGCCCCCGGAGACGTGCATGACGACATAGTCACCAACCTTGATTTCCTTGAACTTGTCTATGTTGCCCGTTGGGTCAGCATGCTCTTCGTCTGGCGGCCAGCCGATGGCGGCACAGCCTTGGTCCTTACACCGTCTGACGAGCTCCTCGCGATCGGCCATGCCTATCGCGATGGCTACTTTCCAGTACTCCGCATTCCCTAGCTGGAATAGAGAATAGAGCAGCACATCCAGCTCAACCATGTCTGCGAACACGTCCTTGGACTGAGCCAACAGCTCGTGAAGCATCGCATTGAAGCTCTGGTAATCCTCGAATGCGCCGGCCCATTCCTCCTCGGCCCCCAGCAACTGAGCCAACTTCTCCAGTCCGTTTCTCGACGGCCCATTCATCAGACAGAACTGCCCTGGATAGACGATATAGAGCAACAACGAGCAGTAGGCTGGTCCAAGTCCGTTGCTCCAGCTACGCACCTCTTCGTATCTTTCGAAGTCATCGCCATCACCATACAGCAGTTCTCGAAGCGATCTGCGCAGAGTGTCGAGCACTTCATCCTTGCTCTTCCCTTTGAAGAGCTTCTGATGTTCATACGCATTCACGACTTCCAGCACGTTCTGATTCCCGGTGGTAGTCATCTCGCCGTCGGCTATTCTTCGCTCCACCTCCTCGACTCCCAACTCGACCAGCGCATCAGACGAGAGATGTTCGCCATTGGCGTCAGTCACTTCGCCAATGCCCCAGACATTCTCGTTGAACTCATCCAAGGTGAGTTCGTCAAGGTGGTCCTCGGCCAGCAGTTGCCGGGCCCGCTCGTGCGCCACGCGCCCTGTCAGGCCCGCTATCTTGAGCCACGGCATGTCCGCCATCCATTCCATCAGGCCCTTCCACATGGGGGTGTCGAAGGGGTCGCGCTGACTGGGGGACTGCGGCGTATCGGTCGCCAATGGAATCACCTCTGCGCAGTATATCCTAAGCGGTCAGGACTGCGGTAAGTACTTCGCCACAGAGGGGTGGGGGCCCTTTGTCTGGCAGGGGGATAGGGAGGAACCGGCGGCGGGGGTCTGTAGCCCAGCGAACTGTGCGGGCGCACCGTATTGTAATGCCTTCGCCAGCGCTCGATGAGTACCTGCGCCTCTTTGAGTGTGTAGAAGATCTCCCCGTCGAGCAACTCGTCCCGCAGCTTGCCATTGAATGACTCGATATACCCATTCTCCCATGGGCTCCCCGGTTCAATATACAGCGTTTTCACGTTCAGTTGGCTCAACCACTCGCGCACCTTCTTCGCCGTGGACTCCGAGTCCTTATCGAGCGGGAGATGGTGCGGCGCTGAGTGAACAACTGCGTCCGACAATCCAGCACGTCATCGCTGCTCAACCGTCTTGTCACGTCGATCGCCAGACACTCGCGGGTGTACTAGTCGATGATCGTCAGCAGCCGTATAGGCCCCCCATCACGGGTCCTGGTGTGCAGGAAGTCATAGCTTCTGCGGACGCAGGCGTCCGCACCTGGTCCTTGAAGGCCCGTCGGAGCCGCAGGGCGGGTAGCGGCCTTTCGCTTGCGATGATACGAATGGGTGAGAATGTGTGAACGGGGCCAGATGCCCTGGAATTGTAAAGACGGGAGCGCCGGCGGCTCGGCTAGCAGTTAGCACCATACTTACGCAAAAGGGCGCTTTTTCCTTGATGAGGAGAATACGCCACTATATGCTTACGATACTGGCATCTATCGTAAGCATAGCAATGGAAGTGGCGGAAATGAAGGAGAAGCTACCTGATGTACTCACTGGCGACGAGTGGCAAGCGTTCATCGGCACATTCAACACCGGCTGCGCTACCGGCCTGCGCAATGCGGCGCTATTCACACTCATGCACGACGCCGGCCTGCGCACCTGTGAGATCGTCGCCTTGCAGACCTCAGACACTCGCCGGGTGGAGGTGAACGGCGGCCAGGTCACACAGTTGACGCTCAAGGCCACCAAGGGCGGCAAACACCGCAACGTGTACCTCAGCGAAGAGGCGGATCGCCTGCTGCAGGCGTGGCTTGAGAAGAAGAAGGCCCATGGTCTCGGCCAGGCCAAGCGCGTGTTTACGACGCTGAAGGGCGGGGAATTGGCCGGTAGTTACCTGCGCGAGGTTGCGGCGCGGGAGGGTGAAGAGGCAGGCATAGCTTGGCGGGTACACCCACATGCCCTGCGCCACACGTTCGCCACAGACCTCCTCAAGGACACCGGCGACCCAGGACGCTCTCGGCCATAGCAAACCGGAGACCACACGGGTGTATGCGAAGGTACGCAACGGGCGGCTTGCAGAGGCGATGACACGCCGCAAGGCTGAGCCGCTTGATGCTGAGACCGTAAAGCTGGCCAAGGCCCTGCAGGCGCTGCCCGAGGAGCAGCGGCGCGCACTGGCGAAGCTCATCCGCGCGGGCGGCGAACAATGCGTGCCGGAGTAGCAATGACCTGCGCACCGAGGGAAGGCAGTGAACAGGTTGCAGCAGATTACAGGAGTGGCAGAGAACAGATTAGTCAAGTGTGTTTGCCGCCCCAAGCGGAGCGGGTGCCTCTCTTCGCCGTTGAGGGAGGGTGCTCCTACCGGGAGGCTAGCCGTCGTATCAAGTGCCCCGACGAGATGAAATTCGATCCGCGCCATGGTTATGACCTTGGCTGTCTGCGTCCGGAGTATGTCCGCAGGATGCGCCAGGAAATGGCCCTGCGCAACATCGCATCATAGCCTAGAGCTCATGATGCAACCGAGATGGAGGAGGTATTGCGGGCTGCCAAGCAACGGTTCATAGCGACGGGCAAATAGTACCTTGAGCGACGTCGGGGGAAAGGGCAGTAAGACAGCTAACAGACTTGCGAGAAAGGGATCCTGCCTCAGCCTGCGTCGAGTGGATGACTGGCCGGCCATGAGCCAGCGCCGCCAGCGACAGCAGCATGATGACCACGACTGCTTTGCGCATCACGATAGCAACCTCCAGAGGGGTTCTGATTTGCACGGGGTATCATTTCGCGGCAAGTGAGGGATGTCCTGCAATGGAGGTCAAGCCTCACCTGTGGCTGCGCGGGCGTCTTCGAGGGCGGCGGTTGCTTTGGCGTGGTCTGCAGGGAATGCTTTCTGGGTCCAGACACGTAGTGCTGCCTCGAAGCACTTGACGGCTTCTCGCGCGTTCTTGGCACGGTCCCCGGGGAAATCCGGAGCCAGGTAGAGGAGACCGAGGTTGTACATGGTTTCCGCCCACTCCACGGGAAACGCATCTTGAGTCCGGACCTGCAGCGCGGCTTCGCAGCAGGCCATGGCTCGCTGCAGGTTCTCGCCCCGCTCCCCGGTCCGCAGATTGCGGTATGCGTTGCCCAGGTTAGTCTGGGTACCGGCCCACCGGACGGGAAACGCATCTTCAGTACAGACCCGCAGCGCGGCCTGGTAGCAGGCGATGGCTTGGTGCAGGTTCTCGGCCCGGTCGCCGGTCGGCAGCTGCGGATAGGCGGCGCCCAGGTTATTCTGGGTACCGGCCCACTGCACGGGAAACGCATCTTCAGTGAGGACCCGCAGCGCCGCCTGGTAGCAGCCGATGGCTTGCTGCAGGTTCTGCCCCCGGTCGCCGCTCGGCAGCTGCGAATAGACGTTGCCCAGGTTGTTCTGTGTCATCGCCCAGTCGGTGGGGAAGGCGTCCTCGCTATGGACGCGTAGTGCCGCCTCGTAGCAGGCGATGGCCTGGTGTAAGTTTTGGGCTCGGTCGCCGGTCGGCAGCGCCACGTAGGCGTTACCCAGGTTATTCTGCGTACCGGCCCAGTCTGTCGGAAACGCCTTTTCAGTCCACACCCGCAGCGCCGCTTCGCAGTAGGCGATGACTTGCTGCAGGTTTTCAGCGCGGTCGGGAGGCGGAGGTTGAGCGTCGGGCTGGAGTTGAGCTATCAGATCCGACAGCGCTGGGTCTTCCTTGCCAGGCTGGATGGAGGTGCGTGTCCAGGCCCGTAAGAGAGGCAGAAGCAGGTCGTAGCGCTCTTGTGTATAGAAGATGCTTTCCAGGCCCGCGTAGGCGTCACGCAGGCCGGCGCGAACTGGCCGGTCATCACACAACCTCGCGAGGGCGCGAGCAACAAGATAGGCGTCTTCGATGATGTTTCCACGCTCAAGCTGGAGACGAGAGTCATGCGGGGTGAACTCGCCCTCCGGGCTGCGTGGAATCCAGGTCTTTGCGAGCTTGTCCATTGCGGTGCGGAGTGCGGGACCCTTGAGGAACTGCCAGCCGATGAGGCCGAGGGTGGTCTCAGAGACCCGTTGCCGAGCCAGGTATTCGATAATCCAGGGGTACAGGGGGATGCCACAGGCGCGCATAGTGCTGAGGAGTCCGATCGCGCGTTTCTCAGGTCGAGACAATGAGCGTCCGACAATATCCTGCCACCGCTTCCTGACACGTTTGCCGAGCTCTTGTGCATCTTTGTTCCGCATAGCCTTCGCGCCGCTGGCCGCACGTTCGCGGAAGAGGTCGTAGGCGGCTACGACGGTGCCATCGTTCGCCGCTGCAAGGGCATCCATAACTGTCGGCGATACCTTCAGCCCGAATGCAGCGCCCAGCGCGTAGAGAACTTGCGCCTCCAGATGGCCAGAGAGACGAGGGAGTGTTACGTGCGTAATCGCGTCGGGGGCGAATTCAAGGCTACGCACAAGAGTATCTGCGTGGCTGGTCTCGGTGGTGGCAACAATGCAGAAATGATGCCCGGGGAACCACCCGGCGAACTGTTGCGCAATATCGGCGAGCGCGCGCTGGATGTTTTTCTGTCTGGCGTCGAATGAGTGAAGATTGTCTATGAAGATAACTACGTCGCCGCTACACCCCGGAGGGGGACCATCAGGAACAGAGACGGTGCTCTTCGGGACCAGCACTGTGAGATTGCCAAGACCATACGAGCGGCGTATGTTGGTAACTGCGTGATATGCTTCGAAAGTCTTGCCGGTTTGTGGTTCACCGGATATCAGCAGGAGTTGACACTCCGCTGTGTAGAGATCCGCCATTTCGGGGCGCTCCACATGGTTGGGCTTTGTCTCGCCGGGCTTGGCGATGATGTCGAACAGTTCTTCTGTAGTGCAGATGTCGTAGAGCTGGTCTTGGGCGGGAGCCAGTGGCGGCGCAGGGGGCTGGCGCCTCAATCGTCCCAGAAGCCACAATATAAAGGCAACGACAAGACCGCTGACTACGCCTATGAGTATCGCGTCCCGGTTCTCTACTATGAACTCAATGGTGCGATCGAGCACCTGCCGACTCCGTCCGGATGCAAGTACGCGATAAGGTCACGCAACTGACCAAATAGGTATTCCTCACGGAGCAGCCAACCTCCTCCAAGAGGGTACGGGTTGGCTTGTGGCGAAGGGGAAAGGGAAGGCAGAACCAGCGCAGCGCCCCGCGGAGGATGCCATGAGTACCGGCAAGCAGCCGTACGTCAGAGAGATGATCCGCGAAGCTGTTGAGGCACTTGGTGGCCGGACGACCAATGTGGCGGTCAGAGATTGGGTGCTCCAGAAGTATCCCGATACGAACCCGAGCACCATCCAACAGCAGATGCTCTTCTGCAGCGTCAATCACCCATCACGGATCCATGCGCCACATGACAAGCAGCCGCGTCGAGCGGATGATGAGCGCTACGATTTCCTGTTCCGTACCGGGTGGGGTGAGCTGGAGCTGTATGACCCCGAGCGGCACGGTGTCTGGGCCATCGAGGCAGATGCCGCCGGCAACCTGGCCGTCGGCCGCGAAGGTGAGGTGCCGGTGATCGACTTGGACCCGGACGACCTGGTGTTGGACATCGAGCTCCACGATCCGGCCGAGCTAGAGAACGGCCGCACTCCATTCATCCGGGAGATGGTCTGGGCGGCCGTTGACGCGCTCGGCAGCCCGACACGCAACCGCGATATCTGCGACTGGATCGAGCAGCGCTATCCCGGGACGAACAGAAGCAGCATCCAGTGCCATCTGGCGATCTGCTGTGTGAACCAGCTTTCACGGCTGCAGTTCCCGCAGAACCAGCGGTCGCGCGTCGCCGATGATCCGAGGTATGATTTCCTGTATCGAGTGGGTCGCGGTGTGGTGGAATGGTACCAGCCGGAGAAGCACGGCATATGGAGCATCGAGGAAGACACCGATGGCAATTTCGCGATCTGCTGCGATGACGGGGAACTGATCTATCCGGAGCGGCGAGAAGGGACCACGGCACCCAGGGAGCCTACTTCACCGCAGGCCAGGACGGTCATCCCCATCACACAGGAACAGCTAGATGCGGCCGGGCGGCTGCACGACATCCTATCAACATGGCCGACTACAGACAGAGCATTCCAGATGCTCAATGAGCGTTTCCCGGACTTCGGACGCGAGGCCACAATCATCAAGTGTGCGGTCATCAACGACCTGTACTCGACGAATGTGTTCGCGATCTGGCGCATGGCCGAGCATATTGTCGGTGTGATGAAGGACCCGCCGAGAGACCCGGATGAACTGGCCGAGACAATCGCCCGCTTGCCTGACGCTGATGGCAACTCCACGCGGCATCACTGGAGCTTCACATCGAAGTTCTGCCACTTCTTCGTAGACGCCGAAACCTTCCCGATCTACGACTCATACTGCCGAGACATGCTCGCCCATCACTTGGGGCGTGGTCGGTGCGTGTCAGATTCATCCAACCCGTACCGTGCTTTCAAACAGAACCTGGAGCAGTTGCGTGAGCTGTCCGGCGTGTCGGCATCCCTGCGCGAAATGGACCAGTATCTGTGGTTGGCGGGCCAGCATCGTGAGTGGCTGAAGAACGGCGACGATGCCCGCATCAACGGCGAACTGCGCGGCCTCTTCGACGACCCGCCATCGCCAGACGCCCGTGGGGATCTAGCCATGTTGGTTGGGGATGCATGATGGCACAGGTGCCAGGGATGGCGAATCTCATCTCCGAGTTCGAGGCGCTGTATGCCCGTCGCCGGGCGGAGCGTCTCATCCGCATGGGCACGTTCATGGATGCCTTCGCGCGCGAGCTGGATGCCATGTCCAAGCAGCGCGGACCGACCTTCAACGCGTTCTCGCTGCTTCGGGTCGGTGATGACGAGGTCACCCATAGTGGCTTCCTCGCGTGGCTGCTGAATCAGACGGAAGAGCACGGACAAGGGGCTCTCTTCCTGGAGGCGTTCGCGCGGCTGTGTGGTCTGGAGATCGGGAATGACTCCGTGCGGGGGTACCGTGTCCGGACGGAGTATGTCGGATCGGAATCGCGCATCGACATCATGGTGTACCGACCTGGCGATTTCCTGGTATACGTCGAGAACAAGATCCACGCAGGCGAGGGCGGCGAGCAGCTCGACCGCGAGTTCCGCGACATGCGCCGGACAGGGGCGTCGCTGGGCATCCCCGGCGAGCGCCAGCATGCCGTATTCCTGACGCCGGCTGGAAGAGCGCCCACAACCGGCGGCCGATCTGACGCTGGACAAGGCGATGCTGCAGGAAGTGCTGCGAAAAAAGCCCTGACGCCTGCGCGCTGCCGGGACACGGTGGCGTACCTGCAGGCGAGCTACGAAGTCAGCGAGCGTCGGGCATGTGAAGTGTTGGCATTTTCCCGCGCCACGCAGCGGTATCAGAGTGTGGCGGACAGCCATGAGCAGTTGCGGATGCGGTTGCGTGATCTGGCAGCTTCGCGTCCGAACTGGGGTTACCGTCGGTTAGGCTTGCTGTTGCGGCGGAAGGGCTGGGTGGCGAATCACAAGCTGGTCTACCGGCTCTACCAGGAGGAGGGGTTGGGATTACGGCGCAGACGCCCGAGACGGCGTGTGAGCGCTGCCAGGCGGGAGAATCTGCCCGCGCCGAAGCGCTGCAATGAGAGCTGGAGCATGGACTTCATGTCTGACCAGTTGTATTCGGGGCGGCCGCTCCGCATTTTTACGATAGTGGATAACTTCAGTCGTGAGAGCCTGGCTTTGCGGGCTGGTTTTCGGCTGACCGGCGACGACGTAGTTGAGGTGCTGAATGGGTTGATCCGGGAGCGAGGCATCCCCGGCAGCATCCGTGTGGATAACGGTACCGAGTTCACGTCTAAGGTGCTGGATCAATGGGCTTACTGGAACGGCGTGACGCTGGACTTCAGCCGCCCTG
>Ga0180432_10007013_pt1 | contig 14453 bp, 18 predicted proteins | sample SS_ome_10_FD_132414 | JGI IMG/M metagenome (GOLD analysis project Ga0180432, IMG submission 132414) | Hypersaline lake sediment archaeal communities from the Salton Sea, California, USA - SS_1_MS_2 metaG | ecosystem: Environmental > Aquatic > Non-marine Saline and Alkaline > Hypersaline >... | reverse complement strand
TCAAAGGGTCCTCTCCAAGAGTTCATCCCCTACCTCCGAAAGGCCGAGACATAAGTATTGTAAACATTCATTGGAAGTGGGTGGATTTTGGTTTTCCCATTGTGTTAAGAGGTAAAATAAAAAGGGTAACCAAAATACAGCAAGAAACAACAAAATATTAGCAGATGAAACAAAAAAGGCAAAGGTGCAACCTAGAGGAAAGATTGAAAAGAGAAATAATAAAAAAGCAATTCCAATCTTGATCTTTTCTTTTGGTCTTGGTCCTCGTTTTCTCAAGATGTAAAAGTTTGCCATTGGTGTTTTCCATTTACTCCTCAAATTTTTAAAAAGAAAAAAACGATCACAATGAAATAAATCCCATGACAGATGTGTTTTCTTCACCACCTCCATCAAGGCAAGACGTCTTGAGGTTTCATGCCACTGCAGATCGGATTCCTCTAAAGTTGTCCGAAGATCCCACAAAGGGAATTTCTTTGTCAAGTCACACGGCCTTAGCTCTCATGAAACTCCTTCCTCTAGTTCCCCACCTCACCTTAGTTGCAGACGTAGGTTCGCCATCCATCTTTGAAGCTCTCGTGCCTTCTTTGACTGAACTTTGTGCCTCGGCCACCTACCCCTTTCCCTACCACCCCATCACTCCTCTTCTAAAGACGGCCGACCCCTTGGTCATCTCGACTCACTTAAGACCCATCCTCATTGGTCTCTCCCTTCGCCTTCATCGTCTCCTCAACGTGGTCATTCTAAAGGATAAAGCCTTTGCCGACACGGGAGGAGTTTCGCCGTCCTCCATCCAAGTCATCTCATCCTTACCAAAAGACACTGAGATGGATCGACCCTTTGATTTACTTCGAAACATGAAGGCTTCGGTATTTATTCTTGTAGTTTACGTTGATGGGGCCTTTCACCCTTTGATTGTTAGTTTAGCCAAAGATAAGAAAGAATTGTGGCATCGTTTCCTCACCGGGAATGAAATTGGTCTCGTGGCTCCTGAAGGACGTTTGCAGGTTTATGCAAAGGGTTTGCCGAGTCGGCCATAAAACTCAGTTTTAAGTTGATGAAATCTCCATCCACCGAGAAAGTATCCAATGGGTGGTAAGTAGGACAATTCTTCAAGGACTTTCCCAAAAGCTTCATGGTTGGTTTTGAGGTCTTCAGAGTAAGGAAGGTTGCAAATAAGTCCCTCACCGTACCCCATATATATATAGACTCGGTGAGGTTCAAAGGGAATTAGTTGATAGATGTACCCTGCATGGATGTCGAGAAGGTTGACACGTTTTATATCCTTCGAGGTCGGAATGCGGGGAGGATCCCATTGAATAACAGAAGAATGACTGATTGCAACTAGGGTTTGGTCAGGGAGGACTCGGATTGAACGGGGATAGGAGCATGCAATGGATGCATAGTAGGATTCGCGTTTTGGACACCAAAGGCGAATCAAATCAAGGGATGCAAAGGCTAAGCGCCCATCATTGAAAATTCCTAGTGACTCTACACTTCGATCAAAAGGATTCCAGGTGTCACCCTCTAAAAACCCGTTTCCGTCAAAGGTGAATGATTTTACCTTTGATTCTTGTTTAATAAACACAACTTCCCCTTTAGTCCCATACACTCGTTGGCATGCAATCCATGGCTTTCCTTCAGGACAGTGTAGTTTAGGGGTTGTTTCAGGTTCAATTCCGTGCTTTCCTTTTGGGAAAATGAGACTGCCTCCAAGAAGTTTTCCAAGTCCACGAAAGAGTGGAAAGATCCCGTTGGGACCATGAAGGCAGTGCATACATCGAATGTCACCAAATACTTCAAATGGCCATCGTTTCAATCCAATCCTTTTCTCCATGTCGTAAACATTGATGTGGGTTTGGTCTAAAACAAAGAGAAAGGATGGAGGACTAAAAGTGATGGCCCGGCAAGGAGAATGAAGTTTAGAAAAGGTTGAGGCATATGCTTCACCTTTTTCAGGAACTTTTAAGAGACAAACTTCGTTCTCCACACACCCAACAATTCCGTATTTCCCACACTCTTCAAAGGGTTGGTCAAAACTCACAGAATACATTTTCCATTGTGTACATTTCAATGACTATCAGAGTGGACCTTTAGAGTTCGTGTCAAAAGTTTTTAATCCTTTTGTTTGCTTCACCACCTCTATGATTTTCACTTTTTTTTGGTTGTCCAGACTCCGTCTTCATGCCGACGGCTTTTCACCTCCTCACTGACGTTCTTCTGTGTCAGGTACAAAAACTTTTGACTTCAACTCTAACTATTATTTTTTAAAAGAGACTTTATCAAAATAAAAAATGTTTACCTTGCATACGCTTTCGATTTTTCTCAATGAGCGTACCTAAATTTTTTGACGTGTTAAGATCTCAAGGCAAAAAAAAGTATCCTCACCACAAATGGACCCTTCATCAGTGTCGTCAAGTGTGAAAAATTTTACAAGGGAAGAGTTGGAATCTCACGCAAGGGAGGAAGGAAACGTCGTTTACGAGTGGGAGTATGATAAGCCAAAAAAAGTTTTGGATCCAAAAGAAGCCGCGACGGCCTTTATGGAAATTCATGAAGCCTTCCTAAAAACTCGTGAAGCCATGCCCCACCTTGAGGATGAAGCCATTCGTGACCTTATTAAGAAGTCAAGCCATCCCCTCATCAAAGACTTTTACGAGGCTTATGAGAACCTTTTCGAGCGTATCACTGACCGGACCACCACGGAGGAAATGTTGGGTGCTTATAAGATGATGCTTGTGATGAAGGAGCAAGAGGCAAAAGGAGAATTCACCCACGATGGCGCCACCTCCATTGTGAAGGACTATGTGGATAAGATGACGACTCGAGATGCGACTGACGAAGAAATAAGGACAGGACAGGTCAAAGAAAAGATGTGGCAGGGGAACCCACTAACAAAACGTGAGCGTGAGGACCCCTTGAACAAAGGACCCAAGGCGGCAAAGGAGCAGGTAAAGTTGGACCCTTCCCGCATGCGAAAGGTGGAACCTCGGTCGGAGGCTCAGGTGTCAAAGGACGAAGTCAATAAGGCCGTGCGAGAGATGGCTGTGGCTAAAAACCGTGTGGGTCTTATTACGGCTTTGAGAAAGTTGAGGCACCTGATTGAAAAGACTCCTGAGGGAGTTCCTATTGACGTTGAAGGTCTTGATCGTGCTTTCCGCATGAAACAATCCGCCGCTCGAGGAGTGTGGGACCGTGACGTGTCTACCCTTGTGGGACGCATTTTGGGAACGGCACGATCAAAGAATGCATCGGCCAAAAAATAAATTTGAAATACAAAATAAACCCCCACCATGGGATTCACCGCCTGGACTGTTGGATCGCTCTATGCGTTTTGCCTTGTGACCCAACCCTTCATCACCGTCCCCGTGACCCTCTATGCCCTGAAAACCGTTTGGGGGACGGGGTCCCTCATTGGAAAGGGCGCCTATTACATTGCCACCACTGGTTCGGAGGTCTTTATTGATGTGGAAGGAGATGAAAAAACAAAGACCTGCAAAGACATTACACGTGATGATGAGTGGGTGCTTGTGAATCGATCGATTGATGAAGCAAAGAAGGGTCAAGGAAACCGGCGCTTGAAAAGAAGTTATTCATTTTGAAAAAAAATAAACTTTGTTGGATAATTGTTATGTGTATAATCCCTAAATCCTCATGGCTCACGACCATCCGGAGAACCAATATCTTGACGGCATCACTCAGATTTTGCGAGACGGCGAATGGCGAGAAGGTCGCAACGGTCGAGTGTGTTCCCTCCCAGGGTTGAGAATGGTCTATGACTTGCAACGTGATTCTGGCGAAGGGAGAAGTCAATCCATCCTTCCCCTTCTCACCACCAAGCGAGTCTTTTGGAAGGGGGTAAAGGAGGAGCTTCTTTGGCTTCTCTCTGGATCGACCTATGCCCCTGACCTGTCGGCGAGAGGCGTAAAGATTTGGGATGCCAATGCCACTCGCGAGTTTTTGGATTCACGTGGTCTTCATGGCAACCCTGAAGGTGATCTTGGACCCGTCTATGGTTTCCAGTGGCGTCATTGGGGTGCTAAATACAGGGGAGTCTTTGACGAAGACGGTGAGCGTATTTCTTACGAGGGGGAAGGGATTGATCAAATGGCTAATCTTGTGGAGACTTTAAGGACGGACCCTTACTCACGTCGGATGATTGTCAATGCTTGGAATGTTGGTGACCTCGATTCAATGGCCCTTCCCCCCTGCCACATGTTTATGCAATTTCATGTTTCAAAAGAAAAAGGCCTGACCTGCATCCTCTACCAACGCTCGGGAGATTGGGGTCTTGGCATCCCCTTCAACATTGCTTCCTACTCGGCCCTCACCCACATGGTTGCCCACCTCACTGGCCATAAGGCCTACCAGTTTATTCACTTGGTGGGTGATGCTCACATTTACGAGAACCACGTGGAGGCCTTGAAGTCTCAAGTGGAACGACCCTTAGCCCCTTTCCCTACCTTTCATTTTTCACCCGAGTGCTTAGAGAGGGTAAAGACCCTTGACGATTTCCGATCCAATGATTTTATTGTGAAGGACTATGTCCATGCCGGTCCTCTCCGCATGGAAATGTCTGCATGAATGATAAAAAAAATAAAACACAATTCATCTTCCCACTATGTCCTCTGTCGAAACATCCAAAGCTCCTACTAAGACTGATGAATATACCCAAGAAACAAAGTCTGATGAACCCACTCCATCCAAGAAATTGATCCACAACCCAGTGAAGACGGAACCTACTTTTGGTTCATGCCTCGATGTGGGGAGACCCATGGGGTTCTCTTTATTCGTGCCAATGGCGAGTTTGTCCCTCACCCCGATCCACCTTCTGTGTGGAGTCCAATTTGTTCAAAGGTGAAGGGGTTTGCAACTTGGGATGCGCATGGCATTGGCATTTTTCAGACAAAGTCGATCGACCCCGTTCTCCTTTCTTCTGCCTTTAACTGTGGTCTTCCTTCTCCACATGTGGCGGCTTGGAAGACCCCCGATGATTCCTTTCCATGGGATTGGTGAACGTCCAAAGCCTCAAGAGGAAGAAACGGATGAACCACCCTTAATGGAAAAGGTTTTGGAGGTGAGCGAATGGTCAAAGAAGGACGGCGACTACGTAGGAAACCAATATGTCTTGGTATAAATTCAATAAAGGTGGAAAATTGGAAACGAAACTATTTCACACTTTACATTTTTCATGTACACAGTCGAACTTGTCAAGTCTGATCCCTATCAATTTCGCTTTGCTTGTTTTGATGGGAAGGAGAGAATGGTTCGTAAGTTTATTGAGGATGGTCTTTCTCTTCATCGAAAGGGACTTTTGATCGATTCAAAATATCCTATAACAAGTCCACTCCATGCAGCATGTGAAGGTGGCAATGAAAAGGTTGTTGGGGTTTTACTGGATGCTGGAGCAGATATTAATTTTTATTGTTGCGATGTAACACCTTTGCTTATTGCCGTTTGGGAAGGACGCGAAAAAGTTGTTGAACTTTTGTTGGAAAGGGGAGCAAACCCAAACCTTCAATACCTCAGGTCCAATGCAACTCCTCTTCACATTGCATGTCAAGAGGGATATGAAACCATTGCTTCAATGTTGATTCGAAAAGGTGTTGACGTAAATGCAAAAAAGTTTAATGGCTTCACTCCTCTTCACCTTGCGAAAGAATATGGACATTCTGCCCTTGTGGATCTCCTTCAAAAGGCAGGATTCCCTTTGATTGGAGAGTGAAAATCAAACTAGTGGGTACACACCAAGGGCCAGCTTCGCCAAGATGATGCAAATGTTTTCAGCCGTGCGGGGTTTGTTGTGGTTGGTGTCGTGGCCATCGATGTTGCTTCCAAACACGATGGAGTACATGGGCCCGTACGGGTCCTTCTCAAACCACACACGGGTGTCAGGGTCCAGTGGCTCCAGCCACTTCCGCATCGCACGCACAACTTTCACCATGAGGGGTTTGTTGCTGCCAGACAAGCTCACAAGATTCGCATCGCCGAGCGACCCGCTGTCCATGTCCAACTCCAGCGTTTTCAAGGTGCCAGTCAGCGTCAACGGCCGCACGCGCGACTCAGTGAAGAAGTGCTTGGCAAGCGCCGCCACACGTTTCTTTTGGTCCAGCGTCGTTTTTTTGGTGCGCGCCCGCCACTCTTTCGACAGGACCTCCGTTTCCGTCCGCGGTATGTAGTGCTGCATGGCATTCATGACGGGCGCCGGGACCCTCGCGCGCTCCCCGGCGTGAAACCCGGGCGTCATGTGAAATACACGTGGGCAGGACTTTTTGGGACATGCGTAGCGTGGCATCCTTCAGTGGGTTTATTTATGTGCACAGGTTTTATTTTATCCCTTATATGTGAGGGAAATGCCAGGGAATTCATATGCATTGTTTGTTGACCATTCAAAATAAAGAGAGAGAGTAATGTATTGTTTAGAGGTGATATTTAATAACCATTCTTTGAAGATCCAAAGGAGTAAAACTCATCGGCTGAAGCGAGGTCGGTGGTGGCGAGGACGGTGCCGTAAGATCCCACCTGTTGGTTAAAGGCGGCGAGTTGGGCGCCATAAGTCCGTGCATTGTGCACATCTCCCTTTTCAAAGGCATCCTTTGTCATCTTTTGGAGGTTTTCCTTCATAGATTGGGCCGCACCGTATTGGTAGCGTCCATCTCTTGCCGGAGCACCAACGGTCGTCAAGGGGTTGATGGCCAACTGAAGGGCGCCACGGTCGGCGCCGTAGGAAGAGGATCCCACCGAGCCACAGGTGCGCACGGCGGCATTCACCGAGCGGAGGTTCCAAGGGGAAAGGTCAATCGAGGGGCCACATCCACCACAGGCGGAGCAAGAAGGGAGGATCGAAGAAGGTTCAGCGCCAAGGTAGGCGGGAGAGTATCCAAAGCAGGTCGACATGGACTTATCTGACACGAGGGAGGGAGCAAAGGCGTTGGAGAAGATAACCCCGGGGGCCGTGGCACAAAGGTTGTTGGACTTTGCCGACATTTGCTTCGAGGCTGAGGGAGAGGCTTCCTCATAAGACTCCACTTGACCTGGGCCCGCGGACACGAGTTGGGGCTTTTGCATATGAGTCGATGTAGACATTTATTCTTCTTTGGGGAAAATCGTAAATGGATTGTTAGAAAGACAAAAACTCAAACCACTTGGATCTTTCGCTTGTCTTCGGGAAGGCGATAGGGAACCTTCAGGGCAGACCCACTTGAACAATTACGCAACCACAAAAATCCTTCTTCCTCAGTAATGAGCTCCCCCAAAGTGAAGGTCCTCGGGTGGGTCTTAAACCATGTTGCCACGGCTTCTTGGTATGATTTCAAATGCAATCCTCTATTTTTGCATCCACTCATTTTATTTGATTGTCGGAAGATTATTCTCCCTTTGATTCTTCAGTTCCACCAGATCCATGACCACCACTTGAGGCTTCACCACCCAACCCACCAAAGGACGACATGACAGACGACAACATTGAACCCATGTCCATGTCGGGTTCTTCGCCACGCATCACCGTCTGGGAGTAGGAAATGGCCGACTCAAAGACCGAGGCAAACTGAGGAGCGCCCATCTCCGTGAGTACATGGCGAATGCCGCCCTCACCTCCCACGGCGTCAAACAGTTGGGGAAGGTTGGAAGTAAAGTCTTTAATGTCATTGGCATCGAGACCCTGCCAAGCTTGGGCAGACATCTGAAGCACGTCCTTTATCCCCATTTTAGACACGTCACCGTCAAAGCCTGCCGCCTCGCACCGTTCGGCGATTGACTCGACCTTTGCTTGGAGGGATGAGGGGAGAGCACAATACATGTTGGCATAGGTGTTGAGACCATTCACGTAGGACCACAGGGTGTCTTTTGAGGCTTCATTTAAGCGAGGGTCCTGCCAGATGTGGGAGAACTGAATCTCCTCAAGTACCCAGCACTTTGCGGCGATAATGGGTTCGGCTTTCTTTGCACGACAGAGTTCGTAAAAGGGCATCATTGCGTCGTGCCATGCACGAACGGCCTTTTCTTGCAGGGCGTCAATAGTGAGAACGAGAGACTTAAAGTCGTTTCGCTTCGAGGCAATCAGGGGGCCCACCGTCGCATCGTAGTTGGGAGAAGACGGGTCATCGGAGTAGGAAGAGTGGAGGGCGTCAAGAAGTTGATCCATGACGGACACCCAAGAGGTGACCATGTTGGAACGCTCACGATCTTCACCTGTAGTGGTTTCAGTTCGAACTTCGCTATGGGTCACCTCAGTCGTGTTGGGAACAACGGAAACATTGGCTTCGGTGTGGGTCTCTGACATTTTTTATAAAGTTGACAGTCTTTTGTATTTTCCATCTGAACACTTTTTTGTTCGAAAACTATAACGAAGAATAAAAAAAACCAAACCACAAAAAAAAGTTTAAATGGATACCGTGATTCTTGAAATACCCGAGGGTCGCCGTTTTGAAACAACCCAAGGGGTCGCCTCAATGTTTGGGTGTCTTTGTCCTCCCCCGAATGTCCTCATCAGTGACGAAGATTTTCGAGACATTCTTGAATTTTGCGAGTACTATCTTGATCATCCTTATGAACCCATTCCGAAACCCATTCCTTCTTCAGACTTTACATTATTTGGTTTAGATTCTTATTATTTGGATTTTTGCAACCGAGATATGAGTTCCCTTTATTTGTTTGCTGCGATGGCACACTACTTTAAAATCGATCCCCTCTTAAATCTTTTGGGGTCAAAAATTGCAACTTGTATAAAGGATAAGACACCCGATGAAATTAAAAACTTGTCTTAAATACTATAAATGCTCAAAGGTCACCTTATACGGTGTGCCACCCCCGTGCCACCGAACCCCTCCACTCATCCTTGGAAGGTCCAACGGATGGTTCCTCTTGAGGGGTTAGTTGTAGACCCAAAGGGGAAACACCTTCACATCCAAGGTGTCTTTCAACCACCCCTTGGACCGGCATCTGTGTTTTCAACTGAACCTTTTAATCGAAATCAAATTAAGTCTTGGGAATCTTCCTTACAAAAAAAATCCTATCACTTCAATCCCCTTGGAGCAAAGTTTCTCCGTCAGACCCATCCCCACCTCAAAATCAAAATCAAACCCTTTCCTAGGCGATGTCCCCCCTGTCCTCCTCCGAAGCCACCGAAAGATGTCATTTTGAAAACCTTTGTGATTTCCTTAAAGGATCACCAAGTTGTTTCTCGATTTGAGAATCGCTATGATGCCCCTAAGTTTGAAGAGAAACCAGATGACATAGTTAAACAACCGAAGGACAAAGATAACCCAGAGGTGATAGTTAAACAAGATGCAAAAAATCCAATCATCAATGAATTTATTGAATGGAAGGTACTCTCAAGGTATTTGAGTTCATAATAAAGGTAAGGTCATCCGTAAATTTATCCCCGTCTGATTAAAATGCAATACTCATCGGCTCGCCGAGATCAACTTCAGACGTATATGACGGGTCCACCTATGGGTGCGGGTGCTTATGCTCATCCGTCACCTTATCCATCTGCAGGGTATCCGGCTCATCCACCATCCTATCCGCCAGGGGCATACCACACGGGGTCTTATACCCCAGCTCCCTTTGCCGGAAGTGGCCATGCTGGGGGCTACGTACCGACCACTTCTCACTACTCCCGCTACGCGTCTCAAATTGGTGGAGGGGTCGCGGATCCATCAATGGTTCCTTCAAGAAAGCCCGTGTCATTTTACCAAGAAGGGTCTCGTGTGGCTCCTGTGCACATGGCTCAAACCAATTGGTCGGCCGATCGTGGGGCCATGACCCGTCGCATCGACACATCTCAGGCGCCCATGGGCTACCTTCCCCAAGAATCCGCACCCATTCGAACCTCCAAACCCTTTGTCCTCTTTATCAAAACACCCGACGTGCGAAAGGACGGCCTTCCCGACGGATCCTTCTATGCGGCTTTCATTTGGAATAAGTTGCCTGACGAGGTGCGCCAGCACGTCCATGTCCACTACCTTGATAAGCACCGCATGAAACCCAATGGCGTGACGGGTTACCCCCAGTTGTATGACTCCCGTAAGCAAATTTTCATTCCCTTCGGCGAACCCACCATTGTGGCCTTTCTCCACATGGTGAGGGCCATTGGCATTGAGGTCCGCATGGAGGAGCTTCACCCCACGGCCGCTCGCTTCGATAAGATGGTTTCAAACTTCCAGAGTGAACAACGCCAGAAGCGTTCTCAAGCGGCATCCTCAGCTATCAAAGATCCTTTGTTGACCAATTGGCAACGCCCCATTGAGCAAAACGAAAAGAATCCCTATGACCCTTCCCTCCATGCCGACACGGGTGAAGGTGGCCTCCTCCTTGACGCCGCTCCTTCTATGTCGGATCACTTGGGAGAGATTGCCTACGTCAACGTCTTTGAACAGAGTGGCACGGTGGAGGACGACGTCAACCTTCGCCTCGGCGTCCCAATTAATGAATTTAAATTCGAGGGCGAGATTGACGAACATGCCATGGATTCGGTGAAGAAGATTTCGGTGGAGGACATGGAAAAGTTGGAGGGCCAAAGAGAGCGCCACTTGGCACACCTCCTCAAGAAGGTTCCACCTCCACGTGGTGGTGCGTCTTCCCAGCTAAAGTCTTACGGCATGAGAGCTATATCAAGCAGTTAGAGTTGAATTCAAAAGTTTTTGTACTTTTGTTTGCTTTATAGCGAATCGACTTGCCAAAGAAAGGAGGTGACAAGCCGTAGGCATGAAGACGGAGTATGGATAACCAAAAATTAAGTGAAAATCATAGAGTCGGAGTCTAAAAACTTTTGACCCGAACTCTAACAATATCCATAAGAAGATTTCAATAAATTATCGAAGCATCCTTCTTTTGTGCGAAAAGATGATAATTTACAAATCAATGAGGCGAAGGAATGGAACATCTTCAGGAAGGGAGGCCGTGTCACCAATCTGAAAGAGGACACCAAAGGCAATCACCTCAGTCTTTCGCTCGCGGGCCAGCTCAATCACTTGGTTTGCTTTATGGCCGGTCGCTAAGATGTCGTCAATGAGGAGGACCCGCTCACCTTCTTTTGTCAAATGGTTGGGCCACCCAATCGCAAAGTTGCCTACTGCTGATCGGCCCTCTCTCCAAGTGACTTTAAACGGTTGCGCGTCTTCGTGGACTGAGGTGTGGTGAAGCAACAAAATGTTGCGGCAGGACAGCATGTGGGAGAGGAAGGAAGTGAGAGGGACGGCCTTTTCCGAGACGGCCACGACACAATCCACGTCAAGTTCTTTGAGTTTGAGGAGAGATGCGTAGGCATACATGACAGAGGAAAGGGAATGGGGGTTGGACCAAAGGGCAAAGGTGTCGTAGTAGGGAGAGTCATCCTTCACAATGGTCGTTGAGAGAATGGAGTCTTTAATTTCACCAAGAGTCATATAGGATCGCATGCGGGGAAGGACATGGCCCACAAAGGCCATGCGGAGGTTAGACTCAAAGGTTTCCTCGGTTCCATCGTTCACCACACAGGTGCGAATTTCCGGACGGCCAAACGTGAACCATGGAGTATCCGAGACTTGACCTTCCCTCTCAAGAGAAATCACAATGACTTTCCCCACTTTGGATTCAAGGTAGACAATTTCTTCTTCGTCATGAATGTTGGAAATCATCATCACGGTTGGGTGAGAATCCCTCTCTTCAACACACCGCAAAAGACGTTTCACATAATACAACTTTTCCTCCTTCATCTTATCTGTGTAGACTTGGTAGGTCTTTGACCATTCAGCCTCCGAGTAGGAACCTTCCACATAACCCTTTCCGACGACGTTGGCAATCGTGAGATGGCGGGAGGAGTAGGACCATTGACGCAACCAAGGGCGCATCAGGCGAATGGCCGTTGATCGACCTGACCCTCTAGATCCGAGAAAGACAATGGCCGTCGAATCGGAAAGAATGGATGGCTTAGAGTTTAAGGGAAGGAGGGATGGAGACTTGAAGGGTTTTGGTGGTGGTGTGATATCATCCTCTTTAGGATCTTCTGAATCAAAGTAACCCCACCATTTGGCAATCACATAGGACAAAAGACCACCCCCAAGGATGGATGTAAACACGGCTTTCTTTGAGATGGGTGTTGACATTAAAGACATTTTTTAAGTCTAAAAACTATTCCATCACCAACGAAGGAAATATTTATAATCGAGTTTAGATGAAAGACTGCACACTCTCGACTCTCACTAAAGAATGAGTGAATCTTTGATTGCATCCTTTCCCAAGATGGAGATTCTCCTCATGAGTGACATTCCCTTTCACTATGTCAGTGGGGGGGTTGGTCCCTACTACATTGACTTAAGGAAGGGCCCCAACTGTGCAAAGATTTTTGCCCAAATTCTTGGGTGCTACGTCCATAAGATTGATAAGCCTGACAAACCCTTTGGCCTCATTGGTGTTCCCACCACGGGTGTCGTTTACGCAACGGGATTGGCCTTTACCCTTTCACGTCCTCTCGGTGTTGTTGAAAAGTTGAACCCCGAGCGCATGCACTTTTACTCATCTAAGACTCTCACGGCATCCATGGATGGTTTTGAGGGCCACCTGAAAACTTTGGGGGTTGATGTAAACACCGTTGCCTTTCTAGGGTTGGAAGACATGGGAGTCATCTTTGCGACGGGGATGGGTCTTCGCCTTTGTCGCCCTTCGGCTATTTTGAGACGCATCCCGAAGGGCCATGGAACTTCAAAAACGATTGAAGCCAACCTCGATCGACTTTGGGAGGAAGGTGTCCGCAACCTGATTGTGATGAATGACCCCTATTATCCCATGTGTGAGGATGACATTATCGAAACGATTGAATCCATTCAAGGAGCGGATAGGTTTCATATCTCAGTGACGTCAAGTGACCCCTTGGATGAAATGTCTGCTGAAGCCTTTGTGAGTGAAACTGAAGGACGTTTGATCGAGGTGGAGGACCTTTGGACAACGGGCACGTCGGCCATTAACCTTCATCAAGCCATCTCGAAAAATCTCGGTATCTCGGCTGAAGTCCTCGTGTTTCTCGACCGCCTTCAACACGCAAAGCAAAAATTTGATCGTCTTAACATTGAGGCAACGTCGGTGTGCACGATTGGCCAGGTTGCAGAATTTTTATTTCGAGAAGGGTCAGTGACTAAAGACGCATATGAAAAGGTCACATCCTACATGGCTTCTTTTTCTCGACCATCCTTCTCGGATCTTTTGATTGAGAAAAATAAGACGTGTGTATGTGTCGGCCTTGACATTACTCCAGGAAAATTTCCTCAAACTCCAGAAGACACCACCCTTCCTCACTACCCCTATCCTCCTACGGCGGATGGAGTGCGGACTTACTGCCTCGACCTTCTTCAGGAAGTCTCAAAGGTGGAAGGACTGGGGGTCATCAAACCCAACCTCGCCTACTACAATTCCTTAGACAACACCGTCCTCCACTCGATCCTTTCTGAAGTGTTGACCATCGCCCACGAAAAGGGCATCTTAGTCATTCTTGACACAAAGATTGGTGACATTATGCGGACCCAATCTCAGTACGCTGAAAAGTATAAGGCCTTTGACGCCGTGACGGCCCACGGATTCATGGGAGGAGATTCAATCTTTCCTCTCACAGACGCCATGCTTGGGTGTTATGTCCTCGTCTTTACCTCCAACCCGACACGTGTCGATCTCGAAACCCAACCTCTCCTCACAAGAGATGCCATTGACACCTACAATGCGCTCTTAAAGTCATCACCCGTGGTGACTGAAGAAGAAGCCTTTGAAGCCATTGTGAAACGGACTTCAAAGGTGTACCACCAGATGGCCCAAAAGGTGATTGATTGGCAGTATGCTGGGTCGGTGGGTGCCGTCATTGGTGGAACCCCAAATAAGGACGGGCGCCTCACTGAGCTTGAAGAAATTGTTGCCATGTTTGCAAAGGCCCTCGATTACCTTCCGCCTATTTTGATTCCGGGAGTGGGTACCCAAGGTGGGTCGGCGACGGATGTGATTCATGCCATTCTTTCAACCCTCTCTTCCTTTGGATGGGGCGAAAGAAAAATTCGGCGGGAGATTCGAAAGGTGGTCATCAATTCTTCGTCAGCCATTGACTATTCCCCCCGCCCAAGGGAAGCGGTCGAGGATTTGGTAAAGGAAATTCGTGATGCAATTGAAGGGTTCTTTTTATTATGATTTTCGTGACCTTGGAATCAACCGTCAATATATTCAATATAAATCTAAAACATCAAGTCTTCATCTAAAAAGATAATTGGTGCTGAAGACGATGACAATCCTGACCGAGCCAAGGCGGGGTGCCATTCATGCATGAAGCATTTTTCTTTTGAAGTCTTACATCCCATTCCTGATGGCATGAGTTCTGGATGCCATCCATTCTGGAATGGTGATTTCTGAGAATCAGGAAAATGCCATCCATTCTGGAATGGTGATTTCTGAGAATCAGGAAAATGCCATCCATTCTGGAATGGTGATTTCTGAGAATCAGG
>Ga0180432_10007012_pt1 | contig 14454 bp, 5 predicted proteins | sample SS_ome_10_FD_132414 | JGI IMG/M metagenome (GOLD analysis project Ga0180432, IMG submission 132414) | Hypersaline lake sediment archaeal communities from the Salton Sea, California, USA - SS_1_MS_2 metaG | ecosystem: Environmental > Aquatic > Non-marine Saline and Alkaline > Hypersaline >... | reverse complement strand
GCCGGGGTCAGTTCGCCCGCCTTCTGGTCGGACGTCATGGCGTTGGGGGAATAGTTGTCTCGCAGTTCGGCCAGAGCCGGATCGAGCTTGCGGAGGAACGTCTTGCTGGGCAGTCCACCCCATTGATCGTGGAACATGGCCTTGTGACCGGCGGCACAAATGCCGCGCGGCATGGTCAGCGGGTCGACGTTGCCGGTGATATATCCGGGCACGAAGTCGGCCAATTCCACCCAAGAGAACGCGGCCTTGAAGACCTTCGGGGCGGAGCGTTTGCAGTGGAGAATCTTCGACCAGTACCACTCGGAGCTGTACGTTCCGCCGCACTTGGCCAGATAGCCGTCCTTGTCGCGAGAGGCCTTTTCGGTAATCTCGGCGGCCTCGGCGTGGCCCGTGTGGTCCTTCCACAGCCAGGCATGGGCGGCCAGATTCTTCTTAAACTCGGGCTTAAGAGCAAGCGGCGTGCCTTCGCGGTCGACGGGAATCGGGGTCGAGCCGGTGGTGTCGATGCCGATGCCGACCACGTTTTCGGGAGCGAAACCGCGACGCTTTGAGGCGTCCTTTACCGCTTCGCGAACCGACTTGATGAAGCCGTTGATGTAATCGGCCGGGTTCTGTCGGGCGAGGTTCGGGTCCTTCGGATCGAGCAGGATGCCGTCCTTGCCGCTGGGGTAGTTATATACGTAAGAGGCGATTTCCTTGCCGTCGGCCAGATCGACCACCAATGCCCTGACGCTGTTGGTGCCGTAATCGACGCCGATCGCGAACTTCTTTGCCGCTGCCTTAGCCATGTGTGCAACTCCTAACCCGGATGATCCGGAACCGTGAAGGAAGGCTGTAACTTTTTATTTCCGTGAATACGCTTGTCGTTTGGCGAAAACCGCCTCCGTTTCGGGAGAAAATCCGCTGGTAACGTTCTAAAGATTGTCGGCGTTCCCGGCGACGAATGTCGCGAGTAATTTGCCGAATTCGGCGGACGCTTTCACGCTGTTTACCTATCTCCCGGGCTCCCCTTTTTACTCGCAATGCACAAAACAGGCAAGCTCCCCCGCGCAGGGAGGGGTAGGGCATGGCATTCCGTCGCATTTCCCCCAAAGATGTCGTCGGGATCTCGCAAGCAAGTTTCCGCACTTGATCCTTGTGCCAATCTTGAGATTTTGAGTTCAACGCTGCGCCCGCGACGGGAATAGAAGAGCGCCAGAAGCAGCAGAACTGGTCACGATTCGCCATCGAACACGACTAGCCCGGCGGCCTGCCTCTGGTGAAAAGCCCGCGAGGCCGGAATCGGCGTTCCGACCCGGAACTGCCGCGGGAATGCCCTCCTTGCTCCTTTGCTTTGGTCTTCTCTCAGCCGATAAACACATCCAGCGGGTTGGTGGTCAAGAGCCACGTGAAAGTGCTTGCAAAGCGAAGGTGATTTTGCTATCATTTTTACTGCGGTATGCTACTGAATGGAGCAGCAGCTTTTGCAATTTGATAGCGTGTGAGCATGGAGGGGCGCGAGTTTTTCGCGGGCGGCGTCGACGAGCCTTCGCCAAGCCGGCTCCAAGACACACCCATCGATGTCCCGCCCCTAGTTCCACGCGTGTCGGACATTGTGAACCGACGGGTACTACAATGGCGGCCGTGTCTTTCACCCGGTTTCTCTCGGTTCTTCTGGGGATCCCTCTTGGCGCGGCTTCTTCGAGTGTATCTCCTCGAACTGTTGCACGTCCGTCGTGTCCCGCTCGGCGGTTGCGATTGGAGGGACTCGAGAGCCGGCGGCTGTTGAGCGTTTTGCCGGCGGATAATGTTGGGTCGCTCGACGGGCCGCCGCTGGATGATGAGTACGCAATCGAAGATGTCGACCAGCAGCGACTGCTCGCCTCGGGTGCCGTGCCGATCAAATGGGACGGCGTGGAGACTTACGCCCGACCGGCCGAGTGGGTCGCGCGGCTCGACGGCGTCTCCGGTTCGCCTCTAGAGCAAATCCAAGCTATTGAAGATCTGATAAACGCTGGGAATTTTCCAGAAGACCAGGGGCTTGCTCCAGGTGAACTTCAGTTAACGGTGAAACGCCACTTGGGAATGGACGGGCTGGTTCTGATCGAAGGTGATCCGGAACTCGGTTTGAAACAATACGAACGGCTAATGGCGTTGCCCGGTATCCGCTACGCCGAGCCCAATTTTGCCGATGTGGAGTTTGCCGGCACGTTTCCCGATGACCCGCGGTTCGGGGAACTTTGGACGATGCACAACACGGGGCAGGTGGTCGGCGGGACGCCAGGCACTCCCGATGCCGACATCGACGCGCCCGAGGCATGGGACATCACCACCGGCAGCAGCGAGATCGTGGTTGGTCTTATCGACAGCGGAGTCGACTACACGCATCCCGACCTGTATCTGAACATTTGGCTCAACCAGGGCGAGATTCCCTCGGCCCTCGTACTGACCGACACGGACGGAGATGGACTGATAACGTTCTACGACCTGAACGAGCCGACCAACTTCTATCCGGGAGGTCCCGTCAGCGATCTGAACAATACCGGCTACATCGACGCCGGCGACCTTCTGAAGGATCCGGCTTGGGCCGACCGCATTGATAGCGACGGCAACGGCTTTAGGGATGATCTGTGCGGCTGGGACTTCGACTTCAACGACAACGATCCTGCTCCCCCACTTCACTCCGGTCACTGGGCGTGGCACGGTACGACGATGGCCGGGATTATCGGCGCCGCGGGCGATAACAACGCCGGGATTACGGGTGTGAATTGGCGAACCCAGATCATGCCCGTGAAGTTCGCCGGACAGTTGTCGGTTGATCTGGCCATCGCTTCAATCAACTACGCGACCATGATGCGACGAGATTTCGGAGCGAATGTCGTTCTGACCAGCAATAGCTGGATCGTTAACTCCTACTCGGCGGCCCTGCGCGACGCCATTGCCGAAAGCGGGGCCGAAGGGATGTTGTGCGTGGCCCCGGCCGGCAATCGTGATCTGGACATCGACGCAAACCCGCGATACCCGGTAAGCTACGACCTGGACAACATCATCGGTGTCGCCGGCACCGACCACCTGGGCGACCTCGCGTCATGGGGTTGGGTGAGTTCGAATGACTTGGCTCAAGCGGTGGATTCCCAAGCGGTGGACGAGGGCGGGAACATCTACATCGCCGGCGACAACGACTCGGTCAACGGTCGCGATGTCTTCGTGGCCAAGTTCGATCCCGCCGGCAACATGTTGTGGGTCGGCTACGTACACTCGGGGCCCGACGATTTCGTCACGGGCATCGCGGTCGACAACGGCGCCGTGTATGTCACCGGTTACACTTTCGGCACCCTTCCAGGTAACATCAGCGCGGGCGAAGCCGACGTGTTCGTGGCCAAGTTCGACGACGCCGGCAACCATTTGTGGAATAGACAGTTCGGCACCTTAACCTACGATCTGGCCACGAGCATCGCGGTCGACGGCGATGCGGTACTGGTCGCGGGATCCACTCACGGCTCGCTTCCCGGACAAACGAGTTCGGGTGAGCGGGATACATTCGTGGCCAAGCTTGACACCTCGGGTAATCTGTTGTGGACCAAACAGTTCGGTAGCCAGGCCACCGACTTCGCCAAGTCCATCGCTGTCGACGTTGACGGCGGCGACATTTACGTCGCCGGTGGCACCAACGGCGCCCTTGCCGGCCAGACGTCATCGGGTGGGTGGGATGGCTTCGTGGCCAAACTCGACTCCTCTGGCGGGCTGACTTGGACCAAACAGTTCGGTTCCACGGCCGCCGACTTCGCCGAAGCGATCACGGCCAAGGACGGCGAAATACATATCGCGGGCTCCACTAGAGGCCTACTGCCGGGAGAAGTCCCCTCGGGCGGAATGGATTCTTTCGTGGCGAAACTCGACGCCGATGGTGAAATTCTCTGGAACGAGCAATTCGGTTCATTGAGAAACGAATCCGCCAATGGTATAACGGTCGACCAGAGCGGAATCTATGTTGCCGGTTTCACGGTCGGACTGCTCCCGGGAGAAACCTCCGCGGGAAGAGCCGACGCGTTCGTGGCCAAGATTGACATTGGAGGAAACCTCGCCTGGACCGAACAATTCGGCTCAGCCAAAGACGAGTCCGCGGCGGGAATCAGCGTCAACGCAAACGGACTCTTCGTCGTCGGATACACCACCGGTACTCTTCCCGACCAGACCAACGCCGGCGTGGCCGATGCCTTCGTGGCCCAATTCGACACGACCGGCCAAATGTCGTGGCTCGAGCAATTCGGCGGCTTCGACAGACGGATCGGCTCCAGCTACGGTCCGACTTCCGTGGATGTGGGAGCACCGGCCTACGGCGTGGTTTCCACGATGCCCGGCGGCGGCTACATTTCTTACACCAACAGTGGAACTTCGGCGGCCACGGCGTTCGTCTCCGGAGTGGCGGCACTGACGTGGAGCCTGGCGCCCGAGGCAAGCTACCAACTGATCCGAGACGCGATTTTCGCCGGAGTCGACCCCATCGAATCGCTATCCGGGAAAACCACTACCGGCGGGCAAGTCAACGCCTTTGGCGCGGTGCAATATCTGAACGCGCATCCGGTGAACCTGTTCGGAGAGAAATCGGTAATCGCCGCCGATGAAACCGGTATGTCCTTGTATGCGGCCGACATCGACGGCGACCAGGACTTGGACCTTGTCGGATCCTCCATGAACGGTGATAGCATCCGTTGGTTCGAAAACGCCGATGGCGACGGAAGCGCGTGGAATATCCACGTGATATCGACCGCAATCGACGGCCCGCACGCTGTTTTCGCGAAGGACGTGGACGGCGACGGCGACATTGATGTCCTCTCGGCCAATATGTGGGACAACCGGATTGCATGGCACGAGAACGTCAATGGCGACGGTTCGCACTGGGTTGACCACGCGATTACCTCCGGCGCGATCGAAGCCAACGACGTTTTTGCCGCCGACGTCGACGGTGATGGCGACATGGACGTTGTTTCCAGTTCCCGGGCGGACAACACCATTGCCTGGTACGAAAACGACATGGGAGACGGGGCTTCGTGGACCATGCATCTGATCCACGACGACTCGATCAGGGCGACGTCGGTGTTCGCCGGCGACATCGACGGCGACGGGGACCTGGACATTTTGGCCACATCCCGTCGAGACAACGAAATCGCGTGGCACGAGAACACCGCCGGAGACGGATCGGCATGGATCGCCCATCTTATTAGCAAGAACGAGATGGACCTGCCGTTGGCGGCCTTCGTGGCGGACGTGGACGGCGACGGAGATATGGATGCCTTGGCGACCTCCTTGACCGACAATAAGATATGTTGGTTCGAAAACGGAGGCGACGGCTCCTTGTGGACCACGCGGATGGTGGCGGACGACTCCCTCGGTGCGCATGATGTGTTTCCAGCCGACCTTGACGGCGACGGCGATTTGGACCTCCTGGGCGCCGCTTTCGAGGTCGGCGAGATATACTGGTACGAGAACCGCTCGGGCGACGGCGGCGACTGGTCTCCACATCTGATAGATGACCAGAGCGCGGGAGTGAGCGAGTTGTTCGCGGCGGATTTCGACGGCGATGGCGATCTGGACACGGCATCGATTTCCTGGAGGAGCAGGGAGGTTGCCTGGTATCCGAACCTCCTGAACGAACCGACCGATTCGGTCGACGGCGGCCTCTATCAAGCGAGTGTGAGCCGGTCTTCGGCCGTTGGCCCGACCGCCGATTCATCCCGGCTTAGCCCGAATGCGGTTGACGTTTCCCTCGGCTCCGATGTTCAGACCAGCGGCGGTTCACTTTCGCTTGCCGCGACGGATATCGATCTTTTGATGCTGTACATCGCCAACGAATCCGAGAAGGAGAACCTTCTTCGTCACGGGAGCGGAATGTTGAACGGCGGCAACTATTTCAATTTGGCCTTCCACTTGCAGCAGGGTAGCGATTGCAGATTGGCCGCGATCGATTCCTTGTACGCTCGAAGCCGTTCTTTCTAGCATCGGCACTTCGCGACCTTCCGAATAATTCAACGGAGGCCCGGGAACATGAACACTCGCGATTTTCCAGGATGGTTTGCCGCAAGCGCGGTTTTGGGGGCTTTTCTGGCATCCTCCGTTTTCGCTCAAGAGGACTTAAGGGGCCCTATCAGGCGCCTGCTTGAAGGCCCAATCGCTCCGGCTGGGGATATCACCGTAATATCCGGCCCCGCGCCAAGTTCTCTGGAAAAGTCGACCTATGAATCGGGGGATTACGAGCGAAGGATCGCCGTTGACGAGCGCCAGCGGAAGTATCTGATACATGTGCCCGCTCTCTACCGAAAGAACAAGGCCGCCGCCGTCGTTCTCAATTTCCACGGCGGCGCCAGCAACGCTTACCAGCAACGCCAACGATCCAGAATGGATAGGACCTCGGACGACAAGGGTTTCATAGTCGTCTATCCCGACGGGATGGGTTACAGAAACGGGAAGCACTCGTACAACGTCGGGCCGGGGTATGGATTTCCTTGGAAGAACAAGATCGACGATGTGCATTTCGTTGAAATACTGCTCGACGATCTCGCCAAGTTGTTTCATGTGGATCCGGAAAGAATCTATTCGACCGGGTTCTCCAACGGTGCCATGATGTGCTATCGGCTTGCGGCCGATCTGCCGGAGAGAATCGCCGCGATTGCTCCCGTCAGCGGTTCACTGCCGCTGGACTATCTTTCTTTTGAGAAACCCATTTCGATCATTCATTTTCACGGACTTGAGGATCGGCAGTATCCTTTCGCCGGCGGCATGGGACAACGAGTATTCAGCAATCAACCGCTTTTCGAATTCGCTTCGGTAAAGGGTACGCTTGATTGGTACATAAAGAAGAACAACTGCCCAGTGAAAACGGCCAAGACTTCCAGGAAAGGCAAAGCCGTGTGTCGGGTCTTCGGGCCAGGAAACGGTGGGGCCGAGGTCGTCCTCTGGACATTGGAAGACGGCGGGCATACCTGGCCTAACGGCGATCACCGCATCAAACAGCTAGGCAACGTCAACCTTGACGTTAAACCGAACGAACTGATGTGGGAATTCTTCAAGCAACATCCCCTACCTCGGACGAGCCGAAACGATTGAATATGGCTGCAGACTGCCGTTGCCGGGAATACGCTTCCCGTTTCGCGGGAGTCGCGTCGCGCAATGCGAGAGCTTTCACTTCTTGCGAAGAAACAGCATTATTCGCTTGGAATTCGGGATCGGCCGTTCGTCGAGGAGGTCGAAGCGGGCGAGAAATGCTTCGCGGAAGGCGTCAAGACTCAGATCGCCGAACAGGTCCTTGCGGAACCGCAGCAAGCGGCGAAACATCTCGTCTTCCGGCGGGATGAACTCGATGACAAGGTCCCGCGCGGTCAACTCCCACATCATGTCGCGAACGGCCGTGACGGGAAGATTGCCGGAAATCAGCAGATGGTGGGCCAAGGCGAGCGCCAGCACGCAATCCGCCCGATTGCGATCAAAGAATGACTCTCGCTCGCGATTCATGTACCCGATGGCCGGGCTGGGGTTGCAGATATCCACGACCATGGGCGTGATTCGGGCCGGATCGTTCCGCAGGTCCCGATACAGGGACTCGATGACATCGTGATCGGCGTCGACGGCGGTTACCTGGGCGCCGGCATCGGCCGCTAGTCGGCTGTATTCTCCCCGATTGCATCCCAGGTCCAGCACCCGGCCAGGCTTGCTGGACTCGATGAACCAGGCCACCATTTCCTTCTTCGCACTCTCGGCGGTATCGTCATAGCTGCAGTCGCGCTCGTAATCGGTCCAAACGCCGCGAGGTTTGTAACCGGCCGCCAGTTTGCTAACCTTCGACCGCAGCCGCCGCAAGTTCCACAATTGTGCCTCGGCATCACCGCCGCTCTTCTTCTCGCTCGACTTTGCGCTACCCTTAGACGAGCGGTTCGGCCAGCGGGTCAATAGTTCCGGCAGGGTGACGTCCAGGATCATTCGCGGCCGCCAGCGTTCAAACCACCCCAACCCACGGACGACCTCCTCGACGTTTCGCCCGTCGAGTCGTCCTAGAAAGTACGAACGCATGTCCCAGCCGCAATATCGACACAGCAGCAGAGGCAGCGTGAACATCCGCGTGAATTGACCCAGCGCGAACCAGACGTCCAGCCGCGCGGGCTCCTCGAACGACCCGAGGTCGATAAACAGCGGTCGGCCGTCGACGAATTGCACGTTGTACGCCGAGGCATCCTTCAAGGAGAAGCCGGCTCGCAGCAAACGCATTTGAAGATCGAGCGTAAGAACGGCCGCGTCGGCACACATCGAGATGGACCATTCGTACGGGTAGGTGATGTTGTCCACACGCCGGTGTTCGAGAAAGCTCTCGAACGACGGATGCTCGTGGGCTAATTGGTCTCGCGGCGACTGATCGTCGACAGATGTGGTTTCCACGACGAGTTTCTCTTCCTGAAGCTCGTCGAGCACTCCCTGGTCGGCCAACTGGCCGAAGACTCGCGCGGATTTCTCGTCGATTGCCCGAAATACTCTGCCCTGGCGAAAAAACACGTATCCCGATGGGTCGCGAAAAGACGCGTCATGCTTCCCCGGCGGGTGGTTTTCGCTGGAAGGGGTCATTCGGCGGTTCCTTCATCCGATTCATCGTCCTTCTTGTCGCCGCGGAGAAACCCGAAGGACACAAGCCGCAAGATCGACCGCCGGAAAAAGGCCGCCGTGCCCACCAATGCCGCCAGGATCACCTGCAAGAGGATGCTTCCCGAGACGGGGTCGATATATGCAATTGGAAAGTCCACGCTCATTACTTTAATCCAAACAAGGTGAACCCACGCGGCAAGCCCGATAACGCCTTGCCATTTCGCGCATGATTCAGGATACTGTAACACATCCGCCGAAACAAGCGGTCAGCATCTCTTCCCGCCACCCATGATAGTGCCCTTCATGCCGGAATCATACACAAGGCCGCCGCGTGTCGATGCTTTGCACGTTTTCGTGTTGGGGAATCTGGCCTTTGCCGGCCGCGTATACGCAACCCTGGGGGAACAGTCGACCTTCTTCGTCGCGCATCGATCCACCGCGGGCGACATCCTGGGCATGATGTTGATTATCAGCCTTGCCGTGCCGCTGATGTTTGTCGTCGCCGAGTGGCTGGCCGGTTTGGCCGGTTATCGGGCAAGAGTCGTCGTTCACGGGTTTTTGGTCGCCTTTCTGCTGATTGCGATTATGCTGCCACTACTAAAGACAATCGACTCGCTGTCGGGCCCAATCGTGGTTGCGGCGGCATGCACTGTCGCGGCACTGCTTACGGCTATGTACTTTCGCTTCGCCAAGCTGGGCGTTCTCGTAACCATTCTTTGGCCAGTGGTGCTATTCTTCCCGGGTTTCTTTCTGTTCGGTACGCCCGTCTTCGGACTCGTGTTCGGCTCGGCCGATTCCGGTTTGGGGGAAGTGAAGATTGGTCGCCCGGCGCCGGTGGTGATGATCGTGCTGGACGAGGTGTGCGGCATGTCGCTGATGAACGAGCGGCGGGAGATTGACGCCGTCCGCTATCCAAACATCGCCGCCTTGGCTGCCGACGGCACTTGGTTCCGCAACGCGACGACCATGGCGCTCAACACGCACCAAGCGGTACCCTCGTTGTTGACCGGCTGCGTTCCGCGGGAGTCGTCGGTTCCGCCGGATGCTTCCGCGTATCCCAACAGCCTGTTCACGTTGTTGGAGGAAAGCCACGATTTGGTCGTTCAGGAAACGTCGACCAGCGTGTGCCCCCGGCGATGTCTGGAGGACGCGGACGGCGGCTCGTCGCAGTCGTCCGACGGGCTGCGGTTGCTCATGTCCGACGTGGCCGCATTGGAACTTCACATTATACTGCCGCCCGACTGGCCGCTGACATTGGCCGACGTGAGCGGTCGCTGGAAAGACCTCGATGCGGGTTTTCGAGCCGTGGAAATAGAGAACCTGAACATAAAGCGTGTGGAGCCGTTCGATAAACTCCTCCACGCGATGACTAACAGAGGGGAGAAACCGGGGCTCTATTTCGCCCATCTGTTGCTGCCGCACGTTCCGTGGAACTACTTGCCCTCGGGTAAGCAGTACCCTTGGTCCGTGTCCGAGCAGCAGGGAAGCATGCTTGTCTCCGACGGTGTTATCGGGTTGCGGCGGCCCCAGCAACGCTGGTGCGAAGCGCCCTGGGCGGTCAGGCAGGCCCTGCAACGCCACCTTTTGCAGCTGACTTTCGTCGATCGGATGATCGGCGAATTAGTCGAGCACATGAAGGCCGAGGGCATCTACGACGAGAGCATAATTGTCATCGCGGCCGATCACGGCGTTTCCTTCATCCCGGGAAAGGACCGCCGCGGCGGCCGCGAGGAAAACGACTCATCTGCCGTGACCCCCGGCGGCATCGACGAAGAGATTCGCATGGACGTCATGTCGATCCCGCTGATAATCAAGGCGCCGCACCAGAAGCACCGAGGGACAAGCGACCGAAACATGCAGTCGGCCGACGTTCTGCCCACGATTGCCGAATTGCTAGAAGCCGAGGTGCCCTGGACGGTTGACGGTGTGTCGGCGTTTGATGCGAATACGCCGCCGCCTGAGATGAAAGGCCTTTCCGTGCCGGCCGCCGACGGGCAAACGCTCACCTTTCCGGCGGAGACACTCCCGCGAAGCAATACATACCAGCGGATGCTGCAAGTGTTCGGATCGGATACCGGCAGCGGCGAGTTGTTTCGCATTGGCCCCAACAAGGAGCTTATCGGCCGGCGAATTGATGAATTGGATGTTTCCGAGGACTCAACGTTCAAACGCGAGTTGACCTTTTCCGCGCTCTTCGAGAATGTCGATCCCGGCGATCAGTTCATGCCCTGCTACATAACCGGCCGGGTCGCGCGAACCGGCGCGACCGAGGAAGAAGGGCAGCAGTCGCCGCCGTTGGAGTTGGCAATCGCGATCAACGGAACGATTCAGGCGGTTACCAGAACCTTCGCGGTCGAAGGTTTCCAGGACACCTTTGCAGCCATGGTTCCCGAGGAGTCCTTCCGCCAAGGCAAGAACGACGTTCGAGTCTTCGTAGTCTCGAAAACCGGCGACACGTTTCTATTGCGATAGGCGCCCGACCGTGTGACCATGCGACAACGAAACCCGCCGCCGTTCGGCGCCTTCTTCGGTGATCGCGGCGACACAAGATGGTCAAGGTGTGGGACTCGTTCCGGTAAGCAACTTGCGGTAACGCGGAGACAGTACACGCTTGCTACTGTTGTCCCAACCGCGTGACCTCGGCGAAAAACGTCTCGTCCTTTTTCGCCCCCGAGTCCCAGGCCGTGTATACTCGGCCGTTTCGGTCGACGTGCAAGGTGGCGAACGGGGCGTATTGCGCCTCGCCATTCTGGTCCAGGCACGCCGGGGCCGGCGTCGTCCATTCGCCCAACTCGTTGCGGATTGAATAGCCGCGAATATTCCAGGCACCTCTGCCCTCGGGAGAATAGAACCAACTGACGAGCGTTTGGTCGCCGTGCCTGACGACCTTCGGATAATCAAACCCCCGGGTTGGAAATGGGATCGTTCGCGGTGTCGACCAACGATTCTTCCGCCAAGTGCGTATGTGCGGCAGGTGCCGGTCGGGATGTCCTTCGTAGAGATCGGCCGTGTACATGAGCGAAACATTGTCGCCGGGACCGGCCAGCACAACATAATCCCGCTCGTCGTCGGCGAGAACTCGTTGGCTAAAGGTTTGCCGAAACACTTGCGGCTCTCTGCCCGGCTCGACGATTGCATGGGTCACGGTCCCCTTGCTTTCATTCCAAACCAGATGGGCCGCGTTGTCGGTTGCGGCCATGGTTATGCCCTCGTAGTCGCCGCGCCGCTCGAGCCAATGCAGGCTCGACCACCGTCGGCCGTCGAATATCCGATAGCCAAAACGGCTGTTGTCGGATGTGGCAAGATGCACGCGGTTTCCCCGCACCTCGATTCGCGAGACGTCGTGCTTCAGCGTGGCAATTCCCTTCCATTTTCCTTGTTCCGCTTGAAGGCACAGGTGGGATAGCCTATTGTGACGCCCGGCGGAAATCAACACATGCAGGTCTTCTCCCCGGCACCAGGCCGCCTCGACCTCGCATGGCTGATCGCGTCCGGAAAAGAGCAACTGCGGCTTCGACCATTTCCCATTCGACCAGACGGCAATCCCGGTGGCTCCGGGGAAAGACGCGAATCCGCTCGTGGAAATGAGTTCCTTGGGTATCAGCGGCACGCCGCCGGCAGGCGTTTTGGTTTCTCCGGGGAGAGCATGCCACATCACGTACCGTTTTCCGCCATGTGAAGTTGCGATTATCGGCGAATGCGTGGAACGCCAAACGCTGCCCAGGTTCTTCATGGAAACGGCTGTGCCCGATTTGCGGGGCTCTCGCGGCTGCAAAACGCGATCCGAATCGACCTTTCGCGGCGCGACCGTGATTCCCGCGAAGGCCGCGTCGGGCAAGTCCCCCACGGCGGCGACCGTCGGCAAGCGGGTCCCGCCCTTTGGCCAGGTTGGAAACTCAACTCCCGTCGACGGGTTGAAGCAAACAATGTGGCCGCGCAAACCGGCCCACGCGCGGCCGTCGGGCCCGATCTTAAGCGCCGTGACATAGCCGGCGAAACTTCTCACCAGTTGCAACCGACGCGAACCGACGTCGAGCCGATAGATGCCCGTCTCTCCGTTTCGGTAAATTGCGCAGAGGTGTTCGTCGCCGCCGGGAATTGGCAGGATATGAGGGGTGGTAAAACCGCTTTCGCCGGGCGCCGGCGAGAAGAGGTCGACTTCGTTACCCTTGTCGTCGACCACGGCGATGCCTCGCTGATGGGGCGTCAGCGTGCAGTTCCCCTTCACTTTGGGACGCGTTGCGACTTCAAATGCGTCGAACCAGTTCGTCCTCTTGGGATCCGCTGGTTCTCTGTCGAGCCATTTGCGGTCCTTGGTGTCGAACTTTCGCGGCTGCGTATTGTGAAAAAAGCAGGTGACCGTATGATCATCCGGTTCGACAAGCAGTTTCTCGATTGATAAAGGTTCTCCCAGCGGGAAGTACTCCGCGTTTTTCGTCTTCAGGTTTATCAGTGAGACCCCGTTGTGCTTGCCGTCGCTGCTGGCACACAGAGCCATGGTTCCATTTTGGACGAAGACAAGGTCGTTTACATACCGTAAGACCTGTTGCCTGGTAACAGTTCCGTCGTCGAGCGTGACTCGAAAAAGGGCTGACGCGGCTATCCACAATTCATCCCCTTTGGGTGCGAGGTAAAACTTTTCAACCTCGCCGAATCGCTGAGTCATCTTTGTGGAAAAGGGCTCCCACGCGGTGGCGCCGGATTTGCGCTGCACGATCAACGCACGTTGATCGCCGACGAGCCAGCGGGAAAGCCATACGGTGTCCCCATTTGTGGAAAACGCGACATCGAAGAAGGAGCCCTTGCTCTCGGCTTCCGGAACGGATTGCCACTTGCCCGTTTCGGGAAAGTGAACCAGAGCCGGCGCCGAATATCCCGATCGTTCTTCGGTCAAGCACCACACCTCGTTGCCGTCGGCCGTGAAACGAAACTCGACTACCCTGTTCTCCACGTGCGGCAAGGGATTGGTCAATGTGACTTGCGGCTCGCCGAGGTAATCGGTGATCACGATCCCGCGCGGCGTGGCGATCAGAGCCAGTTTCCGTATCTCGTCGAAGCGGACGAACTTCGCCTTGCTTAGCCCCACAACTGAGTTGTCGTTGAGCATGCGGGCCATGTTGAGTTCCGGAACACCGACGGCGACACCCCAATGCCCCGTCTGCCAAAGCGCTTCGCCGTCGGGTGAGAGTAACAAGTCGTTTTCGACTGGTTCCAGGCTTTCGCTGTCTATCTTCCACAACGGTCGCCACGAGCCGGTCGTCGTGTCCAACGCCGCTACCTTTCCACCGCACGACCAATAGAACGTGCGTCCGTCGCGCGAGCGAATGGCTTTGGCCCGGCCGAATAGCGGCTTGTCTAGATACTGGTAGTCTTTCCAACGGTTATCCGCGTGCCGATATCTCCACATGCCGGTTTCCGATGCGCACCATGCGTCGCCCGATTCGTCGGCGGCGGGAAGAATTTGGCCCGTCGTGTCGGTGTAGCGGCTAGTCGCGTTCTCGTCGACCACCTCCGAAAACAGCCAATGGGGCCACGTGCAAGCCTTCATGGTTTTCAGATCGACAGCCGACGGAGACTCGTGCCCTTCGGAAAACCAAAGCCAGTCGCTCTCATTGCAATAGAAAGCCAATCGAGGCGCCGCGTGGGAGCAAGTCCCGGAGCCGGGCATGTATTCCCACTTTCGGCTAGCCAAATCGAATTGCACCGTGGCAAGGTGCCGTCCGCACATGCACCCCGATTTGGAAAGTTGCCGGCACCAAACAACGTGTTTCGTGGGATGAACGGCCACATCGATAAGGTTCAACTTCTCGGATGTTTGCCATCGCGGCTTGCCGGTCGCGGCAGTGG
>Ga0180432_10007011_pt1 | contig 14455 bp, 9 predicted proteins | sample SS_ome_10_FD_132414 | JGI IMG/M metagenome (GOLD analysis project Ga0180432, IMG submission 132414) | Hypersaline lake sediment archaeal communities from the Salton Sea, California, USA - SS_1_MS_2 metaG | ecosystem: Environmental > Aquatic > Non-marine Saline and Alkaline > Hypersaline >... | reverse complement strand
CTCAGACGCCTTCTCAAGCCGCCGATGGGCATCGCTCGTGCCCAACATCCCCCGGCCGCGTCTGATCGTGCCGCCCCCGGCGCCTCAACCCTCGAAAACCGCTCCGCGCTCGCTTATCTTGGGGCTAGATAGTCCATCGCTCGACAAAGCGAGGTATCCCACCGCGCATACTCCCGACCCGTCCAGCCAAAGTTTTGCCCGATGACCGGGTCTTCCCAGTACAGGCCTGCGTGGCGATGGTCCTTCGCCCCCAGCGCAGGCGGCGGGCAGGGCGGACCATAAGCCGGTTCGGCCTCCTCCAGCGTCAGCGTGATGGCCGCCGCGTTCTGGCCGGTCGTGCCAGTCTCGACAATGATGGCCACACGGTCGCTCGGACACGGAAAGACGTACTGTCGAACGACCGGTTTGCCGGTCAGCGGGATGAAGCCGCCACTCAGAATCCCGTGACCCAATACTTGCTGCTCGGTACCGCCCACCCAGTTCGGTTGGAAATCCGGGATGCTATGCGAGAGCATTGTGCAGCGTTTCGCGTCGTCAGGATGTTCGACGGTAAGCTGCAAGAGGCGATCGCGACCGGAAAGCGCGAACACGTAGGCAAACCGGTCGTAACACTGCGGCCCGGCCTCGCGATAGCGCCCGGCCGGGCCGTCCACCACCGAGGACGTGCCCACCTCGCTGACGGGTGCTTCCTTTGCGCAGTTGACGCGCCGAACCAGGCGCCAGACCGGTGCCTGAGTCGGCGGTGGTCCCAATGGTGGCGCAACGTAGAGGGCAAGCTCCTCGCGACGCTGAGTCGACTGTCTGATCCCCTCACGCCATTTCACGTCGAGCTTGAGTTCGCCGGTGAGGTCAGGGTCAAATGCCCCGCGGACGACCACCTCGCTTGACTGTCCTGGCTCAACACCAGCCGCGATCGTGCCTGAGCGCTTGCCGCCTGACCATGAGAAACGACCCTTCCACGTTGCCCCACCGACGTTCTCGACGATCAACCGCACGTCGTCGGCGGATCGGTCAAGGAGTGTCTGAGGCAAGGTCAGGGCGATTGCCGAAATGCCCATCTCGAGGAAGCGGGCCCGGATGGACTCGGCGGGCAGTACGCGATCGTAGATGCGGACTCGATCGATCAGGACGTTGCCGAACAACACTCTGTGATTGTCGATGTGCCTTCCGCTGCCGATCGAAAACCCCTCACGATCGGCAGGCTTCCACGCGGGAACCGCCTTTTCCACCAACAGCCGGCCATCAACGTAGAGTTCGACCTTCCCCTTGCAGTCCCAGGTTCCGACAAACTGGTGCCAACTACCGGGGGCCCAAAGAACGCCCGGTGGCAAGGCGGCACTGATCAGCCGCCCACCGCCGTCCACATCGAATCGCGGGTTACCCTCATACATCCAGAGCCGTGGGACGCCGTCAGGCCCCCACTCTGATGCATCGCCCGAAAAGAAGTACCAGCCCTTTCCCGTGCCCGCCGCCAGCGGTGCGAGCCATATCTCCAGCGTGCCCCGCTCTCCGGGCACGACTCGCCCCGGGTAGATCACGAGGCTTGTGGTAGCATCGAGCGCCCTTCCTGAAACTCCCTCGGCGAAACTGACGGCCTCTGCCTTCAACGGCTCGATCCTGGTCCCATCGGCCGCCGTCGCCGTCGCCGTGCTTTCGAAGTCCGCCTGGAAGACAGGTCTGATGTGTTCTGCGGCCGAGAGCCCGCCGACACACCAAATCGCGCACAGGGCGACACTCAGCGCATAGCACATGGTCGATAATCGATGTTCGCTTGGTGACCGATCCCGCCCGCCTGACCAGGACCGCCGGTGCTCTGCCCTGCGCCGACCGTCGCCAAGCACCTGCAAGTTGCCACGCTCCCCACGTGGTTCGACTGCGGGGATCGCATTGGTGGTTTCGGTCGTGCCGACAGGAACCGTGACATCTGCAGCGTAACCTGACATACCCCGATGGCTCCTCTTGAAACCGAGATTCCCCGTATAGCCTCGCCCGGCTGCGCCGCCGATCCATATCCTGCCAGTATACAGCCCCTGTCCCTCCCGAGAACCTCGTCCTCATCGATAACAAAGGACTTGCGTGACTCCCGGGGTGCGGCTGGATCAGCTACCATCCACCGGCAGGGAGTCCGAACTTGGAGGACGGAATGGGCGCTGTCAGCATCCTTGCGCCGAAGCCGCGCAGAGTCGAGCATCCATCCGAGGGAAGAGTGATCGGCATTCCGTACGTGGGCGGCCTGCATTATCGGTATTCCCGAGCTGCGTGATCTGGCCTGCTGCCCCAACGGCTGCCGCCCACGGAGCCAATACGCTTGACCGAGGCGGTCGCGTCCCGCGTTGGGTGAAGATACCTGTTCGGAGCGTTTCGCATCGGGTATCGTCGTGATGTGTCGTCATCGGACAACCCGTGCGGTGTGTGGGCCATGGCCTCCACGACGCCGGATGACGTTCTTGGTAGGGACCGCTCGGCATCGTTCCACTTGCGTTAATCGAAAACAGAATGACAGGAGCGCTCGGAGCAATGAAAAAGCTGGTGACAATGCTTGTGTTGCTTTCCATGGTGATATCCGCCTCTGCCATGGCGGCCCCGCTCAAACCGCGGGTCGTAGTGCTTACAGACATTTCCAGATGGGAACCCGATGATCATGAATCGTTGATCCGCTTGCTAGCGCACGCGGATATGTTTGAAATCGAGGGACTCATCATATCCACTGGATACAGCATTAAGACCCTGACGAAGTCCCCGGAAAAGTACTTCATCAACATCGCCCATCACGTGATCGACGCCTACGAGAAAGACTTGCCGAACCTGATGAAGCGTTCCGGCCAGTCCGGACACAGGTTTGATGGTGCCCAGCAGGAACTCGGCTACTGGCCAAGCGCAGAGTATTTGCGTAGCCGCACGATGTTCGGCAGCTTGAACCGGGGCAAGAAGTTCATCGGAGACGACAATGATTCTCCCGGCAGCAACCACATCATCAAGTTGGCCGACGAAAACGATCCGCGTCCAATCTGGGTAACCGTTTGGGGCGGCGGAAACACCGTTGCTCAGTCGATCTATCGGGTTAAGAGAGACCGAAGCGCTAAGCAGTTCAAAACCTTCTTGGGCAAGATCCGCGTCTACGCCATAACGGATCAAGACCGCGCCTATCCCGTCTCCGTCTTTAAGTCGCACAGTTACAGCGCCAGGTCGTCGCACAGTTACAGCGCCCACGGTTGGATGCGTGAACAGGCCGGGGAAGATTTGCTGTTCATTTGGGACGAAAGCGCTTGGAAAGCGCACAACAGCACCGGAAAGAGGAACTGGGATCAGTACGCCGCCCATATTCAAGGCCGTGGCCACATGGGCAGCCAATACCCCAAGTATAGATACGGCGTTGAGGGCGACACGCCGTCGTTCCTCTATCTTATGCCCAACGGGCTCAACGATCCGGACGAGCCCGCGCAATGCAGTTGGGGCGGGACATTTAAGGGCGACGAAAGCAACCTGTGGCAGCCAAGCAGCTCCTGCAGATCGTTCTTTGGCCGCTTCTACTCGGCTGCTTTCAACAATTTCGCTGCCCGCATGGACTGGGCGAAGGACGGCGCTGGCAACCGGAATCCGGTCATCGTTCTTGACGGCGACGACGGCATTGGCGTCATGACGAAGAAGCCCAAGCGAGGCGCAACGGTAACCCTCGACGCGTCGCAGACGTCGGATCCGGACGGCGACAAGCTGATCTTCAAGTGGTGGATTCAATCCGACGCGGGGAACTACCCCGGGAAAGTCTCTCTCTCCAACAGGAACTCAAACGTCTTGACGGTCAAGGTACCCCACGATTCGGCGGGAAAGCGTATTCATGTGATATGCGAAGTGATAGATGACGGGGAGCACAATCTTTCGGCCTATCGCCGGATCATCATTGAACCCGCGGATCAGGACTCCGCAACGTCGGAGACTTGTCCCTCCCGAAAACTCCGTCCTAATTGATGACAAAGGACTTGCGTGACTCCCGGCTTGCGGCTCGATCGGCTACCATCCACCCGCACGGAGTCCGAACTTGGAGGACGAAATGGGCGCCGTCAACATCATCGTGCTGCATGCCATATTCCTCAGTGGATGCTGAAGCCAAAGCCCGGAACAGAGGCGCTTGAAGGGGCACAAGCTACCAGAAACGGGTCAGCCAAGACCATGCGCTGACCAACTCGCGGCCAATGGACTCTCCGCGTACTCTGTCTCTCGGAGGCCGATTTGGCGAATGCCGCGATCGGATCGTCAGGCACCCGGTCTCTCTCAATCCTGGGCTGTGCCGCCGGCCTGGGCTTGCGATGCCCATGGGGTCGTTGTCACCCACCACTGGTGCATGTTCGTTTTGGCCCCTGCGTAGCTCACGTCGGAATGGATCAGAAGCCGTTTCGGCGTCTCGGGATCGTATTTGCCGATGACTTCATTGGCGGAATAGCAGTCGCCTCCGCCTGGAGTCTGCAACCTGCTCATCAGTACAATTCCCTCATCCCAATGGATGCCGTCCCGCGACGAGTAGAGCACGAAATTGTTGGGCCCCGGGTCGTCACCCACCAGCTTCCGCGGGTTGCTGCCGCTTCGCCCTTGGATGAAATACCATTCCCCCAGTTTTCCGGAGAGTTGCATATTCCGAATCCCCTTGGCGAAGTGCGCGGTCTGTATGTCCGACCACGTCCGTCCGCCATCCTTGCTGATCACGTAGGGAATGTTCTGTTCGGCCGTTTGATCGTCTCTCTTCAGGTGAGCGTCGTAGGTGTAGACGATGATCCGGCCGTGATCGAGCGCGCCGGCGGCCCAATAGTAGCTGTCGTCGTCGAAGGGCAGGATGCTGCGTCGGCTGAATGACTTCCCGTTGTCACCCGAAACCCACAGCGTTTGTGGCCCCCCCGGAGTCATATTCGCGGCGCTGCCCCGAAAGACGATGAAGACCTCTCCATCATGCACAAACGACGTGTTCATCGTGAAGGAGATATCATTGACGGTGGCAGATTCATCAAACTCATACGGCCCCTTCCAGGTGTGGCCGTGGTCATCGCTGAGGAGATAGACCGGGGTTCGTTGTTTCTCCCATTTCTCGTTAGCGTAATGTATCACGGTGGCGATCAGGGTTCCGTTTGGCGCGGTGACGAGCGAGTACACCAGGGCCGAGTACACCTCATCCCCATCCCACATTCGCTTGGAATAGTCGAAGACCGTGGGCGGGCTCCAAGTCAAGCCGCCGTCGGTTGAGCGGCGATATTCCGACCATCCCCCCGCGCCATGCCCATTCCAATGGTCTGCATCGGTTCCCGTCAGACAGTAGAAGGCGACGATATCGCCGTTCCGACACTCAGTAATCGAGTTGTTGCCGTGTCCCGAATAGCCTTCCGCCTGCCGGTCCACGAACAACACGCCCGTGTTGGGGATGTCCGCAGGATAGACGAAGAACGGTTTCCCGTCAGCAGCGCGGGGCCTGTTCCTTGCGGATCGAGCATCGTCGAACCCCAGCACGACGACGTATTTCCCGAACCGATAGGACTCTCCAGAAGCGACCTGCTTTTCGTAGGCAAGCACCTGATCCCTCTCGTCGTTTCCGAGCAACTGGAAAGGTTCGTCTCCCATTCGCGAAAACCCCTGTGCCCTGAGGGCCTCTGCCTGAGAGGCGGCACGGGGAATCGACTGAGGGGTGAGCACGATCAGGCGGCCGTCTTGCACGACGTCGAAGTGGGTGGAATCAATGGAACTCCTCAAGAACTTCTCTCCTGCCAGTTTCCCCCGGCATTCTGCCAGCCGGTAGCTTCGATCGGTGAACAGCACCGCGTACGGCCGGAACCACATCACCTCCGATTCCGGCTCGCCGCGGACTTCGATGACCGCACGATTGGAAACGTGTGTGTGGCATCCGCCCGTCGTTCCCAGAGTCAGAAGGACGAATAAGGTGCTCGTCCTGCACACTCCGAGCTTGCTCATTGAGTGTTCTCCTTTGATAAGCCCGGCAATTGCCTTGCAGGGCGTCTTCCGCCGTGCGTCGGTCCAGGCGATGCAAAGCCAAGCGTATCTGAGAGGTGTCCTTCCGGCAAGCGTGCATGAATTCTTTTGAGTGGTCTGGTATCGTGGGCTGTCAGGGGGAGAGCCTTACGTGGAGGACGGCCGATGGGTAACATGAGCTTCATCTCTAAGTCCATGTGTCATAGGGTGAACGAGTTTTCGGGAAGGACAGCCCAGGTAGTGATCGCGGCCATTCAGTGTGACGATGGCCTGACCGCTTCGCTTGTGGCGGCGGTACGCTGGGGGTCTGTGCGATGGACCTCGGGGACGTCGGCTTCTGGGCATCGTGCGGCCTCCTGGGGATCAAATCCGGTACCGTACCGGATTTGCTAGGCCCTTCGAGCCGCACGACCCGACGCAGGTCGGTACGCTAGATCAAGCGTTCGGCGTGCTTTATGTCAACTAGCGGGGGCAGGACTCGAACCTGCGACCTCCGGGTTATGAGCCCATTTCGGCCGATCTCGGGTGTCGATCCCAACTCCCGTATTCGCTGCTACTTGCAGAAACACCAAGAAGTTGCCGCGATTTCAGTCTGCTCTACATGTTGAACATGTTGCACATGTAGAGCACCACAACGCCACAATTACGCCACAATGGGCGGCGTTGTCAACCCTTTCTCTCCGATCGCTCGTTCCCTACTGGGTGGCGGGCGAATCCCCCACCGAGACCCATGCTTTGCAGATGATCGCACGCTCCTTCCTACGAACGGATGGACAGTGGTCGATACACCCTCGAGCGGGGAATCACGCAAGTCCCTCGTCATGAACGAGGACAGAGTCTTCGGCGGGGACAAGAAGGCCAGGCTTCAGCGAACAACGCGTTTCGTGGGTTGACTGTTCCGCACCGGCGGACGAGGATCGAGGGCATGGATACGACGCGCAAGACACTGCTGATTCGGCTCAAGACCCGTAGCGATTCTCAGGCCTGGCGGGAGTTCTACCAACTCTACGGGCCATTGCTGTACCGGTATGCCCGATCAAGGGGCCTGAGCCGCGAGGACGCCGAAGACGTACGAAGCCAGTGCCTGGTGATCGTCGTCCAGAAGATCGCCGAGTTCGAATATGACAAGGCAAAAGGGGGCTTCAAGAACTGGCTGCGACGGATCGCCAGCAACAAGATCGTCGACCTGTATCGCAAACGGCGTGAGAAGGTGGCGGAGAGCCAGCACCTCAGGGGGCTGCTCGACCCCGAACCCGGGCCGGACGAAGTGTGGGAGCAAACGTGGCGGAACGTACACCTGAGATACTGCGTGGAGCAGGTCCGGGACGCCACCTCGCCAAGAAACTACGAGGCCTTCCGGCTTCTGGTACTCGAGAACGTGTCGGTGGACGAGGTCTGCCATCGATTGGGCATGAACCGCAATCAGGTCTACAAGGCCAAGTCCCGCGTGCTCAGGCATGTTGGGCAGACGTGTCGAGAGCTCTTCGGCGAAGAGCTGTGACGTCCCGAGGAGTCGGGACATCCCCAGCGAAACGACCAACCGCCAGGCCGCGAATCACGCCACAGCCCGGCGGTGGTCGGTCGGGGTGTCTTCTTGTCAATGCGGAACCGGATGTCCCGCTACCAACTGTTGGCTAGCTCGCGAACGACGCCGTCCGTAACCTGCAGTTGGATTCGGTGCGTCAGCGGACAACTCAGACGATCCGTCTGGGCAAACTCATAGCCCAGGAAATACACCTGGCATGTCACATCCGAGAACGACTTGTAGCCGCGGTAGGACAACTCGAGGCTCAGGTCGTAGGTCCCGTCTTCGATGCACGCCAGATCCGAGATCGCGACGCGGCTGAAGCCAGCGTACTCATGACCACTGCTGAACCCTCGCACGATCTCACCATTCGGCAGAGTCAACTCGAGCGACAGGTGGACGTCATGCTGGCCTCCTCGCCACCCGGCCTGGAACTCCAACGGATACCAGCATGTCGGCGCCCCGGCGCCCGGCTGGTCGGCCTCGAGCCAGCCATTGTGGACAACACGGGCCACGCCGTCCTTGACGACCACGGCCACGCCGATCTCGGCCCCGCTCGAGATCCTCCGAGTCACAGCAAAATCGTACTCGGGGAAGTGGACCTCGTACGTCACATCCGTGTAGACGCGATACCCCCGATAGCTCATCCCGAGCGTGAGCCAGTGCATGCCGTCAGGCAAATCCTCGGCCAGCATGCTGGAGCTGAGGGCGCCGCTAGGCCCATCTCCCGAGTCCGTGATGGATCGCATCTCACCTGACGGCAGCCGCCACTCGATCCACAGATAAGTTCTGCCGGAGGAGGAGTTCTTCCAGGAGGCCGAAACCGTGGCCATCTCCTTGACCTCGGTGAACACCGCCGTAACGGTCTTGTTTCCGCTCATCACGATCGTGGCCGGATTCTTGGTGCCCGTGACGTCACCTCGCCAGCTGACGAACTCATGTCCCTCGCCCGACGACGCCGACAACGTCACCTTGGTGCCGGCTTGGTAGGTGCCGCCAGGTGGATCGAGCGCCACCGAGCCGTCACCGTCCGTACGAACGGCCAACGAGTACCTCTGCTCGGCGCTGCCTCCACTGCCGTCAGGCTGGCTGCCGGCGGGATCGCCCTCGTTGCCGTCCGAACCCGAACCGTCGCGGGTCCTGCTGTCTGTGTAGCCGAGAAAGAGCTCCGGCGGCAGGCATCCGCCCATGATCATGATGCTCGCGAGCGAAATGCCAATCCCTACAGCTCTGCTTCTCAGGCGCATGGCGACTCTCATGTCTGACCTCCTCTAGCGCGGACCCAAGAGCCCGCTGGACTCATGGAACCTGATGGAGCTTGCGGCGAGCGAGGGACGCGCGCGCCTCGCTCATGGGGGATACGTAGGAGCCCGGAGAATCTGCCAAGCCTGCGGGCATTTCTCTTCGCACGATGCCATGGGTTCCCCATGGCCTTAGCCGTGGGGAACCCCAATTCCCGTTCGGACTTGCGTCCCCCAGCTCTGAACCAAAGAGGTGGGGCACCCAACTTCTCAGGCGCATGGCGACTCTCATGTCGGGACCTCCTCTAGCGCGGACCCGAGAGCCCGCTGATGCTCCCGGCCAACTCGTACCTCCGCTTGGCCTCATCAAGACGCCCGATCCGCTCCAAAGCGACCCCAGCGCCGAAGGCCGCCCGATCGTCCCGGGGATCCTTGGCCAGCGCCGACTCGAAGCGGCGCAAAGCGCCCGCGGGATCCTCATCGAGCAGCTCCACCCCCTTGATGCAATCGGGGTGGTCCGACGACTGGACGAGCACCTTCACCGGCAGTGACGCCGGTACGAAGCGGCCCACAAATCGCGCCACTTCCACCTCGAGCGACTCGCGAACGAACCTCTCCTCCGGCATCAGGTCCGCTCTCGTGCAGTCGGTCCCGACCACCGGTATCGGCTTCTTGTCCTCGTGCTTCTGACTGGCGAAGTTCTGCAGAAGGACTTGCTTGCCCGTCCGCGCGTCAACGGCCCGGAAGTTCCCGGCCACGGTGATCGTCCGCCGAACGTGGCGCTTCGGGCCGTCGTCGAAGACGCTCGGGACGTAGGGAGCATGGTTCAGGATGACGGCCCCCACGTCTCTCTTGTAGGTCACCTCATAGTGACTGACCACATCCACGGTCCCGAAGAGGAGGAGATCGACCCCCAACGGCTTCATCGCACCCGTCGGGTCATCAACGATGCCGGAACTCCTCAAGTCCTCCTCGCAGACGATGACCGGCAGGGCGTCGCGGTCGACCATGTCGATGGGCACACCGGCCGCCTCCGCACCGGTCTGCAGTTTGGCGGCAATCGCACTGCGGCAGTAGCTCTCCCAAACACGTGCGTCCTTCTCGCCGTCGGAGCTACTAACAAGGCCCGTCCTGACCACGACGGGCGGCGTGTACGGAACGCCGTGTACGTACTTGTACTCCCAGACGGTCAGGCCGTAGCGTTGGTCGTCGCACTCGACACGCCACCGGGTGTTCACCTTGCTCACACACACCCGGATCGGCCTTCCTTTTCGGGTTCTCAGCAGGTCGGTCTTGTCCGGATGCGTGCTCCGCTGGACGACCACTTCCCGCTGAATCGGACCACAGCCAACGGTCACAACGAAGCCGGCTGCGGCCACCAGGCTGACCCACCAGAATCGAATGCCCTTTGTCATCTTCATCATCGCAGCGCCTCCTCAATTCTGCGGCGAGGATTCCCAACCACGATGGATACGGCCGATCGGGAGGTTTCTGCCACGACAATGGCAAACAGCGATGCCGTGAGAACGACGGGCAACCTACAACGGGCTGGCGCGACGAATCAGAAGCGAGGGCCTGAGGCCTGAAGTCTGGGGCCCAACGTCTCCGGCGACCCGCAACTTCACGGGTGACCGACCACTTGGACGGAGGCGCAGAAGAGAGGCCTGGTATCAGGGGGCCACGGATCGGGATCGGCGTGTCGTTGCCGGTGCACTCGTCGACGTGGGGTAGCCCGTTGGCCATCGACCCGTCAAGGCCTTCAAACGGTACGCGGACCAGTTGTGAATGTAGTGAGCATCAGGGAGCCCGCCTAGCTCGACGGACTTGCCGTAGGCCGCGATCGACCCGTTTCTGTTGCCTTCCGCCTCCATGCCCTGTCCTACCCAAAACCACGCCCAACAGGCAAACGTCGACCCATGCTGCGGGTGGTCGCGCCAAAACGCGGTGAATCGCTCTGCGGACACCCAACCCCGCAGACAGGCGGCGGCCCAATCATCCGGGTCAGCCCCCGACGGATCGTCCGACCATGTTTCCTTCTCGGGGATTCCCTTGACCAACAGGTCCAGCGCCTCGTCGCGGCGACCCACGTGAATCAGGGCGATCGCCCTCGCGCGGGCCGGTGCGCGCTTCATGACGGCCATCGGCTTTCCCTTCGGCCCAGAGATCGCCGCCTGGAGGTTAATGACTTGGCTGGCCTGCTCGAAGTCCCCGCCGAGGATGAGGTACATCCTCTGACAGTAGGCCTCGTAGCAGTTCCTCGCAACCGAACCGGCCGAGCGCGCATGGGCGATGCAGGCGTCGATTTCCTGAGCCGACGTTTGTCCGAGCTCAAACCACTTGGCGTCTCTGGACGTCGGCGCGCCCTTGCCGGTCGAGGGCGATCCCGTTCCAGCCGGCTGGGTGGCAGCCTCTTGGCCCTTGGCTACGCTCCCCTTGAACCCGGAGAACAGCTCGACGATGGCCTGGCGCTCTGGCTCTGGAACCCGACAGGCGTCCAGCGCATCCTCGAGGTGCTCGATCGCCCGCTTGAAATCCTCCCCCGTGATGCCCATGCGATCGTGCACGATCTGCAACGACGGACCCTCATAGACTTCCGTTCCGCCAAGGGCGACGCAGAAGAACCGAACGTAGCTGTCTTGGATGCGCTGCATCTCCTCGTGGTCAGGGCGCCAGTGTCGTGGGGTCCCCGCACGGACGTAATTGAGCTGGGGATCGCTCCGCAGGCGATCCAGAAATGCACCCACGAGGACCTCGATCTTGGGGCGCCCCCCAATCCTGTGATAGAGGGAGTGGCGGGAGACCCCGCCCACAAGGTTCCCATCGGACAGGGCGCAGCCCGGGACGGCAAACAAGAGCATGCTCGTTGCCGACGCAAAGACCGCAAACGCAGTCAACGCAACATGGCCCCCTCGGACGGGGGGCCGCATCGGATTCTGCAGGTTGGCCGGACGCGACGCGTTCATGGCGCTCGAAATCCCTCAGCAAGTGCGTACTTCCCGTGCTTCTCGTAGTAGCGAATCAGCTTCTCGCGGCACGTCGGCTCCTCCGCGGGGAGTTCCTGCTTGGCCAGCTTCCAAGCGGAGAGCAACTCCGCCTCTTGCTCTGCGTAGGCTCCCCGCTCGCCGAGAACCGTACTCAGAGAAAGCCTGGACCTCAACACATGAGGCATCGAGCCGTGCTCCTCAGCGACGCGGATCGCGTCTCGGTCGCGAGCTTCCTTCAACCGAATCACCTCCTGGTTCACAGCGCCAAGTCGCTCATCCTTGATGCCCTCAAGAACCATGCAGTAGAGTTCCCTGCACGCGATCTGCATGGCGTATCGACTCCCCTCCGGACCGGTCTCGTCCGCGAGCCGGATGGCCTCCTGGCACCACCTCAGTCCGCGCTCGCGAAGCCTGGCGGCAGGAACCTGGATGCCCAGCTTGCTGGCCCCATGCCCGGCAGCGGCGACCCCTGCGCCGAGCAAGACCAAAGGCACCGGTGCCAGCGGGTCTCCGCCTCGCTTCAGCCGGCTTGTCAGGTCGGCCGGAACGCTGGCGAGAACTCCCAACGCGTCGAGGTACCTTCCCTGAGAAACGAGTCCGCCAAGGTAGGACAAGACCGCGAAGGGCGTGAGCGGATGCTCCCACCCATGGACACGCCGACTGCGGTGGAAGGTCCACGCGGCCTCGTCCACATGAGCTTGAAGACCCTCATCAGGCGGTGCGATCTTGCCCTTTTTGTCATAGAGGCTCTCTAGTCGCCCCAAGTATGCTATTCCGCACGCAAGTGCCCTCACAAGAAGAAAGACCTCAGCGTCCTCGCCATAGAGCTCTTTGTACACGTTTCCTGCGTTTCGCCAGTACCACAGGGGAGTTTCTCGCGGCCCTACATTGAGGACAGAGCTCCAGTCCGTGAGCCCGGGCAACATGGCTGTGTGATACGGCCCGAAGACGGCAAGGGCGGATTCACTGCAGCGCCTCTCGAGCTCCTCAGCTTCGCGTCCCCTCCCCTGTTTGGACAGGAGGCCTGCATAGGCCAGCTCTGCGCAGATGCGTTCGGGGTTCTTCTCACTCAATCCTCCCTTCCGTGCCGCCTCGTAGGCCTGCGACAACAACCGCTCACGGTCCACGAACCTGCCCTTGCGCGCCATGATGTGCGCTTGGGCGACCATGGCACGGATGGTTTCGGGGTGTTCGGCGCCCAGGGACCCATGCGCCAGTCGGAGCGCTCGTGCGGCGTGCTTCTCTGCCTCGTCACGCTTCTCTGCAACCGCGTAGGCCCGTGCGGCGATGTTGAGCGTTGCCACCTCCAGATAAGGCTGCTGCCTGAAGAGCCCGGCAGAACGCTTCTCAGCTAGCTTAAGTGCGCTCAACAGGCGATCGGCGTTCGCCTCGACGTCCTGACCTGCGAACAGGACCGCGTTCTCCAGGAGGCTGCGCACCGCGCTTGCCCGGTCGGCCTCGGTCCGTGCCTTCTTGCGGGCATCTTCGGCTCGTTTACGGTCATCTTCGGCCCTGACCAACGCCTGCTTGGCAGTATCCCGCTGCTTCTCGGCCTCTTGGGCGCTGGCCACGGCCTTCTCTTCGGCTTCTTTCGCGTTGTGAGCTTGCTTCTCGGCCTCAGCCTTGGCTTCCTCGGCCTCGCCCTTGCTCTTAACGGCCTGCTCGAGTGCTTTCTCCTTGTCCGCCGCAAGCTGTTCTGCCCTCTTCTGCTCCGACTTGGCGACTCTTTCCGCTGCAAGGGCCTTGTCGCGCTCCTCCCCAGCGTGTTTCTCTGCTGCAAGGGCTCGATCCCGTTCCTTCTTGGTGTCCTTGAGCGCCTCGTTCAGCTTCTTGCGGGCCTCTTCCTCCGATTCCGCCAGACGCTCGGCCTTCTCCTTGGCCAACCGTTCGGCCTGCAGGGCTTTCTCCGTCTCCGTCTTGCTTCGCTCCGCAAGCAACTGTGCCGCCGCTGCGTTGGCACGTTCTTGTGCCTCGCGGGCCCAGAGCGTCACCGACACGACCAACGACGCCGCCAGCAGCACCACGAACGCCGCACCCACACCCACCGGGACCCTGTACCTGCGCAGCGTCTTTCTCAGCACATACAGCCCGCTGTCTCGCTTCGCCTCGATCGGCTCGCCCGCCAGGTAACGTTCGATATCCCGCCCCAGCTCACCCGCCGTCTGGTAACGACGCTCTCGCTCTTTGCTCAACGACTTCAGCACGATCGTCTCGATTTCGTTGTTGATCTGTCTCCGAATCGTGCTCGGCTTGGCCGGCTCCGTCCTCAGGATGTTGTCCATCACGTCCCGAACGTTGCCGACCACTTGATACGGAAACTGACCCGTCAGCATCTGGTACAGGATCACGCCCAGCGAATAGACGTCCGTCCGCAGGTCGATCTTGCCCGGAGCCGCCTCCGCCTGCTCCGGACTCGCCCAGGGCAGCGACCCCATGAACTGCCCCGTGACCGTCATTGCCTGAGGGTGCGAGTCGTCGGTCGTCTGGGCCATCGCCACCTTCGCCAGTCCAAAGTCCAGCACATGCGGCTTCCCCTCCGCATCGACCCGGATGTTGCCCGGCTTCAGATCGCGATGGATCACCCCCTGGAGGTGCGCCGCGTTCACCGCTTCACAGATCTTGGCGAACAGCCGCAACGTCTCGTTGATCGACGGCTTGGACAGCGCCACGTAGTCGTCCAACGGACGGCCCGAGACGTAGTCCATCGTGTAGTAGAAGCACCCCGCCGTTGTCCCGCT
>Ga0180432_10007009_pt1 | contig 14456 bp, 13 predicted proteins | sample SS_ome_10_FD_132414 | JGI IMG/M metagenome (GOLD analysis project Ga0180432, IMG submission 132414) | Hypersaline lake sediment archaeal communities from the Salton Sea, California, USA - SS_1_MS_2 metaG | ecosystem: Environmental > Aquatic > Non-marine Saline and Alkaline > Hypersaline >... | reverse complement strand
GAACATCCCGGACGAGTTCGATCTTGACGATACCGAGAAGATCGCCCGGATCATCGAGAGGGTCTTCAAAACCGATACCGGCCGGGAGACGGCCATACGACTCTTCCTGAAGGGAGAGGCGGAATAGGGGCTGGTTAGAAGAGCTTGTCACATCTGATAAGCAGGGACCTTGTAATGGCCTCCTCCCGGTAGGGTCTGACGTCCGCGTACCCCGGGTCCCGGGTGAACTCGATGAAGGCGCGCCAGCTCGGGTATTCCACCAGGAAAATCAGGTCCGCGTCGAACTCGCCGATAACCGACTTTGAGGGGACGCCCCCGTCCTTCACCCGCCCGCCGTGTTTTTCCAAAAGCGGCCTGACTTTTTCCATGTATGTTTTGTATGTCTCCCATCCCCCCTCGGGCTTGAACCAGAGGGCGTTGAACATCAGGATCGGTTTCTCGTCATTCATCAAACATCCCTTTGCTTCTGTAAGCTATTCGGAGTAACCCGTCGGGGCTCACTCGCAACCCTCCAGGGCGCACTCGACTTCTTCGAGGACGACGCCTCCCGCCCGCTTCCGGGCCGACTCCAGGGCGACCCGGGCCGCTTCCCCCCCGATGCGCCCCAGGGACCAGGCGCACATGGCCAGAACCCGCTCGTCCTCCTCCCGCTCTAGCGCCTCGATCAGGTCCGGTACGTAGCGATCATCACGGGTATTCCCCATGGCCCGGGCGGTGTTCATCTTCCACCGCCAGGTTTCCTCCGGGGATTGGTAAAACATGTGGGGCCATATCTTTGATTGATAATAGGGAATATCCATGGAGAGAAGGTTCGGGAGGGCAAAGTCCTCCACCTTGGCCGCCGCCTTTTTGTTTATGGGAAGCTCCTGGGAGAGCCAGGGCCGGTTCCTGGGACAGGCGTTCTGGCAGACATCGCACCCGTAGACCCAGGTGCCCATCGGCTCCCGCAGGGCCCTGGGTGTGAGCCCCTGGCCGTAGTAGGTGAGATACGAGATGCAGCGGCGGGGATTCATCCGCCGGGGTGCGACGATGGCCCCGGTGGGACATGCGGCCATGCAGGCGTCCCGGCACCAGTCGGGGCAGCCGACCTCAAGTGTCGGCTCGTCGGGCTCGAACTCAAAATCCACAATTACGGCGATGGGAAGGACCCAGGAGCTTTTCCGGGCCGCCCGGTGGGCGTAGAAAAAGCAGTTCTTCCCGAAGTTCCCCAGGCCCGCCCGGGCGGCGCACAGCCTCTGGGAGATGTTGAACGGCACCTTCGAGTCGACGCCGTGATCCCGTAAGTAACTCCTGAACTCCTTGACCCGAATGCTCAGCCCGTCTTTGGTCATCCGATCGTCGTCCAGGTAGCACCTGCCGAAGATCCCCTCCAGCGCCCGGGGAAACGATGTGCGAAAGTAGTTTTCCATCAACACGATGATGGACTTGGCGGCGGGAAGGGCGTTTTTCGGGTCAACACCGCCGGGAAGGTCGAGACCCAGCTCAAACAGCGGCGCATAATCCCGGGATCGCTCCTCCAGTACCTCCCGCTGAGAATCGAAGGGCTCGGCGGTGGTGAAGCCGATGTCCTCGAACCCGAGGCCGAGGGCTTTTTCGATGACGTCATGCCTGGAAAGCATGTGATTGATATCCTTTCATTTCCGATGTGTCGTGACGGGGCGACGTGTGCCTGTGAATGCGGTTTGCGTGCCGGAAGACGGGTCACACGCCGGTGTGACATTGTACCACGGAACTTCGGATAGGGGTAGCGTATCCCACGGTGGGGCGATCAGAGGTATACAGCGGTGCGGTGTCGAATCGACGTCGTCGATACGCCGGGATAGTGTCTCTCGCCTCTCTGACGAATCGTGGTGGAAGGAATCGATGATGTATCGGACCGCCGGATCGTCGTCATATCAGGAGGTTATGGAAACAAAAAGCATACGGGAGAGTGGTACGATCCGTTGAGCGGATTGCGACGTGTGAGGCACCGGCTGTTGTTAAAATCCGGAGAAAGCGGTTCGGAGCCGTGGGTGTACGGGAAAGGGGGGCTCGTGTGGGCATCCCATATTGAATTTTTGCATCACTGATTCTCTGAATTACTGAAATCCCGTGATGTGTCCCTGAACCATGTGAAAAAAAGATCATTCGCGAGAAAAATCTTGACAGAAAAGATAATTAAGGTATTATAATACCTAAATACTTAATTTAGAGGTAAGACAATTCCCATGTCGAACATCATCAAGATATCCGAAGCCGCATCCATCGCGTTACATGCAATGGTGCTCCTGGCCCGGGAGCGGCCGGGCGGTATGAACGCTAAGATGATCGCGGATACTATTCAGGTCTCAGAGGCCCATCTCGCCAAAGTGCTCCAGCGCCTGGCCCGTGCGGATCTGGTGATCTCCACAAGGGGGCCCAGGGGGGGATTCATTTTAAACGGAGATCCAAAGGAGATCACACTGTTGTCGGTCTATGAGGCCGTGGAGGGCGCCCTGGAACCCGCCGGGTGCCTGTTTGCGGTACCGGTGTGCCAGGGGGATGAGTGCATCTTCGGCAATCTCCTGAAGGAGAAAAGCGAGGAGATACGACGCTACATGCAGGAGAAAACCATTGATCAGCTCACGAGCATATACGGAGGATGACGGATGAGCAAGAGAGACATTATCGAGATAGACGAGGATCGCTGCACCGGATGCGGCCTGTGTATTACCGCCTGCGCCGAGGGGGCCCTGGCCCTGGTGGACGGTAAGGCGAAGCTGATCAGTGAGACCTACTGCGACGGCCTGGGGGCCTGTCTGAGCGACTGCCCCGAGGGCGCCATCACCATCATTCGTCGGGAGGCCGATCCCTTCGATGAGGGGGCGGTGAAAAAACACCTAGAGGCGATGGATGACCGACCTGCAGAGCAACAGCATCACCATCATGAAGAGTCTTTGGCCTGCGGCTGCCAGGGGTCTCATGCCATGGAGCTTTCCGGGCAGCACACGGCTCCTGCGGCCGGTCTGACGACCATGGGGAATACACCCTCCACCCTGGGTCACTGGCCCGTCAAGCTGAAGTTGACGGGGCCTTCCTCCCCCTTTCTGAAGGATCGGGAGCTCGTGCTCCTGGCCGATTGCGCCGCCGTGGCGTATCCCAACCTTCACAGGGATATCCTGGCCGGCAGGGCGGTGGTCATGGGATGCCCCAAGTTCGACGACTCAAAGGACGACCTGGAGCGGCTCACCGCGATCCTGACTGAGGCTATGCCCGCCACCCTGAGCGTTGTCTACATGGAGGTGCCCTGCTGTCACGGCTACCTGCGGCTGGCCTGGGAGGCGGCGGCCCGTGTCGGAGGGAACATTTCGCTGCGGGCCGTGATGATCGGTCGAGGGGGAGAGATCCTGAAAGAAGAGGTATTCCACAATCCGGCCGGTGAGCGGGCGGAGGTGGCTCGATAGAATACCTACATCCGGGAGACGTGGTTCTTTACATAACAAGCGACGAATATGATCGTTATGGGAAGGAGAAAACCGATGAGCATGTTTTGCTTTCAATGCCAGGAGACGGCGAAGAACACCGGCTGCACCGTTCGCGGCGTGTGCGGGAAAAGTGAGGGCACAGCACATCTCCAGGACGTGCTGCTCTATGCCCTGAAGGGGCTAGGAAGGACGGCGGACGCCGTAGGGGGAGTGAAGGGCGACACCGGTCGGGTGATGACCGAGGCGCTTTTTACCGCAATCACCAACGCCAATTTTAACGATAGCAGGATCGCCGCTATGATACTGAAGGTCCTCGAAGAGCGGGATCGGATTCGCCGAGGGCTGGATACATCGATCAGAGAGTCCCTGCCTGATTGCGCGACCTGGAGCGGCCGGACGATCGAGGAATTCCTGGCCGTCGCCCCGTCGGTGGGGGTCTTGGCCACGGAGAACGAGGATATCCGGAGCCTGAGGGAGCTCCTGATATACGGGATGAAGGGGATCGCCGCCTACGCCCATCACGCGGCGGTGCTGGGATATGAAGATGAGGGTGTCTATCGTTTCCTGGTCCGGGGCCTTGCCGCCGTAACGAAGGATTTGGACGCCGACGAGCTGGTGGGTCTGGTAATGGAAGCGGGAAAGTGTGCCGTGGATACCATGGCGCTCCTGGACCGGGCCAATACGGAAACCTACGGCAACCCGGAGCAGACGAAGGTGAATATCGGGGTGCGGAATAATCCGGGGATTCTCGTCTCCGGTCACGACCTGAAGGACATGGAGACGCTGCTTTTGCAGACGAAAGGGACCGGAGTCGATGTCTATACCCATTCAGAGATGCTCCCCGCCCATTATTACCCGGCGTTCAAGAAGTACGACCACCTGGCGGGGAACTACGGCGGCTCCTGGTGGAAGCAGGCTGAAGAATTCGCGTCGTTCAACGGACCCATCCTGATGACCACGAACTGTATCACCCCGGTGAAAGATGCATATCGTGATCGGATATACACCACCGGGTGCGCCGGGTATCCGGGCGTCGTCCATATCCCCGATCCGGAGCTCGGGGGCGTCAAGGATTTCTCGACCATCATCGAGCAGGCGAAAACGTGTGCCCCGCCCACGGAGCTGGAAGCCGGTGAGATAGTAGGCGGATTCGCCCACCATCAGCTCTCGGTCCTGGCCGATACCATCGTCGATGCGGTGAAGAGCGGCGCATTGAATCGCTTCGTGGTGATGGCGGGGTGTGACGGACGCTTCAAGGATCGAAAGTATTTTACAGACGTGGCCGAGGGGTTGCCTCCAGGTACGGTCATCCTGACCGCCGGGTGCGCCAAGTACCGCTACAACAAGCTCCCCCTGGGGGACATCGGCGGCATTCCCCGGGTCATCGACGCCGGACAGTGTAACGATTCCTACTCCCTGGCGGTGACGGCTTTAAAGCTGGCGGAGGTTTTCGGAGCGGCCGACATCAATGATCTTCCGATCTCCTTCGATATCGCCTGGTACGAGCAGAAGGCCGTGGCGGTGCTCCTGGCGCTGCTCTCCCTCGGGGTGAGGGGCATCCGCCTGGGTCCCACGCTGCCGGCGTTCCTCTCGCCCAATGTGGCAAAGGTCCTGGTGGAGAAGTTCGACATCAAACCAGTGGGGGATTCGAGAGAGGATATCGCGGCGATGATGGCGGGGAATTGAAATATTCCATGAAAAAAACTCATGGTACTCATGATTCACCTGATCGGAGCGCAATGATCAAGGAGGATGGGTCGTGGAAACAGTGGACGCTAAAACAGCACAACCAACGAAGAATCCACATGGTGTAAAAGCGAGCATGCTCTATAACACAGAAAACGCTCAGGTTGTTCATATCACCCTTGAGCCGGGCGAGGCATTGAAAAAACACCAAACACCGGTTGATGTGTTTTTCTATGTTGTGGAAGGCAGAGGCGTGGTGGAAATCGGCGGCGAAAAACATGAGGTCGGGGAAGACACATTGATCAATAGCCCGGCGAAAATACCCCACTGCTGGTACAATGAGGGCGAAGCGGTTCTCAAGTTTCTTGTGGTGAAAGTACCACGCCCGACGGAACAGACGAAGTTATTGTAGTCTGACAACGATACGCAGTCTTTGTCGATGGGTCGGGAGTAATTCCCGGCCCTTCTTTATTTCATCAGGAATTTCACCGCATCGGTCAGGCCGGCAAGTGTCAGCTCGTACATCGGGAAGACTTCCTGGACCAGGGGGATGGTGTCGGTCCGGGGCCAGACGCGCTCGGGGCGGGGATTGAGCCACACCGACTTTTTGAAGTGGTTCCTGATGTACTGGAGCCACTGGATGCCCGGCGTGTCGTTGTAGTAGAAGTAGTGGATGGCCCCGTTCTTGTGCAGGAGCTCACTGGGGGCCATGTCCGCGTCGCCCACCAGGATGCACTTGTAGTCGCTGCCGAACCGTCGGAGCAGCGACATCGTCTCGTGATTGCTCCGGCGGTACATGTCGGTGTAGATGTCCTGGTAGATGCAGTTATGAAAATAGAAGTACTTGAGGTCCTTTATCTGGGTCTTCGCCGCGGAAAAGAGCCTCTCTGCCAGGTCCACGTAGTCGTCCATCGAGCCGCCGGAGTCCATCAACAATATCACCTTGGCGGTGTTGGTGAGGCTCCTTTCCCACACCAGGTCGATCTCCCCGGCGTTGCGCGCGGTCTTATCGATGGTTTTCTCGATGTCCAGCTCGTCCTCGGGGCCCATGGGGAGCAGGGTGCGGAGACGGGAGAGGGCCACCTTGAGGTTCCGGGTGTCCAGGATGCGGTCCGACGAGTAGTTCTTGAACTGGCGCTCCTCGGCCACCTGAATGGCCCGGCGGTGTCTCGATTCCCCCTGTCCCACCCGGATACCGGTGGGGTGATATCCGAAGGCCCCCTGTGTGGAGGTGCCGCCGGTGCCGATGGCCCGGTTGCCCCCCTTGTGTCCCTTGTATCGCCCATCCCGCCACTGTTGTTCGAAGTTCGCCCGGACCTGCTCCAGGTCCAGGGCCTCGATCATCGCCTTCTGCTCAGGGGTCAGGGCCAGCTCTTTCGCTTTTTCCAGCCCCTTGAGGATCTCGTCGATCATCTCCTCGGGCGTCTCGATCCCCTTGAAGTACGAGGCGAACGCCATGTCGTACTTGTCGAACAACGCCTCGTCCTTGACGAGGATGGAGCGGGCGACGTGGTAGAAGCGGTCGAGGCTGGCCCGGTTCAAATCGAGAGAGAGCGCCTCGTGCAGGGCGATCCACTCGTGCAGGGAGATCGGGACCCCCCGGGATTTCAGCTCGAAGAAAAATTCGGTGAACATACAGTCCTGCCGTTCTCAGCTGTCGTACCGGGAGCGGGACTCCCGGTATTTCCGATAGGTCCGGTCATAGTCGGTCTGGCGGTCCAGCACCTCGTAGTCCTTATTTTTTTTGATCAGGGTGCCGAGAAAGGGAATCGACTCCTCGATAACGCCCGGGTCCACGCCCCCCACGATGAGGGCCTGCACCCAGTCCACCAGCTCCGAGGTGGAGGGCTTTTTCCGAAGTTTGTTAATGGACCGAATCCAGTAGAATTTCGCAATCACCGCGTCCATGAGCTTCTGCTCGATGTCCGGAAAGTGCACCCGGATGATATCCTCCATCAGCTGTTCGTGGGGAAAGGTGATGTAATGAAACACACAGCGCCTGAGGAACGGGTCCGGCAGCTCCTTTTCGCTGTTGGAGGTAATGATGACGATGGGACGGTGTTTCGCCGTGACGGTCTCGTCGGTTTCCGGGATGTGAAAGGACATCACGTCCATTTCGTTTAAGAGGTCGTTGGGAAACTCGATGTCCGCCTTGTCGATCTCGTCGATGAGGAGCACCACCTGCTCGTCGCTGTCGACGGCCTGTCCCAGCTTTCCCAGCTTAATGTATCGGCTGATGTCCGAGATGTCCCCGTCGCCGAAGCGGGCATCGTTCAGGCGCTGGACGGTGTCGTAGATATAGAGGCCGTCCTGGGCCTTCGTGGTGGACTTGATGTTCCAGGTGATGATTTTTTTGTCGAGGTTTTCGGCGATGGAATGGGCCAGCAGGGTCTTCCCGGTTCCTGGCTCGCCCTTGACTAGAAGGGGTCGCCTGAGGGCGATGGACACGTTGACGGCGTCCTCGAGCTCCGGGGAGACGATATAGGTGCTGGTTCCGCTGTATGTACTCATAACATATCTCTCCAGGGTTCTGTCGGTTCTGAAATTGAGCGTGAATTATATATCATACGTGATGATGTACGAAAGGTCAAGGATGTTTCGATTCTTCGGTGCATGGAAAAACACGGCGGGTATCTCTATAGATGCCGGGATGCGAGAGTCTGCCGATATGTCGATGAAGGACCCGGGGAAACAACTCGGGGCGATCTAAGGCCCTGTCGAGGAGTATATCAGATCGGCGGTCTTTTTTTATTACCTTTTCGCTCAATATTGTAGTAAAATATATAGAAATTAGAGAGTATCTTATAAAAGAACCAATAGAAGAACCCGGTATGAAAAGATCCATATTTTCGCTCATCATTGTCGCCCTGTTCATAGTCGTCTCATCGTGTTCCTCTCCGTCGGACGGCGTGAGTGGGGAGGGATATCCCGACTTTATCACCACAAACGACGACTATTACGTCACCCGGATCGGCAAGATCCCGGAGATAGACCACGAGACGTATCGATTGGAGGTCACCGGCCTCGTCGATACATCCCTCTCATTGTCCCTGGATGACCTGTACGCCATGGAGCTGATGGATCTTCCCCTGACGGTGGAGTGCATCGGGAATTCCCCACAGGGGCCGCTCCTTTCCACCGCCGTGTGGAAAGGATTTTTTCTCATCGAACTCTTGGATATGGCGGGGCTTTCCCCCGAAGCCACGGGCGTTGTCTATCGAGCCGCCGACGGCTACTTCGCCTCTCATACCCTGGATCAGGTCAGAAACAACGGGGTGACGGTAGCCCTTTTTATGAACGGGGTGCCGATTCCGGAAAAGCATGGATTCCCGGTGCGGATTCTCAATCCCGGGTATTACGGTGTCAAGCAGCCCGCGTGGGTGACGGAGATTGAGGTGGTGGACACCCCCATCAAGGACTACTGGGAGGAGCGGGGCTGGGACTGCTCGCCGCCGATAGCCGTCGATTCGACTATCTTTTTCCCGGAGGACGGGGCCGACGTTCCGGTGGGGAAGCCGATCACCATCGGAGGGGCCGCGTTCGGCGGCACGCGTATCGAGAAGATTGAGCTCTCCATCGACGGGGGGGAGACCTGGACCGAAGCGACCGTCACCGAGGACATGGACGTGGATAATGTCTGGGTGTTCTGGGAGGCGGAGTTGCTTTTTACCGAGCCGGGACGATATGTCGTCAACGCCCGGGCTACGGACATCAACGGGAACGCCCAGGTCGATGACGATCCAAACAGGTACGACGGAACGAGCGACTGGCCGATGATCAAAATCAAGGTGCAATAATAATGGAGAAACAGGGTTGTGTGTATACTCAGTGTGGGGCGGGGAAGACGACGAATTAAACGTGCGCATAGGATTAATACATAATTATATAAATATACTCGTAAAAAAACATATAGCTTTTATATAAAAGAAAGAGTATGATAGGCGAGCCGTATCGAACGTGTGAATATATAATGATAAACATACGTGAATTTAATGTATTCGGTCATCGAGCCGCTGTTTTTTTAGGTGTGTCGATCGGCTTGGGATATCGGTTCAGATGCATACCGGTAACACACTTAAGTAACAAGTATCATGGTCACAACGACATTTAATCGTGAAACATTCAAAGCCGCACTTCGAGACCTGGGCGTTGTCGAAGGAGGTTCGTATCTCGCTCACTCAAGCTTGAGGATGTTGGGAAAGGTGGACGGCGGTGCCGATACGGTCATCGACGCCCTCAAAGGAGTCATCACCTCCGGTGGTGTCCTCATGATGCCCGCGTTCACGTTCCCCCCGGCGGAAATCTTCGAGCCGTCGAAAACCCCCACCACCATGGGGATTATCTGCGAGACATTCAGAAAACAGGATGATGTAGTTCGGAGCCTACACCCTACCCATTCCGTTGCCGTGTGGGGACGAGACGCGCACACATACGCCGACGCCCATCGCACCGCCACGGCCCTGGGTGTGGGCTCGCCCGTCCATCGCCTCATTGAGGACGGCGGGGAAATACTCCTGTTGGGAGTGGGACATTGGGCAAATTCCATCGTCCACGTGGCCGAGGCCATGGCCCGGGTGCCGTATCTCGACCTTCCCTATAACGACGACTTTGCGAAGGAGCTGATGATGCGGCTCCCGGACGGATCGCTTGAGGCGGTCCCGCCCCGGGAAAATCCGGGATGCAGCGTAAACTTCGTCACCGTGGAGCAGCCCCTCAAGGAGGCAGGGTTGATTACCTATCACCGGGTCGGGGATACGCTGCTGCAGCGAATCGACGGCAGGGGGGCAATCGAGCTTCTTTCTGGCCTGTTGAAACGAGAGCCTGATGCGTTTTTATGTTCCTGGGAGCTGTGCCCCTTCTGTCCCCGGGCGCGAAAGCTCGTTATGTAATACAAACTTGTTAACTCACAAAGGGAGGAAAAACAGATGTGGCAGAAATTTTTTAAGGAGGTGGTCGACCTGGCGGCCCGTGTTCAGGAAACCCAGGCCGGGGCGATTGAAAAATCGGCACAGGTCATCGCCCGGGCCATCGAATCCGAACGGGTCGTCCATACCTTCGGGTCAGGTCATTCATCGCTGGTAGCCCAGGAGATATTCTGTCGGGCGGGGGGTATCGTTCCGGTCAACGCCATACTCGATCCCTCGTTCTTGCTGTCCAACGGCGCCTTGAGGAGCTCCGCCATGGAGCGTACTCCGAACACCGCCGTAAACGCCGCCTCCGGGCACGATATCAGATCCGGAGATGTGGCTATCATCATCTCGAATTCCGGAAAGAATGTGGCCCCGGTAGAGATGGCTTTAAAGATGAAAGACATGGGAGCAGAGGTTATCGCCCTGACGAGCCTTGAGCATTCAAAGAGCGTTGAATCTACCCATTCATCAAAGAAGCGACTCTTTGAGGTGGCGGACGTCGTTATCGACAACCTGGGACCCGCGGGTGACGCCGCCATGGAGGTCGAGGGAGTCAATGCTCCCATGGGAGCCACATCCGGCATTATCGGTGGCATCATTCTTCACGCCATCATAATCGAGGCGACCACTATCTTGGCGAAGAAGAACAAAGCGCCGGCGGTTTTCCGCAGCGTTAATATGGATACCTCCCAGATGGAGCAGTTGGCCAAGGAGCTGACCAGGTATCGGGGAAGGATCAAACACCTGTAATCTCGATCGTCCGTTTCTGTTCATGATCATTGACAGTTATCACCCTCCGCCATATTCATGTTTTCACTATTTGCAATTATAACTATAATACTTTCGTAATATTTACATAGTATTGTCTGAGCCATGAAAATCTCCAACGATCTCCTTGAAGTCAACTTTCTTGACATACCGACTGTAACCGAGGGTTTGGGTGTACGCTTTGTGCTGGGGGGTTGGATCGACGATTTTACCACATCGGACGGCTACTCGTTCATAGCAAAAGAGTTCCCGAAAGATCGAGTGGTCGGCTTCGGATACCCGGACGAATTCATCACTCCGATGATGATCGGAGACGACCCGGGACAGGCGATCATGGCCCTCAAGATCGGTGTGGGTGTAATCAACCTTCACCGCCCCGGCAGCTACCGGTTCTGCGAGGAGCCGGGGGTGATGGAGATATTTCCCTGGGAGATACATAGTGAGCCGGGGCGCATCCGGTTTGTACAGGATGTAAAGGAGGGAAGCCTCGGCTATCGGCTTGAGAAGGAGATAACGCTCCTTGAGGATGAAGCCGGATTCATCGTCTCCCATGTCCTCGAAAACCGGTGCGACCGTCGTCCCATCCAGACCCTCTGGTATCATCACCCCTTTGTGGCGCCGGGGGGGATGGGAAAAAACTGCTACGTGGGGCTTTCCGGAACCCTCAGGCCCGGGTACGATTTCATCCAGCCCCTGGTGACCGACGACGCCGGAAGGTATTTTCTCCCCGGAGATTTCTCCCAGCTTCCCAGCCAGCTTCTGGAGTTCGAGCCGGCGGACATGGGGCTCGTCAACCGCCTTGAGGTGGGAAGCGAAACCCATGATCGCCGCCTCGTGATCGAGGGGGATTTCCCCCTGGCGTTTCTGAGAATCTGGTATGAGCCGAGGGTCTATTCGCCGGAGCCGTTTTTTCGTATTTCTCTTTCCCCAGGGAAGGAGGTTCAGTGGCGGCTCGTCTATCGCATAGAGAAGAATCCATAGGTTATTGGTTCCAACAGGACTTCTTGGGAGCCGTCCGGCTTATGACAATACCGGGTATGTCTTTCGAGGGAACAGTGCATCGACCGCCCACGGAGGTGGTACGTTTTTTTCGGTCGGATCACCTGAAAACTCCATAGAAAAAGTGGCATCCCGCCTCGATTTCGTGTATGATGCGGGATAATCAGCAGGGGCAATGGGATCAGATACGTCCGGCCTGCTTTTCGGGTCGTCCGTGCTGATAGGTCGATGGCCGGGGATCTGCATACTGCGGCCCGTTGTGCTTCCCAAACAAGTGGGGTGGGAACGGGAAATCGGGGTGGAAACAAGGGAGAGAGCCATAGAATCTGAAAATATTTAAAATGTTTTACCACATCTGAATATCAGTGGAGGCGTCTTATGGCCGAGCAATTCGAAAAGAAGCTGACCAACAAGGAGGTTTTTTTCTACAATTGGGGGTCCATCAGCCTGAATTTCGTAGAGGGAGTGCTCTTCACCTGGATCATGTACTTCCTGGCGCCTCCCGAGAGTTCGGGAAACATCGCCTACATCCCCATTATCTGGACCGGTATCATCTTAACAGCGGGGCGGGTGTTCGATGCGATTACTGATCCCCTGATCGGCAATTACTCCGACAACTTCAAGAGCCGCTGGGGACGCCGAAAACCCTTCATCATCTTCGGTACCCCGGTGATGATTATCGCGTTCATCTTCCTGTGGACTCCCCCGGTGGAGGGGGTCTCCAACCTCAATATCATTTACCTGGCGGTGATATTCACGATCTACTTTCTCTTCTACACGGCCATTGGTATCCCCTATGACGCGCTCCTGGCGGAGATCGCCCTGACCTCCGACGACCGGGTGAAGCTGACTTCGTGGAAGCTGGTCTACGCCATCATCGGATTTCTGCTGGTGGCGCTCATCGCACCGGGCCTGTATCAAAACCTGGGGCCCTTCAAGATGGCGCTTGTCGTAGGGGCCATCGGCCTGGTGACCATGTATATGTGTCTACCCGGTGTGAAGGAGCTACCCCGGGAGGTCTCCCAGGCGGACGTCAAGATGTCTGTGTGGGACTCCCTCAAGAACACCTTCGGTAACGGGCAGTTTCTGGCCTTCGGGCTTGCCATCATCGCCCTTTACATGTGCTACGAGGTGCTCCTGGTGGTCATGCCGTATTTCGTGACGGTTATCCTCCAGCGGGAGGAGGCCTTCGTGATGTATCTCCAAGCGGAATTCATCCTCTGCATGGTCGCGTCGATTCCCCTCTGGATGTGGCTTGCGAAGAAATACAGCAAGCGCACCCTCCTCAAGGCGCTGTCGTTGGCGCTGTCGCCACTGTTCGCCGTCATCTTTTTCGTGGGCGCCATCCCCGGCGTGGATGTGATCGTACAGGCCTTTGTGCTCTTTCCCCTGGTGAGCATCCCCCTGGGAGGATTCATGATCCTCGTTTACGCGATGATGGGCGACGTGGTGGATTACGACCAGATGAAGACCGGAAAGCGCCGGGAGGCCATGTACTACGGCGTCTTCGGATTTTCCCGGAAGGTGGGATTCGCCCTCTCCACGATCATCCTGCCGCTCCTGTTCAAGTTTTTCGGTAATGATGTGGGAGATGATCTCGGTATCCGTCTTGTATGGCTCATGCTCGGGATTACCTCCCTGATCGGATTTGTCATCCTCTTCTGGTACAAGCTCGGCGATTCCCCCGAGGAGACGAAGGAAATCATGGGAATAAAGTAGGAAGACGATGGCAGAGAAGTTGATTGTATCCATTGACGGCGGCGGCACGAAGACCGTGGCTGTGGCCGTCACCACAGACGGACGGGTGGCGGGCCGGGGCGAGGGCGGCCCGGGGAACCACGTGCTGGCTCCCATCGAGGTGGTCAAGGAGAGCCTGAAAAACGCCGTGGCCCGGGCCGTTTCGGACGCGAAGGCACAGATCGACGATGTGCTCATCATCGCGGGGGATACCGCGGGCATCGGCCACAACCGCGAGGGCGCCCATTATGTCGAGAGCCTGATCAGTGAGTACTACCCGGATACGCACATCCACATCACCGGCGACATGGTGGCGGGATTCCTGGGGGCGCTGCCCGATGCCGAGGAGACCGGCGGCGTGGTGGTCACCGCGGGGACCGGCTCGTCTATCTACGGCAGGAATAAGAAGGGTGAAGGACTCCAGGTGGGGGGGTGGGGCCACATCATGGGAGACGAGGGGAGTGGTTACCACATCGCCGTGATGGGGCTTCAGGTTGCCGCCAAGGCGTTTGACGGCCGGGGGGAGCCCACCAGCCTCACCGAGGCGTTCCCTCCCCATTTCGGCGTGGGGGACATGTTCCTGGTGCAGGTGCCCATATACATTGGCGAGATCATGACCCATGAGCAGATCGCCGAGGGACCCGACGAAGAGGTGAGCTACGGACAGGGGCTCTCTCGAGACCGCATCGCCGAAGCGGCGACGATCGTCGCCCAGGAGGCCCAGAAGGGGGACGCCGTGGCCCGAAGCGTCATGGCCCGGGCGGCCGAGGAGCTTGCCCTGGCCGTGGTGACGGTGGCCCGGCGGCTGGAGATGACGGAGCCTGACCTGGTGGTCTCCTATACCGGCAGCGTATTCAAGGCCGGAGGCGTGCTCCTGGAGCCCTTCGGGGCGTACATCAGACGGGAGTATCCG
>Ga0180432_10007008_pt1 | contig 14456 bp, 16 predicted proteins | sample SS_ome_10_FD_132414 | JGI IMG/M metagenome (GOLD analysis project Ga0180432, IMG submission 132414) | Hypersaline lake sediment archaeal communities from the Salton Sea, California, USA - SS_1_MS_2 metaG | ecosystem: Environmental > Aquatic > Non-marine Saline and Alkaline > Hypersaline >... | reverse complement strand
GAGTGTGCGCTGACGACATACAACAGGAGTTCAAATACAAGGGAAGAAACGCTGCAAGCGCCCGACTAAGTAAATTATTCGGCAGAAGCATACTGGAAAAAGAATACGTTGGAAGAAAAGTTTTTTATAAACTAAAGTCCTGAAATTCAGCCAACCACCCCACCCACAACCCTGCCAAAAAAAGGTTGTGGGTGGTTTACTCTCAGTTTAAAAAAAAATGTTTTTCGAGGAATTTATTTTTTCAGAGGATATTTTCAAGATTATTGCAGCAGCAATCATATTCTACATAACACCCTATATCCTTCTGACGGCATTAATCGACTTCATACATAAAGTTAAAGAAAAAAAAGGTCTCGTCTACGCTTATTCAGCTACCATATCATTTATTGTCGTAACAATCATACATGTCATCTGGGCCATATCAACAGCCACCCAGGTAAACGAGTTCATTAGAAGGATACAGTTGACCGTAACTGTTTTACCAGTATGGTGGGTTATAACGGAATTAGTTAGGTATTGGATATTCAATAAGTCCATAATACATTTCCTAAAGTAGCTTGTTGATAAACCATTCTTTATCGAACTCCATCAGATCATCATATCCCTGACCCACCCCGACGAATATCACAGGCTTTTCTATTTCAGATATTATGGATATTGCTGAACCGCCTTTAGCGTCAGCGTCCATCTTTGTTAGTATAACCGCATCTATCCCGACAGCATCATAAAATCTCCTGGCCTGGTCCACGGCATCATTTCCTGTGAGTGAATCCCCTACAAAAACCTTAAGGTCTGGGTTGTTAACCCGACATATTTTCTGTAACTCATTCATCAGGTTAATATTCGTTTGCATCCTTCCTGCTGTATCAGCGAGTACCACATCGATTTTCTTCGCCCTAGCATGCTCGACTGCATCGTAGAAGACGGCAGCGGCATCAGCTCCCTTCTGGTGTTTGATAACCTTCAGCCCAAGATTGCTGGCATGTTTCTCTATCTGCTCTATTGCCCCTGCCCGAAATGTATCTCCCGCAGCCAAAACAACAGATAAATTGTTCTGCATTAGATGGTGTGCTACTTTGGCGATGGTGGTGGTCTTACCGGTGCCGTTAACTCCCAGAAACATGATCTTGTAAGGTTTCTCCGAGTTTTTGATATCATCTATCAGGTGGATCTGTCTTTCAGGTGTTAACGCATCAGACAGAACCTCTCTTATGGAGTTTCTCACATGCTTTCCGAGGTTGTTTTTTTCAACATCCCCCTCAAGTATCTTATTTTTTAGGGATTCTGTTATGTGCTCGGCGGTTTCAACGGCCACATCACTTTGTATCAAGCCGATATTCAGATCCCATAGGATGCTCTCAACGTCTTTTTCGGTAAGCCTTACCCGATGGGATACTAGGCCCTTAATCCAGGTGCTCTTAGAAAGCCTTACCTCTTTATCCCCCTCAGCTGCTGCCTTGGACTCGGTTTTTCCAACGAAAGAATTCAGCTTGTTTTTGAGAGACTTAAACATTTTATTCCTTCAAGCATCATTCCCCGGACTGCTCTTTGATCTGTCTAACCAGCATCTCATATCTCTGGTTGAGTTTTTTATTCTTCTCTGCTATGCTATTGCTTAATTCTGCCAGCTTCCTGCTGTCTTCATCAATCTTTGTCATCCGTTCCTTAAGAATTTTCTTGGCCTCAACCAGGGATTCCTCCATTGAAACACCAGCCCCTATCCCAAGAACAATCCTTTCGTTCTCCTTAAGTTGCGCTCTAACATAGGATCCGGAGCCCAGTGGAACCAGTAGCTCATCCCCTACCTTAGCCTTGCTTAACTGTCCTATGGCCTCGATGCTCTGGCCCATCTCCAGGCCGGCTTCCTCAAGCAGGGTTCTCTGAGATGATAGAGTCTCAAGCTGTCTCTTGTAGCTCTCGGCCTCAACCATCACCCTCTGCAAGTCCTCATTCAAGTCTTTGTTCATTTTTCAATTATCTCGTATTTTTTTCCTCTGCCAACTATCACCCGCTCAGGCCTCCTATGCGAGAAGATGCCGTTGTCTAAAACCCCGGGTATCAGGTTCATCCGTTCCTCAAGCTTTAACGGATCATCTATATAGAATTTGGTATCATAGATTAAATTACCGTTGTCTGTCTCAAAGTTTTTCCGAAATATTGGGTCCCCCCCGATCCGGTGCAGCTGGTTTGCTACGAGGCGTTTACCGAACTTAAGAAACTCAACCGGAACTGGGAATCCACCTATTTTCTCAACCATCTTGCCTTCATCAACAACCACAATAAACTTCTTGGATGCTGTGGCGATAATCTTCTCCCTGGTATGCGCTCCACCACCCCCCTTTATCAGATTGAAGTCCGCATCCACTTCATCTGCGCCGTCGATGCATAAATCAATGTCCGAGTATTCCATGAGAGAGGATAGTTTTATTCCAAGATTTGATGCCAGTTCCTGCGTTGACTTCGAGGTCGGTAGGGCTACAACATCCAATCCCTCCCTTTTGATCCTCTGCGCTATGGCTTCGATAGCGTATTTTATTGTGGAGCCCGTGCCCAATCCCAGCACCATCCCGTCCTCCACAAACAAGGCACTTTGCTCCCCTGCTGTTTTTTTTGATTCCTCGTTCATTTTAGCGATTTCAAAACAGATAACTCCTTAAGTATATACCCTCCGGTTCCGTTGTCTTTCTTCACACCCTTATCCCTTTCCAGACGGGATATTATGGAAATCAAAACAGAGGCTTGATGCCTTAGATCATCTCTTTGGGTGTTATCCCAGAGATGGAGTTTGGTTTCGATGAATCCTCTGCGGTCCAGTAGGCCGCCTATCTGTCTCAGATACACTGAGTTAAACCTGGTTCCCATGAATCTGCGATCTTCCCGGATATCAGCCCATATGTCGTCTAAGTCAATCATTTTTCACACAAACCTCGGTCTTGTTGACAGGTTCCTGGATAACGGCAGCGGCTTAAATGGCTCACCCCCAATCTTTTTCCGGACTTCATCTATCAGCTCATCCAGGGACATCTCAACCTGCATGTTTTCCTCTCTAATCCTTATGTTGTATTTACCTGATGCAGCCTCTTTCGCTCCCAAGACGATAATCCGGGGGATCCAATCCTTCTCAGCTGCCCTGATTTTTTTCCCCACGCTCTCGTTTCTGTCGTCTATGTCGACCCGTATATTGTTTTCTACAAGAATGTCAGCCAGGTTGTTCGCTAGTTCAATGAACTCATCTGAGAGTGGAAGAATCCTTACCTGCGTCGGTGTAAGCCAGAGGGGAAGCATGGGTTTCTTTCCCATCTCACTGTCAAGGTATGCTTTCTCCAACATCGCGTAAACGTTACGGTCTATGCTACCTGAAAGAGATGCATGCAGCATAAGGGGGTGTTTTTTCCCCCCCTGCTCGCTTGTGTAGCTTATATCGAATCTCTCGGTGTTTTCGATGTCTATCTGCACTGTAGACAGGGCTGATGCCTTACCCAGGGCATCAACTATGTTGAACTCGAACTTCATAACAAAATAAAAGGGTCTTGCATCCCATAGCTCCACTAGCGCGGGCTTGCCAACCATCGCAACCAGCTCATCTGCGAATTCCTTGTTTTCCTCATAGAATTCCCTCACAAACCTGATGCCAACCTCGTATTTAAGTCCGAGGGACTCCATCCATTCAACAGAGAGCTTGTATTGAGCTAGAAACTCTGTTTTAGCCTCATCCATATCTGCTACCAGGGTGTGCATGTCCGGCATAGTGAAGGTCCTAAGCCGCCTGAGCCCGGCGAGCTCGCCTCTTTGCTCATGTCGGAAGCTGTAGTGGGATAGCTCATATAGTTTAAGCGGGAGGTTTTTGTAGGAGATGAGCATGTCTTTCTTCATCAGGTATTGCCCGAAGCATGCTGCGAACCGCAGGAAATACTCCCTGTCCCCTGATTTCAGCCGATATTGTCTTGCTGGAAACCTGTCAAGGTACTTGGATAGCTGTGGATGGCTTATGTCATACATTATGGGGGTCTCAACCTGCATGCCCCCGTAGTCTGATACCATAGATGATACCTTCTCCTCAAGTAACCTTTTTATCATAGATCCCTTGGGGTACCACCTAAGGTTGCCGGGGTCGCTTCCAGGCTCATAATCGGCTATCTCATGCTCCCGCATGTATTTAACATGAGGGGGTTCGCGTTCAACAGCTCTTGTGCCTGAGATCTCATAGTCTGTGAATTTCTTAAGGTTCTTGTGCTCTCCAAAGTCAAAGTCTTGCACCTTCACCAGGCTGCCATCCTGATCCAGGATGTGCCATTGGGATTCTAGTTTCTCTTCTACCGCCAGGGCCTTTGACTCCGTATCATCAACCGCATCATCTGGCAGTATGGTCCTTGAGAGCTCTGATAGTGGGTGTCCCTTGCATCTTAACTCGAAGCTCTTGTACCAGCCGAATGGGGCCTTAACTACGGTGTATTTATCATGCAGTTCCCCGTATGTCCCGTCGATTATTTTTTTTGCTACATCAGGTGAGCCAAGATTGCTGGAAAGGTGGGCGTAGGGATATAATGCAATGGATTTCGCATCCACCTTCTGGTATAGATTCTTTATCTCAGAAACCAGTTGCTTTATTACTGATTCAGGGTTGCTTTCATCAGGTTTCTCTGATGCGATGAATACCACGAGGACATTATCTGTTTCACCTTTTTTTTCCTTTATCTCTTCCGCTGTCTTCAGTGCCTTCTTTTTGGCCTCAAAGCGTAGATAATCGGAGTGTATGAGAAGAATGCGCATAAGATAAGAATTGGAATAGGGAAATAAATGTAGTAATATTCTTTTTTTGTTTATAATCTAAGTAGATTAAATATGAAAGACATCGAGTTGCCCATGAGGGTTATTGTGGGTGATGGGGCGATTAATAAAACAAAGGGCTTGTTCACGGAGCTAGGGCTTAAAGGAAACTCTCTGGTTTTATCTGATGTGAATACTTTCCAGGTGGCTGGCGAAAAAATAGCATCAGATTTGAGCTCTGAATCCCTGGTTTTTAAGGGTTCAATGGGTGAGGGCATCGAATCAGCTATCAAGAAAATCAGTAGAGAGGGTATTGATTTCGTTGTTGGCGTGGGCGGTGGCTCCATTATTGACTCAGCTAAGGTGTGCGCTTTTAAGACTAGGATACCGTATGCATCTATACCCACATCGGCAGCCCATGACGGAATAACCTCGCCTCAGGCTAGCATACCAGGTGACAAACCTGTTTCCATGAGGGTTCACAGTCCACTGGCTATTATAGCCGACACTGAGGTGATAAGGAAGGCTCCTTTTAGGCTTCTGGCCTCAGGATGCGCTGATTCCGTATCCAACTACACTGCCGTGCTTGACTGGGAGCTGGCTAAAAAAGAAAGAGGCGAGTACTACGGAGACTATGCTGCTTCCCTGTCTATGATGAGCGCTAAGATTGTTATGGGGAATGCGGGGAAAATACACGATGATGTCAGCATTCTGGTGGAGTCCTTAATAAGCTCGGGTGTTGCTATGGGGATAGCGGGCTCTTCAAGACCTTGTTCGGGATCCGAGCACCAGTTCAGCCACGCTATGGATTTGCTTTGCCCGGGCAGTTCATTACACGGTGAACAATGCGGGGTTGGGACCATAATGATGGCATACCTTCATGATGCTGACTGGGAAAAGATCAGGGATGTTTTGCAGGTGATTGGTGCCCCAACAACAGCAAAGGATTTAGGCGTGGATGATAAATGTATTATCGAGGCCTTGATGAAAGCTCATGAGATAAGAGACAGGTACAGCATATTAAGGGATGGTCTCTCAAGGGGGGAAGCAATGGATTTAGCTGAAAAAACCGGGGTTATCTGATGGAAAATGTCTGTTATTGATAGGATGCTTGGGGATAAAAAAAAGCTTCATTTCACCTTGATTGATCCGGAGAACCAGCCTCCTGTTAAGGCAACAGAGTTGGCGGGAAGGTGCCAGAACATGGGCACCGATGCTATAATGATTGGGGGTTCCACGGTTAAAGAGGAGATCATTGAGGAGACCACACGGATGATTAAAAAGGCGGTTACTGTTCCGGTCATATTATTCCCCAACCATGCGGAGGCTATCACAGAATATGCGGATTATATCTTTTTTATGAGCCTTTTGAACTCCAAAAAAAGCAAGTACATTATTGGGGAGCAGGTTAGGGGAGCCAGGAGGGTGGAGATGTATGATATAGAGCCCATATCCATGGGCTATATTGTTGTCAGCACGGGCAAGGAGAAAACAACTGTTGAGAAGGTAGCGGATCTCTACCGGATTGAATCAGGGGATATAGATAAGGTGATCGATTACGCTCTGGCTGCCAAGTACATGGGCATGGAGTGCGTATACCTTGAGGCGGGCTCGGGTGCGAGCAAACCCGTTTCTGAGGAGATGGTAGGCAGGGTTAGAAGGAGGATTGATATACCCTTGATTGTTGGCGGTGGAATAAGGGATGGTCAGACTGCTAAGGCTTTAGCTGACGCGGGAGCGGATGTTATTGTCACAGGCACTGCTGCCGAAAAAAACCTGAAAAAGGTCAAGGAAATCATTGGCGGAATACATATGAGCCAGCTCACACCCTTCACAGGGGAGTGAACATTGAGAGACTGGTCTGTTTCTTTTTCTCGTTGCATAGGTGGGAGTATCCACAGTATCTCCTCATAGCGGGGTTACATAATAAACCTGTTGCTTTCAAGCCCTCTTTCTGCTGCAGTAGTGTTTGCTTTACGTGATCGAATCTTTTTGTTATATCATCGAGGTCGGCGTCTATTTTACAGTACAGTGGCTTATGCCCACATGGGGGTTCGTTGAATGACAGGGGCATGGCGAATCCACTATTGTAGTGGTTGTCTTCCAGTTTTTTCTCGCTTGTGGTGGTGAGTTTCTCGACTGCTTTCTCGAGTTGTGAGGTATATTCTTTCGCTGTTGTTTTAGCAGGATTATGGTCTCTCTGCCTGAGCTCGATATAGCAGTTGATTGATATATTATCGTGGGGTAGGTTTTCATCTGCCCGAAGAGAGTATTCCAGTATATCCTCTATGATTCTTTTCTGCACGTGAAGCTGGTATATATCTCCTGCGAAGATGTAGGGTGTGCCGTCTTCGCCTACTTTTTTCATCCGGGTTTTGCGCTCTATTATATCGATTGATGGGTTTCCGTTGTTGTGGAAGAACAAAACGTCAGGGTATCCCCATATCCTCTCAAGTGGGGAGAAGTAGGGTAGCTCGGTTAATACGGTGCTCTCCTCGGATACGCTGCTTTTTTGTAGGGAGCTTAGTATTCCGTATATATTGTAGACTGCTGCCTGGGGTGGTTTAACCTCTTTTTTCTCGGTGACATCCAGCTTCTCGTGTATCCTGGATCCCTGTGCGCCCTCTGGAGTCACTATTTTCTTCTCCCGCAGACCCGTGGATAGATAATAAAGGTATGTCGGGCAGTACATGCTGTTTTTGATTTTGGAGATGGAGTAGTAGTCCCAGATTCTCAGGTCCCTGAATCTCTCAGTTAGCTGTCTGATTAGATCACGGCTTACCGGTGGATCAATTGACTTGGGGGGTAGGGATTTCATAACTATATTATTTAGTGAACAGGAAAAGAAATACTTGTTGCGTGCCTGGGGAAAGTATAGATATATTGTGTCAATCTTATATTTTTATTATATGATAGCTATCATAGATTATGGCGCTGGGAACCTTAAGAGTTTATTCAATGCCTGCCGGATTCTGGGTTATAGTCCCCGGCTGGTTTCCTCACCTGATGCTTTGGATAAGGCGGCTAAGATCATACTACCTGGTGTGGGGAATTTCGGCCCCGCAATGAATCAACTGGAATCTTACAGGGAGGTTCTTAAGCAGAAAACAGGTGATGGCGTTCCCTTCCTTGGTATCTGCTTAGGTATTCATTTAGTCCTTGATGGAAGTGATGAGTCCCCTGGTACGGGGGGTCTGGGGATATTTCGGGGCTCATGTAAGAGATTCCCCAAAACGGTTAAGATACCGCATATGGGATGGAATAGTGTTTCGCTGGTTGGAAAGTCCCCCTTAACCGAGGGCATAGGAGATGACAGCCTGTTTTATTTCGTGCACTCGTTTTATCCGTTGCCCGAGCGAGATGCTGTTGTTTTGGGGGAGACTGAGTATGGGCTCAGGTTCCCTTCAATAATAGGTGAGAGTAATGTTTACGCTACACAATTCCACCCTGAAAAGAGCGGGGATGTGGGGTTGAAGCTGCTTAGGAATTTCCTGGAGCTATGAACCTCATATGTTCGGGTTGAATGCTTTCTCCAGATCTTTTAGGTCGAATAGTAGGGTGTTTGGTGTGTTGATTTTTTCTTTAAAGCTTTTGGCGAATAAAGCATAGTATTCTGTTCTTTCGTCGTTGTGCCACCGGAAATCCCCTGATCTAATCCTGAGTTCATTGAGTATCTTACCTGGATTTATGTTTTCCTTCCACTTGCATTCGCAGAATAATGCTTTTTTTGTCTGCTCGTTTAAGGCTATGAGGTCTATTTCATTGTTTTTATGCCACCATCTGCCGATCTGGCTGAAATCAAAGATATTCTTTCTCTCTTTTATCAGAAACTGTTTTGCGACATTCTCGAAAACAGGTTCCAGGTAGTTGCTATAGTCTGCCTTGATTTGTTTAATGTCATAGATTCCCTCCTCTATCGCGCTTGCGTTGGGGTAGATGTATCTGAACCAGAATTTAAGGAAGTTATCTGAGAGATAATATCTCCCTTTTCTTGAGGTGGTTTTTTCGGTGAGTGGGATAGCTCTCTTGATCATCCTGACCTCAAGCAGATTGCGTAGGTAGGGGCTTATGTCTGTTCTCTTCACCTTCATAAAGTCTTTGATCTCGTTCACCTTGGTTTTTCCGTGGGCGATAGCTTCCAATATCAATTTATATGTGCTCACGTCCTCGAACTCGTATCTCATGATGAAATCCACCTCATCTCTTAGGAAGCTTCTGCCTCTGGTTATTTCCCCCTCTAGCCAGGGCCAGAATCCCGCATCTATCTTTATCAGGTATAGTGGGATGCCATCTGCTAGACCGTAGATTTCTATGAGCTCTGCTATCCCGTATTCTGGGAAGAATTTCTTTAGTTCGAAGAAGGGAATCGCTTTCAAATCCATGGAGCCGGTTCTTCTCCCGTAGAGTGGGCTTTGGTAGCTTAGTACTTTGGAGGTCATCATCGAGATGGAGGAGCCCAGTAAAAATATTTTCATTTTGGAGTCCCTTAATGTTGAATCAGTTATTGACTGGAGGAGGTGGAGGATGTTTTCGTCTTCATTGATGAGGTTCTGGAATTCGTCGATGATGATGACTTCAACATTCATTTTAAGGAATTCGAAGAGGATTTCCCAGTCCATTCTCAGCTTGGATACTTCTGGAAGGTGTCGCTGGCATTGCTGGTAGAACCTCTCCAGGTTTCTTTCTCCGACTGCAAGGTAGTAGATTCTTTCTCTGTTTTCGGTTGCTGAAAGAATCAGTTCTGTTTTGCCGATTCTTCGCCTTCCGTAGATTACGGTTAACTCGAATCTGTTGCTATCAAGAACGTCCTTTAGTTCTTTAAGCTCTTGCACCCTGTTCTTAAATTGTATAACCATAATTATACTAATGGTAATTCTACTATCTATATGGAAATAGATGGATTTCTAAGCCAACCTTAGGTAATTTCTTGATTCAATCCCAATAGTATTTCATGGGTGATAAGAAGATCAGGGAGCCTATCATCTCTGTTCTGGGACACGTTGACCACGGGAAGACCACGCTGCTTGATTGGATCAGGGGTAGTGTTGTCGCCTCAAGGGAGCAGGGTGGCATAACCCAGCATATCGGTGCAACGGATGTGCCCTTCAAGGCTGTGGAAGAGATATGCGGCCCCCTGTTAGCTAAACTGAATATCAGATCAGAGATCAGGGGGTTGTTGTTCATTGACACACCAGGACATGAGGCCTTCACGAACCTAAGAAAGAGAGGCGGCTCGGTAGCTGATTTAGCTATTTTAGTGGTTGACTTAAAAGATGGTTTGATGCCGCAGAGCATGGAGGCCGTGGACATTCTCAGAGGATACAAGGTACCCTTTGTCATAGCAGCCAACAAGATAGACAACATCAGGGGTTGGAAGACAGGCCTACCCCTTAATCAACAGATGCAGCACGTTCAAGATGAATTCTATAAGCGTTTCTATGATCTGATCGGGCAACTTTCCAAGTTGAACATAAACGCTGACCTGTACTCTAACATCAAGGATTTCACCAAACAAATAGCTATCGTTCCCATGTCCGCGAAAAGGGGGGACGGCATACCTGAGCTGCTGATGGTGTTGGTGGGCTTATCCCAGCAGTACCTGAGGGGTAAGCTAACCATCGAGGCTGATTCCCCTGGGAAGGGATCGATCCTGGAGGTTAAGGAGGAGCGGGGTTTGGGTACGACAATTGATGTCATATTATACGATGGTGTTTTGAAGAAGACCGATTCTATAGTGGTGGGGAGCAGGGAACCTATTGTTACCTCAATCAAGGCAATCCTAAAGCCCAAGGAGTTGGATGAGATGCGGGATCCCAGGGACCGGTTCACGGATGTGGGTGAGGTTGTGGCAGCGGCTGGTGTTAAGATTTCAGCTCCCAACCTGGATAAGGCGATGGCTGGCACGCCGGTTTACGTGGGCGGTGTTGAGCTTGTTGAGAAGGTTAAATCTGAGTTGGAGGATGTGGAGATTGAGACCGACAAGCTTGGTGTGATCATTAAGGCTGATACTATCGGTTCGCTGGAGGCGTTGATTTCCATACTATCGGATGATGGCATTCCAATCAAGAAGGGAACAATCGGTAAAGTATCTAATACTGATATCATGGAGGCCTGCGCGGTTGGTAGGGAGGATAGGTTTCTTGGTGTTATCCTATCATTTAATTCAATCATGCTAAAGGATGCTGTAAACCTTGCCAGGGACAACCAGGTACCTGTTTTCGAAAGCGGGGTCATATACAAAATCCTTGACGACTATGGGGCATGGGTGAAAGAGGAGAAAGAAAAAGAGAAGAAGGATAGCAAAATAGTCTCTCCGGGTAAAATCAAGATCATGCCGGGTTATGTTTTCAGGCAGAGCAAGCCTGCTATTGTGGGAGTTAAGGTTTTAGGTGGGAGGCTTTCCACCAAATCCCGCTTGATGACTGTTGAGGGCAAGGTGGTTGGCTGGGTTAAGGGTATACAGTTGGATAAGGACTCCATCCCCTGTGCAATGGAGGATCAGGAGGTTGCCCTCTCTATTGAGGGGGCTGTTGTTGGAAGGAGCATGGATGAGGGGGACATGCTTTACACGTTCATATCCGGTCGGGATATCAGGCAGATTCTGGCTGATGAGGGATTACCTGAGCAGGAGAGAAATCTGGTGAAGGAGATACGAGATATCAAGAAAAAGAATGCCGGAGTATGACTTCGAGTTGGATAAAATCCTGGGAGAGATTAAATCATCTGAGGCTTTGATGGTGGCTCTGCAGTTCCCTGAGGGTTTGAAGACGTATGCAGTCTCTGTTGCTGCCCAGATAGAGGAGAAAACCGATGCGAAGGCGTTGATTTTCGTAGACCCAACATATGGGGCGTGTGATATAAAGGAGGGTCAGCTTAAGAAGCTGGGTGTTGATTTACTAGTCCACTTCGGCCACACCAAGTTCCTAAAAGACTAGATTCCTTCAAGAAACATACTCAGGTAGTGTTTTTTATCCGCCTTCCTTGCTTTTTCCCTGAATCCTTGTTCTTTAGCGAGCTTAATCAATAGCTTATGGGCTCCTGAACCGTATTGTGCAGCCTTCTTTTTGCGGTTTATTATGTTGGAGGGTATTCCGGCTTGTTTCGCTGCCTGCCTAAGCAGGTATTTCCTAACGTATCTCTTCCCAACCACCTCGTCTATGCAGCTGAAATCGCTTCCTGAGCTGACTTTTTTTATCTTCTCCTGGGGAGGTAGTGTGAGACTGTATTTAGTGAACTGCGAATCCATGAAAGAGTACCTTATTTCCAGCCCCTGATTGTGGCATATTCTTTCCTCACGCTTAAGGTTTTCTTTATACATTTCCTTAATATCCAACTCCATCTCCTGCTGCAGTCCAGGATATCCTTTTTCAGCTAATACCTGCAGGTATTTATGGTATCCCCCAAATATTTCATCAGCTCCCTGCCCTGATAGAAGTGTTTTCTCGGATACTTTTTTTGTTACATAATATAGGGGTATGGATGCACCAACCTTAACCGGGTTGGTTCCTGCAAGCGATACGATTTGTTTTATTTCCTCTCTCAGATTATCCAGGGTCAGCTCTATAACCTCAACTTTTATGTCAAGCTCTCTTGAAATCTTTTTTACATAGGAAACGTCCTCTGAGTTAGCTGTTCCCGCAGTGTATCCCGTAACATTAGAGTGCCTGGATGCTAGGGCTGCTATGAGCGTTGAATCCAGCCCCCCGGATAATACCACACCAACACGTCTTTCATCTCCAATGCTCCTCTCTACCGCCGCATCAAGGGCCTCAACCACTGAAACCGGTGTCATTTTAAACCATTACGTGTTAATCATTAAGTATAACTTAGTGGAGCGTGATAAAGATAAAATTAACATTCCATGGTGGGGCTAGTGAGGTTGGGCGATCTTGCATCAATCTGAACTCCGATGGATACAGCGTATTGATGGACTGCGGTATCAAGCTAACACCTGACGAACCCGAGTACCCCAGTTTACCTGAAAGAGTTGATTCATTTATTCTCTCACACGCTCACCTGGATCACTGCGGGATGATTCCAGCACTCTATAAGCAGTTTCTATGCCCGCTTTATGCCACAGACATAAGCTTTGATATATCACATATACTTCAAAAGGATTCCCTGAAGATCACATTAAGTGAGGGTCTGGCCCCTGAATACGACTACGATGATATTGGATTATCCTCTATGGGCGAGAACCCTGTGGGATACAATGAGAGGGTGGAGTTGAACAATAAACTCTCTTTCGAGCTTTTTGATGCTGGACACATTCCAGGCAGCGCTTCAGTACTCCTTGATGTTGTGGAGGGGGGTAAGAGCAGGAAGGTTCTTTATACGGGGGATATCAAGACCACAGATACGAGGTTGCTGGATGCTGCAGTAGTCCCTGAAGCCGATATCCTGATCTCTGAGTCCACCTACGGTAACAGGGTGCACCCTGACAGGAAAAGCCTAGAAGAGAGTCTTCTTTCGGGTGTTGAAAAAACCCTCAACGACGGGGGTAATGCTGTTGTGGCTTCTTTTGCATTAGGTCGGACGCAGGAGTTGCTGTTGATTTTGGATGACTTGAATTATCCCATATATCTGGATGGTATGGGAGCTGATTTGACGAAGTTGATGCTCCAGTATCCTCATTACCTGAAGGATGCTAAGGCCCTGAGAAAGGCGGTCAGTAACGTTGTGTGGGTGGAGCATAATGGTATGAGAAAGCAGGCTATTAAGGAGCCATCCATCATTGTGTCCACTGCGGGAATGCTTACCGGGGGCCCTGTATGGTATTATCTGAAGAAGCTGTACAGGGATACACGGAGCACTCTCTTCCTGACAGGCTATCAGGTGGATGGAACCAACGGCAGGCTTCTGTTGGATGAGGGCTATGTTGTTGATCCAAGAGGCGGGGATAGGCTTGATTTAAGAATGAATGTGGAGTATCTTGATTTCTCGGCTCATGCCGGGCGGAATTCGCTGGAGGAGATGATTAAAAAAATAAACCCGGATAAGTGTATACTGGTTCACGGGGACTCTGAGAGCTGCGCAGCCCTTGGTGAGTTCACCGAGGGTGTTTGTGAGACCTTCATCCCAGAGGTTGGCTCGTCCATCGAGCTCTAGACTACCTTCCCTCCCTGGTATCTCCCGTTGTATTTCTTTGTTCCACCTTCTATTTGCTCAAAGACTATCTGCGCTATTCTTGAGTTCTTCTGTATGCTGAATTCCGCCCTCCCGTGGTTCATAAGTCCCATGGTTAGTGTTCCGCTGTATCCTGGGTCGACTAGTGCTGTTAGGAGGGCTGCACCGGATCGAAATAGCGTGGAACGGGATAGTATTCTTGCAGCAAGATAAGCTGGCATGTTTATTTTCTCCAGGGACTCTACCAGAATGTATTCTCCCGGGTTAAGTGTGTATTCCATAAATTCTTTTTCTTCAATATCCGGCAGGTTCCGGTAGTCTACTCCAAGGCTTGCGCCCCCTCTAATCTCATGTATTCTCCCAAGCCTGAGATCGTATCCGCAGCCTTCCAGGCTTTCACTTTCGAAGCCTTCGATGAGTTTATTCTCTTCCACGAGCTCGATTATTTTCTCTCTTCCAAGAAGCATGTATATCTATTAAGTAACCATATAAAATAGTCGATTAATTCAGTTAAGATATTTGGTATAGACCTCGAAGAATTTTCTGTATGTTTCCTTGAACCT
>Ga0180432_10007006_pt1 | contig 14459 bp, 14 predicted proteins | sample SS_ome_10_FD_132414 | JGI IMG/M metagenome (GOLD analysis project Ga0180432, IMG submission 132414) | Hypersaline lake sediment archaeal communities from the Salton Sea, California, USA - SS_1_MS_2 metaG | ecosystem: Environmental > Aquatic > Non-marine Saline and Alkaline > Hypersaline >... | reverse complement strand
GATTTCGACTTGGGTGAGCGAGTTGAAGATACCCTCGTATTAGTTGCCGCTGAAACGTCCGGGTCCTTCCGCGTTTCTCCGCGGCAGATGAACTCCGCGGCGTTCGGGCTAACTACTTCCTGAACGCCAAAGCGGTAGAGCGCGTGAGGCGCGAGACAATCCGGTAATTCGATAGACTGGGGGGCGGCCTCAAGCCAGCCTCCGATGACCAAGGGGTCCGCCGGACGCATCAATGCTCAGGGTCGCGAGGTTATGGATCGCCGCGGGAGTGGTTGCAATAGGCAAAAACATAATGCCAATTATGTAATGTCAATAGTATTATTATATTGTCGTTAGTATATTATATATCGACTATAGTAAAATATAATAGCCAATGTTACATTTATACAATTATATCGTCTTAATATTAAAATGTTTGTATATTATTAATAAGCAATCGTATTATTTCTATGCCTATCGTAAATTTTATGTATATATAGTATTTTATATAATATTGATTGGCTTATATTAATCGTCAATTGGCACTGTAACATATTACATACGACCTGAACGATCCGAATTTCGCTAGCGGCGGAGAAAAACTGTGCGACGATTCCCCCGACGAGAAGCTGAGATCGCTGCATTGGCGCGCTCGATTATTTCTGGGATGATCGAAAACCCAGAGGACTTCCCTTCCCCCCCAATCCCCTCGGAGGATCTCAGGAAGACTCTGGACGCATACGTTCGGGCTCACAACGAGACCGTTCTTGCCCGAGCAGCGTTGGCCGAGTCAGTCCAAGAAAAAGACAAAGCACTGAACACTCTCGTTCGAGACATGAAGCTGCAACTCAGCTATGCAGAGCATGCGGTCGGTTTCGACAACACGAAACTCGGCGCAATCGGCTGGAGGAAACGGAGAGAAGCGGCACCGATGCAGCCCCCCGGACCTGCAAGGCACTTAAGCGTAAAACGTGAAGGGCCGGGTTGGGTTTCGATCGACTGGAAAAAACCCAAGGGCGGCGGCCCCGTGGCCTACTACCAGATTCAGGTCCGACATCACGGCACAGCTGAATGGCGCGATGATGCCCGGTGCTTTGAGACTGCCACCGTGCTACAGAATCAGGAGCGAGGCGTAGAGTTAGAGTATCGCGTAGTCACCTTCAACAAGGCCGGTGAGGGGTTGGAGAGCAACATCGTTTCGGTGTTGCTATAGACAAGCCTCGATTCTCGAGATCAGATTGGCTTGAACAACTCTTCTAGATCCAGCAGGAACTCTTCGTGGACACCTTCTGGCTTCCACTTCACCATTCCTCGTTCCACCGTGGGACACTGTGCACCTGGAGTCCACACCTCCACCATCTTCCCGTCTGGATCGACGATCCAATAGAACGGAATTCCCACTTCCTGGTACAGACGTCGTTTTGTGTGCCTGTCGAATCGTGCCGTAGTTGGACTCAGGACTTCCATAGTCAGTAGCAAATCCTTCATCCTCGACCAGTCCATCGATTTTGCTTGTTCGAGGTCGACGACAAACAGGTCGGGTTGAACCAGGGTGTCCGGCCCCCAGGAGATATCGGCCGGGGATTGGAAGAGATGACCACACCTGTTGGCTTCGATGTACAATCGCAGGCTCACGAACAGGCGGCTCAACACCTCCTGATGCCATGCACGTGGTGCCGGCGTCACGAGCAGCTCCCCGTGAACCGTCTCGTATCTCTTCCCGTCGTCGGGAAGAGCGCGGACCATCTCGGCGGAGTAGTACAAAGGCGCGACCATACCCATAATGTCGCCTCGGCTTGTTTGGGAAAGCAAGGTGAAGGCACGCGGAAGGATACGGCCCGAGATCACGAAGGTGGCAACCGAATCATTGCAGCAAGTGGCTTACTTATGCGGCAGACGTCCACCGACGGGAGGGAGTGGAGAGCAACCTCGTCACTGTGCTGCTGATACCTGACAGCAGCACAACAGTATTAGAACATCATCTACACATCTACGGTAGAGCGCTCTGATTCAGTCTTCCAAGAACAACTCCTCCACCTCCGCAATCATCGGCCGGGGCGTTCTGTGCACTCGTAACTCGAACACGTCGGGCCGTGCGTAGTGACCAACCGTGTCCAGTTGGAACCTGGGGCCCGTTATCAAATCTCGCCGCACATCGGCATACAGTATCGTTTCTTCCTTCTCGGCGGGGCCGGCCACGATCTTCCCATCCGGATCGACGATCACTGAAAGACCGGGATTGACCCAATCTTCAATTGCCTGCAGGTATTCTTCCTTGAAGCTAAAGCTGTCGGGTATGTCGGTCTTCTTCATCGCAGAACAGCAACCGATCACGAAGCACCGACCTTCCTTTGCGGCGTGCCTCATGGTCGACAGCCACGGTTCACCGCGATCCCAAGTGGGTGCGACAAAGATCTCAGTGCCCCATGCTGTCATTGCATACCTAGCGAGCGGCATGTAGTTCTCCCAGCACAGCAGGCCCCCGACCCTTCCAAAAGGATACTCGTACACCCGCAGATCGCTGCCGTCTCCCTGCCCCCAAACCAGTCTCTCTCCCGCAGTCGGTATGAGCTTCCTATGCTTACCCAGTATGGTGCCTTTTGGACTTATGTAGAGCAGAGTGTTGTAAAGTGTTGAGCCACTGGTCTCGGCGTTTCGTTCATTGATACCGATTGTGACGCCTACACCGGCGTCCTTTGCGGCCACACAAAGTCGATCCGTGGCCTCACTCGGTACCGCGACGGAATTCTCGACCAACCTTGCGTAAAGCTCTCGAATCGGAGCGGTATGGCCGGGCGGGATGAACCACACCCAAACCGGATAACCCGGAACGAACGCTTCCGGAAAGGCGGCCAGTGCCGCGCCGGCACTACCAGCCTCCTTTATGATGGAGCATGCCTTGTCAATGGTTGCGTTCAGGTCCAGGAAGACGGGGCATGCCTGAACGGCGGCGATTCTGTACGTGTCGGAATTCTTGCTCATTGTGTGATCCGATCTCTTGGTGCAAGGGACTCGCATCCGGACACAGGGGTCCCATTGCACGTCAATTCGGGTACCCCATTCTGGCGGCTGCGGCCAAACCTAGGGCCACACCAACGCGGCAATACACAAAGCCTGCCTCCGCGAGTTCCATGGCATCGTCCACGGCATTTCCAGACTCATCTCTCTTCAGCACACCGAGCAGCATCTGCAGCCAGTTCGGGGCGGAGGACCTTGAGCGCCACATTGCGGTCGTGTTTGAGATCGCGGGCGAGATGGATGACGGCCATACCGCCGACGCCGAGTTCACGCTCGATTGCGTAGCTACCGAACAGCGCACCTTTCAAACGATCATGGACATCGATCATTTCTTGTACGCATGTGCGTGAACGGATTCCGATAGCTGCTCCTCGCTTCATCGCCCGCCGTTCGGACTGATATTCTGATTCAATCGGAAGAGGTTCGTCGGATCGTATTTCTGTTTTAGCTCGACGAGACGGTCGTAACTCGCTCCGTACGCCTCCGGCACCCGTGCGTCTTCCTCCTCGGTCATGAAGTTCACATACACACCGCCGGTAGCGAAGGGAGCGGTGGCGTCGAACAAACTCCGACACCATGCTACACTCCTTTCGTCCTCAGCCGCTTCCTCCCAGCGACCGTGAACGTTCATGAGGAATTCGGTGTCGCGGTGACGATACGCCGTTGCGTCCGGCGCTATTCTGTTTGTGGCACCGCCCATGTGTGCGATGAAGATCTCCGAGTGAGGGCTCGGCAAATCGCCGGCGAACTCAACCAACGTGTCGAGCAGTTCATCGCTCAGCTCCAAAAAGTCGTGCGACTTCCAGTAATTACGTGCGCCGGGCGTGAGCAGTGGATCGAATGCGGCTTGAAAGTCCACAAACTGGTGCGGGCTGATCACATCCGCAATCGGTTCGCCAAACGCGCGAAGCGGCGCGAGCGCCTTTTCTCCGTCCGCCGTATCTCCCGCGTAAAGGGTCGCGAGAATCACTACCTCCGTTCCGTGAACCTCCTCGGGCAAGAAAGGAAGCGGCGGTGCCTTTCTGAGAACCACCCAGACGGTCAACTCCTCCGAAGCACTAGCCGCGAATTGCCTGTAATAGTTCAGTACGTTGCGCACATCTGAGAACGGATGAACTATCAGGCCGGAAAGGACCTCGGGTCCTACCGCATGAGCCTCATACTCGAACGAGGTGACAACCCCAAAGTTGCCTCCGCCACCGCGTATCCCCCAGAAGAGATCCGAGTTCTCATCGGCGCTTGCCCTCCGGAAATCACCATCGGCCGTGACGATGTCCGCTGCGAGCAGGTTGTCGACGGTCAGGCCGTGCTTGCGGCTCAGCCACCCAAACCCTCCACCCAGTGTGAGCCCCGCGATGCCGGTGGTCGAATTGATGCCAACCGGCGTGGCCAAGCCGAATTGCTGGGTTTCGTTGTCCAGCTCACCGAGAGTCACACCCGGTTCGGCAGTCACCGTCTGCGATCGTGGATCGACGCGCACGGATTTCATGCCGGCCACTGAAATCACGATACCGCCGTCACACATGGCATTGCCGGCGATGTTGTGTCCGACACCATGTACCGCTACCAAAAGATCGTTGTCCCGTGAGAAGTTCACAGCCCGCACGACGTCCGCCGCACCGGCGCACTGCACTATGAGGCCAGGGCGTTTGTCTACAATCGCGTTCCAAATGGACCTCACATCGTCGTAATTGCCCGACGCTTCGGTCACGAGATTGCCGCGAAGGCTGACCTCAAAGGCGTCGACTACCTCCTGGGTCATAGTGGTGGTTTTCCCGTCCTTCGTTGTCATCGTAATTGCGGCCATAGTAGCTCTCTCCCGGAGAGGTGGGTTTCGGATTGGTTTTCTATGTGAGGCTCGGCGCTCGATCTTAGCGGCAGAGAGCCGCCGGCGGGGTATGACTTGGGGCACGCAATTACAAGTATAGTGGTACCATTGTACCACTATGTCAAGGCCAGGTGCATCCTCTCTACAATTTCGGGAAAGCGTGATAGGGACCGAAGTGGCTTGGCATGTGGTTGGCACACCACCGAAATGAAAGGTTGGAGCCGATGTCTTCGAGACCAGTCACAAGACCGTCGTAGACATGGGCTCCATGTTGGTTCACCTCTAGATAATCAGGTCCACGCCGACCGTTAGGTAAGAAACGCTCGCGCCGGCACGAATCACACCCGAGAGATTCTGTTTGAAGTGATAACGTAGCCCCGCGACGCCGTCGATGAACACCCGACTGCCACTACCGGCGAAGCTCACGGACGCACTGGATTCGTCCCAACTGCTGCTCACGACGAAGTAACCGACGGCAAGCCCCGCGAACGGGTCCAGTTTCGGATTCGACTCTATAGGGAAATGCCATGCGCCCGTTGCCGCGATCGATACATAGCGCACATTCCAATTGCCGCCTCCGATGCCCGTGTAGTCCTGGCCATAGCCCCAAGTGTCCAACCATGCTCCGATACCGATATTCTCGTTGTACGCAAATTCACCATTCACGCCGAGTGCTGCTGCAGATCCAACACCGCTGAGCCCAACGTGAGCGCCCACGAACTTCTTGCCTTGATCAAACTGTGCCGCCGCGGTGGCGGGCAAAGACATCCAAACAAGAGCTGCGAGGACCGGCACCCGGAAAATTCTCAGTGCGTTCATAGCACCCTCCATAGAGATGAGTTGAGCTAGTCACCGCACGCCAAAACGGCGGGGGAGACAGGCTGCCGTCTTACATTGCGAAAAACCCAAGCCCTACACGTCACTTCATGGAAATCCGTCCGCGGTGAAATCGATGACGGCTTTGCGACAGTTCTCGCGCAATGCGTAATGGACGCGCCGATACGCGCCTAGAGCTAGAACTCCTGGCTGTGACTAGCGGGGTAGGTATCGGCAACGGGCTTAGAAAAAAACGCGGGAGGTAACCATGAGATATCTGATGACATTGACTGCAGTGCTGGTGTTGGCGGCATGCGGAGATGATCCGCTGTCTCCGGACGAACGGGACTCGCAATTGCCGAACGGCTCAATGAGCGCAAGGGTCGACGGAGACGCGTGGACCGCGACCGCCGCGCTGGCAGTGGCGTACACCGGCGGGATATTGGCGTTCGCTGGGTCTGACGCCTCCCAGGTCACGATTGGCTTGGGCTTCATTCCGGACGGTTTGAAGACGTATCCCATTGGCCCCAGCGAACCCACCAACGGAAATCTTTCCCTGGGAAGCACTCAATCCTGGGCCGCCAGCGCATCAATGGGCAGTGGCACCGTCACTCTCACATCTTTTACGGCGAACAGTGCATCCGGTACTTTCATGTTCGTTGCCGATCCGGTGGCAAGTACCGGTGCAACAGGCACCAGGTCGGTGACCGAAGGGGTGTTCGACGTGACCTTCTGAGTCGGTGGCGTTGCGCGACTCTCAGGGACTGCTGCCGGTCTCCGCGGCAGATATGGCGTCGGCTAGCAGTTCCGCAGCCCGCTCGCTCTCTCCGAGTGCATCATAGACGGCAATGAGATCTTCGCGCGCGTTGCGTATCCAGCTCACCGATGGATCGGTTTGTTCCAGGAGAAGATCGTAACCCGTACGCAACTCGGTTTCGGCTTCCCTGTAACGTTGTTGGCTGACCAGTACTCGCCCGAGCTTGATACGTGCAATCGCGGTGTTGAAATGTTCTGAGGAGAGTTCACGCTCGAAGATCTCGATAACCTCTCGAAACACCGGATCTGCTCTTTCGAACGCACCTGCCCTCAAGTACACGCTCGCCAAATTCGACAGTGCTATGCCGATGTAGTAGTGGTCATCTCCGTAGGCGGTGCGATAGATGTCGGTCACGCGAAGGTATTCTCGTTCCGCATCAGCGAGATTTCCAAGACTCAGAGCCGCAGCTCCCAGTTCGTTTCGCGTGGTGGCCACATCAGGGTGTTCGGTACCGAAGATCCGTTCGCGAATCGCGAGCGCCCGCCTCAGAATCGGTTCGGCTTCCTCAGCACGCTCTTGATATACAAGAGACCGACCGAGCGCGGTCATGCTGCTCGCAGTCTGGTGGTGCTCGGAACCGTGAAACGAGTCGAAGATCTCGAATGCCCGTCGGTACGCAGCCTCTGCCTGGTCATATCGACCTCTCTGGAACGCGGCAGCTCCGCGGTTCATCAGATTGTCGCCAACGGACGGATGCCGCTCGCCGTAGACTCGAATGTTCGTCGTGAGCAAACTCTCGTTGAGCGAGTCGAAGACAGCGTAATCTCCCATGTAGTAGTGGGTGCTAGCCAATTCGCTGAGTGCGGACCGATATTCAGCCGACTCAGGAGCTAGTCGAGCAACGACATCCTTGAGCACGTCGATAGCCTTTGCGTACTCCCCTCTGGCTTGATGGACGTGACCCAGAGCGGAGCGTGCGTGAATCAACGTGGCGTGCCGGGCATCGAGCCGCCGCTCGGCAACCAGCAGGCCCTCGCGAACGAGTTGCTCAGCTTCCTCAAAGCGACCCTGGTCCACGCGCAGTTGCCCGAGCGCAACCAATGACTTTGCGACATCTTGGTGGTCCGCTCCGAGAGTTGCGCGTCGTGTGTGCAGTGCCGAGGTCAGCAGAGTGTCGGCTCTGTCGAGGTTCCCCAGCCCCTGATAGAGGGCTCCCAGCGTGGCGTAAATCTCCGCTTGAATCTCCGGCTCGGTTCCGAACGCACCTGCCTCGAGTGCGACCTTGTCGAGCAGAGTCAGTACGCGCAGGCTGTCGGCTGGACCGGTTGCTTCGTCGCCACCTTGAAACAGGTCCAGCATGAACGCCTGAATTCGCGAGGCCCGGCTTGCCTCGGCGAGCGCGGCGTCGCGGGCGTCGGCGAGGCGGGCAGAATAGAAAGCAACGAGACCTACCGCTACACCAAACGCCGCGGCGGTAGCTGCTACCGCGCGTCGATTGCGACTGAGAAATTTGCCGAGGCTATAGCCAACCGTATCGGGGCGTGCTTTGAGCGGCTCGTTGCGCAGGTAACGATACACGTCCTGCCGGAGCGAGTGAGCGGTTGGGTACCGTCTTTCGGGATCCTTGTGCATTGCCGTGGCGCAAAGCATGTCCAGGTCGGCCCAACCCGAGTTCGTAATGCCCGAAGCTGGAAGCACACCATCAACGTGCATTGCCTTGTTGCGTACAACAGCAGAGGGCCTCGCGGGTTCGCTCTCGAGCACGAGCTTCTCGACCTGGGCATGCGACATACCTTCGGTGTCAAACGGACGATTTCCGGCAAGCAACTCGTACAGCAACACACCCAACGCGTACACATCGGTATAAACACCCACCGGTCGACTCAGGAGCTGTTCGGGCGCTGCGTATGCGGGCGTCATGATCCGCAGCATCGTCTGTGTCTGACTAGCTGGAAGGTCGACACTCTCCAATTGCTTGGAGATTCCGAAGTCGAGCAGTTTAACTACCCCTTCCTCAGTGACGAGGATATTGGATGGCTTCAAGTCGCGATGGATAATCGCGCGTCCGTGCGCGTGCTGAACTGCATTACATACATCACAAAAGAGGCGCAATCGCTCGGCAATCGATAGGCGGTGAGCATTGCAGTAGTCGGTTATTGACGTGCCCTCGACGTGCTCCATCACGAAATACGGTGTTTGATCCGCAAGTATGTTTGCGTCGTAGAGTCTTACGATCGAGGGATGGTTCAGCTGAACGAGCGCGCGTTGCTCGCTTACAAACCTCTCACTCCGAGCCGGCGACAGCGAAGCGTCGCGCAACACCTTTATTGCCGCAAAACCACCCAAGTTTTCCCGCTCGCCGAGATAGACCACGCCCATTCCACCTTCGCCCAGAACGCGCAATATCGTGTAGGGGCCTATTGCCCGGGGGATTGGTGGGCGCTTCCCCAAGACGTCATGTGCGAATCTCGCGAGGCCGTCGTCGAGGAGACTCGCGCCGTGGCAGTCTTCTTCGAGCATTGCCAAGACATCGGCTTGCAGTTCGGAATCGCCCCCGCACTCGCGCGCCAAGAACGTGTGTCGTTCATCCACGGCGACGCGAAGCGCTTCGTGAAACAGAACCTGGATTCTTTCCCACCGTGCGGCGTCCATAACTCTCCCCATCAACCTGCCCGTCGCAACTCGCGCCCCAGCCACGCCTTCGCAACGCGCCAATCTCTCTGGATTGTGGCCTCGGAGACATCGAGCAGGGTTGCGATCTCGGCCAATTCCAATCCCCCGAAGAATCGACACTCTACGATGGTTGCTTGACGGGCATTGACCTGAGCCAAATCTTTCAAGGCGAGGTCCAGCGCGATCAGCTCTTCTGGAGAGCCGGTGGCACCCTCGATCCCTTCGTCGAAAGTGACCATTACCTGGCCGCCACCGCGTTTCTCGGCCCCACGACGTCGTGCCGCCTCGATCAATACCTGTCGCATCGCGCGCGCCGCGATCCTTTTGAAATGGAGCCGGGATTCCGGCACAAGGCGGAGGGATCTAGCCAGTTTGAGATAGGATTCGTTTACGAGCTCAGTCGGGCTCAATGAATCGGCCGGCGTGTTTGCGCGGACGGTATACGCCAGGCGCCTCAGTTCTTCGTATGTCGAGCTGAAGAGATGGTCCAAGGAAGGTTTGTCGACCTTGCTCAATGTTGGTGCCATGCGTTGCCCTCGAGAGTATGGCGGGGAGCAGACCGTGAATCCAAAGTGCGGGCATGAGAATGGGGCCTAAACTAATATAAGCGTACCGCTTTGCCTGAACCACCGGAATCAACGGAATGAGCTAGCCCTAACGGTAGGCGGCAGCTACTGGTCCAGCGACGCACGATTACTTAGCATGCGACGCAGCGCTTCCAAACCAGTGCAGTTCGCTATGACCTCGAATGACTGGCGGAGATAGCGGAAGTGGAATGAGTTGACCTCGAGCGAGACAATCCCTCGCCAAATGGAGATGAAGAATGGATGAGCATCCAACTGGCACTATTTTGCAGCGTGACAAAAAAACCTACGCGATCGTCCCAAGAACACCTGTAGGAATCCTCACTCCCGAACACCTGGAGAAGCTTGCTGCGGTTGCTCGCAAATTCAGCGTGCCCGTCATCAAGATTACCTCAGGACAGCGTTTTGCCTTAGTTGGAATCAAGCGAGAAGATGTCGATGAGGTGTGGCGTGATCTTGGGATGGACATAGGGAAAGCCACAGAGCTGTGCCTCCATTACGTGCAGGCTTGCCCAGGTACAGCAGTCTGCAGCCTCGGAATGCAGGACTCCTTGGGGCTCGGCGCAAGAATCGAGGAATTCTTCATCGGGATGGACCTTCCGGCAAAGGTAAAGATAGGCGTTTCCGGCTGCCCATTGTGTTGCGGAGAGAGCTTCGTCCGCGATATCGGAGTATTCGGAAAGAAGTCCGGTTGGAACCTCGTGGTAGGCGGCAGCTCAGCGCGCCGCCCTCGTGTTGGTGATCTGGTGCGCGAAGCCCTGACCGAAGAGGAAGTGATACCGCTGATAAAACGCACCCTCGAGTACTATCGCGAACACGGTAACAAACGCGAACGAATGGCGAGGTTCATTGATCGGATCGGCATAGAGAACGTGAAGGACGTTTTATTCTAGCTTCCCTTTTCGCGCTGACAGGAATTGCGTGATGAAGCTCGAGGATCATCGGGTGTTCGTCACCGGAGGTACCCGAGGAATAGGATACGAGTTGACAAAGGAGCTGAGACGCTAGGACGTCGATGTCGCGATCTGCGGAAGATCCGAAGAGCGTCGTGGCGCAACCGCGTGTGCTCTCAGATCCGGGCAACTCCCAAGAACACTGTATGCAACGATACGGCGAGCACCAGAAATACGGTGCGCGCATGCTGCGGCGTCAACCCGGCGAAACGATACTCAATGGACTTGCCCTTACATGACGCGAGGCAGTCACCGCAAAGCGTGCACGTCAAACCTGGACGCCGTGCTTTGATATCGCTCGGACGCAAGGCATCGTATCTGCACTTCAAAGTGCATGCGCCGCACTCGGTGCAGCCATCATTAATCCGCAGGCGAAACGGCGAGAGTTTGCCGAGCAAGTCTGCAGCTAGGCCGATGGGGCAATACATGGTGCAGTGTACCATATATCCCGCTCGACGCGACAACCACACGATATAACCGACCCCCACAACACCGAAGGCCACTCCCAGCCACGTCGCGACTACAGTGCTCACGCCCACCACGCGCAACATCACAGCTACACCGGCAACACCAACAACGATCCCTAGTCTCATCCAGAACCTATTGACCTTCGACGGGATCGGTCTCTTCCTCGCCACCGCTGAGTTCAAGTCCCAGGACCCGATGTAGCAGAGGTAGCTGCACCAGGCCGGACCGACTATCAAGATCGTCGAGACGAATAGGATTGGCATAAAGAGGCCGTCACCTCGGTAAAGCGGCCCGGCGATTATCATCGCGGGAATCGGTAGATGAAGATCCCCACTCATGAGGAACAGCTCTACACCCGAAAGGCCGATCGTGAGTTGAGCGAAGAAAACGACAGAGAAGAAAGTCCACAACCTGCGACGCCATACGATCGTATTGCGCGGATCGTGGAGTCTTCCCAGCAACCACGACGCATAGCTCGCAAGCAGCAGCACTTCGATCCAACCGGCACCGTGGACGAAACGTTCGGCCAAGAGCATCGGTATGTCCACGACGAGCTGAACAATCGCCAGCAAGGTAAAGGTCAGCAGGAACGTCGCGGCTTTACTCGATAACATCGACGATCGTGGGCAACAGCTTCATAGTCTCTTCACTCAGCTTCCACACTCTGCCACTCCAACAGCCTCCGCTCCCCTTCCAAAGCCCGGATGCCGGTAACGTCCTGACTGACCTCTAGGCAACCGCGATAGGAGCCGGTCTCGTCCCGCACCGCGAAGTAGCGAATGTGAATGAACCTCTCCTGAATTTCGATCCAGAATTCGGCGGTACTCTGCATCCCGGCACGGAACTCGTCCAGGATCGCCTGGACCATGTGCACGCTCTTCGGTGGATGGCAATTCTGCACCTTGCGGCCGATCACCTCCGGCGTGCGTGGGAAGATGCGCTCCGGTCCTTCAGAGTAGAACAACACTGTATCCGATTCATCCACGAAAGACAGATCGACAGGAAGGTGAGTGAAGATGAGATTGACCTGCTCGAGGTCGAGTTTGCCCGTCATCATCTCGAGCAGGCCGTTACCGGATGTTGCCGCCCGCGATGGTGCAGAAGTTTCCGTCGACCAATCCGCCGCGGGTTTGGCGAGAACGTATCCGAGTTCCTCTTCGCCCTTGCGGATTTCAACCCATTCCTCCTCGCTCAACGTCTCTAGCGAAAGTGGAAACAACACCTTCTCCTCTTTGTAGACCATCTCCACGAGGTCCCGGGCCAGGGCCGGTCCATCCGCCGCAAACGCAGTGAAGTCACTCGAGGAGACCGCCTCGCGCAAAGACTTGAGTTTGGCCCGTATCTCATCGTGCACCCCCCACATCACCTGAGATGGGCCTGTAACGCCGTGTCGCTCCAGAACGGCAAAGAGCTGATTTTCCTTGCGCTGGTAGTGGTTTTCAACTCCGCCGAGTTGCTCCACTACTTGCGCCGCCCGCTTCAGATCGCCTTCAACTGGAGCCGCCGCCAGTTTGCCAAGCTGATTGGCGAGATCGGTTATCCGCTTGTTGGCCTCCATGTATGTGTGTACCGGATGCCCGGGCGGCACCTGTACTTCCTCATGCCGGTCGAGTGCATCGCGAAAAGCACCAACGTGCACATCGCACAGCCGTTGCACCTCGGAAACCGGGAGTCCCCCCCTGATCAGTTCCTCCTCCATGGCGGCAATCTCCGAGGCATCGGTATCACCCACCGCCTGGTTGAATCGTTGTTTTGCAGACTCTAGATCACCGCCGCCGTGCAGATCAGCGATAATCTCCTTGAGCATGCTAACACGCTGCGAGCGATCTGGCAGCTCCGCTTCTGAGGAGACATCCAGATCGGGACGCGAACCCGTCTGTTTTGCGATCTCTTCAGCGATAGCATTCAAAAACGGCCTGAGTTCGATGCCCGCAATACCTGCGGCTGTTCTCAACGTGGCCACCCGCGCGACTGTAGCGCGAGCCGCCGGGTTCTTGAGCATCTCGAACTTGGGGTTGAAGGCCGTGAGAAAATCCTCGAGAAACGGGTGCTCCTTCAACAGTTCGTGGATTTTGGTGCTTGCCGATATCTTCATCGTTACCTCTACAGAGATTCCAATTGTTGTGATGCAAACGCATGTGAACGTTGCATTAAACTTTTTGATACTTGCAAGTAAATACTTACTTACTTATTTTGCAAGCCATGAAAACGACCGAGAAATCACTCCAGCAACGCAAAGCTTCTGACGTTCGCCAAACAGAGATCGTGGAGGCGGCAATACGTATCATTGCGGCGGAGGGTCCGCGGAACTTCACCGCCAAGCGTGTTGCCGACGAGGTGGGTATTACGTCAGGCGCGATATTCCGTCATTTCGAGAGCATGGCCTCCATTATCGACAAGGCCGTGGACCGCATCGGAGTGGTCCTCGGCAAGGACTTTCCTGAGAGCACTGAGGAACCGTTCGAGGACCTCAGGGTCTTTTTCTTCAACCGAACGAGCACAATCGCAGCTCACCCTCACATCTCGCGGCTGCTGCTCTCGGATCACCTAGCCCAGGCCGCCGGATCGCAGACGGGTGACAGGCTGGGGCAATTCAAGCGGCGCACGAGAGAGTTTGTAGTTCAATGCCTAAGTGAAGCTCAGAATGCAGGCGATCTCGCCGACGGTGTCAGCATAAACGCAGCCGCTCTCGTTGTGCTCGGAGCAGTCCTCGCACTTTCACACACTGGCACGCGCGTCGTGAGGGTCGCGGAGGCCGAGCGCCTCGCTGAAGATGTCTGGACCACCATGCAGCGGATGTTCCAAACACGCCTGCATGATCCGAAAAGCATACGATAGGAGTTGTGCAATGGCGAAAAAACAAAACAAACAGTCCGACAAAATGCCCGCGGCAGAACCGGTCAGCCTGGGCGACCTGGTGAGTTACCAGGAGGAGTCTGTAGTCAGTCGCACATTGGCGAAACGAAACGGCGGCACGGTGACCTTGTTTGCGTTCGACGAAGGTCAGGCGCTGTCGGAACACACCGTTCCATTCGATGCCCTGGTGCAGGTACTGGACGGCGAAGTTGAGCTGACTATCGGTGGAAAGACAGTTGTCGCAAAGTCGGGAGATGCCGTGTTGATGCCGGCCGATGTTCCCCATGCAGTGAATGCGACCAACCGCTTCAAGATGCTGCTAGTGATGGTCCGCCAGGTGGAAAGCGGCTAGGTGAAGCCCGATTTACTCTCGTCCTCGGTTACCGCAATCCGCCTGACTCTTGCGCCCCGCAATTCGCTTAGGGGCTTCGCCTAGGGCCGCAGTCACTGTCACACGTGTTGGTCGACCAGTATGGGATTCCCGTCGGGGTCGAACACAATGAAGCTGGCAGGTCCTTCTGTGGACT
>Ga0180432_10007005_pt1 | contig 14460 bp, 7 predicted proteins | sample SS_ome_10_FD_132414 | JGI IMG/M metagenome (GOLD analysis project Ga0180432, IMG submission 132414) | Hypersaline lake sediment archaeal communities from the Salton Sea, California, USA - SS_1_MS_2 metaG | ecosystem: Environmental > Aquatic > Non-marine Saline and Alkaline > Hypersaline >... | reverse complement strand
CGTCTTTCTCAGGCGCGCCTGCCTCACTGTCCTGGCGTCGTACTTGCCGGGACTCGCAAGCACCTTCGACTGGAACTCCGCCGCTGTAAGCCCGCGCGACTTCGCTTTCGCGGTGAAGGCGCCCGGACGCTTGATGGCCTTGCTGATCCATTTCTTCTTCGCCATTACAAACCTCCCACCATCGGGAACCTCGCTCCGCGGCTCATGACGAACCTGTCATGCGCGGAAGACTTGAGCCTCTCAAGCTTCTGTTGCGCCGATGAAGTGTCGGCCTCCCTTTTCTTCCGCCTTCCGTCAACTTCGGTGGCTGTCGGTACCGGGCCTGCCAGCTTGTGCTCCGGCAGCACGGAATCGGTATTGAACAGATTGACGGCCATTACAGTCCTCGCCTTCTCTCGAAACGCTCGAGCTGCTTGAGGCGCCTGCGTCTCTGCGCCTCGCTGAACGAACCGCTTTCAAGACTGCTCCTGAACCTGGCCGCAGCTTCCTGGATACGGTTAAGCTTCCCGACGCTCGTGTCCGGCGACGTGCTCATTGCGGGCGATGTGTCCGGCCTCTGAAGCGCAACCGAAGCCGGAGATCCCGGCCTTGGCGCCGGCGGCCTTGTCACAGCATACGGGTCCATAGGATTCGTCGGCGCTCCGCCTTTGCGTTTCTTCCTGTAATTACCCGTACCTCCGCCTGATCCGTCATATCGCCTTACTCCGCCACATGCTCCCATCATTCTTGGCATTTCTACCTCCTTACAGGTTTGTTCCGAGTTTCTGTCTTGCACGATCAAAAGAATCGTTTATCTGCTCTTGTATCTCGTTCGTGTACAGGCGCGGAGTGGCTTCAAACCGCCGCTCGATCGCTTGCTCGAAATTCTCTATGGACGCGTTCAGCCTGACTACCGATTCCGCCGCTTCCTCCATTGCCTGTTCGTCCTGATTGTTGATTGCCTTGAAGAACTTCCTGTAATACTTGCCTCTGGCAAAGCTGCGCGCCTTCCGCAACGCAAGTTCGGGATCGACACCGTTCTTCTCTGCGGCTTCTATCAGGCCCGGTACCAGCGATGCAAGGTCTTCCTCAAGTCCTGTGTTGCCGGAGATTCTGTTCCACAGCGAAGGATTGGCATACGCCTCGAAGACTTCCCTCATGCGGTCGATCACCATGCCCTGTGTTGCGCCCCTGGAAACCGGCGCTATGAAGCTTACGGGACGGCCCTCGAGAATGTTCAGGAACCAGTACGGCATGAACTTCCGGGCAACGTACGAAGCGCGGGAATCGAAGATCGAATCGTCTGCCACGAGAAGGCCCATGTAGCCCGCGTCCTTGAACGGCAAATCCCATCCGGAAGTTGTGGATCCGGTCGCCTGCTCGAAAGCCGTCCGGAAGAAGCTGCTCGTCTTCCTGAGCGCTGTGCCGGCAAAGTCCTGGTACCAGCCCTCGAACACTTCGTATGCCTGCTTACCCCACCGCATGTAGACCCTGCGCTTGCCGGTGTCGCCCCCGACATAGCCGGGCAGGTTACGGAGCAGCGGGGTAAAGTCGATATGGGACTTCTTGCCTTCCTCGTTCATGAACGTGAACGGAACGTCGTCCTCGTCGTCGTCGCCGAACGCGCCGTAGATGGCCGCCTGTATCGCATTCGGTATGGCGAAGAGAACGATCGTTGCCATTGCCGGCCAGTACTTCCTGAGCATCACGTCCTTCTGGATAGGCCCGATGTTATGCTGTATGAGCCGGTTGAAACCGGGAAGGGACGTTGCGCCTGCTATGTTGGCAGCTGACAAGGTCCAGTCCGGAGCAAAGAAGAGAAGGTGAAGCATCTGTCTTACCTTCGGTGTTGCCCACATGTAGCTTTCCCATTCCTGGCCGCCGAACGCGTCGTTCACTGCCTTGGCGATGTCCTCACGCACTGCTTCCTCGTTGTACTGCCTGCCTTCGCGCTCGAACTTGGAAGTGTATTCCTTCCACAGAAAGTCCATCGAGGCGAGCTTCAGGGTGGGATGCATCTCGTTCCAGAGGAAATTGTCCCATCCCTTCTTGAAATTGAAGAACGTCTCGACCGCCTTCGCCCTGGCGCGTACGAACGCGGGGTCCTGCACCGTCACGTTCTCAAACCATTTCTTGAGAGTGGAGTCTACGCGGGTTGTGCCGCGCTCCAGAATGTTTGGGTTCGATGTCATGATCGTCGAACCGTAACGGATCCACCGGCCCATATGTTCCGGATGCTCCTTGAGGTCGCGATTGATCTCGCGAAGCGTACGCCATGTTCTGACCATGTTGCCTGGAAGCGCGAGCTGGCCTATGCGTTTTATGCCCGCAATTGCTATGGCTGATTCAAGAAGAGAGAACGGGTGGAACCCCGAAAACAGAAGCGTCATTGTTTTCGACCAGGCATTGTAGCCTTCTATGGCGTTCACGAGCCTGCCCGATCGCGGAAGATCGAGTATCTGCGCCATGATCCGGGCGTTCGGCCCTTCCTGTACCCAGTATGAATCCACGCTGGTACGCACTGCCGGTATGACTTCCGTGTAGCCGAGCTGTTCAAGCGTTACCGGCCGCATGATCGGTTCGCCTTTCGCGTTGACCTGCATGTTGCCGTCGGCGTCAAGGACCGGCTTCATTACCTTCCCGGTTTGGAACGCTTTTATGATGCGGTTGAGTTCCATAACCGGATCCGCGCTCTCGTTGAAATCCATGTCCGCGTATGTCGCAAGGTTCCTCGCGGCGCGCCTGTACGTTTCCATCGAGATTGCGCTGTCCTCGCCCGGTGCAAGACTGCGCGGAGTCGGGATGAATACCGGTTTCCCGTCAACATCGTTCACGAGCGCCGCCGTGGTAAGGAAGCTCTTGGCAAGGACCGTCGACCAGATATTGCGCGAGTACTGGCCCATCAGCTCCGTAACGTCCATCGTGACGGGCAGAAGCCCGTACTGTGCCGCGTCCATGTATGTCGGGTACTTCCGCTTCTTCGCCTCTCTGGCGTCTTCCTTGAGCCGGTTACGCGCAACCTCAAGTTCTTCCGGCGTCATGCTCTTGTTCTGGAACCAGTGGTTGACATAGTTGTCAAGGTAGTCCATCCATGCGGAGTCGGTGATGTCCGCAAGTTCCGCGTTCGCGCCCTGGAAGATACGATCGTAGAAGCCTCTTATGCGGTCATGCAGCTCGCCGGCGGTCGGCATGTCTGCGGGCTTGTTCTCGTTCCACTCGTCGATATAAGGCTGTGCCGCTTCGGATTCCACGTTGAAAACACGCCTGCCGTTCTCGTCGGTGTGGGAGTAAGTAACGCTTACTGGTATCCTGCCAGGCTTTCCTTTCGGATCCTCAAGCATCGTGGTGACTGCTCTCAGCATGTTCCTGGCACGCTGTGCATGGCCTGCCGGCAGACCGCGCTTCGGGCGGTACAGGCCGACATCACGCATGATATTGAGAATCTCCGTATTCGCGTAGTTCGCCTGTTCCTTCTTGCCGCGCACGGACTTGAGAAGCGCATTATGAAGACCCTGCGCGCCAAGCGTGAGGTACGGCGCCGTAACCGTCAGAACATCGTCGGCAAGACCAAGCGCGGCAGTGGTGTTCCCGTCACCGATCTGAGGATGCTGTTCCGGTTCTGTGTCCTCTCTGAGCGAAAGTTCCATCTGCTCGACTGCGGCCTGGTTCGGCGGCTCTATGGCTTCGGCCTCTACGACCTCTGGTTCTACCGATCGCGGACGGAGCAGCGGAGCGAACGCCTCACGGTCCTCTGCCGTGAGATTGTTACGGACCTGTTCTTTGGCGTTTTCGTCGCCGGCAAGAGCGCGTGAGATCATATTTGTGAAGTTCTCTGCGTCCGTTTCGGATAAACGTCGGTTGTTATGGAAACGACGTATGGCTTCAAACATTCTACGCTCTAGTGTTCCGGGCGGGCGCATAGCATACGACGGCCTCTCAAGTCCCGCCCGTCCAAGTATCTCGCGTTCAATAGCCTCTATTCCTGCTTCAAGCCTTTCTCTCCTGCGCTGATCCGTGGCCCGGTTTAACGCCTCTCTCAGAGCGACGATATCCTCCCGTAATTCCTCGATAGGACGTTCAGCTATGGTTTCGGGTGCAACTTCCTCCGGAACGGCCTCTTCAAAGCCCGGTACACGCTCTACAGCGCCTCTCAGGGCACGAACGCCGGCCTCGGCTGGTGTTTGTTCAAGTGCGCCTATCAGCGCCTCCTGAAAGACGTTCTGGTAGGCCGGGACCACCACGGCTGTTTCTGCGGCATTCTTGACGTCCATCCCTGCAATACCAAGATTCCGGATTCTGTTCCGGACTATGAAGTCGTGTATGCGTTCCTGAAGCGCCCCCCGCCCTGCTTCATCTATATCCAGGAGATCCTCACTGGTTAAAAGCAACACGGCGCGAAAGGCGCTGTCTTCAGGAACGGAAGAATAGTCAAGTCCTTCAAAGGTCGCGTCGGCTTCTGCAATGCGCTGGTTCACGTCAACTGTCCTGATGCGTTCCGTTGTCCCGTCCGGCCTTTTACGGGTTTCCACCTTTGCGGTTGCATGGCCCCACGGCATTACGCCGGTCCTCGCGCCGGAAAGAAGCATCCACATCGGATAGCCCATGTCGTACTCGAGGCTCTGAGGGGTAAGGTCGGTAACAACAATCCAGCCTTCGGCGTTCACTGCCGGATCGTAGAGCGCGGTCTGTACGCGGCGGTAATATGCCTGATACGGCTGAGACTTCATTACCTGTTCCATGTTCATAGGCCAGCCTATACCAGTTTGCTTCCTGCCCGGCTTCTTGAACTTGGTAAATATCTCGGCATCCGGATTGGCCTTTTTCACGTGCTCGTAAACGACGTTGCCGGTATCAACCATGCCTGCCATGCCGGTCACGGCAATACGATTGATCTGGCCGACCAGCGGAACGTTTGGATTAAGCGGCGCCATCGCATCGAAGTTCTTGATAAGGTCCTGGATAACGTCAAGCCATGGAACATCTTTGCGCGGCTCGACCGCCATGACCTGAAGCTGTTCTCCCGTAACGGTCGATTCGGGCGGCGCGCCCTCTTTTTCCAGGTCCTCGATATCCTCTACTGCCGACTCCTCGATATCTTCCGCGGTTTCTTCGTTTACCGCGATACCGTCCGTGGACACTTCAGGAGCTTCAAACCTGAACTCGTAGTCCTGCACTCTTCTCGGAGCGCGAGACACGGCAAGCAGCTCGCGTTCGCCAATCTTCACTGTCCGCCCCTTGCCGGCCGTGCGGTAAGTTTCGGCCCTTCGCTGAACTATCATCGGTATCGAACGAAGAGCATCTTCAAGGTCAGCAACTATGTCCTCGCGCGAAATGCCCGGTGCGGCCTGGACCATCTTCCGCATGTTTTCGAGACCGGCAATATCCATTACTTCATTGGCGAAACGGTCCGCCGGTATCTCGTCCATGTTATTGATATACTCGTCGAACCACTGCGCGAGATCGACCTGCACGTCGGTAAGCTTGATGTCCGTATTGCCGTCGATCATGTCAAGATACATGTCATGCAGATCGTTTATGCGCGAGATGGCACGCGTGATTCCGCTTTTCGGTTCCGCCATTCTGCCCGGACCGACCGCCGGTTCGTACATCTCTTCCCGTATTGCCGTCTTGATATCTTCGGCATCGAGCACTATGCCGCTTCCGACAGCCCCCTCCATTCCGTACACTTCGGGCTGTAAAGTTTCTTCAAACTCAGCTCTTTCCTCTACTGAGGCGGCGGACGGCGGGATCCCTTTCGCTCTTTTTTCTTCAACGTAGATTGCCGGCGGAGCTTCTGCTGCAAGCTTCAGTCCTCTTCCCGCGCTTTCAACATATTTACCGATCGCCTTGCGCTGTGACGGTCTGAGCTTTACCTTTTCGAGCCGGCCCTTCCTTAAAACATACTGTCCTCTCGGCGCTCTTGCTTCTGTCTTCGGTAGTGTGCCGTATTTGTTCTTGAGGAAATCCATCGTGACCTTCAGCTTGCGCGCCTCGGCTTTCGCCTCGTTGATGAATTTCTGCGGTATGCGCCTGTTCGGGAACGCGGCGTACCGCTGCCGGAACTCGTTGCCGATACGGATAAGCTTCGCTTTCGCCCGCAGTCCCTCGCGCATCTGCTTGATGGCCTCGGCCTTTTCCTCGCCCTCGAGGTCACTCACACGGTCCCGCATTTCGCCAAGAGCGTAATTGATGCGGTTGCCGACCTGTTCGTCTATGATGTCAACCACGGCCTGCCTGTTCGCCGGCGTCCTCATGTCCATGTCAAGGGCCTCTATGACCTGCTGTGTCGGCTCGAACTCGGCTTCCTGTATCGCGGCACGCGCTTCGGCTGCACGGCCTTGCTGCATGGCTTCCGCTACCCGTTCCTGGATCGGGCCTCTGACTGGTTCCGGACGTTCCTTCGCAAGCGAGTCTATGAGGCTCTGCCCCACCGTCTGGTTCATGTAGACATCGAGCCGCTGGTCTTCCCGCGGTATGAGCTTCCCGATGGCAGTGAACATCTTGTTGTACCTGTCGGCGTTCTCTTTCCATCCCATCCGGTTATAGAGGAAGCTCTTGATGAACCGTTCAAAACGGCCGGCAGTGTTCGTGCCGAGCGCCTGCAAATCCCTGAGATCCTCCGCAAGCTGTGTGTCGCCCGCATCTTCCGCCTCGCGTATCGCGTCCGGAAGGCGTGCCGTAAGAGCCTGGTCCCATTCAAGCGCTTCAGCATTGAGCGCCCTTCCGGCGTTGTTCTTCTTGAACACCGACTCCACGATGTCCTCTACGATGCTGACCTGTTTCGCGAACGGGCTGAAATAGATATTGCCCTGGCTGTCGTTCCATGCGTCGACCGGGACGATGTAGATTGCTTCGCCGTCCTCGGTCTGGTCGTACTTCCAGCCAAGTCCGCGCTTCATGATGTAGCCTATCTCCGCGGCCTCGAACTCGGCTTCAGTCCCGGTGAAGAACGTTGGTATGGACATGTTAAGCGTATGCGCCGGCTGTTCTCCCTGGAACGCGGGATTGTTTATCGCCGCCTCGAATATGTTGAAGTACTCGATGGCCTCGGCAACGCTGTCAAGATCGAACATGGTCCGGAGCTTGTCCAGGACAGGCTTCTTGACCTGGTCGCCGACACGGCTGTTCTGTATCTCTTCCACGCTGAGACGCTCGGTATGAAGGTTGACCGGCTGGCCTACTGGCGTAAGCGACGAGATATTGGATTCCTTCGCAAGCTCGACGAATTCAGAGCGCTTGAACGCCGACGGCTTTGCAAAGAACCGTGTCCGGAACCTGAGATCACCGAAGTTGCCGAAATTCTTCGTGCGTATGGCGAACGCCTCGCCCTTGTCGTATGCGCGCTTGAACTCTTCCTTCGCTTCCTGGCTCTTTGCGACGTATATGCCCTGAGCGTTCGCAATGTAGTTTTCGAGCGCTCCCTGGCCGGACCCCGGCTCCGCCGTTTCTGCTGTGTCGTACACTTCGCGGATCCCGGTAATCGTCATGCGGTCAAAGACGTTTTCAAGCGTGCCGCCACGCTTCTTTCCGAACATCTTTTCCAGCGCCGAAAGACCGTACGCGGAATACCACGGCTGAGTGCGTTCTTCGTCAAGCGTCTGCTTTATCCTGCTTACATGATCGCGAAGCTCTTCGCGTGTCATGGCAACGCCTTCAGGCGTCATGCCCTTAATGGCAAGCTCGGTGTTCTTCATTTCCGTCCCAAGCGGCACGCGCCCGGAGGCAACACGCCCCACGTTATAGGTCATGCCAGGAATGCTGAACGCAATAGCCTCTGACAAAAACTGTTTCGGAGTCGGCAGCCAGGAATCCTGCAGCCCGGTAGCAGCGCGCATCACGTCGCCAACACGTTCCTCGAATAGCTCTGCGACGACCCCGTTGAATCCCACATTCCTCAAGTGTCTTGTCAGCGCCGGTGGATCGAGGAACGGTTTAATCTTCGCATACCTGTTCATGATCGACGCGCCGAACGGTATCTGCCAGTTCTTGCCCCATGCCTTGCCGATAAGTGGTAGCGTCTCGCCAAGCTCTTCAGTGAACGCCTCGATCGTTGTGGATCCATAAGCCTTCATCATGGCAGGGAAAAGGTTCTCTCCGTCCTCGACAATAGCAAGCGTAAGATCGTTCGCCTCGTCTCTCGTTACCGCAAACTGCGGTGTCATTCGCCGGAATCCTTCTTCAAGCGTTATTTGCGGCATGAACGCGGCCCTGACCGGAGCTTTTTTCGCAAGACGTGGAAGCCCTTTTTTCAGTGCCTGCTTTGCCACTGCCGGCGTAACCTTCTGACCTGCCTTGAGGCCAGTTGTCCACGTAGCTTTGGCAAGATCGTCGCCCCATGCGGCGATATACTTTGCGGCCGCGACTTTTGTTCCAGTCTGTCCGGCTTTCGCCGCAATTTTCGATCCGACCGCACTCATCGCGACACCGCCGAGATAAAAGGACACGAAGAATTCCGGAAGTTGCAGCGCGATATTCCAAGTATCATATCCTACGGTTGTCCGCCTCGCAGCATCCGCGGCGGCCTCCATCACGTTCTCTTTCTGTTCCTGCGTTGCGACACCCTTCTTTACGGAACGCGAGTCTCTCCACAGCCTTGCGGCATCTATGATATCGCCGGTAACGAATGCATTTATCGTTCCGAACATAGAACCTATTGTGGTCCTTGCCACCTTGCGTAAAAAGCTGGGATCGTCGGATTCACCTGGTATCACGATTTCCGCGCCCTCGTTCCATAACCTGGTTTTACTGGAGAAGTAATCGGAGAACGCATCGCGCCAGTTCTTGGCATTCGTATCGAGTTGCTGGCCGTCGTCTATGGTGAAGTTCTCGCGTATCTGAGATGCATATACGGGATACTTCTTTATCATCTCGTCATAGAGATGATCGTCCGGCCAGTCGACATACTGAGGAAACTTCTGTCTGACCGCCGCAAGAAAGTCCTGCCTTGTTCTATAGGCGAAGGCGCTCATTTATCTCCCTGCGCCGAGAGGTCCGGATAAAAGCTGTCTCCGCGCCCTGTCTTGAGGCGATCTGTATGTTTCTGTAAATGCAGGTAAAGCATCGGCCGGGGCCGGCTCCGCCAGTTCCGCCGGGTTTGAGCTTACTCCGCGCTCTACTGCTTCCTCCATGTTCTCGGGCAGGTTCGGGACGCCTTCGGGAAACGTGGTAACACCGCCGACTCCAGGCCCGCTGGGGCGCATTGTCAGCTCAAGCAGCTTCCCGGAGCCGGGTTCAGTCGCTATATCCGTTGCCTGCTTTCTCCGGTCAAGAAGGTATTTCGTCTCGATAGCCATATCGAGTTCCGACATCACGGTGCTGTTCAGATACTTGTTGAGTTTCTGGACGAGGTGATTGTAGGCCTTTTCGTCCTTTGTCTTAGTGACGCTCCTGAACGCATCCTCGAACGCGTACATCTTGTTGACCATATCCTTCGCGCCTTTCCAGTCAACAAAGTACTTGGCGGAGTCCAGCGGCGAAATGAGGAATGCAAAGATCCCGCCTCTTGACATACCCTGGAGAGTGACAAGTTTGGACCGGAGATTTGCGGATTCGACAGGAGAAAGCCCGCGCCCGATTTCTCCGGCGTCAAGCATCCGTATCGCCTCCTTGGCCCATTCGCTGATTGCCACGTTGAAATGACGATCCCAAAAGTTGCCGAACCGGCCGGTCTTTATGCCGCCAAGAATCTCCGGAGCCTGCTCCGACTTTTCAATTTCATTTACGATCTTGTTTTGGGTCTTCCATGCATCGCTGGTGTACTCGGCTGTCGCATTCTTCTTGTCAAGATCGACATGTATCTCTTTGGCTTTCACCTTCTTTGCCTTTTCGTAGGTCTTGTCGGTGCCGCCCTGAAGCTTGTGATCCTCTCTTGCCTTGATCTCGCCAAGTGCCGCCTCGTAAAGAATCCTGTCTTCAGGGGTAGCCGGTTTTATACCGCCGACAAAGCCTTCTTTCTCTTGCGCTGCCTGCTGACGTTCCGATTCCGTGGCAAGAATTCCCTTGCCCTGCTTCGCCCTTCTCTGCTCGCGCCAGTCGCTGCGCTTCATAACGCGTCCTTCAGAATCAGTATAAAGTTTTTCGCCCCACGGCCCGACAATATTCCCCCATAACCCGGAAAGCTTCGGCTCGTTTATCCCCAAAAGCTCGTCCTCTATCGCGTCCATCTCATCCGTGTCGTTGGTCCTGAGCGCCTTGTTCCAGCGTGCAGCGTTCTTCCCCATATAATCATCGACAAACACGTCGCTTGCATGCTCTTTCTTCATCTTGTCGATCAGCAACTGATTGCGCTGCATGTTAAGTTCGCGCATTTCCATCATCTGCTTCGCCTGCTTGTTACGCAGAACGATATCATGAATCTGAACGGCGCTTTGAATACCGGACGAAACTGCTTTTCCCCAGTCCACTATGAGATTCTGAGGATTCACGAACGGGACCATTGAACCTCTTGCCTGATAAGTTGCCATTGTTTTCTCCTAAGAATACATTGTCGGCATCATAGACTGTTCGGGCGACATGATCAGCGGATTGGTCTGAGGTGTCATGGGAACGCCGGTTTCGGGTCCGACAGCCGGTGCCCCCATTCCCCCCGGCAACAGCGCCATAAGTGCCGCAGTTGATGCAAGCTGTGTCGTGCCCTGTATAATCGATGAAGTTATAGCCGCATCATTTGCATCATTCTGGAGACCCCTCATCACCTGAGTTTGCCATGCGTCCATAGCCATATTTGCCACGCCGATCTGTGCATTCCACATACCCTGCGAGTTGCTTATGCCAACCTGCGCGGTGGTCTGCATCACGCCTGTAGGATCAACGGAGCTTATCCCTACGGCCTGGCCGAGCATAGACTGATAGAGACCTGGAAGATTTACCGTCGGAGGTTGAAAGCCCATTACAGAAGCCTGAAGGCTTGTCGCAAGCGGAGATACGCCCTGGGTATAGAGCTGCGCTCCAAGCTGCTGAAGATCGAGCGAGGTAAGCCCGAGATCACGAGCCGTGGCATATTGCTGCGCCGGCCCGAACAAGCCTTGCGATATACCAAGCTCCGCACGTTGGCGCATGATCTGGTCCTGAACATCGGTTGGCAGCTCGCCGGATATAAGCTGCTCGGCAAGACCTGAAACCGCTTCCAGAGCCTCGACTTGCGGGCTTATGATCGTCTCTATCGCGTCGGGAAGAACGTTCTCGATATTCTCGTAGAATCGTTTAGCCATGTACTCGTCGAACTCACCGACTATTTTTTCCGTAAACGGCACGAGCCTCTTGGCCGACTTCGCAAAGAGCTGAAGGTTGAACTTTGCCATGTCTTTTGCCGCGTCCACTGCAGCCTGCGGATCAAACGCCGGATACTCGCCGAGAATACTTGAAGCGGTGTCAGAGAATCCAAGTATCAGCTGTTCGCCTGTCGACAAATCGCTCTGATGTTCGGACACAGCAGAAGCAATCTGTTCGTCCGTTGCTCCCTCAAGTTTCGTTGCCAATTCTATCTTGTCCCAAACATCACCGCCGGTCGGCATGCTTGTTTTCTGTTGTTTTGGCATTATCGTACAGCCTCCACTTGTCCAAGACCGAACGAGCTTTCAACGGTCACTTCGTTCGACTGGTGTTCACTGTCGTTTATCTGCTTTGCGAGTATCGAAAGAGCCTGCGACTCATAAGCCTGGCCTGCGGCTATTTCCTTCGCGTCGTACTGGTTAAGAGCCTGTATCATGGCCTTGAGCGCCGGCAATGACTGGATAAGAAGGACATCGTTGGGATGCTTCGCGGCAACGTATCCGAGCTTGCAGAGCGCAATCACGTAATCGCCCGTACAGCATTCCGAGGCCGGATTGTAAAGCGCATGGTTCAGGATCCTGTACCGCCTGTAGCCGGGGTTTGTCTCGTCGGGATGGTACTTGCCCAGGAAATACAGCATCGGCGGCTCGTCGGTATCGGTCGCCCATTCCGGATCGTACGCGAACAGAGACACATACCCTTTCGTGACAGGTTTCACGATCGAACTGATGGAAGAATACTCGAACTCGCTCATCACCCATCCGGCCATCGGGCCGAGATTTCCTTCGACACCTTCGGTCCACCGCGAAATCTTGAGCGTCTGGCCGGGAACGCCGCTGGTAAAGACCTCGTTCTGGAGCAGGCCGCGGCCCATGATCGTCATTTCCAGATCTTCGTCGTCCTCTTCCGTGCAGAGCGCCATCACTTTCAGGTACTTGTTCGCCGGTATATCCTTGAACGTCGGATACCACGCGCCAAGATCGACAAGGTCCTTCTGCGGATTGCATGTGTACTGGTCTATCCTGCCGGGACCGCCCTCGAGCATCTCGTAGAACTTGCTCCACGGCACGCCGGGCCTGTGATCGATCGTGAACGCCCGTATGACCTCGACCTCGCGCGGCATTGTGATGCAGTTTGTGTGCGTGCAGATCCCGTAACGCCTGAGCGTAAGCTTCGGGTCGGCGGCGGTAAGAAGATGCTGAACAGCCTCGTTGATGCGATCGTCAACAACGTCCGTATCGCTGCACGCCCCGCCTTCAACGAACTTAGAACAAAACGTACGGCCATGTGCCAGTGTGTAGAGCATATTTCACCTATACTATCGAATAATCATAATCGTCAAGAACAATTCCTGCGTCGCCGGCATCGAGCTTGATGGAGCCTGAATCGAGCCTGCACGAGATTTCCACGTACTCTTCCATGTCGTCCACCACGAACCGCGCTGAATCGATCTTCGCTTTACCTTCCCACTGAATACAGAACTGGAACTTGTACCCGACCTGCGCGTCGCGCTTCGTTACAGGATTGCACGGATTTCCGTGCGGCTGGAACCTGACCTTGTGCCGCGCCTGTGAATACCCGGCCGGATTTGCCTCGATGCTCATCGCGTCCGTTTCGTTCCACAGCTCGTAGCCGTACTCGCGGTAGTACAGTTTCGCGTCAAGCTTGCCCACAATCTCCGAGAAGCAGACATCGGCATACTTGAACCGCCTTTTCCTGAACGGAAGCGGCTGCTCGAAATCGAACACGCGCGTATAGATCCGGCATTTCGGCTGGCTGGAACCCTCGTCCTGATACCCGTCCTCGTCGAGATAGTACAATTCGTTCCGGCCCTGGCTATTCCTCGATATCGCAAACAGCCTGTCGCGGTCCTCGTATTCGAGCCTGAGTATCTGCAGGAAGTCGAGGCCGGTCCAGATACCGTCGAATATTGACGGAGTCACCGCGCCGTGGCTTGCGATTACCGTGGAATCGAGCGAGGCAACCGCCTTGAAGATGTTCGGCGTAGTAGCATCGCCGGCAACGGTAACGTACAGCCTATCGTTCACGTTCGCAATCGACGGGAACTCCTGGTTGATCCAGGCATCGATATCGAACACGTCCTCCATTTCCGTCGAAATCGGTTCGTTATGAAGACCGCCGGAAGAACCGCCGAGCGTTGCCGCGCTGTACCCGATCGTGCGAAGCCCGTCAAACCCGCGATAGGCGATATCGTTGTTGACCGGCAGAATGCTCCTGTGCGCCAGCGTTCCCGCGTCCACGAAAAGCACCTGCGATATGTCGTTGTCCTGCCAGTCTGCCCTGGGCTGGTTCACCGCGAAAGCAGAAGCGCCGTTCTCCGCGAACACGATCAGCGAACCGTATCCGGATCCGGACGGAGCATTTCGTATGAACTCCATGCCGCGTATTCTGCCAAGCTCGTTGGGCAGCCCGAACGCGCCGCCGCCGGCCAGGTATTCTGTTTCCGAGAACCCGAGCAGGGCGGGAATGTCATTCGCCATAAAGATGTCGCTGGCAGCAAAGTATTTCCGGTCAACAACATTCGCCCCGATCTGTTTCAGTGCGACAAAAAGACGGCCATGCCCGTATGCCATCGAGTATCCTATCGGCACCTCGTTTATCGGATCGCCGTTTGTCATCTTGTACGCATACCTGCTGTTGGCAAGCGTGCCGTCCCAATTTATGATTACAGGCTCACTCGTACCGTCCTGGCAGATAAGGAACCGTTCGGCCTGCTGAAAATAAACCATTCCCGGAATGAAACCCGTATGAGTAAGAGCAGTACCCCATTCGATGATGTTGAAGTTGTTCATGTTCATGCCGACAAGATTCCCGCCGACGGACACCACGAGCCAGTCCTGCCCGTTATGGTCGTACCTCGTGGCGCCCTGAAAGGTCATTGTCCTGAACTTCTCGTTGGGGAAGTCGAGTTTCTTCCATACGGGCCGCGTCCTGGCGATCCCCTTGCGATTGCTGACGTTCAGGCCGAACGCGTAATAGCCGTCGGGAAGAAGCACAGGATCTATGCCCTGATGCATTCCACTCATCAGACTGATAAAACCATCTTGAAATCCAGCCATTACATTGTTCCCTGTCTCTTGCGTTCAGCCTTTTCTTTCCAGCGGTAGTACAAGTACCATGCGCGGCGCACCCACACGTATCTGATGTACGCCCTTGCACGGCTCATGCCGAAATCCACGTTCGCCTTGT
>Ga0180432_10007004_pt1 | contig 14464 bp, 18 predicted proteins | sample SS_ome_10_FD_132414 | JGI IMG/M metagenome (GOLD analysis project Ga0180432, IMG submission 132414) | Hypersaline lake sediment archaeal communities from the Salton Sea, California, USA - SS_1_MS_2 metaG | ecosystem: Environmental > Aquatic > Non-marine Saline and Alkaline > Hypersaline >... | reverse complement strand
TATTTGGGTTGGCGTTAACTGGATTCTAACAAGCCATTCTCGCTGTTCAATCTCGGTTATCAACTCGCTAAAACGATGATCTACGGGTTCATCTAGCTTACGCCTACCATACGTAACACTTTGTCCGCGCTCCATTATGGCCTCCAATTCGTAAAACAGCGACCATCCTCCAAGCACAGCGGGATCCAGTAATTCCCGTTACAGTTCGGGTCTCGCCAAGAACAAACCACATTCGCCCACCAGCCCGTATCCGCCGGATGTGCATGGGAGAACTCTTTATACTTGATCTCGTAAACTGGCACCAGCTCGTTTGTACAGGTGGACAGATCGGGCTGGAAATCGCAATGCGACAAGATGAAGAAAGCCGTGCAGGCGTTATACAGTGACGCCCCGCACTTGCGCACGTTCAATCCACTCCCCGGGTTGACATATTTACCGGTCACTTTTATATAGAACATGATTTCTATTGTTTCCGAAGGCGGGATCGCAGTTGGAGTAGGGGTGTATATTGGCAATATTTCCTGCGACGAATCCCAGATATTCACATCTGCCAATCTCATCAAGTTATAATCGCAATTTACAAATGCCACCCGTCGCAGCCCAAAGCAGTCCCAGTTCTCGAAGACCACCCCGTCGATAGAGATCCAACCCGGCAGCGGCTCTCCCCACTCGTATCCAGCGGGCGGCGTGGGTGTCATTACCCGGTCGCCCAAGTATGGATCCCCGTAGTCAATGAATCTGCCAGTCTCTTGATCCGGCTCCACCTGACTCCACTCGCTCGGCGTCGGTGAAGCCAACACCTGCCGGACAACAGTCAACTTCGTGGGTGCGGCAGATGGCGGCGGCTGTCGTTGTGGCTCCGTCATTCTCGCTAGAAAGATGACCAGGATCGCCACGGCCAGCAATATTCCAAACGCGATAATATTTTTTTTCATGCTTGCTTCTCATCCATAAACCATCTCCAACGGCGGGTTATAGGCGTTGATCGGCTCCCGCAACCCATCCGCGCGCAAGATCCTGCAGCGCATCTTCGGGATGTTCGCCACACCCCTGTTATTAATAAACATCAGCGGCACGTGACGGTCGAAACCGAACTGCGAGAACGGGTCCACGCTCTGCCATGGGTCTATGGGTTTGTTCTCTTCTGGTTTGGCATACCTGCTGATCGTCGCCTTTGACCACAACCAGGGCTTGTTCCAGAACACGTCTTCCGGGTCAGGGGGTTCCCCGCTGCTGTTCAGCGTTTCGAACGTCCAGCATTCCCCGATCTTGGCATTCGGCCTGCTTTGGCCAATCACCTTGCCCACGTTCCCGCCCATCGCTAGCGTCATATATCCCTCCCGCCAGTCCTTGAAATTGGAGATCACGCGGTTATCGGCCATCACGCTGTTGAACTTTTCGGAGATAGCCGGGAAGTGTCGCAGGTCCGGTTTACCATAAACGGCAATAACGCATAAACGCTTGTAGAACTCCTGCCAGGCGGGGGTCAGCCTGTTGCGTTCTTCCTTTTCGAAGGTCGCCACCGTCTCAGGCTGGCCAACGGCCTTTCTCGGGAAACCACGGTGCTTGCCTTCCGGGATGTCTCGCTGGATAGACCAGTAGGGGGTCTGGTAATCGTGCAGGAAATACGCCCAGGTTTGCGATGGATCCAGCCACATCGTCCCCTCCGCATCTCTCGGGACCAATACCTGCTCGGCCCCGTCATCGAAGTGGACCGTCCACTCAATCATTTTTCGGCACCATTTCTAGCTTCGAGCCGTCATCGAAGGTCAGGGTTCCGCTCACTACCTTCCGCGGCTCCGGTTCTGGATCGGGATCAGGTTCTGGTTCCGGTTCAGGCGTCTCACCCTCGAACCAGGCCACCAGGTGATTGACCACCGCGCGCTCCCCTTCCTGCCCGTCATCATTGGGCTGATTTTTGACTTCGCTATCTAGCCACATCGCCGATGACCCGCCCCCGTCCAGGTTGATCGCAGTCACCACGTTGCGTTCGGTGAACACCTCCGCCAGTTCAGGGAACGTCAGCCCAATACCTGCCTTGCTGTTTCCGTCAGACACCACCACCACTAGGCCGCCCGCTATATCCACGCCGATGGCCGTGCGCGCGTCCCGCTTGGTGCGGTCTGAAATGGCCGCGTTGAACACGCCATTGATTACCAGGTAGCGGTCGCCAGAGACGATGTTATAAGCCGATTTAGCGATCTTGCTGCGCCAGCGGTCTGCGCTCCAATCGTGCGTGATCTCGATCGGGGCGTTTTTCGAGAACATAAAATACGGGCGTTGGTGATAGCGTTCATCCTGGATAACGTTCCCATCCGAAACAGCTATACTGTTCGGCTTGGATTGGTTATCTGCCAGCCCCCAGCCATCCCCGTTGACTACCAGACGCGCCCCAATCCGCGACAGCTCCTCGCCGATGCTCGAAACCGTGCGGAAGCCCTTATTCGTCACATGCACACGCGTGATCTCTTCCTGCCCCAGCCTCACCACGTGAATGCTGGTTCCATATAATTCCAGTTTTTCGTAATTCATAATCACTCTCCTCTTCCCCCAAATTGTGGTTTTCCATTTGGGGGAAATGCCCGAAGGGCGAAGGGGGTACAAAAAACCCGATGCTCATATAAGCATCGGGCGCTACTTCGATTCGCCTCCTATTCGTCCTGAGCGGAGAGCGTGTCTTCCGCTCGCAGTCGAAGGATGGCTGCGCTTTCCTACACCTTCCCCCTTGAATGCGTAGCATTCTGGGGGGATGTCCCTACGGGACAGGGGGGGGGCTTATTGTGATTATATATCAATTTAATTGACTTTTCAAGCATGAAAAATGAAATAATATCAACCGCCCACCCAAAAAAAATACCAGCCCGCGCCTACCCCCAGCACCATCAACACGGGGTTCCTGGTCAAAGGCAGCATCGCCACCGCCCACGATTGCACTCCCACATACGGAGCCAGGAACGGCATCGCCGCCAGCGCCAGCAGCTCGTCGTGATTGACGAACGCCAATGCGGCCAGCCCTAACCCCACCGGGATACCCTTCCATCCCAGCGACGTGTTCCACCACATCTCGTTCAAGACTGGCTCGCGCCAGAACCCGGCCATGATCGCCGCGGCCACAAAGATCCCCACCGGCGCATAGACCTGCCAAGCGGCCTTCATACCATGTTCACTCGCCCACCAGGCCAGGTGACTGATAGTGATCTGCGGCTTCAGAAATAGCAACCATGCACCCCATTCCATCGGAAGCAGGATACCCCCCAGCACCAGCCAGTCGTAGCTTCCCAGCAGAAGCCCCCGCACGAAGAAGGGATTCAACATGAACAGCGCCGCACTGGCTGGCCCAATCCCCAACTTGCGCAATACCAACGCCCAGGTCAGCAGCGCCACAAATGTCCAGATGAAACCCGCCAGGCGCAACGGCAACAGCGAGAGCGGCCCCAGCAGCGCCAGCGACCAGGGCGGCGTATAGAAATGCAGTTCCATTGCGTAGGGATTCCCGCCTTGCATAAATGTCTCCCCCGCCTGGTACAGCACATACAGGTCGATCCCGTGCGTGGGCAGCTTGTCAACCGTGATGATCAACAACGCCATCATCACTGCTACCATAAATATCACCCTGAGCGGAGCATTTAGACGAAGTCGAAGGGCCTGTCCTGAGCCGTGCCGAAGAGTCATGGCCTCCTCGCCGTGTTCATGATCTTCTGCGTCTTACGCACGCGCCCCTTCCGCAAGTGAGCCTCCACCTGCTCGCGTTCCTCTTTGTTCATCGTTCTCAAAAACTCCGCCAGCGTTTTGGGCGTCATCTCCCAGGTGCGTACGGCATCACACAGATCGCAGCGCACCGGCATCTGCCCGATCACTGGCCCGATCACATCCACTTCTTGCGGTATATCTGCCCCCATATCAATTGCATGCCGGTACAGCACCAGGTAGGGCAGCTTATTCCCGTTCCACTGGATCGCGCCCAGCACATGCCCATTTTTGCACAGCCACTCTTTTTCCATATCAGCCTCCAATAAAAAGATACCCTTCCAGCACCCAGTCCACTTCCAATAACATCACACCATCCACCTCCACGCCGTGCTCTGCCCCTTTCGGCAACGTCTTGATGTAGGCATCACGCGGCCAGCGTCCCACCGAACTGGCGAACTCCGCCGCGCCCTCCTGCATACACTTGCTGATCTTCTCTCCGTTGATGGCCCACGCCAGCATCCGGATCATTTTTGGATCATCCACCGGACACGTAACTGGGTTTACCGGCCACGGGAAGCGGATCTCCACAGGCCCGCGGTAGGGATACACCACCTCCAGATAGTGCACTCCCAATTTTTCATCGCCCCACCGCCTACAGCCCCCTTCCCCTATTTCGTCAGAAATGGGGGAAGGGACGGGGATGGGGGCCTCGCTCATCCACCGCATCTTTCGCAGCCCGCCCGGAAGAAGCGTGTCTTCCACCAGCTCGATCATATCAATTCCGCTTCGTTCCCCCTAAATTCATATCTTCGAATTTGGTGGGATGTCCGATGCTTCGCTCGGACATCCCACCCACGGATTGAACGTATGATCCGTCCACTCTATCTTACTGTTCTCACCCATCTTCGATCTCCTTGGTGTTCCTTTGTGTACTTTGTGTTGACAAACCCACCCCCAACCAGATCTCATCCTCCGCCCAGCTCGGGACCGCAAACTCTACCACGAACCGCTCCCGCAGCTCGTCCAGCAGTTCATATCCCTTCATTACAGGCGGCAGTCCAATTACAGTCGGAACCTGCCCCACTTTGTTCTTATACAACTCCACCAATACTGCCAACTTTTGCGGCAACGACCGTTTAGTGTCATCCCGATACAATCGCCAAATAATTTCCTTCTTCATTCTGCCTCCACCTTCTCTGCCATTGGCAGTTCATCCTGCAACGGCTTCCCCCCGTTCACAGCTTCCTTTGCGTAGTTCACCCAGTTGCGTGCCGTTCGATCTGGCACCCCATAGGTCTGCATCACCTTCAGTGGCTTCATATTGGCGATACGTTGATACTCGCTTTCCGGTACATCTCGCCAGTCCCGCCACTGTGGCCGCTCGCTTGCCGCCACACTGACCGTCTCTTTCGGCCTTTCCGGCAACTTTCCGGTAACTTTCCCGCTGCTAGGCTCCTCTTTCCGGTCACTTTCCGGCTGGAAGCTGAAATCCCACTTCCCTGTCTTCTGGCGGTGCTCCCCTCGCATCGCTACCACCGCGGCCCCCACCAGCCCCAGTACTGACAGCAAACCTTTCGCCGCCATCCGCACTTCGATCCCTTCCGGGAACATTTCCAACAACACCACTACCAGGATGATCACTGTCAAGTACACCACCATCGTGACAATCGCTAACCATGTCGGTGCCGCCTGCCGTTGGTTCTTAGCTATCGACTTCACGTATCGCTTGTTATAGTTCCGGAACATGAAAGTGGTGCTCACCGTGGCCAACCCCAGAAACTCCACTGTGGCCGCAATTGCCAAAGCGATGCCAAATGGAAAATCCAAATGCGCCCTCATTGATGTGTATGCCATGTAAGCAGGGGCCAATGGAGCCAGCCAGGGCGTTGTTGCCGCCAGGTTATCCACCAGCGTCGCCTCCAGCACCTGTGTCACCTGATTCCATGCCACCAGTCCATCCAGCAGTTTACTGGCCGGGCGCTTACCCTTCGCCATAACTCAACTCCATATCTGGTGTTTGAGCCTGTTTGTGGCCTGTTTGTGGCCATATATGGGGGCTTGTGGCTGTTTGGGGAGTTTGTGAGTTTGTAGCCAAAAGTGCCCGTAGACGGCCTGTCACAAAGCGCGCATTCTTATTTTCGGGGTCTTTTTCCAGCCAACCACGTGCTTCATAGCGCTCTGCCAGCTTGCGCGCCTGTGTATCGCTCAGTCCACAATCATCCGTCAAGAACCCCATTGTCATCTTGCCTTCTTCTTCCAGAATCGAGCGCAGCACAATTTCCATCTCTTCATCCGGCAGCGGTTTCGGCGCCTCCACCCCGCTCAACCAGGTCCGTTCCATCTCCTCCGGCACCAGGTAAAATTGCAAAGGCATATATTTTCCCACCCGCAATACCCCGCGCCCTTCCGGTTTGCGCAGCACCCACTTCCCCCAGCCCGCGTCTCGTAATACCACCTGGCTGCTCTCGGCGGTCGCCACAGTCAGCCCTATGCGCGTTTGCAGCATATCGTTTACCTCCGCAGGCACATTCTCCTTGTGCCACTCGTGCCCGGCCAGGAAGATGTGCAACCCCCACTTTCTCCCGCGCCGCAACAAGTCCGCCACCTTCCCGAACACCCGTTTATCTCCCAGCGACGTGTTCGCTTCGTCCAGAAACAACCCGATCCGCGCCAGCGGCTCATCGACCAGGGCGTTGTACGCTTCCAGATCTGCCGGGGGGATGCCTCCATTCGCCGCCTGCCGGAAGAGCGCGATCCGGTCCGCGATCTCACCGCTCAAACGATCCAGCAGCTTATTCACATCCTCCGGCGAGCTGGCCACCGGTTCCGCCGCGATTTTGTTCCAGATATCCGGGTTGAACGTGTGCCCATCCGGGTCTGCCAGGTACAGTTTCCATCCGAATTGCCAGGCCTGGTACATCAGCAGGTGCAGGATATTCGACTTTCCCGCGCCCTGCCCGGCCCCGATGATCACGTTACGCATCTCGTCCGCGTGGAAGGATGCTTCCCCTTTCAAGCCCACCCCCAGCCTGAACACATCCTGCTCCCCAAATCCCGGAAATTCCACCACCTTCGGCAGCTTTGGCCTGCCCGAAAGCACCACTACGTAGCGTGTCCCCGTTCGCTTCGTGATCACCACCGGCAGCCTGGCCAGTGCTTCGCTCAAACGCCTGGCTACATCCTGATTCTCATACGGTTTCAGGTTGCGTCCCAGTTCCAGTGGATCGAACGAAGCCACCAGGTAAGCCCGGTTGTCTCGTCCTCCCAGCTCGTACTTCATTGGCGGCATCAGCCCCATCTGGTCGATCATCATAAAGTCGATCACTTCTGCCGCCTTCTCGGCAATAGGCAAATAACCTTGTAAATCGGTCATCTCAATCCTCCCGCAGAATTTCTGCATCCACTTCATCGAACACAGGTCGCAGGCTCTGGTCTTCTCGCACCATCACGCTTGGCCTGCCTCCGTTTCGCCCGAATTCAGCCCCCATGATCTTCCCCGCCTGCTGTGCATAGGGTGTTGGCATCAACGATACCGCCTCGATCGCCTGTGCCCTGCGTGTCACATCATCTTGGCGCTCATTCTCAACAGTGTTCGGTTGGTCGATATTCCCGACCTTATCAACGCGCACAATGGAGTTCACCATCAAATCGGGCTTGACAATTGTCGTCAATCCATTTTCTTTTTCGAGCGCGATTACTGGGCTTTTCCCATGTTCATCTCGTTTGAAAACCCTGGTCTTCACCCAATCTCTGAACCCTTCCGAAAACACGATTGCCAGGATAAGCACCACCGCCCAGGGACCGTAAGCATCCAGTCCGTTCTTCATCTCCTGGCGCCTTACCGCTAATTCCACATCCCGCGCTTGGCCTTCCTTGATGCGCTGGTCCAATACCACCGCCGTTTGCGTCCATACTGCGTGCGTGGGTTGCACTATCTGCGTTTCCCTGGCAGCCGTGGCCGTTTCCATTCCATGCGCTGCCTGTGTCTGCTGAATCCACACCTCGTTCTGCCGGGTTGCCGTCGCCTGCCATTGGGCTGTTCCCTGCGCCGCCGTGGCCTGGGCATAGACAGTTGCCTGGGCCTGCGTAGCCTGTGCGTTCGCAGTCTGCTGCGCGGCTACAGCAATGGATGTCTGCTCAGCCCGCTCAGCAGCTTCACGCGCCTCGATTGCCCGTTGAGCTGCCGCGATCCGCTCTTGCTCTAACTGCCGATCATACGCCTGCTGCGTCATCGAGCTGTTATATTCAAATGCCCGCTGTGTCATATCCGATTCTCGCTGAACGGCAACCTGCGTATATGAGAAATCTGCAAAACCCAGCGTGGGCTGTCCATATGGCGCTCTGGGTGTCATCGTCACTTGTAGGTAATAAGCTGCAGCCGTTTGATAGACCGGCGGTGGCGGCGTCCCCAGCGCCGCGTTTGTGGCCACTTGTCTTGCCTCCCACTCATTTAGCCCACTTCCACAGGCCGTCAAAACCAGGGGGAGCAATAGGAACAAAAATATTCTTCGCATCTCGACCTCCTTCAACTCAGATCGATATCCAGATCGTTTTCAATATCTTGTTGGGATAACTTCTGCTGATTCACTTTGGGGGGCATCCTCCCCAGCAAAGACATGAACATCAGATCATTTTTCGTCAACCTGGGTTGCTGTGGCGGCTTCCATTGCGCGTTCGGTCCGGGCTTCCACCTGCGGGTTCTCGAATCCTTCTTCCACAAGCGGTAAGCCTTCCGCCCCTCAGTCATCACAAACAGCGCGATCCCCGAAAACACCGCCCCCAAGAAAAACTTCACCGCTAAGCTCACGATCTTATTCACGGCCTGCGCCCCTATCGGTCCTGCAGCACCTTCCAACTCAGCCTCTGCCACCGCCGCTGGGATGCTGTCCCAGTTACCAAGCGCAGTACCTGCCAGTGCCAGGATCAAGAAAAATACAATAAACCCTAAGAAACCATTATCCATCATCTGCCTCCTATCCACTCCATCCTTGGCAGTATCGGGTATGCAATCGCTTCCCCACAGCACCGGCACACCGCCGCCGTCTCTACCTCTAGCAACAGCTCCCCCCGCTTGATGATCACATCGAATTTGCGTGCTCCACAGCAATGCAAACAATACCGCTTTTGTTCCACCACCATCACCACACGAAACGGATTATTCACCTTCCGCACGGCCATCTCTCCCCTGGCCAGCGCCACAAACTGCCGAACTGCGATTGAACTGCTCATAAAAATCTCCGTAAATCTACATTCCAATGAACATTAGAACCAAGTTAGTGAACATTGCCATTTTTCAAAGTTCACAAGTTCACCTGATACCTTACAAATTCGCGCATACTAACCCTATATCCTTCATATATATTCATCAATTCACCAAATACATATAAACCATATATAGACTAAAACGCCAAAAAAGACGGTTACACGCCATATATGGGGGTCAATGAATATATGAACGTCCAACCCGCCAAACCGCACAATACAAAATGTTTTGTATCCGTAGGGATTTCCAAAGTTCATAAGTTCACCTGACCTGGTCATAACAACTTCTCCTGGCTCACACGCATCGCTGCCAGGTTCTGATGAGCCTTTTCCAGATCATCATCACTGGGCAAAACACCGTATTTTTTTGCCAACATCATCATCTTCTCTTCATCGAACTCGCAAAAATACCCTTTCCCGGTCCGCGGGGGCACGTTCAACTGGAATTTATCCCGCAGGATCCCCCCTACCCTTTTCGATGACAGATCAAAACTCTTCTTTTTGGCTTTCCTTTCGACAGTTTTCTTCTCACCATCTTCCCCGACGAACGTTTCGGTCTCTATCTTTTGCACCCGCAAATCTGACCCCTCCTCGTTCATTTCATCCACCAGGTTGTTAGCAATTGCAGTCACATCCCCGATCTTGAAAAAAATCTGCCCGTTCGTGCGGACATCCAACCGTTGATTCAAATCTGGATAAATAACCATCTTCCAGATCGCTTCGGCCACACGTGCTTCCCACGTCATGCTTTCCTTGACCAACTGTTTCAAATACATCTCGCGCAGCACTCGCCCGATTTGTTCTAAGAAAACATCATCCTTGCGCCCGTGTTCATCCACGGCCAGGCTCTTCAAAGGCATCGTCACCTGGTTGATGCGCGGCGGCACCAGCGTATCGACCAGATCCCACCCCAGTTCGCGTTCTTCCAGCGAATAATTTGTCAAACGCCACACCAACAGCAAATTGCGAATGTAGCGCATCTTGTTCATCGTCGCTTTATTGATACGCAAAGGGATGCCAGCCTCTTTCAATTCCTCCATCTCTGCCCGCACCAGGGGGATATTGATCGCCCGACTCTGCACCGCGTCATCCATAAAATCGCCGCGCATAGCGAACATCTTCGGGCAATACGTCTCGAATGGCTTTGGCCGCCAGCCGCGCGAACCATCTGGCTTTATATATTCATCCAACCGATAGATAAAATTGCCCTTCATCGCTCCCAGGTTGATCAATTTCACCTTTGGATTGTCCGGTCCGCTGTCTTCCGGTAGATCTGCTTCCTCGAAATACAGCGTGCCCCGATAGTCATCAATCACCCTGAAAAACGTCGCTTCACTGTCCGCCCCGCTCATCTTCACCATTCGATAACACATCTGCCCCATCAAATTCAATAATTGCGACTTCCCCGCTCCAGTATCCCCGGTCACCCTGAAATAACATAGCTCCGTGAAGTTATCATACAACCACGTTCCGATGATCCAGTAACCTGCCAGCATCGGTCTTTCGTTATCTTTGAACAGATAATTCTTCCGCAAAGTGATGGAGATCAGTGTTGTCAAATCCTTCGTTGAGCGCCGGTCGAGAGAACCATCCTCTTTCCTTGCCAAACCACTGGGGAATACCACCGCCCCCTTCAAGATCATCTCATCTGTGGGCGGCTCCGGCAGGTTTTTTATCCCATCGATGATCAACTCATTCGCCTCGTTGATCTCCCCAGTCGGGCTGCGATATGCAAAAAAAGCCTTCTTTTTATCCGGGTCGTAACAATACTCCACCACCCAGTCTCTGTTCAATCCAAGCCTGCCGCCGCGCGTATAAACCACCGGCATCTTATCTTCCTCCCCTTCAGCGCCATACTGACCATTTACACTCTTGATCAGCCGGTCCAGTTCCCGCACCCCCTTCACCGCCTGGCCGTATGACTTCAACGCATTCAAAAAATCGGGCTTATATTTATTGATCAGAAACTCATTCCCAATTTTGGCAATCACCTGGATGGACTTCTCCAAAGCCTTATCGCTCACCTCTATCCCAGCCCACTCTGCCACCATCACTGCCAGTGGCTTCGCCATCTGCATTTCCTGATGAACCATCTTCACCTGGTCTTCATCCGGGATGCCCGCGGCCACAAGCGCTTGCCGCCAATCGTTTGCATCCTTCTCTGGCCAGCGGATCACCTTCGCTATCGGCCCCAGGATGTCTGCCAACGGCCACTCACCATTCCGACCGCGTACCGCTTCCGAACCCGCCCTGTCAGCATCCAGCGCAACATACACCGCTTCGTGCTGCTTCCGTAACCCAGTCAACTTCTCGGCCTGGTCCTGCCAACTTGTTCCTGCAATAGCCACCGCATCTAACCCCCACTGCCCCAGCGTGATCGCATCTGCCTGTCCCTCTACAAGGATGATTTGCTCCGCCCTCGGTGCATAAACGTGGTTGAAGAACAATTGACGCTCTCCTACCAGTTCCTTCGGCAAATTGTACGATTTTGGCTCGTCTGAGCCTACCAGTTCACCCTGAGTGGAGCCTTTAGGCGTAGTCGAAGGGCCATCCAAAACCAGATGACGTCGCGACAAATATGTTACCCGCCCAAAATAAACATGCGGGTAAATAAGACCAAATTTATCCTTCCATCCCAACATCGACGGGACATAATCATTCGCCTCCCAACTCGCCTTCAATGTGATCCCCCGTCGTTCTGCCCACGTCTTCACCCCGCCCCGCAGCCCCAAAATCGCAACCGCCGCCGGATCATGCAAATCCGTAGTAGCAGCCAAACGCTGCTTCATAAGTTCATACTCTTCATCTGTCCCCCAGCCTGTAAACCCCAAACGTGCCTTTTCAATCGTTTCGTCTGTCCATCCCCGCCCATATGCGTAGGCCAAAGCCTTCTTATCTTTCAACAGCCACTTATGGAATACCTGTGAAGCCACTTCCAGCGCATCTTCCTGCTTCCGAACCGCTGCATATTTCGCTTGCTCTTCATCTGTCCACTTCGGCGGCTCCATCCCAACCTTCTGAGCCAACACCTCCACCGCCAGCTTGAAATCTACCCGGTCTCGTATCATCACCCACGTGATCGCATCGTTATAACGGCCATTTCCATAAGCCGCATTCCCATTCCACGCAAAGCGCTGCCCGTCCAGATCCACTACCAAGCCATGTTCACCGGCTCCCCGCTTCGCCCCGCGCGTGTATCCCCGACCGTGATGCCCTTCTAGCTCCACTGTCTCGGATATCACCTCTTCGATGCGTACTCGCTGCTTCAATTCCGCGATGTAATCACTCACAATTACCTACCGTTTCCCTAAAAAATTTTCTGGAAAATTGCTGAGTATATTGGCACAGCCGCCCCCAGCCCCCGCCAAGCGCACGCCGCGAACCCCGAACACCCCTCCCCCCCCTTCGTTCTCTACCTTATGCGACATAAAGGTCACGGCTTGTACCCTGCCTAGGAACCTGGGAACCATCCCCAGCAAGCCGTTTATGTCGCATAATCCCCCTTCTCCGACATGGGACAGCCGTTTTGTGGGCAGCCTGCATCCAAGCTGGGTAATGCAGTGAATAAGGTGAATATTCGGAATTATTCTTCTACTGTTCATAATAGTGTTACCGCCGCCGCTGGGACAAGGGCCAGCCGAGCGGACATAAATGGTTTTGCTAAAAGGTTTCGACTAAAGACTGCAACTCGTCAAAGCCAGCGGACAGGTAATCTTGAGTGGTCTTGACTTTGGAGTGACCTAAAAATTTGCGGATGGCTTCGATTCTCGCCCCATTGGCTTCCAGCCGCTTGGCGAAGGTATAGCGCAACCAGTGTGGTGTGAGCTCAGGGACACGGCTCTCAGCACCAATCTGTTTGACGATGCGTTCGTGTTGACGTGTGGTTAGACGGGGTGAGCGCTTGCCGGTGAATAATGCCTGGGATATGCTAGCAGGCCGAACGTCGAGCCAGGATGCGAGCGCTTTGCGAGCGGGCAGGTTGATGGGGACGATCCGTTCTTTGTCACCTTTGCCTGAGCGTACTCGCACAGTCCCGCTGCGTGGTTTGATTATGATGTCGTCGATGTCGAGCGCGGCGACTTCGGCGACACGTAGTCCGGCGTAGAGCATGAGCGAGACAGATGCGCGTTCACGCTGCCTGGCCTGGGCTTCGAAGGTGGTGACGGCGCGGCGGACTCGCAATTCCAATTGGTTGGCCAGATAGCCGTATTCGTGTTTGGTGAGTGCCCGGTAGCGGGCGGGTTTGTAGCCGCGGTCTTTGGGTTGGAGATCTTCGGCCCAGGGACATCCGATGTATTTGCATAGGATGCGCAGGGCCCAGAGACGAGCGTTCCAGGTATCGGCGCTGACCTTAGCTTCCTTGAGCGAGTGATGCCTGTAGGCGTGCAGGGCGATCTCGGTGAGCTGTGACGGTTCGAATTGATGGCCATAGGCGACCTGCCACCACAGGGCGAAGACACGCACATGCCCCAGCGCGGCTTTGATGGTTTTCTCGCCGGGCCTGTGTTTTGTGGGGGACCAGCGTTTGTAGTCGTTTTCAAGATAGGTCTGGAATTCGCTTTGCCAATCGGTGATAATTGCAATTTTCTCAGTTTTAGTTTTCATACGTGCTTCACCTTTTTACCTTTCAGCTAGCCTGTCTCGTTCCAAATGTCATCTTCGCCGTTGGGTTGCGCGCGCTCCTGCACTTGGGGCGCTAGCGCAGCCCAACGCAACCAGCGTCAGTCGCGGAAGGGGGTATCGTGAAGTGGGCATAATTGCTCATCATCTTCCCATCCAGTACAAATACATTGCTCCTCAGTACCCCCTTCCGGCGGCTGCACGCCTAGAACATTGCGTAGGTCGCTGGTTGCGTTCGAAGGGCCAAGCCCCTGCACTTGGGGCGCAGCGTCCTTCGAACGGCCCGCTTTACCAGCGGCGGGCGGGGCTATGATTTATCTCCTGAAACGGTATCCGCTTTAGGAGTGGATAAAGGCTCATTTGGCGGTACGCTTCCCGCCGTCTGCGTACAAGCATTGTTAGGCGCTTCAATCTCTTTCAGGATTGCCGCAGCCCGCGAACGCAAGCTCTCTAAAAGTGACAGACAATCACTATCGCTATATGGAGAGTAATTTACTTCCAACACAAACTCAATCAGAGTAGTATTGAGATTTGCAAGTTCAATGTTTGCCTTTACAAATTCTCTTGCCAGCCGTAATTCTCTAATAAGCGCAGGTACATCTTCTTCGCACACTTTCTGTGTGTAACCGTTTGGACCAACAAACGTTTTCTCAAAATGACAGCCACGACCAGCACGCCAAGTAATTGCATCAAGTTCTTTTTCTGTAATCATTTTTATCCTTTGAGAGGTAGTGCCTAACGGTGGCGCGGATGAGCCGCCAACGGAGTGGAGTGCTCAGTCCGTACCATCTGATTTAGTGAAAAGGCCGCTGAGAATATTTGCAATGATGGCATTTATTTCTAGTCGCCCTTCTCCGTACAAAACAAAATCTTTCACGCTTTCCTCGATTGC
>Ga0180432_10007003_pt1 | contig 14466 bp, 12 predicted proteins | sample SS_ome_10_FD_132414 | JGI IMG/M metagenome (GOLD analysis project Ga0180432, IMG submission 132414) | Hypersaline lake sediment archaeal communities from the Salton Sea, California, USA - SS_1_MS_2 metaG | ecosystem: Environmental > Aquatic > Non-marine Saline and Alkaline > Hypersaline >... | reverse complement strand
TTCATGCAGACATCGTCCAGCGCCTGGGGAATGGTGGGCAGAACGGAAGAAGGCGGCGGGGGATCCTGCTCGGTGATGGCCTTTAAGATCTCCAGCTCGTTGGACTGCCGGAAGAGCCTGCGCCCGGTGAGCATCTCCCACAGAACCACCCCGGCCGAATACACGTCCGAGCGGGAATCCAGGCTCAGGTTCATGATCTGCTCCGGGGACATGTAGCCGTACTTGCCCTTGAGCATCCCGGTGGATGTCTGGGAGAAGCGCTTGGCCGCCTTGGCGATACCGAAATCCACCAGCTTCACCCCGCCGGAGTAGAGCACGAAGATGTTCTGGGGATTGACGTCCCGGTGCACCACCTTCAATGGCTCGCCGTCGGGCCCCATCATGATGTGGGCGTGGTGCAGGCCCTCGCACATCTGCAGGGCCATCCCGGCGGCCAGTATCGGGGGGATCGGCTGGCGCTGCTTGCGCGCCTGGCGCATTACCTCCGAGAGGCCCTCCCCCTCCAGGTACTCCATGGCGATGAAGTACTGGCCCTCCACGCAGCCCAGGTCGTAGATCTGCACCACGTTGGGATGGTTGATCTGCGCGGCGATGCGCGCCTCGTCCAGGAACATCTCCACGAACACGTCCTCGCGCGACAGGTGCGAAAGGATCCGCTTTATGACCAGCAGCTTCTGGAAACCGGCGATGCTGGTCTGGCGCGCCAGGTAGATCTCGGCCATCCCGCCGGTGGCCAGATGGGCGATCAGCTCGAACTTGCCGAACTTGCGCACTTGAGTAGTGATCCCCACAATGCGTCCAAGTTATTACGGATACACCGGAAGGTCAATCAGGGCGTGGTACAAATCCCCGTGCCCCTCAAAATGGTGATCTGGTCGTTGGTGGTGTCGGAGACCGCCAGGTCCACCCGGCCGTCCCAGTCGAAATGGCCCGCCACAATAGCCGCGGGGGTTCCCCCCACGCTTATGCTGGCCGGCGTCTGGAAGGTTCCGTTACCGATACCCAGCAGGATGCTCACGGTTCCCGCCCCGCCGTCGGCGGTGGCCAGGTCGGGGATGAAATCGTTGTTGAAATCGCCGGATATTACCATCTCGGGACCCGAACCCACGGCGAAGTTGGCGGCGGCTCCGAATGTGCCGATGCCCCGTCCGTTGCTCCCATGCCCCATGCAAACGCTTATGCTGTTAGCAGCCCGGTTGGCGGTCACCAGGTCCAGGATTCCGTCGCCGTTCAGGTCGACCAGCAGGGGGTGCACCGGCTCGCTTCCCACCGGCACCGTCGTCCCGGCCGAGAATCCGCCGGTCCCCTGCCCGCCGCTGCCCTGGCCCAGCAGAATGCTGACCGTGTTGCTGGAACTGTTGGCCACCGCCAAGTCCCAGATGGCGTCGGCGTCCACATCGCCTACGGCGAAGCGGGTGGGCGCGCTGCCCACCGCGGTGGTCGAGACCGATCCGAAGTTGCCGTTGGGGTTTCCGTCGGTGCCCTCACCCAGGCGCACCTCGATCTCGCCGCCGCCGTTGTCCACCACCACCAGGTCCAGTAGTTGGTCGGCGTTGAGGTCCAGCAAATCGACCATATATGGGCTGCCGAAGTTCTCGGTAGCCTGGGCTGCGTAGGTTCCGCTGCCCCGGGCGTTGCTGCCGTTGGCAATGAATACGCCCACCCGGCCGTTGCCGGAGTTGGCCGTGGCCAGATCGGGGATGCGGTCGCCGTCCACGTCGCCGGCCGCCACCCAACGGGGAGTGTTGGTGGCCGAGCCGGTCCACCCGGCGGTGAAGTCGGCGTCCCCGCGCCCGTCGGCCCCGTCGCCCTTGTAGAAACCCGCCTGGGACTGCCCCTGGTGAACCGCAGCCAGGTCCAGGATGGCGTCGGCGTCCAGGTCCATTGCCAGAAGCGCGCTGGGCGCTGTCCCGGTCGAAACCGTGGCGGCGACCACGAAACCTCCATCACCCAGGCCTTTGCTTCCCTGGCCTTCCAGCAGGGTCACTGTATTGGGCCCGTTGTTGGCGGAGGCGATGTCGAGGATGCCGTCTCCGGTGGTCTCCAACACCGCCGCCAGGCCGGGGTTGTTTCCCACGGAATAAGAAGTGCGCGGGGCGAATGTCCCGTCGCCCCGGCCCCCGGAGCCGTTGCCCGGCATCACGCTCACCGAATGGGCGCCCCACTCCGCCACCACCAGGTCCAGGATGCCGTCGGCGTCCAGGTCGGCGGGAACGGCCGAGACCGGGGTGCTGCCGGTGGTGTGCCCGTCCGCCGAGCCGAAACTGCCGTCGCCGCGCCCGTCGGATCCCTGTCCCAGCAGTATGTTGACGGAGTTCGAATTCATGCTGACCACCACCAGGTCCAGGATGCCGTCGGCGTTGAAATCGGCGGTTTGCACGTACACCTGCGAAGAACCGGCGCTGAAGCGCTGGACGTTGCCGAAAGTGCCGTCCCCCTTGCCCCCGCTGCCGCCGCCGTAGAGCACGCTGACCCGGTTCTTGTACCAGTTGCCCACGGCCAGATCGAGGATGCCGTCGGAGTCGAAGTCTCCGGCACAGATGCTCCGGGGACTCAAATCGGTGTCTCCCAGGTCGTAGTATACCGGCGTGCCGAATGTCCGGTTGCTCACGCCGTCGGCCCCCTGGCCCAGGACGACCGTCATGTCTTCTCCGAACCAGTTGGCGGTGGCGAAGTCCGGTATGGCATCGGCGTTGAAATCACCCACCACCACATTGGTGGGGCCGGAGCCGGCCGCCAGGGCTACGTCCAGACGGTTGGTGTCGAAGGTGCCGTTGCCGCGCCCGTTGGAGCCCAGGCCCCAGAGAATGGCCACTTCGTCGGTGTCCTCGACGGCCACCACCAAATCCAGGATATCGTCGGCGTCCATGTCCGCCGCGACAACGTGGAACGGGTCGTCCCCCACGTTGTAGTTGACCGCGTTGGCGAACGTCCCGTCTCCATTCCCAATGAGCACCGAAATGGTGTCGTTGCCCCGGTTGTTGGTGGCCACGTCCCCGATGCCGTCCTCGTTGAAATCCCCGGTGCACAAGTTCCAGGGGTTGGAGCCCACGGATTTGCTCGACCGGGATGCAAAGGTCCCGTCTCCCAGACAGCAGCCGTCGGTGATCCCGTCGCAGTCCTGGTCGATGCCGTCGCCGCAGACGTCCTGGTTCTCCGGGCGCAGCGTCGGAGTGTTGTCGCAGGCGTCTCCGGCCTCGTCGCAGGTGTCCTCGGTGCAGAAATCCGCGTCGGTGCAGTCGCGCTGGCTGCCGCCGCAGACGCCGCCGGTGCACTGGTCGGAGACCGTGCAGTACTGGCCGTCGTTGCAGGGGGTGCCGTCGGATTTGTTCTGGGGAACGCACTGGTCGCCGGCCTCGTCGCACCAGGCGTCGTGGCATTCGTCGGCCACGAAGCCGCAGTCACGGGCGCTGCCCCCGCAGACCCCGTCGGTGCAGTGATCGGAGACCGTGCAGTACTCCCCGTCGTTGCAGCCGGTGCCGTTTAGCACCGGGGTGTTGTCGCAGGTGCCCCCGGTGCAGGTGTCGGTGGTGCAGTCGTTGCTGTCGTCGCATTCCGGATCGGAGAAGCAGTCGGCGCAGTCGGGATCGGCCATGTCGGTGAGCAGGTCGCAGTCGTCGTCGACGCTGTTGGAGCAGGTGCCGGCCACACTGCGACCTTCGGCCCCGGGATTGGGATCCAGCGTGTTGGTGCAGGTGTTGGCGCCCTCGTCGCAGTCGTCGATAGTGCAGGTGTCGCCGTCGGAGCAGTTGCGCTGGCCGCCGCCGCAGACGCCGCCGGTGCACTGGTCGTTGTCGGTGCAGTACAAACCGTCGTTGCAGGGCGTGCCGTCGGTCTTATTCTCCGACTCGCAGGCGTCGGCGCCGTCGTTGCAGACCCCGTTATGGCAGTCGTCGCCCCAGGCGTCGCAGTTGCGGGCGCCCCCGGAGCAGGTGCCCGAAGTGCACTCGTCGTTGACCGTGCAGTACAAGCCGTCGTTGCACGGGGTGCCGTCGCCCAGTTGCTGGGCGTAGCAGGTATCGCCGACATCGTCGCACATTCCGGTGTGGCACTGGTCGGTCATGCCGCTGCAGTCGCGGGCGCTCCCCCCGCAGGCGCCGGCGGTGCATTCGTCGGAGACGGTGCAGTAGTGGCCATCGGAGCAGCCGGTGCCGTCGGCCACCGCCTCGTTCTTACAGACTCCGTGGTCGCAGGTGTCGGTGGTGCAGGGATTGTTGTCGTTGCAGTCGCCGTCGCTCTGGCAGTCGTAGCAGTTGGGATCCTCGAGGTAGTCGGTCAGCCCGTCGCAGTCGTCGTCTAGGCCGTTGGTGCAGTTGCTCTGTCCCGGGGGGCCCTCGGCCCCGGGATTCTCGACCACGGTGTGGGTGCACTGGTTGGCGCCCTCGTCGCAGTCGTCCACCGTGCAGGGATCGGTGTCGGTGCAGTCCCGGCCGAAGCCGGCGCACGAGCCTGAAACGCAACGATCACTGACCGTGCAGTAGCGGCCGTCGCTGCAGCCGGTGCCGTCGGCCTTGGGTTGCGGAATGCATTGATCGTTGCCCTCGTCACAGGTGCCGTTGTTGCACTGGTCGGCCACGCCGCTGCAGTCCCGCAGTGTTCCGGCGCAAACGCCGCCGTTACATATGTCGCTTACCGTGCAATACATTCCGTCTTCGCAAGATGTACCGTCAGTTACCGGAACACTACCGCAGGTGCCTCCGGTGCAGGTGTCGGCGGTGCACTGATTGCCGTCGTCGCACTCGCTGTCCTGGGTGCACTCGATGCAGTCGGGATCGTCCATGTCGGTAAGCGCGTCGCAGTCGTCGTCGAATGTGTTGCTGCAGGAATCGGCGACGCCGCGGCCCTCCGCTCCGGGGATGGGAACCAGGGTGTGGGTGCAGCTGTTGGCGTCCTCGTCGCAGTCGTCGTCGGTGCAGGTGTCCTGGTCGGCGCAGTCCCGGGCGCCGCCGCCGACGCACAGTCCGGCGGCGCACTGGTCGCCCACGGTGCAGTACTCACCGTCGTCGCAGGGGGTGCCGTCGGCCTTGTTCCGGGTGGTGCAGGTGTCCGAATCCTCCACGCAGACACCGTCCTCGCAGGGGCCGGCCGCACCGGAGCAGTCCCGGGCCGTCCCGCCGCACACGCCGCCGGTGCAGACGTCGCCCACCGTGCAGTAAAAACCGTCGTCGCAGGTGGTGCCGTCGATCACTATCTCGATCTCGCAGATCATCCCCATACAGGAGTCATTGGTGCAGGGGTTGTCGTCGTCGCAGTCCGCGTCGGTCACGCAGCCCATGCAGCTGGCCAGGTCGTTCTCGTCGGTGTACCCGTCGCAGTCATCATCCAGGCCGTTGCTGCAGGTGGGATCGCCGGGGGGACCCTCCTCCCCCGGACGGGGTATCCGGGTGTTGACGCACAGGCCGTCCGCCTCGTTGCAGCTGTCCTCGGTGCAGGGATCGTTGTCGTCGCAGTCCTTGGCCGTGCCGGTGCACACTCCCGTCGAGCAGGCGTCGTCTACGGTGCACAGGCTTCCGTCGTCGCAGTCGGTCCCGTCCTCGCGGTTGTCCGCAAAGCACTCGCCGTTGGCGGGATCGCAGGCGCCCAGGGTGCACTGGCCGTCGTAGCCGACGCAATTCCGGGGGGTGCCCACGCACTGACCGCCGTCGCAGGCGTCATCGCCCGTGCAGAGGTCGCCGTCGGAGCAGGCGGTTCCCGGGGGGACGTTGGGATAGTGGCACTCCTCGGAGATGCACAGGTTGAAGGTGCAGGGATTGTCATCGTCGCAGTCGGCGTCGGTCTCGCAGTAATTACAGCCCTCGTCGGTGTCTCCGTCGCAGTCGTCGTCGATGTCGTTGCCGCAGATCTCGTCCTGGGGCTTGCACAGCCACTCCAGCTGGATCGCAACCTTGACGGCACCGGTCGACTTGACCTTGGCGTTATGGCAGCCGTGCAGGTACACCTGCTGCTGCCCTCCCCGGCCCTCGACGTAGAAGGTCGCGTTCCCCAGCGGAACCTGCCCGATATCCGGGGGCGACCCCGCGACGGGATATGAAATCGGAACGCGGACCAGAGTGTTGTAGCCGGTGTCGCCCGGTCGGGCGGTGCCGTCCATCAGGGCGGTGCAGCCCGAGGTACCCGCAGCCAGAACCCAGACCTCCAGGGTCTTGACCAGATCCTTGGCCAGCGCTTTGTCCTCCTCGGGGAAGCGGATGGTCAAGCTGGCACTGCCGGTCTCGCCGCAACCGGCTGCGGTGAAGATCAATAACGCGATCAGGATGATGGACAGGTTTTTCATTGTATCTCTATGGAAAAAGTCCGGTGATCGGGCTCTTCACCGGAGGTCGCCAGGATACCCGCCGTGGTGCCCGCGGCCACGGCTACACCGCCGACGATGGCCCACACCCACCAGCGCTCGTACCAGGCCGGCGGTGGGGGCGGCTTTTTCCTCTCCGGCTTGGTAACCGGAGGCGGGGGCAGCACCGGTGCGGCGACTGGCTTGGGCTTCACGGCTATCTTGAGCGGATGACTGGCATCTCCCTTTCGGGACAGCATTCCGCCGAAGCGGTCGCGGATTTCGCAGTACCACTCGATGACCTGTAATCCCTCGGCCTTCCAAACGCCGGGACCCAGGTAGAACCGCATGCGCTTGCCGCGGACCAGGCGGACCTTGAGCCCCGAGTACTTCTTTTTGCCGCGCCGGTATTTCAGGCGCAGGTTGTCGCTGATCCCCGCCGGATCGGCGACCACCCGAACGGTCACCAGCACCGGCTCGCCCACAACCACCTCGGATGGGGGTGCGACCTCCACCTCCAGGGCGGCCACGCCCTGGTCGAGCAGTTTCTGGAACGGCTCGGCGAACCTGGGGCTTTCGTCCGGGCTGAGACGGAAAGCCGGGTCGATGGAGAGCGCGGCGGTGAAGGCCTTTAGCGCATCGTCCTCCCGGCCCAGGGATATGAGGCACTTGGCCCGCAGTGAGTAGATCCGCACCAGGTCCTGGGGCGTGTTGCCTTTGATCCTCTGGGCCTCGTCGAGACGAGAAAGGGCGCCCTCGAAATCCAGCACGGAAAACGCGTTGGTAGCTTCTTCGATCAGGTCGCCTCCGCCTTGGGCGAACGATTGTTCGCACAATGTGCACAAGACCACCAATACCAAGAGAATTCTGATTGAGCTAAGCATACCGGTATTATGCCGCAGAACCCCTCTGTCGCACAAGATCCGAGGATCTCCTTGACATACGTGGGGTTGCGCTGGCATGTTGGAGGCGCAATGGCACAAAACAACCCCCTGGAACCGTTCCTGCTGGAAGGCAGGATCGAACGGCTCAAGCAGGCCGTCGCCCGCCGCACCCGATCGCTGACGGTGGTCCTCGACGGCACCCACGATCCCCACAACCTCAGCGCGGTGGTCCGCTCCTGCGAGGGCTTCGGCCTTCTGGATCTCTGGGTGATCGAAACTCACGCCCGTTTCCGGACCAACTCCAAGGTCGCTCAGGGCGCGGAAAAATGGCTGGACATTCACCGCCACGACGATCCGGCCGCCTGCGCCCGTCGGCTGCTGGACCGGGGCTTCGAGCTGTGGGTGGCCGATGCGGAGTCTGAAAGCACCGACGTGGCCGGGCTACCCTGGGAGAGGAAGATCGCCTTGGTTTTCGGCAACGAGCACGAGGGCGCGTCGCCGCCCATGGAGCGGGCGGCCTCCGGGAGATTCCGCATACCCATGCACGGATTTTCACAGAGCCTCAACGTCTCGGTGGCCGCCGGGATCAGCCTGGCCATCGGCGTTCGCGAGCGCGAGCGCCGGCTGGGCCGTTTTGGGGACCTTACCGAAAACGAGCAGGCCGAATTATTTGCCGAATGGGAACGTCGCTCGGTAAAGTACGCGGACAGGATACTGGCGCACCTGGAATCCAAACGGGAAGAGAATCGTGATGCGGCGAATTAGAAGACGAGAAGGAAAGGTCAAGCTGGGCCTGGTTATCTTCATCGTCCTGGCGGCGCTGGTGGCCGGACGGTTCATCTACCGTTACGCCGACAAGGCCACCCGGCTCAACGACCAGGCGGTGGAGCAGATGACCAAGGGCAACTTCGACAGCGCCCTGGAACTGCTCGACCAGGCCCTGGAGGACAACCCCAACCACGTCCAGGCCAACTACCACCAGGGCATCTGCCTGGCGGAGAAGCGCCGGTTCGACGAAGCCATCGCCGCCTTCGACAAGGTCACCATGCTGGAGCCCAAGGAGGCCAACGCCTACTTCAACAAGGGCAAGATCCTCTGGAACGAGCAGCGCTGGGAGGAGGCGGTGCCCGCGCTGGACAAGGCCATCGAGCACGCCACCAATCTGGAGGAGCCCAACCGGGCCAGCGTCTGGCTGCTGAAGGCCGAGTCGCTCTACGAGTTGTACCTGGACAAGTTCCACGAGAACCCCGAGGAGGCCGGCTCGCCCTCGGAGGCCATCGCCGCCTTCAAGACCTACCTCAAGGAGCGACCCGGCGCCCCGGACAAGACCGCGGTGGCGCAGAAGATCGACATCCTCAACAACCCGGAGAACTACCAGGAAGAGCTCGATCGGCGCCAGAAGCTGAAGAGGGAAGAAATCGACGACAAACGCAAGGGCCCCATCAAGCTGGAAGAGCTGAAGCAGCAGATCGAAGAGGAAGAGCAGAAGGAGCCCAAGAAACCGCGAAAGCCCGCTAAATGACCGATACGTCCAGCAGCACTACCACCTGCCCTTTGTGCAGCCACGTCCAGGAAGTCCCCCCCGGCGGCCAGGTATGGACCCGCTGCCCCTCCTGCCAGGGAATGATCTTCCGATCCCTGGACGGGCCCCATGTGGTGGTGGGCCACGAGTCCGAGGAGATCAGCCAGCAGACCGGCGAGGTGCTGCTGGAGGCGGGCTTCTACCCCATGCGGGGCAAGGACGGCAACGAGGTTCTGAAGATCCTCGAAACCCAGAAACCGCCCGCGGCGGTTCTGGACGTGGCCCTGGGGAAAATCCTGGCCTTCCAGGTAATCCATTACCTGCGCGCCCGGCCGGACCTGAAGGACACCAAGGTGGTGCTGATCGCGTCGGTCTACAGCAAGACGGCTTACAAGCGCAAACCCCAGTCGCTCTATGGCGCCGACGATTACGTCGAGCAACACCACATCCCCGACAAGCTTACGGTCAAGCTGAAAAGCCTCATGCAACTCGGCGAGGAAGAGGCCGTCCGCAACGCCGCGGTTGTCGAGCGGGCGGACAAGATCCGCGAGGCGGAGCCCAGAGTCGACCTGGAAGGGCTGCGCCGGGTGCGCACGGTGGCCCACAACATCGTGGCGGACATCGCGCTGTACAACCAGTCGGACATCGAGAAGGTGGTCAAGACCGGCGACATCGACGTGATGGCCTCGGTGCTCCAGGAGGGGCGCCGCCTGCTGGCCGAGATGGTCGACATCCGCTACATCCGCGACGCCGATCCGATCATGGACGCCTTCCAGGCACTGATCGACGGCATGCGCCGCGAAAAGTAGTCCCATGCGAATCCTGTTTGCGGTCGCCGCCTTTCTGGCTTTCGGCTTTACGGCCGCCGGCGAAGAGATCACCGCCGACAACTGGACCGAGACGGCCGGCTTCAAGCCGGACATGCCGGAGGACCTTCCCAAGACCATCAGCAAGAAAAACGCCGGCAAGTTCGGCGAGCTGATCCCCGCGGGCATGAAGCTCTTGATCGAAAAATACGGGCTGAAGCTCGAGACCACCGGCTACCAGCCGGTGCATCCCTCCGAAGGATACATCGAGGCCACCAACCGCTACCGGGGCAGGCCGAAGATCATCGACCTGGGGGAGGCCATCGACAAGCGCGCTATCAAGAGCTACACCGCCGGCCTGCCCTTTCCCGGGCCTAAAACCGGCCTGGAGGTGGCCTGGAACTTCCTGTACGCCTACGGGGGCGATGACTCCCAGGTTATATACAGCGTCCACTGGCTCTCCGCCTCGGCCGGCCTGGAGCACAGCGAGGAGTGGCGCCTTTCGATGATCCGCGGCATCAACCGAACCGACATCGAACCCATTCCGGCCATCGAATCGTTCTTGAAGAAGGGATTGCAGAGTGCCGGGATGACCTACGCTCTGGCCCCCTACGACAAGAGGGGATTCGGCGCGGTCTACCACCGCTCGATCGAGCCGCGCGACTCCATCGGCCACACCTACGTGCCCTCGATGCGCCGGATCCTCAAGAACACTTTCGGCACCCGCGGCGACACCTGGAACGCCACCGACCTGCTGTTCGAGGACGTGCGCGGTTACTCGGGCTATCCCGAGTGGATGCACTGGAAGCTGAAGGAAAGGAAGATCGTGCTGCTGCCGATGCACTCGGGAGTCAAGCTGGGCAAGAAGACCTTCAAGAAGACCTACGACCTCAAGAAGCCGCCGCACTGGAACCCCAGGTACCAGTACGAGCCCCGCCCGGTGTACGTCCTGGAAGTCACCCCCAAGCTCCCCGACTACCCCTACAGCCGCCAGCTGCTTTACGTCGACGGCGAGGCCTTCCAGATCCTCTACAAGGAGTCCTACGACAAGAAAGGCGAGCTGTGGAAGATCATGCTCAACTCCGCCAGCCACCACCCCAACGAAGAGGGCGACGACATCCTGGGCTGGAGCGGCACGCTGGTCATCGACGTCCAGGCCGAGCACGCCACCATCTTCCACGTCCACAAGGCCCGCGGCAACACCGGCCTGGACCCCAACATGTTCACCGTCTCCAACCTGCGCAAACGATCGCGATGAATCCGATCTAACGCGGTTTTTTCTCCCCGGCCTCGACGCGGAAGGGCAGCCGGTTCTCCTTGCGGGGGACCGGGCAGGTGGCGTAGGGGGTGAAGGAACACGGCGGGTTGTAGGACCTGTTGAAATCCAGCTCCACCCGACCGTCCCGGGGGGCGGGTGTGTACATGAACCTGCCCCCGCTGTAGGTTTCATCGCCGTTGGTCTCGTCGGTGAATGCGAAGAACAATTCGCCGGTCTCGCTTTGTCCCGTGGGAATCAGGCGGTATTCCTTCCCGTCGTGCAGGAACACGACCTCGCCGGGGACCAGGACCTCCTCGGTGGTCCGGATAACCGTGGTTACCGCGACCTTTTTGGGCTTGGGGTAAGCCTCGAAGCGGGCGAACTTCTTCCAGCGCAGCCTGGCGGGGAAACGCTCGATGCCCTTGAAGTCCAGCAGGGTCTTCGCCTTCCGGTCGAAGAGCCGCAGGGCCAGCCGGCCCCCGCGCTCGATTACCAGGAAGGTGAATTCACCGGCGGTGATCTTGTCGGTGCCGGGCTTGAGGACTTTCTTCTTCCCCGCCATACTTAACGTCGCGGTTTTACCCCGCAAGGTGATCGAGCCCAGGTACTTCGGCGCCCGGGCCGGAAAACGGATGTCGCTCTTGGGATCCGACCCGAAGCGGTTTTCGCCCGGCTTCAGCCAGTACAACCCGGCCAGCGACAGCCATCCGTTTTCGCCCTTGAGCTTTTCGATACGCCCCTGGTGCCAGATGTCGATCTCGATCTCGTATTCCGCGCACAACTTGCATGTTTGTTCGGCTTGAGCCGGAAAACCCAATAGAAGGAGCGCTGCAAGAACCGATCTGAATGGTTGGCGCCTCATGCCGCGGCCTAGGCCTGGGAGTCTTCCTTGGTACGTCTTACTATGTAGAACTGCCCCAGGCCGGCGGAGAACTCGAACATGCAGGCCAGGGCGCGGAACATCTCGCTGACCGAGCGCACGGTTTGCTCGCCGGCGCCCAGGTAGGGCCCCATTTCCAAAACGCCGTCGTACAGGAGCCAGGAGACCAGGCTGGCGGTCAGCAGCCACCAGGGCCAGCCGAAAAGCCCCCCGCGCAGCGCCAGGGCGGTGAACAGCACCGGCGCGATCAAGATCAACGAGATCATGTCCCCCAGGGCCATGGCGACGCCGGTCAGCGCAGCGGCATCTCCGCCGACCAGTTCGATGAAGTTGTTGATCACACCCGGGCCGCCCAGGGCCGCGGCCAGCAGGACGGCGATCAGCAGACCCGCCCAGCGCTGACCCTTGGTGCCGGGAAGCTCCAGGCCCGCCACCCGCCAGGCCTGCGCCAACATATATATGCCGACGACTACCGAGGCGTTGGCCAGCACCACCAGGACCCCCTGGATCAAGTCGATGGACTCGATGGACGATTCGATGGCCGGCAGCATGGTCAGATCGCGAAGCAGCAGAAAAAACATGCAACCGCCCATGAACAGCCAGGCCCGCCGCAGATATTCGCCCCGGTTGAAGGAAAAAGCGGCCGCCAAACAGCCGATCAGCGCCAGACCCTTGACCAACTCGATCTCGGTGCGCAGGAAGATCCGGTAGCCCTCGGTGCCTTGCAGCAGCAGATCGGTGACGATGAATACCACCGCCCAGGCCAGGGGTATGGCTACCAGGACACGGAATCTCACGCCTTAACCTCCCGTTTTATGGCCTCCAGCACCGACTCGGCGGAGTCCTCCCCCACCAGGGTGCGCAGCATGGGTCGCATCCCATCCAGCAGCGCCGGCAGGTCTTCGGAGGTGAGCGTGTCCGGCGTGCGTTGAAACACCCGGCGGGCGAATGTCTTCACCGCGGTCCGGGCGTTATGCGGCCCCAGGTAAGGCTCCAGCACCTCGATTATCCGATCGGCGATGGATTGCTGGTCCATTCTCGTCCCCCAGGGTTACCGCCTGTATCCCACGCGCCGGGACAACTGTCAATCAGCTACTCGCTGATCAGCGGCCGGTACCCGGCGACCACATGAAGAGCTACTTTTTAGAGGCGATGGGGGCCTGATCGGCACCCTCGGAACAGGTGGAAGTACCTTTCCAATTCAGCTTCACCCGTCCCAGGGTGAACACCAAAATAAGCAGGCCGACGAAGACGGCAATGGATCTGCGCAGTTTCGAAATCATGCTCGCTTTACAAGATAATCACAAATTCGGCCGGGGCAATCCCCAAAATACAAGCTGGTAATGGCCGGCGGTCTACTCTATCCAGGTCAGCTGCGACTCGACCAGCTCCCAGGTGTCGCCGTTCTTGACCAGCGTGGATTGGCCGCCCTCGTTGAGGATGCTGAAGTAGACCAGGGCGCTCTGCAGGCCGGGTTGGAACTCAAACCACCCGACATGTGGACAGGTGACGATTTCCCAGCCGTCCCAGTGGCCCGGGTCGATGGACATGTGGGTCCGGAGGAACTCGATGCGTTCCCAGAGCTGTTCCCGGCTCTCCTCCAGAAACTCCTCGATGATGTGCTCGTATTCCTCGGTCAGATAGAGGACCGCAGCGTTCTCGAACTCGACCAACGGCCGGAAATACTCGTCGTCCTCCCGGCCGAAGCCGGGGATCTCGGCCGCCGCGTTCTTCTGCACCACGATGTAATCATAGTCGGCGTAGACGTCCGAACCCCACTCGGAGTCGCCGTACCGCTCCAGGTTGAAGGGATCGTAGTAGTCGCGAAACAGGCGGTAGGCCTCCTGCACGGTCTCCGATTTCTGCTCGAATAAATCGCAGGTCACCGGCCCGATCCTCCGCGCCCAGGTGTCGAGGAACTCCACCAGCTTCTCGTCGGAATTCCCAGCGAACGCCTCCCGGAGCAACTCGGCAGCCGCCATGCTCTCCTGCCGGGACACGTCCTCGGTGAAAGTCCCCTCCGCCAGGCAGACGGCCTGTGAGTCCTGCTGGCACAGCTCGGGATTGGTCTCGCAGGACTCCTCGATGCCGTAGAAGCTGCACGCCTGGAACCATAAAAAGACGAGTGTTATCGCGATCAAGGCCCGGTTCATTGCTCCGTCCTCCCGTCAATTAGTACCCGGATCGTCGCTTTTTTTTGGGAAAATAGATTTCGGAGGATAAATTCGTTATATCTAGCCGCTGGAGGTCGCATGGATAGAATCAGGAAATTCATGGCCAAGCGTTGCGAGAACTGTCCGTTGTGCAGGTACGCGCGGAACAATCCCGACAAGCTGTTTTCCAAGATGATGGCTCTCCATGGAAAGTTCTGCCCGTTCTGGAGGGCCTGGGAGAAGGAATACGGGCATCGGAAAGACAACCCGTAGCCGGAATCCCCCGCACTATTTAATGTAGTACCCAGACACCCGCCAGTCCAGGTCCCAGCTTCCCGCGTACTTTCCGGCGTCCACCCGGGCCAGCCAGGCCTCGGCCGCCTCGACGGCCGATTTCTTGGCGTCTTTCGAACAACCTGCGGCCGCCACTGCAAGAACCACAACCAATGCACCCCGGCTAAGCATGCAGACTCCCGTTTTCTCGGATCTTGACGTAGAGGGTTATCATCAGGACGATATGATATTCGATCGCAATGGAGGAATCCATGCCCGCGAAGATCCACCCATCCGCTGCGAGGAGCACATCCGGGCGGTGGCCGAGCCGGCCGTTTTCATCGACTGCCCCCACCGCTGAGGTCTTGTGAATACTCCTTCACCCGACGACGCCCCCATCTTCATCATCGGCACCGGCC
>Ga0180432_10007001_pt1 | contig 14466 bp, 14 predicted proteins | sample SS_ome_10_FD_132414 | JGI IMG/M metagenome (GOLD analysis project Ga0180432, IMG submission 132414) | Hypersaline lake sediment archaeal communities from the Salton Sea, California, USA - SS_1_MS_2 metaG | ecosystem: Environmental > Aquatic > Non-marine Saline and Alkaline > Hypersaline >... | reverse complement strand
GGACAGGGCCCTCGCAAGAGCCGTCTGCCCCGACTTGTGAAAGCGGCCCGATCCTAGGCTTGGACCGGCTCGACGTAGACGCGCTTGCGATTCTTCCCCTTCCGCTCGAAGCGAACGAAGCCATCAATCAGCGCGAAGAGGGTATCATCCTTCCCTCGGCCCACGTTCTCGCCCGGCAGGATCCGCGTGCCGCGTTGCCGTATGATGATGTTACCCGCTCGAACCGCTTCGCCGCCGTACCGCTTGACCCCGAGTCGTTGCGCGTTCGAGTCGCGACCGTTCCTCGAGCTTCCGACGCCCTTCTTGTGTGCCATCTCTCACCCTCCCGAGGCCGCCACGCTACGGCCGGACGATCTCCTTGACCCGGATCTCGGTGAAGTTGGTCCGGTGACCGCGCACTCTCCGATAGTCCTTCCGCCGCTTGAACTTCGCCACCCGGAGTTTCGGGCCGCGCCCCTGGCCGACCACCTCCGCCTTGACCACGGCATCCGGGATGGTCGGCCGGCCCACGAGGACATCCTCCCCATCGGCGATCAGGCGAACATCCTCTATCGTAATCTCGGCCCCTTCGGCGCTCTCGAAGACGGGAACGCGGAGAACCTCGTCCTTGGCCACACGGTACTGAAAGCCCTGGTATCCGACAATCGCGTACACTGCCCACCTCCTGGGCCCACATCTGGGTTCGATTCGACAAAGCGCTGAGTATACCGGCGGAGCCGGCAGGCGTCAAGCCTCCTCGCCACCGGTCTAGACTTGGAACTCGGCCGTCACATCCTTCTTCATGCGCGGGAAATAGATCCTGAGCTCGTCCCGGCGCAGGCGCGGGTCCTCCCGGATATCGACCCGGAACCCGTACTGGCGCTCCAGCAACTCCAGCCGGTGGCCCTGGTGATCGAACACGTAGGTCGCCAGCGCCGGATGCAGGGTCAGCTGGATGTCGCGCTCTTTGGTGTGCGCGCCGACCCGGCGCAGGGACCGCTCGATGCGCATCGCCGCCGCCGGCAAAGACGGTATCTTGCCCGTTCCCTGACAGTTGGGGCAATCCTGGCTGAAGTAGTTCAGGAGCGGCTCGCGGACTCGCTGGCGGGTCATCTCCACCAAGCCCAGCTCGCTGATGGGAAAGACCCGCGTTCGTGCACCATCCTTGCTGAGCGCCGAGCGCAGGGCGTCGACCACCTGGCGCCGGTGCCCCTCCTGGTCCATGTCGATGAAATCGACGACCACGATACCGCCCAGATCGCGCAGCCGGAGCTGGCGGGCAACCTCGGTGGCAGCGGCCAGATTGGTCTTCAGGATCGTGTCTTCCTGGGATTTCTTACCGGTGAAGCGGCCGGTGTTGACGTCAATCGTAACCATCGCCTCGGTGGCGTCGATGACGATGTAGCCTCCCTTTTTCATCCAGACCTTGCGCTCGAAGCTCTTCTCGATTTCGCCCTCGATCCCATACTCGTCGAAGACCGGGCCCTCTCCCGTGTAGAGCTTGACGCGCGACTTGAGCTCCGGGGCTACCATCTTCAGATAACGCAGGACCTCCTTGTAGACCTCCTTCGAGTCGACCACCACCCGATCGACCCGGGCGTTGAAGATGTCGCGCATGAGACTGGCGGTGAGCCCCATGTCCCGGTGGACGATGGCCGGCGCCTGGGTCCGCGCCGCCCGGTCGTCAATCTCCTTCCAGAGGTCGACCAGATACTTGATGTCCTGGGCGAACTCCTTCTTCGACTTGCCCTCGCCCACCGTGCGGCAAATCACCCCGGCGTTGCGGGGGCGCAATTCGCGCAGGATGCGCTTGAGTCGTTGGCGCTCTTCGCGGTTGCCGATCTTGCGGGAGACTCCGATCCGATCGAGCCCCGGCATGAGCACCAGGAACCGACCGGGCAGGCTCAATCGCCCCGAGACCTTGGGCCCCTTGGTCCCGATCGGCTCCTTGATCATCTGGACCAAGATCTCCTGATCCCGCTCGAGGATCTCTTCGATCGAAACATCGCGCCGGTTCGGGCGGCGCCTTTTCTCGTCCTCCAAGTCGAAGCCGTCGAGGTCCATGATCGAGGTGAGCATGTCGGAGGTATGCAGAAAGGCGGCCTTGCCAAGACCGATGTCGACGAAGGCCGCCTGCATGCCCGGGAGCACCTTGTTCACGCATCCCTTGTAGATGTCCCCCACGCGGCGCCGCTCTTCCTCCCTCTCGACGAAGAACTCCACCAAGGTGGCATCCTCCAGGACCGCCACCCGGGTCTCGCTCGGGTCGGCATTGACCACAATCTCGCGGAACATCTCTCCGAATCTCTCCTCGATACATCCGGCGCCCTGCCGTGAATCGGGGCACGTTAACACAGGATGCCCGGACCTACAACGACGGCCGAGCCGGCGTGCGGGCCCCCACCAGGAGATCGACCGATCGCGCCCCCGCCTCCAGGAGGAGCCGCCGGCAGGTGAGGAAGGTCGCACCCGTCGTCACCACGTCATCGACCAGGAGCAGGGACCCGCGGGCGGGCCGGGACTCGAGGGCGCCCCGCAACAGCCGCCGCCGGGCCACCGCCCCCCGACCGGTGAGGGGATCCGTATAGCGCACCCGCCGCAGAAGGGGGCGCACGGGCACCCCGGTCGCCCGCGAGATCGCTCGCGCCAGGAGCCGGACCGGCTCCCCACCACGCTCCCGAATCCGGGTCGGGTGGGCCGGCACCGGCACCAGCGCCTGCCACTCGAGCCCGTCGGGAAGCGCGAGGAGGGTCTGGGCGCTGAGGAGCCGGAGCGCCCCGGGATCGAGGTGGTATTTCAGGGCGAGGATGATCTCGCGGTGCGGCCCGGTGAACGCCCCGCCCGCCAGGATCAGGTAGGGTCCCGGGCCGTCGGCCGCCAACGTCCGGGCCACCCCGCTCGGCTCCGGGATCCCGCACTCGGGACAGGCGGCCCGCCGCCCGAGCTTCCGCCGACAAAGCGGGCAGCGGACTGGGGCCAGGAGCCCGAGCGCCGTCTCCGCCGCCGACTGGATGATCCCACGCCACGACATCACGCCCCTGCGGTAGCTCGGGGCGTGCCGCGCTCAGTCGCGAATTCGAGCCGTCACCCAGATCAGGACCGCGATCCCCACGAAAGCGAGCGAGAGCCATTGGCTGTGGGCCCAAGCGACGCCGCCGATCCCGAACACGTCCCCCGGCTCGTAGTAGCGCGTGAAGTCGACCACAAAGCGGATGATCGAGGACGCTCCCAGATAGATGGCGAAGAGCCCTCCCGGTCTGCGAACCCGGCGCTCGAGCCGGAGCAGGGCGAGCAGGAGCAGCCCATTGCCAATCGACAGGTAGAGCTGGGAGGGGTGAACGGGTGTCGATCCGAGGACGTAGTGGGCATGGGAGCCCTCGCGGAAGGTGACGGCCCACGGCAACGAACACGCGCTACCAAAACAGCAGCCGTTGAAGAAGCACCCGATGCGGGTGAACGCCTCCCCGAACGCCAGCGCCGGTGTCACGAGATCGCTGATCTGCCGGAAGCTCCACCCGCGGGACCGGATGAACAGCCCCCCCACGATGACCGCGCCGATCAGTCCGCCGTATTGCGTCAGCCCCCCGCGCCAGATCTGGGTGACCTCGATCCAGTTGTCGCTGAAGTCCTGTGGGTGCTGGAGCGCGTAGTAGAGGCGCGACCCGATGAGCGCACTGGCCAGGATCCACCAGAAGAGGCGCAGCAGGTCGTCTTCCAAGTACCCGAGCCGCCGGCCGCGGCGCGTCACCCACCAACTGCCGACCAGGAACGAGACGGCCAACGCCAGCCCGTACGCGTGAATCTTGAGGGGACCAAGCTCCAGCAGGACCGGTCTCAAGTGCGAACCCCCTCTCTACTCGTACTCACTCCGCCGGGCGGTGACCCCCACCAGCAAGCCGGCGCCCCCAAGCGCCGTCACCATGAACGACCCCCCGAAGCTCAGGAAGGGTAGCGGCAAACCGGTCACCGGCGCCAGTCCGAGTGTCATCGCGATATTGATCACCGCATGATAGAAGATGAGGGAGATGACCCCTACCCCCACCACGCTCCCGAAGCGGGAGCGGACGCGACGGGTCAGGGCAAGTCCTCGCAAGAGCAACACGCCGAAGAGCCCCAGCACTCCCATCCCGCCCACGAAACCGCTCTCCTCTCCCACGACCGAATAGATGAAGTCGGTGTGCTGGCGCGGAAGGAACGCGAGCGATTTCTGGGATCCCCGGCCGTAGCCTTGACCGGTGACGCAGCCCGATCCGATGGCGATCTTCGACTGGATCACTTGGTAGCCGGCGCCGGCCGGTTCGCGCTCGGGATCGAGGAAGGTGCTGAGCCGGGCCCGCTGGTAGGGCTCCAGGCTGTTCCAGAGCCGCGGCGTCTCGATCGCGATCCCGATCTGTATGGCGGCATAGATACCGATCAGGATCCAGGAGATACCTCCCCGCCGCAGGAGCGCGACGCCGCCGAGGAGAACCGGGACCCAGAGCAGGAAGTGCGACGAGAGGAGCGCCATGAGCACGGGAGAGACGAGGGTGAACAGGGTGAGCCAAGGGAGCCCCGCCCAGATCAGCATGCCCAGACCGGTCGCCGGGAAGCTGAGCGCGGTTCCCAGGTCGGGCTCACGGAGCACGAGCAGAAAGGGAACCCCAACGATCGCCAGGGCTCCGGCCAGCGACCAGAAGCGGCTGAGATCGCACCGTTTTCGGGCCAGGAACATGCCCAGGTAGAGAATGAATCCGAGCTTGGCCGGCTCCGAGGGCTGGAAGCGGATCGGCCCGATGGACAGCCACCGCCGCGCCCCGTGATGCACATCCCCCGCGAAGAGCACGGCGACCAGGAAGAGAATGGATAGGAAGTAGAGCAGCGGAGAGAGGTCTTCCAGAATCCGCGGCGGCAACCAGGCCAGCACCAGCCCCGCCATGACCCCCACGACCACGGCCACCAAGTGCCGGAAGAAGAGCGCGTCCTCTCCGGTCCGGGAAAGCACGGTGGCCGAGTAGACCATGAGGCCGCCGATCACCACGAGCAGCGCGATCGGCAGGATCAGCCCCGGTTCCCAGAAGGAGACCCGTCGGCGCGCCATGGCGTCAGCTCCGTTCGCGGGCGGGGGTCGGGACGGGAGGGCGCGGCCGGAGATCCTTCGAGATTCCATCGGGCGCTGCCTGCAAGAACCCCTCGAGGATCTTCTGCGCCACGGGGGCGGCCACGGCTCCCCCGTGCCCCGCCTCTTCCGCCACCACCAAGACCACAATCCGGGGGGCATCCATCGGCGCCACCCCCACGAAGAGGGCGTGATCGTCCCCGTGGGGGTTCTGCGCCGTCCCGGTCTTTCCCCCCACCCGGAAGCCCCGGACCCGCGCCCTTTGCGCCGTCCCGTGGACCCCCTCGACCACCGCTTCCAGTAGCGCTGCGATCAGCTCCCGGCGTTCGGGGGAGAGATCGAGCTGCCGCAGGACCTCCGGCTCCTCCCGCTCCCAAAGGACCGTGCCGTCCCGGGAGACGGCTCTGCGCGCCAGATGGGGACGTCGTACCGCCCCGTCGCTCACCACCGCCCCCACGAAGGTGGCCAGCTCCAGGGGGGTCAGCACAATCTCCCCCTGGCCGATGGCCAGGTTGAGCGCGTTCCCTTCAGGCGGCTGTCCCCCCAGGCGACGGCGGTACCATTCCATCGTCGGCATGATCCCCTCACGTTCCTCCGGCAGGTCGATCCCGGTGACGCGACCGAGCTCCAGACCTCCCGCGAACGCGAGGAACCGGCGCAGCCCCATGGCTCGGGCCACTTGGTAGTAGTAGATGTCGCACGATTGCTCGAAGGCATGGAGCAGATTCAGTCGCCCGTGCCCCTGCTCCTTCCAGCAGCCGAACGTCCGGTTGCCGAACCGGTACTCGCCGTAGCACGGATCGAAGAGGGTCTCCTCGGTCATGACCCCCTCGCTCAGACCCGCCAGGGTGGTAACGATCTTGAAGATCGATCCCGGCGGGTAGGCCGCCTGACTGACCCGATTGAGCAGCGGATGGGAGGGATCGTTGAGGGCCGCCCACTGCTCGGGAGACAAGCCGTGCGCGAAGTCATTGGGATCGAACCCGGGAACGCTGGCGCACACGAGAACCTCACCGGTCCAGGGATCGAGCGCGACCGCCGCCCCCCGTACCGGCATCTCCGCGGGGGCACCGGCCGAATCGCTGCGAGCGCCCTCCGGTCGCACCGCCCCCAATGTCTCCTCGGCGATGGCCTGCAATCGGGCATCCAGCGTCAGGTGAAGATCGGCGCCCGGAACCGGGGGGCGGGGGGGCAGATCGGGGAAGAGGTCGATCTTGCGTCCCAGGGCGTCGACCTCGACATAGGTCTCGCCGTCGGCCCCCCGCAGGATCTGCTCGTACTGGGCCTCCAACCCGGAGCGCCCCACCAGCACGCCCCGTCGGTAGGGCCAGTCATCGATCCTCCGCAGCTCCTCCTCGCTGATCTCCCCCACGTGGCCCAGGACGTGAGCGCCCACCGGCCCCAGCGGATTCCAGCGGAGGGGCGATTGGCCGATGGTGATACCGGCGATCGGGTGCATCCGCTCGACGAAAGGGGCCAACGCCGCCGCATCGAGGTCACGGGCCAGGAGCAGCGGCTCGAACATGCGCCGCTGGCGAAGGGCACGCTGGTGCAGATCCTCGACCCCCTTGCCGAGGATGCCGGCGACCTCGCTGACCGCCTCCAACAGGCGATCGCGCTTTCGGTAGGCCGGGTGGCCGGCTTCAAGGCTCAGATCGAAGCTCACCCGGTTGCCCGCGAGAAGCCTGCCTTCCCGATCGAAGATCCGGCCCCGGAGGGCGGGGATCGGCTCGCTGCGGACCATGTTCTCGCGAGCCAGCTCGGCGTACTTCCCCCCGAGCACGACCTGCAGATAGAAGAGCCGCGCGCCCAGCAGGAGGAGCATGACGGCCACCACCGCGACCAGGATCCAGGCGCGCTGCCGGCGGGCGCCCACATTCTCAGGAAACGGCACGACGATCCCCCCTCACCAGGATCTGCGGCAGGATGGCCACCGCCAACGGGATGAGAAGCCCCGAGTAAGCCGCCGACCCGGGGGAGATGCTCACCCACAGGGGAAGGGCGCGGGAAAGCGAGGCACCGCTGAGCACCAAGAATCGGATCAGGTCGTGCACCAGGATCATCGCCGCGATCAACCCCCCTTGGACCAGCGGGTGCTCGCGATTCACCATGGGCGACGTGCAGGCGGCGGCGAATCCGACGGCGCTCAGCAGTAGGGTCTCCAGACCGAGCCAACTCGGTTCGGTGCATCCCCGCACCATGCCGAGGAGAAAACCGACGAACGTCCCGCCCCGGCCGCCGCCAGCGAGCCCGGCATAGACCACCAAGGCCAATCCGAAGTCGGGACGGATCCCTCCGATCGCCAGCCGGTGTCCTACCGTCGATTCGAGAAGCGAAACGACGAACAGGAGCAGAATGTATCGGACGTAGAACACCCCTCAGCCTTCCTCCGGCGACGCCGGGTTTCCCAGGAGCAACACCTCCTCCACGCGATCGAAGTCGATGAAGGGGCGGATCAGGATATCCTTCACGAGGGCGGTCGAGTCATCGGCGACCTTCACCACCCGCCCGATCGGAATCCCCTTGGGGAAGATCATGCCGTGCCCCGACGTCACCACATCCGCCCCCTCCGGCACCGGGCTTTGCATCGGGATCCCTTCCAGCCGGAACAGGCGACGCGTGGGATCCCAGCGAAGTGTTCCCACATAGCGCGTGTCCTGCAGGCGCCCGCTGACCGGGAGCGCGCCGTGCCGGATGGTCCGCACCCAGCTCTGCCGATCCTCGACGGCCGACACCACGCCGACCAATCCCTCGATCCCCATCACCGGCTGCCCCTCGTAGACTCCGTTCTCCTGCCCGCGGCCGACGGTCAGCACCTCTCCAAACCGATCGATGGCGCGCCCGATGACCTGCGTCGGGACCAGTACGTTCTCCTCCCGCCGATCGATCCCCAGCAGGCTGCGCAGGCGGGCGTTTTCCCGGAGGGCGTCCCGGCAGACGGCATCGTCCAGATAGCGCCCGGCCAGTCGTTGGCGCAGGCGGATCAGCTCCTCGTTGACGTCCGGAGGGGCGGAGCCATACCAGAGCACGAGGCGAAAGGGGCTCAGAACGGTGGTATGGAGTGCCTTGGCGGCGCGAATCCGGGCCGCTGGATTGGAGAGGAGCAGGAAGAACGACAAGGCCCCGGCCAAGGCCAGGGCCACCCAGTCGCCGATCCCTGGATAGGCGGCTCCCTTCCGCACCATCATCCGACTCCGGCCGCAAGCCCTCGGCCGCCCACGCGCGGACCTAGGCGTTGCTCTTCATCAAGACCTTCTCGTAGGGTTCGATCTGATCGAGGATCTTGCCGCACCCGAGAACCACGCAGAGCAGTGAATCCTCGGCCACCGTGATCGGAAGGTTGGTCGCCTCGCGGAGCAACATGTCGAGACCGCGCAGGAGCGATCCCCCGCCGGTCATCACGATCCCCCGGTCGACGATATCACTCGCCAACTCCGGCGGCGTCTGCTCCAGAGATTGCTTCAACCCTTCGACGATGGCGCTGATCGGCTCTTGCAGCGCTTCCCGGATCTCGACCGACGTCACCTTGATCGTCTTGGGAATCCCGCCGATCAGATCACGCCCCTTGATCTCCAGCTCCAGTTCTTCCTCCAGCGGGAAGGCGCTCCCGATCTCCATCTTGATCCGTTCCGCCGTGCGATCACCGATGAGGAGGTTGTAGGCGCGCTTGACATACTGCTGGATCGCCTCGTCCATCTTGTCGCCCGCCACCCGCAGGCTCGTGTCGTGGACGATGCCGTTGAGCGTCATGACCGCGATCTCGGTCGTGCCTCCCCCGATGTCGATCACCATGTTCCCGAGCGGTTTGTCGACCGGAAGGCCGACCCCGATCGCGGCCGCGATCGGTTCCGCGACCAGGAACACCTCCCGTGCTCCGGCGCGTTCGGCCGAATCCCGCACCGCCCGCTTCTCGACCTCGGTGATCCCGGAAGGAACACTGACGATGATACGCGGGTGGACGATCAGCCGATGCTTCTGCACCTTGGCAATCAACTTGCGGAGCAATTCCTCGGTCATCTCGAAGTCGGCGATCACCCCGTCCTTCATGGGGCGTACGGCCTCGATCGCCTGGGGTGTGCGGCCGAGCATTTCCTTGGCCTCCATCCCCACCGCGAGGACCTTGCGGGTCGCCTTCTCGACCGCCACGACGGATGGCTCGTTGAGGACGATTCCCCGACCCTTGACGTACACGAGCGTGTTGGCCGTACCCAGGTCGATTGCGACATCATTGGACATGTAGCCGATGAGCTTACTGAGGAACATGGGCGTGACCACCCCCCGGACATCCCTGTCCATGGGCCCGGGTGAGGCGCGTAAACTGCGCCGACACGAAGAGATCGACGGGCCCCCCGCAGACGCGCGCCAACGTAGCAGATGCCCCAAAAGCGCGCAAGCCTTTCGGTTAACCCTCGTCGAGGAACCCTTTCATCTTGACCGTTGTGAAACGGATTGCTAGGTTCAGCGGCGAATTGTGCGCGGAAAGCACGCTCCGGCCCGCGAGGTACCCGGGGCAGAGGAGGTGAGTCATTGTGAGACACAAGCTCCCAAGAATTCTGCCTATACTACTCCTGATTCTCATGCCGAGCTGGGCGGCCGCCCAGTCCGGTGCCACCGGGAGCGCGGCTTTGCAGCGTTCTACCGGCGTCCTCAGCGGAACGGTTGCCGATGGATCGGGCAACGCGCTGGCGGGCGTGAAGGTCAAGGTGTTCGAGGAGGGTTTCCTGCTCACCGAGGGGGAAAGCGGCGCTGACGGCGGGTATCGGTTGGAGATTCCGTACGTGCCCGACATCGACTGGACCCTCATGGTCTGGTACGTGCCCCCGACGGGAGAGCTCATCCCCGAGATCCTGATCCTTCGGGAAAGCCTGAGATCGAAGGAGCTGGAGCTCTGGAGCCCTTGCCTGCCCCGGTTGGAGCTGACAGCGCGTATGAGCTTCGATGCCGTCCTCTATGACGAGCCCGGAAAGCTCAAGCAGATGTCGGAGCTCGACTGCATGGAAGGGACGCAGTAGCCCCGGTCCGGGTTTGAGACCTGAACGGCTCCGGCCGAAGGAGAAGCAATGATGCGTCGAGGTTGGCAGGTGGTGGTCATGGCCGCCCTGGTGCTGATCGCAGCGTGCAGCAATGATTCGACCACCGTGATTCCGGATATCGACGGTCCCGATCCCCCGCCCTGGCTGCACGTAGCGACCACGTCCCCTGACTCCATCGTGATCAGGTGGACCGATGCCACCTCGACGGAGCACGGCTTTTGGATTCTCCGCTCCCCGACGGGCGGAGACAACTACGCGTCGATCGACACGCTCGAGGCGGACATCGAGTCCTACACCGACACCACGGTCACGGCCTCGAGCAAGTACTATTACAAGGTGCAGGCCTTTGACGCGGTCGGACGCCGGGGAGAGGCGAGCGATCACGTCTGGGGGATCGCCACCACCAACCAGACCCCCGAGGTACCTCACAGCCCCGCCCCCGAAACCGATTCCTATGTGAATTCCGATGATGAAGTCACCTTGTCGTGGACGTCGACGGATCTCGATGGGACGCCGGTCCATTTCGACGTCTACTTCGGTCAAACCCGCACGACGATGGAATCGGTGACGCTCGCGTCGAATACCGAGACCTCGGTGGGCGTGCCGACCGAGCTCACGTCGACCCGCTTCTACTACTGGCGCGTGGTCGCCTCCGACGACGACGGCGCCACCGCGATCTCCCCGATCTGGAATTTCGGGACCGAGATCGACTCGGCCCTTGTGCCCGCCGGTTACTTCGTCCGTGGCGACTGCGGGCTCTTCTGGCCCGACGAGCCCGAGGAGTTCTGTCCCCCCGAGGATCGGGTCGTCCTGGTCGAGGAGTTCGACATCGACCAGTACGAGGTCTCCAATCAGCTCTTCGCCCAGTTCCTCCAGCATCGACACGAGCACAACTACTTGGTGGTCGAAGACGGCTGGGTCTGGAATCGGCTGCAGGACAGTCTGCTGGCCAAGGTCTATCCCGAAGGCGCCGAGGGCTCGGGCGTCCTGTTCGACGAGAATCTGGGAGAGCGGGGCAGCTTCCTCCCCCGCGACGGCCGCGAGAATCACCCGGTCGTCCACGTGACCTGGCACGGGGCGAACGAGTTCGCCAAATGGCGGGGCCGTCGCCTCCCCACCGAAGCTGAATGGGAAAAAGCCGCCCGCGGCGTGCTAAGTACTCATGGAGACACCCTCGTGGTCCTCGACGACACGACGAGCGTCACGGTCGGGCTGGGCACGCGGTATCCGTGGGGCGACGACGCTGACCCCCGCTACTTCAACTACCGCAACAGCGGCGATCCGTTCGAGCTCGCTGTCGGCGTCGCGACGGCTCCGGTCGGCTACTACAGCGGACAGAGCGGAAGCGGGACGCTGAGCAACGCCAGCGCCTACGGGGTCTTCGACATGGCGGGCAATGTCTCCGAGTGGTGCCAGGGAGCGGCCCTGCCGTACAACGGGGGAGGCAACCCGAAGCTGAAGCTCATACGCGGTGGAAGCTGGCGGTCCCTGTCCCATGAGTGCCAGACGTTCTGGCGCCAGGGCATGTATCCGGACAGCACCGACCGGACGATCGGTTTCCGAACGGTCGGATCCCGATAGACCGCGTAGACGCCGGAACCGGGGGCATCTCGCGATTCTCGTGGGGGCCCCCGATTGCGTAGGTGGGGGATTGATCAAGATGCCGAGTGTCACCCTTCCCGACGGGGCGATCGTGGACCTGCCCGCCGGTTCACCGGTGGGCGCGCTCTCCTCGAAGCTTCCCAAGAAACTGGGCAAGCGGGTGCTGGCCGCCGAGGTCGACGGCCAGGTGCGCGACCTCTCGCACATCCCCGCCGCGGACTGCCGCGTGCGCTTTCTCACCTTCGATGACCCCGCCGGCCTCGAGGTCTTCCGCCACTCCTCCGCCCACCTAATGGCCGAAGCGGTCGTCTCCCTCTTTCCGGACGCCAAGCCGACGATCGGCCCGGTGGTCGAGGAGGGCTTCTACTACGACTTCGATCACGCCCCCTTCACCGAGGAAGATCTGACCCGGATCGAAGAGCGCATGGCGCAGATCGTCGCCGAAGGTCGGCCCATGCGCCGGATCGAGCTCTCCCGCCCCGAGGCGCTCGACCGCTTTCGGGACAATTCCTACAAGATCGAGATGATCGAGGAGATGCCCGACGAGGAGACGATCAGCGCTTACCAGGCGGGCGATGCGTTCATCGACCTCTGCCGGGGGCCTCATGTGCCGGACCTCTCATGCATCCGGGCATTCAAGCTCCTCAAGGTCGCGGGCGCGTACTGGCGCGCCGACGCCAGCAAGGCGATGCTTCAGCGGATCTACGGCATCAGCTTCGAGGACCCCAAAGCGCTCCGGGCTCACCTGGCTGCACTCGAGGAAGCCAAGAAGCGCGATCACCGGAAACTGGGCCGAGAGCTCGATCTCTTCACCTTCCACGAGGAAGGGCAGGGATTCCCCTTTTGGCATCACCGGGGAAACATCATCTACAACGAGTTGACCGAGTACATCCGCCATGAGTGTCAACGCCGGGGCTACACCGAGGTGCGCACTCCCATCATTCTCAACGAGGAGCTGTGGCGCCGCAGCGGGCACTGGGACCACTACGCGGACTCGATGTACTTCGTCGAGATCGACAAGAAGCCGCATGCCGTCAAGCCGATGAATTGCCCGGGCGGGCTGCTCGTCTACAAGAGCCGGCTCCACTCCTATCGGGATCTGCCCATCCGGCAGAGCGAGTTGGGGCTGGTGCACCGCAACGAGCTCTCGGGGGTCCTTCACGGGCTTTTCCGCGTGCGCTCCTTCACCCAGGACGACGCCCATGTCTTCTGCACCCTGGATCAGCTGAACGACGAGGTCGTCAAGCTGATCGAGTTCTGTATCGACGTCTACCGCACCTTCGGGTTCCCCGATCCCGAGATCCAGATCTCCACTCAACCCGAGGATCACATCGGCAGTGACGAGATCTGGGAGACCGCGACCGCCGCGCTCCACGCCGGCCTCGACCGCCTGGGGCTCGCCTACAAGATCAATGAGGGGGATGGCGCCTTCTACGGCCCGAAGATCGATTTCGACATCCGAGACAGCCTGCGCCGCCGGTGGCAGTGCGGCACCGTGCAGGTCGACTTCTCCATGCCGGAGCGATTCGATCTCACCTACGAGGGCCCCGACGGTATCGCCCACCGGCCGGTGATGCTCCATCGAGCCATCCTGGGAAGCCTGGAGCGCTTCATCGGCATTTTGATCGAGCACACGGCGGGTAAGCTCCCCCTCTGGATCTCGCCCGTACAGGCGCGGATCATTCCGGTGACCGACGCCCACGCCGCCTACGCGTGCCAGGTCCACGACACCCTCGTGGACGGCGGCGTCCGGGTAGAGCTGGACGTGCGCAACGAATCGCTCGGGAAACGGGTGAGAGCCGCCCAGCTCGACAAGGTGAACTACATCCTGGTGGTCGGCGAAAAGGAGGCCGAGGCGGGCACGGTCAACGTCCGCACCCGCGACAACGTGGTCCACGGCGCATCTCCCCTGTCGGAGTTCATGGCGCAGATGCAGGAGAAGATCGGCACGCGGGCGCTCGAGGGGTAGGCGCGGATCCGGCTACCACCCGGCCGGCATCAGCGTGTAGTCGCCGTAGCCGTTGCGATCGATGAAGACGAACCGCACGCGAGGGTTGTAGTAGTCCCAAATCTCCACTCCCCGCGAGTTGGCCGCGTAGACATCGTGACTGATCTCCCCCGGCGGACCGTAGATGATATAGATGCGACCTCGATCGGTCCGCCAACCGGGACGGATGACAGTGAAGGCCTCGTTGGCGTAGCGGACGCGACGGAAGAACTCCGTCTTGAACTCGTTTTCCTCGGTCTCCGGCGTGGGGTCCCGCCTCTTCCAGAACTCCGCCCACAGGCGCTGTCGCTCGTCGCCGGCGGCCATGCGGAGATGCTGGAGCTCCTCTTCCTCGGCGATGTACTCGAGCACGCCGAGCGATTCCCGGAAGAAGCCGGCCAGCGCCGGATCGAGTTCGATCAGGAGGCCGAAGTGCGCCGAGGATCGCGACACCTGATCGCCGGCTCGCGCTTCGGCGTCCACCCGGTAGACATCGAGCCAGAGATCGTGGATCGGAATGCTCCAGCGCAGCGGCGTGAAGCCCTCGCCGCCGCCGTCGAAGCGCGCCTCTCCCGAGTCGACGATCTCCTCGCCCGAGCCGCGCAACCACCACCGGATCGTCACCTCATCGACGTCGGTCCCGGGGTGATCGAGCTCGGCGTAGACACAGATCGAATCGGCCGCCTCGGTGATTTCGCTGCGAATACCGGGCAGGCGGCGAAGCTCCGCGATGCGGCCCCTCAGGCCGCATTCCCCCACGAGCAGCGCCG
>Ga0180432_10006999_pt1 | contig 14467 bp, 9 predicted proteins | sample SS_ome_10_FD_132414 | JGI IMG/M metagenome (GOLD analysis project Ga0180432, IMG submission 132414) | Hypersaline lake sediment archaeal communities from the Salton Sea, California, USA - SS_1_MS_2 metaG | ecosystem: Environmental > Aquatic > Non-marine Saline and Alkaline > Hypersaline >... | reverse complement strand
TATATTTTATTTTTGATTTGAAAAATTATAAATTGAAGAAAAAATAAATAAAACTATGGAAAAAGACTCACATGAACTAGATAAATACAGTTTAGCGAATAAGAAATTCGGAGATTTCTTTTCAGAGGGTTTAAATTTATTTGGTAAAAATTATGGAAAAATAATTATACCGTTTATCATTTTTCTCGTAATCTCAAATTTATTAATCGTGTTTTTGTTGACAGATTTAAGGTGGTTAGCTAATACATTTACAGCACAATTGGACCCTATCCTGGATAAAATGCTTACAGCTCCAGACACAGTTACTGAACAAGATATGATTATAGTGCTTCAATCAATGTTAGTTGAAATTGGAGTATCCGGGCTTGCAGGAATTATAGGAGCTTTATTCACAGTAATAGCAATGAGTTCTGTAGGGAAATATCTTCATGAAAAGTATTTATATGGTAATGCAGATTTTAGCAAAGAATTCAAGAAAGCCTTTAATAAAAAGATGATTTTACCAATAGTTATTCTTGGACTATGTGTACCAACTGGAACTTTTTTCATGTTATTTATTCCAGGTATCCTTATTTTTTATTATTACATATTCCTTTTTTACACGTATGATAATAAAGACATAAAGAATCCAACTAAAGAAACCCGTGTAATTGTTAAAGGCAATTTTTGGAGCATTATAGGAGTATTTATTATTAGCGTATTTATTACCACATTAGTTAGTACTCCAATTGATTATGTTTTAACTTTTGCTTGGAACATCGATGCTGCAACATATTCAACATGGTTAAATCCAGCTACGCGTAATTACCCCCTTTTAATCTTATACCAATTATCTAACGATATTGTTGGCATCTTGCTTAGTCCTCTTTTTATCTGCCTGTTGACGCCTTTATTCGTCACTTCAAAAGCAAGATATGATTTAGGATATCAAAAAGGATATTATCCTCAAAGAATTAGATATGGGGAAGAACCAGTTCCTTATTCAAGTTATCCTCGAGAATCAGAGAGCTCATCGAGTTTTGATGAGGTTGAGCTAGTTGCAAAAGTATCTGAAGTAAAAGAAGGAATGTATTGTCCATTCTGCGGTGCGTATATTAAAACTCCTAAGAAATTTTGCGTGAAATGCGGAGAATCTTTACAATTTAATTAAGAGGTCGAATTGAAATGTATTTAAATTTTGAAAAAAAGATGGAGATTGATATAGAATCATTAAATTCGCCTATCGTTCTTATCGGATGGCCTGGAATTGCTTTAGTATCAAAATTAGCAATTAGTTCAATTAAAGACTCAATAGACGCAAAATTATTTTTAGATATTGATTGTTTTGATTTCCCACCTAAAAGTAAAGTTGAGAATGGTTCATTAGAAATTCCTACAGCTCAAGTATTTTATAAACCTAGCGATTCTGGAAATCAAGAAAACGATTTTTTCATTTTAACGGCCGATTATCAACCTCAGACTCCCGAAGGTGTTTTTGAATTTTCTAAACTTTTTTGTGAAGAAATGGATAAACTTACAGGTGGTAAGATAAAAATGTATGTTTCTGCAGGAGCATTAGTAACTGATAAAGTTAATGAAATACCTAATGTTCATATCTGTGGTACCCATCAAGATCTTGTAGAGACATTTTTAAAGCAAGACAACACGAAGTTAATGGATAGTGGAGTCATAGCTGGCGCTAATGGGATTTTGCCTGCCTGGGCAGGATCAAAAGGACATGCTCCAGGGATTTGCTTATTAGCTGAAACGCTTCCGTTACCCATGATGTCGCTTGACCCACGTGCTTCAAAGGCTTTAGTGGAATTAATAAAAAATTACTTCAGCATAGACATGGATTTCAGCGAGATTGACAAGAAAATTGAAGAAATGGAAACAATTTTCGATTCTTTCAGAAAACAAGCGGAACATTACATGAAAGATGATCGCGAAGAATTAGGAGGATCTGACTCCTACTTCCGATAAAATAGTTATTTTGAGGCTTTTTTAATCAAATTTGACGAAATGAGAAGTTTTTATTTCAATCAATTCTATTTCTATATTAATTATAAATAACGTTCAAGAATAAAATAATAATCAGACTGATATAAAATGAAATTTTTGAAATTATTTACGCCGTTTAAAATCAAGAATATGGTCGTATCTAACCGCATTGTAATGCCCGCACTTCACACTAATTTAGCCAAGAATGGATTTATGACAGATAAATTAAATAATTTATATGCTGAACGGGCCAAGGGTGGTTGTGGATTAATACTTGTTGGAGGATGCTATGTTAGCCACTATGGAATGGGCGTACCGATGATGATAGCTGCTGACGATGATAAATTTATCCCTAAATTAACGGAGTTTACTGAAGCTGTTCATGGTGCTCGCGAAGACGTAAAAGTAGGTATGCAACTATATCATAGCGGTCGTTATAGCATGGATTTTGTAATAAAAACTACGCCTATCAGTTCAAGTGCCACATACTCGCGTTTCTCAAAATGCACGCCGAGAGCAATGGACATGGAAGATATCAAAAGAGAACAGCAGGCTTTTGCTGACGCTGCTGTGAGAGCCCAAAAAGCGGGGTTCGATTGCGTTGAAATCTGTGGAAGCGCGGGGTATCTCATGGATCAGTTCCTTTCTCCGATCGTGAATATGAGAACGGACAAATATGGTGGCTCCTTAGAAAACCGCTTGAGATTTCCACTTGAAACGATCGAGTTGATAAAAGGTGCAGTTGACGAAGATTTTGTAGTAGGCATGCGAATGGCGGGTGATGACATGATGGAAGGGAGCATCACATACAAAAATAAGATTCCCATAGCAAACGCTTATGAAGACGCTGGTATCGACTACCTTAACATTACAGGCGCATGGCACGAGACAAAAGTACCCCAACTTACCATGGACGTCCCGCCAGGATGTTATACTTACCTGGCTGAGAATATCAAAAATAATGTTTCAATCCCCGTCTTTGCGTCAAATAGGATTAACGATCCCGTGTTAGCAGAGCAGGTGTTAATGGCAGATAAGGCTGACGCAATCTGTATAGGAAGGGGATTAATGGCCGATCCTTATTTACCTGAAAAAGCAATAAGAGGCGAGCTTCACGATATCATGCATTGCATTGGTTGCAATCAAGGTTGCTTTGATGGACTTTTTGCAATGAAACCAATTGGGTGTTTAAGAAACGCTCGATTAGCAAATGAGGCGAAAACGGAGTTAAAACCTATTACAGAGAAAAAGAAAATAATGATCATAGGGTCTGGTCCCGCAGGCTTAGAAGCAGCAAGGGTTGCTGCCATTCGAGGATATGAGGTACACATCTTTGAAAAAGAAGATCGAATTGGCGGTCTTTTAAACATCGTGCATATACCTGCCGGAAGACACGAATTTTATAGGATGCTCGAAGATTATCAATACTGGATTCAAAAATATGGCATTACTGTGCATTATGGAACAGAAGTAACCACTGATGTCGTAAAAGAATTCAATCCTGACTTTGTCTTCCTCGCAACTGGAACCTTACCAATAAAACCGCCAATCCCGGGAATCGATGGAGAACATGTGTATTGGGCAAATGATGCTTTAAATGGAGACGTTCCCATTGGTAATAACAACGTGATTATCGGAGGCGGAGCTACTGGTATTGAACTGGCAATATTCATCGCAAAATATGGAAAATTAAGCCTTGAAGCGTTTGAGTTTCTCACAAACTATAAAGTATTAGAGAATGACGATGCCCTTAGCAAGTTGTATAAGGGAAATAAGAAAGTCACTGTCATGGAGATGCTTCCAAGATGTGGAGCTAACCTGGGTAAATCTACGAAGTGGGTGTTGCTTGATAAATGTGATATGTTAGGTGTCAAATTTCTCACGGGAGTAAACGTAACCAATATTGCTAAGGACTCAATATCATACACTGACGCTTCTGACAAAGAACAAGTATTAAACGACGTGGATGCCGTATATTACGCAACAGGAGTCAAGCCAAATAATGAACTCTTCAAAGAGATTCAAGCATTGGGCTTTGTTGTTGAAAGAATCGGAGATGTGAAAAAGCCCGCAACAGTCTTAGAAGCTGTTGGAACTGCCTTTAAAATTGCTAATAAAATCTAACTTTTTTTATTTATTTTTCAATTTTATACAAACACATTGGAACAAAATCATATTGACTAACAGAAATACAACGGAAATAACTGCTCAGATATGGAATGATATAAATTCGAAATTAAATCATGTCAATATCCGCTCTCGTAACTACATCAATGATGTCATAACTCTCATTAGCAATGAGATGGGCATTGATAAAATATTATCAATCATCTTGTTTGGAAGTCAAAATTCAAGTGCTCATGAAGACACGGTCATTTCTGATTGCGATTTACTAATCATTTTTGATAACTCCGTTACCAATAGAAATATAAGAAATGTAGAAAAATATTTTATGTCCTTGGAAATTAAGCACCAATTTCGAGAGTTTAATTATACCCTCCCTAAAAAGATTCTAGGCGTGGTTCAGCAAACCACGGGAATGTTTATCTCTCATTTTATGACCCAAAAAAAATACTGGCAAAAAGCAGAGTTTCACAAAATATTTCATGTGAATGAAGTATTTACGGTATTTTTTGCACCATCTAGGATTGTCTTGAGTTCGGTCATTGATAACAGTACTCTCTTGTATGGAGAGGATTCTAGGGATGAGGTCAAAAATCAAATCAAGATCCCTTTCTACGACATGATCAAGAGCATTTTAATGAATTTAATAATAGCTATTTTTTCAATCGTGATAACCCCTTTTAGCAGTCTCAATTCGATAAAGTACGAATTAGAGGCAGTTAAGTGGGCGTTAAGAGCTTCGAATTATTATAGCTATGAGGACTCTAAATCTCTTGAGAAAATAATAAAAAGATTTATGCTTTTTGAAAGACCACGATTCAAGAAAAGAGCTGAGAAATTTTATTCTGAATTCCTCCAACTGCGAAAAAATCCTGAACGTGATCTAAGCTTTATTCTTCGGGTGCCCTTTAGAATCTTGAAGATTCATGTGAAAGGATTACTATTCAAGAGTATTAGAGAGAAAAAATCCTCGAAAAATAAGCAGTAAATTTGTTCTCTTAAATGAGTGTACAATATTCCAAAGTCGATACTTTTTTATATTCGATACGAGATTTAAGCACTATCTAAAGTCAATAACAAGTTAGGTTTAAGAATATATAAAATCAGTAAGCATGGACTGCATAAATCAAATTCTAAGCTTTTACAATGATACAGCAAGTAAAGAGAATCAAGATTCTCAAGAAGTTAAAATTTGGTCTTTAAATACCTTGCGCCGTCTAATGGAAACTCTCAATAGCGAAGAGGACCACTTGAGAGTTAAGAATTGCTTGCTTTTGGTGTTGAACTTGTTCTTTGGCTTCGATTCTCCGGATAATATAAGTAATAAAGGAAAATCCTCAAAGGAATTGTCAAATACGGAAAGACGCCAGATGTATGACTTACTAAAAATGGAGTTAAATAATTGAAAATACTCTCAAAAATCCTTTAAAAAACGGTAAAATCGACTTCTTTCCACTGGTCGTAGTTCTCAAATATCTCGTCGATTTTCTTTAAAATATCCAAGAGTAATTTCTTAGTCTTGTTATCTTTAACGAAAGTACTTTCGATGATCTTATATAGATTTACTTGATATTCTAAAGTTAATTCTGAGATTTTCATCAAATCTTCCTTGAGAATCCCTTTTTGACTTAGCTGCCTGAAGATATTTTCGACTTCCTCTCTTAATTTTCTCGTAGCATCTAGGGATTTTGAACATTTATCAAATAAGTCCTTTTCCTTGTCATACATTATTTTTTCTTCTTTGGTCAATCTAAAATCTTCGTTTTCTTCCAATCTTTCCTGTAAAAGCTGTTTTACTCTATTGTAAATTATGATTGCCTCGTTTATCTTGCTCATGCTTCGTATTAAATCCCGGTTGCGTAATAATTTTGCCTCAACAATTTTTAAATACGCATCTTCGTAATAAGTTTGAAGCTCACCAAATGTGCTTTGACCCCATATGCTTATTCTTTCGGCAAGTTTTCTCAAACTTTCTGTCAAGTCATCAGTTTCCCTTGCTGTCAGCTTCTCTTTCTTAAGCTCTTTATAGATCTTTTTGGCTTCATTCTTTACGGTTACGACTCTTATTCTCATGCCCATTGCTTTTTTTTCAATATTAGTGATAGACCTAGTACTCCCTTCTCTTTCGCAGAATTTAAAAATTTTTAACGAATCGTCTAACAGTTGAAGGAACTTTTCTTCGTCTGAAATAATGTAATACTTAGAATCTTGGACTTTTTGTATCGCTTTATCCATTTGAAATTCGAGCTCGAAAACGTGGTCGATTAATGTCAATTGCCTTCTTTCAGATAGTGTCGTGGATTTTTTATCCATCTCTTTCACCACGGTTTTACTTGCCCTGAACCACAAAATCCCTGCGGGGACCCATAATAATACTGAAAAAACCATCATCCAATACATACTTCCAAACATGGAAATCATTAACGATGACAATAAAAGCGTGAATCCCTTACCCAGTTGTTCCGAGAGGTTAAAAAAAGAAGCAGCGGTCCCCTTATGTTCTGGCATGTTCACATCGACCATCACGGCGTTCCTATTTGCCACTGGACCCGCACTCAAAATTGAAGCAAACAACGCAAAAAAGAAGCATACTACGTAATTCGGATACACAACAAATATTTGAACCATGGTTAATATGATATATCTTCCAACTTCTTGTGTTGGAATTGGAGAGGGATACGCTATACCGAGCGCGGACGCATCAACTACATTAAGGGAGAAAAACATTATTAAAGCTAATGGAATGGCCAACAACATGCAAAAAGTTGCCAATCTCGCTCGATTTTTCTTGTTCCTGCGAAATAACACGTCGCCTAAGTAAGATAGAATGACATTTCCTAGGACATAACCTATTCCCACCATTCCGGCAAATATTGTGGATGTCTGAAGCCTGATCTCGTTAGGCAGCATGTAAAAGAACTTGATATTTATAGTTGAGGTCAAGAAATAAACGAGTATCGTCCCGGGGATGATTGAAAAGAACCCTTGGATGATGAGATTACGGTTTGTTTTTTTTTGCGTGATTGCGGCTAAATCGTCCATTGAAATCCTATAGCTGTATTCTAAATTATAATCAGACAATTCCAATAACTCGGCCTCGCTTGCTCCGGGATTGGGTATCTTGGCAAAAAATAGTATTATGATTATGATGAAACTCATTCCTGATAAAATAAGAAAAGGAAACCTCCAACTCGTGAGAGGGCCTAAAAAAGATGAAAGTGCCTGCCCACTAGCGTTTGATATTGAACTTAAAATTGCTAACGAGCCAAACCATCCAGATCTTTCGTCTGCTGGTATCACATCCGATATCAACGAATAACCGATGGGTAAAACGCATCCTAAACCTGCCCCGCTAATTGCTCTCGACAACAACAACATCTCGTAAGAATCACTGAAAAAAGTTAATAACATTCCAAACGTCCACGAAAAAGCGCCCGCTAAGAGAACCTTTATTCGATCGATTCTATCGGCAAAATAACCCCACGCAAGCGCGAAACAAGCGCTAATTAACACAAAAAAGGCATCAGGAATAGCGAGATATGCCTCTATAATGCCAAATTCTTGTTGAATAGCGGCATAACTAGGAATGAGCATGTTGGCGCACGCTATTGATACAAATAAGAGTACCATCACGAGCACAATTGGAATGAAGTCCTTTCGTCGTATTTTTGTGAGAGGAATGGTGTATTACCACTTGAATTTATAGCAATTAAGTGTGATAAGAGTCGACGGTTAAAAAAATTAATTAAGCCTTTTTTTCTGATTTTTGTTACTTTCTTCGATAACCTTTTTATACAATCTTGTCTTATCACAAAATTATTAATTTCTTATATGTAAGAGGGTTGTAAGAATAATACCATATATATTAAGATATAAAATCCAATTATAAAGTGCCTGTGATATTAAAAATGAAAAATTATAGGAGAAATAAAAAAAAATCCCTAGCAATAATTGCATTAGTAAGTTTGTCCATTGTTTTAATCTCAATTTTCTCAATAAATCAATATCTACCAACCATAAACTCAGACTATGATAGGAAACTTCGCCTCAGTGCTGATTCAGATGGGGATGGGTTAGAGGATGACGATGAGATAAATAATTATGGGACTGATCCATTTAATAATGATACTGATGATGATGGATTATTAGACGGCGAAGAAGTATTGATATATGGGACCTATCCAATATATGTTGATTCTGATAGTGACGGAGTATTAGACGGCGAAGAAGTATTGATATATGGAACCGATCCTCTTGATTCCGATACTGATTCTGATGGAATAACTGATAGTTATGAACTATTTAATCTTGGAACAGATCCATTAAGTTTTCGGGATCCAGGATATTTTCCAATCTCCATTTATAAGAATGAAGATTTTGAATCTTTAGGCTTTCCAGGCAATGGCACAGAGTTTAATCCTTACATCATTGAAGATTTAACAATTATTCATCGAAGTAAAACTCTGATACATATCGAAGATACAACCGCTTATTTTATCATTCGTAATTGTGAATTAGATGCTATTCGTGGGTCCACCTGGGGTATTAGATTGAAAAATGCAAGTTATGGCTCGATACTCGATAATCTAGTATACAATACCGTAAGAGCCATTTGCTTGGAAGCAGGTTCTCACGATAATCTTGTTTCTAACAATACTATTCGTGACAATACTAATTATGGAATACTACTTGGGGCTTTTAACAATACTATAATCAATAATGAAATTTATAATACTAAAACGGATGGAATATGGGGGGGTGGTAGAGATAATATCATCACTAATAACATCATTCACGATAACGATAGGGCAGGAATCTTTTATTATACAGCAAAAAATAATACCATCAAGGATAACACTATTTATAATAATCAATATGGGATATATATATATATCATTCTAATAATTCAACAATCTCTGATAATCAAATATTTAATAACTCGGATTATGGAATTCCATTATATGATTCAAACCAGAATATTCTTTTTAAGAATTCAATCGTGAATAATCCTCAACATGGCGCTTACATTCATGATGATTCCACTTTAAATTCATTCGTATGGAATAATTTTACTGGAAATGGAATAAACGCCGAGGATGATGGAGTTAATAACCAGTGGGACAATGGATCTCTTGGTAATTATTGGGACGATTATTCTGGAGTAGATGCAAACGACGATGGAATTGGAGATACTCCACACTTGATTAGTGGTTCTGCAGGAAATCAAGATAATTATCCAATTTGGGATGATGGATTCGACAATGCTGTACCGATAGCTATTAACGATTTCTATTCTACACTCGAGGATATGGTACTTAATATAGATTCATTAGAGGGCATTTTAGATAACGACTATGATGATGATGGTGATTTACTCGAGTCATTAATAGTAGATCTTCCACTCCACGGTGCTCTAATCCTACTTATAGATGGTTCTTTTAGTTATATCCCCGATCCAAACTCTTACGGAATCGACAACTTCACATATATGGCGTTTGACGGATTGACATATAGTAACGTTGCAACAGTCACAATTTTTGTCGAACCAGTAAACGATGCACCTATTGTTGAGGCAGGATTAGATATAGAGATTGATGAAGGAGAATTGATTAGTTTAGCAGGTAGCTTTTCTGATGCAGATCCCTCAGACAGCCATTCAATAGTGTGGGATTTTGGAGATGGTAATTTTGCTTATGACACGCTTAGTCCAATACATATATATGAAGAAAATGGTGTATATACTGTCACCTTAACGGTTACTGATGATAATTCCGTAGAAGATCCTAATGGCCCATTAGTTGGATCTGATATGTTGACAGTGACTGTTGTTAATGTAATGCCAATAGCAGATTTTGAAGCTTATCCTCTGGAAATTTATGAGGGAGAGAGCGTGCAATTTGTCTTTACCGGTTCTGTAAAAAACACTCCCGCATCATTCTTATGGGATTTTGGAGATGGCAGCGTTTCAAAAAACCAAAATCCAACGCATGTATATTTAACTTCTGGTGTATACCCAGTATCGTTAACAGTCACTGACATCGATGGGGATATCTCTATTAAAATTAAAAAAGACTTTATCATAGTAGCAATTGACACTAGACTCCCTCCTCCTAACCGTATTGAACCGAAAAATGGAGCAGAAATCGACGAGAGAGAAGTAACATTCAGATGGGAGCGAGTCGCAGGTGCAGTTGAATATAGGATACAAATTGATGATGATCAATTTTTTAATAATCCCATTATTTATGAGGGTGCAGTGGATTCATGGGTATGGAGAGTAATTACTTTTACTTATGAACTACCCGAAGATGGAACATATTACTGGAGAGTATGTACGGTGAATAGTAATAACGAAATTGGTGAGTGGAGTGAAGTTTGGGCTTTCTCCATTGATACGCTACTCAAACCTCCCGAGCTCATTTCTCCAACAAACGGTCGGAAATTGAATGAAAGAGATATATACTTCAGCTGGGAAAACATCATTGAAGCGAGTGAATATAGGTTTTTAATTGACGATTTAGGTGATTTTAAAGATCCTATTGTGAACGCAACAATTCGTCAGTTTAATTCTCCTTATATTAATATTTTATTCAATACTATTTTACCAGAAGATGGGCTTTATTACTGGAAAGTATGTACGGTGAATCAGTACGGCGATCCTGGAGAGTGGAGTGAAATTTGGTGGTTCGAAATCGACACGGTCCTTCCTCCTCCCGAGCTCATTGATCCAATAAACGGAGCGAAAATCCTAACAAGAGAAGTAACCTTCAAATGGGCGCGCGTCCCAGGAGCGGAGGCATATAGGATTCTAGTCGATGATGATCCTCTGTTTAATTCGCCCCTCGTTTATAGCGCGTGGGTGGGCGATCCTGTTATGGGCTATCTAACTATTTCTCACAAAGTTGATCTACCTCAAGATGGATTATATTTCTGGAAGGTAGCTACTATGAATCAGTACTTTGAGCTTGGGGATTACCATGAAGAACCTTGGTGGTTTACCATTGACACAACCCTTCCCCCTCCCGAGCTCATTGATCCATTAAACGGAGATAAAATTAAAATACGAGAGGTGACGTTCAAATGGGCGCGCGTCCCAGGAGCGGAGGCATATAGAATTCTAGTCGATGATGATCCTCTGTTTAATTCGCCCCGCGTTTATAGCGCGTGGGTGGGCGATCCTGTTATGGGCTATCTAACTATTTCTCACAAAGTTGATCTACCTGAAGATGGATTATATTTCTGGAAGATAGCTACACTGAATCAGTACTTTGAGCTTGGGGATTACCATGAAGAACCTTGGTGGTTCACTATTGATACGACTCTCCGTCATCCTAACCTTATTGAACCATTTGAAGAAGATATAATAAATAAAAGAGAAATTGAATTCAAATGGTGGAATGTCCAACATGCGGTTGCTTATAAGATTATTGTTGATGACGATCCTGAATTTACTACACCCTATGTTTACGACTTTGTGGTGAATTCGCCCTTTACTAGTCCCTTTGGAGCTTACCGTATTACCCATACTGTTAATTTTGCCGAAGATGGAACATATTACTGGAAGGTTGCTTCAATAAATAAGTATGGAAAGATTGGACCTTATCACAATTTACCTCGATCGTTTACAATCGACACAAGGCTCCCCCCTCCTGATCTTATTGCACCTAGGAACAATGTAATATTTGATCAGAGATTGATAAGATTTAGATGGGATCGCGTCTTAAGTTCTATCGCATATTGGATTCAAGTTGATGACAATCCACATTTTTATTCCCCAATTTTTACCAATAGGGTGGTAAATCATTTCGGTTTCGGAGATATTACTTACAATTATGAGTTCAACATGGATGGAACATTATACTGGAGAGTATGCACAGTAAATGAGTACCAGTTGCCTGGAGAGTGGAGTACAATTAGGAAGTTTACCATCGACACGAGTCTCCCTCCCCCTGATCGAATTTCCCCTGAAAATAATACGGTGATCAACCATAAAGGAATTTATTTCAAATGGGAAAAACTTGATGGTGCAACATGGTATGCTCTTAATATATACAAGAAAGATGTTATAAAGCCCATTGAGATTGCTTTAATCTCTCAAGATAGTTCTATTGGCAATATTCTGGAATATTATTATGTTTTACCTGGAGATGGAGTCTATTACTGGAAGATATGTACCTGGAATAGTTTTAATGTGGTTGGCGAGTGGAGTACAAAATGGTGGTTTACTATCGATACGACCCTCCCCCCTCCATTCCTCGTGGGTCCATCAAATGAAGCCATATTAAGTGAACGAAGGATAAGTTTTGCCTGGAGGAGAGTAACTGGTGCGGAGGGGTATTTATTTCAAGTCGCTGATAATCCAGATTTTCAAAATATGATTGAAAACGCTTCAATTCCTCAAACAGATCCTCCACCATCCTATATCTTCTATGAGGTAACCTTACCTGAAGATGGAAAATACTATTGGAGAGTGTGCACTATAAATAGAGAAGGAGTTCCTGGAAGGTGGAGTGATCTATGGTCTTTTTCTATTGATACAACCTTACCGCCTCCTAAACTAATCTCTCCAATAAACAATAAAGAACTCAAAGTGAGAACCATAGGATTTGTATGGAGGAGCGTACCTAGTGCGGAGGGGTATTTATTTCAAGTCGCTGATAATCCAGACTTTCAAGATCCAATTGAAACCGCATTTATTCCTCAAATTAGTTCTTCCCAATCCAATATTTACTATATGGTTAATTTTCCTTCAGATGGAATATATTATTGGAGGGTATACACCTTAAACAGTGAAGGAGTTCTTGGAGAATGGAGTAGAATTGCAACTTTCGTCATTGACACCTCAATTTGGTAAGTTTATAAATCAAATTGATAAAGCTAAAAAACTGAATTAAAAAAATAATATAAATATGATTGATTGGATAAAAGATCTTTTTTCTTATGACCCCCTTAAACCTCTTTTAGGCTCTAATAATCCTGCAATTATTTATTTTACTCAACGCGACATATTACAAGAGTCTTTTAAGGAGTTTTGCTCTTTATATGAGCTTCCAATGGCTCAGAAAATTATAAAGAAGCAAAGACCTGAGGGTTTTTGGAAGTCAACTTCTGCAAATAAAAAGAAGCATCCCGCCCAAAATTACGAGCTTCTGGAAACATATAGGCATTCCAACATTTTAGTAAATATGTACGGACTCACTCGTAAGCATCCTTGCATTGAGAGGGCTGCAGAATATTTCTTTTCCTGCCAAACTGAAGAAGGAGATATTCGAGGCATCATAGGAGAACAATATGCCCCCTACTATAACGGAATCATTGTATCTATTTTAAACCTTGCCGGCTACGCGGAAGATTCCCGGGTAGAACGCATCATTCAGTGGCTCCTAAAAATGCGCCAAGATGACGGGGGGTGGGTGATTGGTAGCCCTGGAGGCATGGGAAAATATACTAAAGATGAGCTAAGTGCTCTTACAACCCAATTTGTAGGGACTCGTCACGATTTTGATAAGGCAAGACCCTTTGCACATAGTGGAACTGGGATGGTAATCCGTGCATTTGCGACTCACCCCATCCATCATAACACTCTGGAAGCCAAAAAAGCTGCTCAATTACTTGCTTCTCATTTTTTCAAAAAGAATAATTACTCATCTTACCAGCATCCCGACAATTGGGTGAGGTTTAAGTACCCATTTTGGTGGACTGATCTTATTTCTGCTTTAGATTCGGTATCGCTTATTGGACTCCCCCGGGATCATAAAAAAGTAGCTGAGGCTTTGCAGTGGTTCATCGAGCACCAAGAACCTTCCGGATTATGGAAAATATCTTACTCTCGCATCCATAAAAGCAGCGAAAATTCTAAAACTCGCGAGCTCCAGTTATGGATTAGTCTTGCAATTCTAAGAATCTTCAAGCGATATTATGGAAACTAAAAAATTGAATAAAATCACTCATTTTCCTATAAAATTAGTGGTGGAGTCGGCGGGAATATCATGCTGCTGAGATACTCACCGGCAAATTGAACCCGCGGCCTTTACCATGCCAAGGTAACGATCTTCCATTGATCCATATTTTAGACCCGTTATAAACGCGTAAAAATATGTCTAATCCACGACCCCACTGTAATTTTTTAATATATAGAACAGACAATAAAATAATTACACTAAGATTGTAATATTTTAATTATTTATTCCTCTAAGTTAAAATTTATCATTTTTCTATAATTTTTGGATTTTAAAAATACTCTTAATGCTAATAAGCCATATTTTATACCTTTTTTTTCTAAAACTGACTTCCATCTTGAGCGTAAATAATACTGGATTTCATTTTTAGATTTATCTAATAATTGTCCTATTATATCAATACT
>Ga0180432_10006998_pt1 | contig 14474 bp, 12 predicted proteins | sample SS_ome_10_FD_132414 | JGI IMG/M metagenome (GOLD analysis project Ga0180432, IMG submission 132414) | Hypersaline lake sediment archaeal communities from the Salton Sea, California, USA - SS_1_MS_2 metaG | ecosystem: Environmental > Aquatic > Non-marine Saline and Alkaline > Hypersaline >... | reverse complement strand
GCGTCAACCTTTTGGGAAGCGTTGTCCCCCGCGTCGTACCCGATGAACACGTTCCGAAGGCCCGTCGTGATGTCCTGACCAGCTTGGAATCCAATTGCGATGTTGCTGGCCCCAGTCGCCACTTGGAGAGCTTCGTGACCGATGGCGATGGCGCTGTTCCCAGTGTAGGTGCCGAGGGCGTCATAGCCCATCGCGATATTGTTTGACCCTGTGGTGTTGTCGTATAGAGCGTTTCTTCCGATGGCGATGTTGTAACCGCCTTCCGTGACGTTCCCTGCCGCCGCCAGGCCCATGGCGATGTTGTAGTCGCCCGAAGTGAGGTCGTAGAGCGCCTGTGTCCCCAGTCCCACGTTGTAGGTGCCCGTCACGACACCCAACCCGCAAGCCGTGTACCCGATAGCGATGTTCTGGTAGCCTTCGGTGAGGTTGCCGAAAGCCATATAACCCATGGCCATGTTCCGGTACCCGCTGGTCACGTCAGCTAGGGCGTTGGAGCCGAGGGCGATGTTGTGGGAGCCGGTTACAATCCCGTTCAGCATCGCGTTCCCGCCGATGGCGATGTTGTCCGCCCCGGTGGTCAGGTTTGCGGCGGCATAGTAGCCGATGGCTACGGTCCGGTTAGAGGTCGTGACGTCCTGAAGGGCTCCGTTCCCGATCCCCACGTTGTAGTCGCCGGTCACGATCCCGGTCCCCGCCGCACCCGCACCAACGGCCACGTTGTAAGTACCGGAGGTGATATTACCACCAGCTCCAAAGCCAACGGCCACGTTACCAGAGCCGGTTGCATCTACCAACGATTGGTGACCAACGGCTACGCTATAGGTCGCATCAGTCATCGTCTTTCCGGCTTGATAGCCGATGCCAATGTTTCCCGTTCCTGAAGTAACTTCCTCCAGGGAGCTTCGACCTATTCCGATGTTGTAGTTTCCGGTTACGATCCCGCCCATAGCAGCATAACCAAGGGCCACGTTGGAAGCCCCAGTGGTAGCAGCATCCATGGCGAAGGTCCCAATGGCCGTGTTGTTGCTTCCGGTGTTCAGATCATTTCCAGCATTGTATCCAAGAGCAACGTTATAGGACCCTTCAGTGAGGGCTTGAAGAGCACCATATCCGAAGGCCGTCACGTATGCGGCTGAGGTTACATTTCCTAAATTCGCAACACCGACTCCAGTGGAGAAAGTATTGCCTCCTTCACCTCTCCAAATTCGAATGTTGCCCATCACCCGTAGGGCATCATCTGTCGCCAACCAGTCAGCCGCGTAGCGATACAAATTCACGTCCGACCAATTGATCACCAATGAATCAGATCTGAAGCGAAGATCCGTGATTGACGCGTTCCCTAGAACGATCTGGTTGTCAGCATCGGAATAGGAGTTGTAGCCAAAGGCCATGGTATTTGTAGCGTCAACCTTTTGAGAGGCGTTCTCTCCGGCGTTGTAACCAATGAAGACGTTCTGGGAGCCTGTGGTTATGCTAGCACCAGAATCATATCCGATTCCGACGTTATATCCGCCAGATACCGAAGCAGTTAACGACTTGTATCCGATTCCTACGCTTCCTGTTCCCGTATAGAGACGTAGAGCTTCAGTACCGATGCCAACGTTGTAGTTGGTTGTGGTTATATCAGAGAGCGCCAGATAACCCATCGCGAAGTTGGCTTGACCTTCAGTCAAGTCATAACCCGCAGATCGACCGATTAGAACGTTGTTCGATCCAGTAGTGATGTTCCAGCCAGCATTGTACCCAATGGCTACGTTGTATCCTGCGCTCGTGGCACTATAAAGAGATTGGCGACCGATTCCAACGTTGTAGTCACCGGTGACGATCCCTGATGCACCAGCCTGATATCCCACAAAGGTGTTGTAGTCGCCGGTGGTTACATTTGATCCAGCCAAATAGCCTATGGCCGTAGTCCCTGTGGCAGTGAGGTCCCTTGCTGCCTGGTATCCAATAGCAACATTGAAACTTTCAGTAGTGATCCCCTCCATCACCTCTCGGCCAATAGCAACATTACCCTGGCCACTTGTGATATTCTGAAGAGCCGCATAACCCAGACCAAAGTTGTCGGCCCCAGAAGTCAGATCCTTGAGAGCTGAAGTCCCAATGGCAACATTGCTCGACCCCGTAACAATACCGGACTTCCCTGCCTCAAATCCAATGAAGGTGTTGTACAACCCTGTCGTCAGGAGTTGCCCTGCAGAGTTCCCGATAAGAACGTTGTAATCTCCAGTGGTTAGGTCATATCCAGCCGCCCACCCAATAGCAATGTTATTGAGCCCTTCGGTCAAGTCAGTAAGGGCATTCGCCCCAATAGCAATATTGTGGGTCCCGATGGTGCTAGCATCTAGCGCCCCAGAACCCATAGCAAGGGAGTCCGAATCCTCACCCAGACCTTTCCAAATCTTCATGTCCCCAAATACAATCAGTGCATCATCCGTCGCCAGAACATCCGCCGAGTCTCGATACAGGTTCACATCCTGGCTTGCCCCGAAGTAGACCTTGGCCGAGTCGCTCCGACTCATAAGGATTTCGGTGATGGAACCATTGCCAAGGACGATTTGGTTTGAGGAATCGGTGTAGGCTTGATACCCGATCCCGGTAGAGTTGTCTGCGTCTACCTTTTGGGAAGCGTGATCGCCAGCATAATAGCCAAGGAAGGTGTTGCCTGTGCCGGTGGTGAGGTCATTGCCTGAGTTGTAGCCGATGGCCGTGTTGTTCGCGCTAGTCGCCTGGCCAAGGGAAGCATAGCCGATGCCGGTGTTCCGGCTTGTGGTGGTAACGGCGTCAAGGGAAAATACCCCTATACCAACGTTTGATACGCCAGTTGTGACATTCAACAACGATTGTCTTCCGATGGCGATGTTGTATGATGGGTCAGTTGCAAAACGAAGGGCGCGGTAGCCAATCGCAACATTGGATGACCCTTCGTCAAGAGTCTCCCCCGCGCCATAACCCAGCAGAAAATTGTAGTTTCCTATGGTCAGGCTTTCACCAGCGCGATAGCCTATGGCTGTGTTGGAAGACCCTGTAGTCAGGGAATAGAGGGCCCGCCTTCCTACTGCCGTATTTTGCCCCCCCGTTGTGGACACTGGCAAAGCGTCAAACCCGATGGCGGTGTTGTAATTACCTTCCGTCGCTGTCCCCAATGCGCCCACACCGACAGCGGTATTTTCGACCCCCGTAGTGGTGGCCGCCAACGTGCCGGCCCCGATGCCGATGGAATCAGCATCATCAGCCAGCCCATGCCACAGAAGAATATCAGAGTCAACCCACGCAGCCCCGTTGTAAACAAGCGGCTCTCCTTTGGCTGCCGATGTGATGGTGACGTCCGTGAGGTCGTCCAGGGCCAAGGCTCCACCGCCACCATCTTCCCAGGCCAAGGCTCCTCCGGTGACAGCCAGGTATTTGCCCTCTGCCCCTACCCCGAGGGCTCCGAACTCGGTTACTACTGCGGGTATGGATCCCAAGTTGGACCAAGATGTTGAATGCGGGTTGTTCGTCAGGGCGGTGTGGGTGGTCAGGGCACCCGATACGACAGCCAGCTCGGCGTCGCTAGCGGCGTCTGTAATGCCGTAGCCTGCCAGGGTAGTAGGAACCGACGTTAACTGGGACCATCCTATCGACAGGGCCGCCTGATGGGCCGAGACAGCCGCTTCAGGTATCCCTCCGTCCTTGATCAGGAGGCCATCGACGGTTACACCAGAACCAGCCGTGCGTTCGGCGATGGTGTTGGTCTTGATCCCGTTGAGGAGAGTAGTGAGAGGAGTGACCTCAATTGCAGAGGCACCAATATCAAGAACCTTGGAACCACCGACTGCGACTCCAAGGTTATCGTCACCGATTCGATAAAGACCAGAATCGAGGTCATCGACAAAAGTAAGCGAAGGAGCCGCAGCGGTTCCATCGAGTACTTTGACTTTGAAGTCTGTCATGAAAACCTCTTAAGGTACAAACGCCAGAGGAGCTGTCAGGTTCTTATGATATCAAGCGCCCCGGCAGTAGCCGTTGAATCGAGTAGCGGTCCGATAAACTTGTAGACCCTCGGGTACTTCTCAAGGATCGTACGTGCCCGTTTGTACGCCTCGAAGTATTCGGTTTCGAGTACGTCAGTCTTCTTCCTCTTCACATCGAGTAGGGAGTCACGGGCCAGGATGTCTGTGGTCCCAGCCTTGAGCATCTCCAAAGCGAGTTCGAATTGGGAGTGCTTGATCCGATCAGGCATCTCCGTGGTTTCGTAGTAGTAAGAATCCTGAGGTTCCTGAGAAGCCCAGGGAAGATCCGGGTTGACCACCTCATCTCGAGGCCAGCAGAGAGCCTGCGTGGAATCAACTCGGGTTCCCTTCCAGGCCATCAGACACATCTCGATGGCGGCCTGGAGAAGAGCACGGTCTTTGTCATCGCTATCAGCACCCGTCCAATCGGATACGTTCAAGCGATTATCGAAATAGGTATCGGCCTCGGCCTGCGTACCAAAGGTGTTAGCAGACGCGGAACCTATCGTTTCGACCAGTGTATCGGGCATCTTGAACTCCTACTACTTCTTCTTCGTGGAAGAGGTCCTCTTCTTGCGAGCCGGAGTCTTCTTCTTCGGAGCGGCCTTCTTCTTTGGCTTCTCCTCTTCCTCTTCGGCTTCTTCCTCGGCCTCAGCAGCATCGGCCATGATCTTATGAGGATCAGCCTCGAGGGCCTTCTCGGCCGCAGTCTTGTGCGGAACAGGGTCCGGCCCCGAGTCTTCATCTCCGACGACCGCCGTGTCAGAGGGAGGCGTTGAGTCATCGGAACCGGAACCCTTATGGAACTCCGCTTCATCATTTCGAGGTCGGATGACAGGATCATCATGCCCCATGACTTGGGTGTAGTCACCCGTTGCCATCATCTCACGAGCATCGACGGGCCAACGTTCGAACTCTTCACCCGTCTTGTCGTGTTTCAGCAGGACCTTTCCCGGCGTGCGCGGTGTCATGGTCTTTCCTCCAGTTGAAACGGATCACTTACGCCTGAGTCGCGAGCCAGGCGGTGTAGTTGATCCCGGTGGCGATGCTACCGGCGACCACGGTATAGACCCGCAGATACCGGAAGATCCCGCCGCCAGGAGTGTCGTTGGTGAAGTGGAGCTCGTAGCGCCCCGTCACGGAGTCCTGAGCTCCACCATCGCGAACCTCGGTAGCTCCGAGATTCAAGGCCCCGAGATTCTCGATCCCGGAGGCGAAGGTGGCAGAGTTGGATCCTTGAACGACGATGTCATAAACCTCATCGTTCGAAGCGATCTCGATGGCGGATACGTCGACGATGAGCCGACCGTCGATCCGCTTGGCAGCACCGAGGTCGAGGATCTTGGCCGCAGAATCGACCTCAGCAGCAGCGCTGGAGGCGACAAGACCTGCATCCTTCATCTCGGTGTTCATGTCAGGGGTGAAATCCTTCTGAGTCCTCGTCATGATGTTTGCCTTTCAAGTTAGGCGGTGTTGTTGCCGGGACCCACCCGGCGTTGGGCACGTTGTGCTGTGTTATGGAGGGGATTCCAAACCCCTCACGTGGTTATGCGTCGATGAAGAAGATCTCGACCGTAAGCTCTCCTGCATCCTGGTTGCCCCAGTCTGCTCCACCAGTGATGGTGAGAGTGGGACGGTTGGCCGCAGTTACGAGCTTACTGCCAGAAGGAACACCGGTCTGGATTCCAGTCGCGGCCGTAGCGGCCACGGAAGGAGTACCAGTCATGTACCTGTCAACATCGGATCCATCGCCGATCTGCAGAGTAGCAGTGGTGTCTCCATCGAACCCCTCGGATACGAGGACCTTGGACCCGAGCACGACAGCACCTGCAGGAATAGCAGGAGCCATCTGGTAAGTACCCGCAGCACCACCACCATCGGTGAATGATGCGTAACCTACCGTCTCGGTGATCTTCCCGATTAGAGCGGCGGCTCGACCACTTCCGCCATCGGGAAAGAGAACAGGGTGGTCCTCATGCTTCTCACGCCCAGTACCCGTTGAGCGTTCGGTCTTTACGTTTCGTTCGGTTGACATCGTTCAGGCCCTCCCTAGTAGAGGTTAGGCCGTCACGGCAGCGTTCTTGATTCCGCGGAGGCGAGCAGCAGCCCGACCGTGCTCGATGCAGAGACCAACGAACCACTCGACCCGAGTTCTCCAGAGCGGAGAGGTATCGAGCTCGCCGAGATCGCGAACGTCCATCACACCATTCTGGAGGCCGGTGACCTGACCCTCACCGAAGGCGGCACAGTAGATGGAAGTGGCGGTAGCCGTGGATCCACCAGAGCCAACCTCGTCGAACGCGATGGGGTCCGTCCCATCGTTGTTCGAATAGGCGGTGAGAATGGGGATGTCGTTGTAGTGGGTGACCTGACGGCCGAAGGCGTCCTGCTGGTAGGTGATGTACCCACCGACGGTCGTTGTCCGAGCGGCAGCGGTAAGACGCCGGCGCATGGCCTTGTTCATGATCAGATATTTGTTGGTACCGATCACAGTGTCGATGAGCTCGTCCAACTTGAGGAGCGACAGCGCGTCACCACCATCAGTCGAACCGGCTTCGATGAGCTGGGATCCTGTCAGCCGAGCCTGCAGGCCGTCGAATTCCCTGGGGTTGGAAGTGGAGTCACCCTTGATGAGTGCCCTGGTCAGCTCGGCAGCGAGAGACTTGACCTTCAGTTCCTCGTGCGCGGAGCGTACCCCGGGCCCGCCAGTCTTGATGATGAAGGAATCGACGTCCAGTTCGCCACCTGCGATCCTGAGCGCCTCGACCTGCGGGTTGATGACACCGGTGGAGGGAGTGTAGGATTCGTTTACGCCTCTGAAGGCAACGGAAGGGAGAGAACCCTCCTGCTGATAGGCGTAAGCGTTCCCGGTGATGTCCTTGAAGGGCATCGCCATCAGAAGGTCGCTTGACCGAGCGAACATTGCGATGACGGAGGCCCGGACAGTCTGACCGCCATTGGCCATGAGCTTGGCGGCTTCAACGAGCGAAAGAGCCATTTGAAACTTCCTCGGTTTTGAGGGTTGTGATTTGTCCCTCGTCAACCGAAGAAGTAGCCGAGGGATTCATACCTTATCTCGACCGTCAGGAGCATCGCGCTGCCCGTCGGTTGAGCCGAATCCCTCGGCTCCCTTCAGTACTACCCCGGCATCGCGCCGAGAAGCCTTAACGCCGGCTTAGGCGAGGTAGAATCGCTCCACCTTCTGGAGGTTCAAAAGAGTGCGTGCTATTTGCCAGCGGCCCTTGCTGCCGTCGCGGCAGCGGCCGGATTCTTCAAGACGTCATCAGGGGTGGTTCCAACCTGAGGAGTTCCGCCTACGATTCCTCCGGCGTCACCACCATCTGCCTTGCTTCCCTGGAAGGCCCAAGGGTACTTCGTTTTGATATCTCCCTCGAGGAAGACGCCAATGTCCTTGCCGGGATGGTTCACCAGCTTCGGCTTACCGTCGGAGGTAAGGTCGAACTCGGAAGAAATGAGAACGAAGAGATCGTCCATCCGATCAGACCGAACCTTCTTCTCTCCCATGATCTTCTTGACCACGTTGTCGAGCTTCAGGGTTCGGTTCTCATCCCCTACTCCCTTCAGCTCCTCAATCTGATCCTTCAACTCCTGGATCTCCGTGGCCTTGGCAGCGTCGATGTCGGACTGGATCTTGTCCTTCAACTCCTTCAGTTCCTCCGACGTAATGCCCGCTCCTTCCGCCGCCTTAGCATCTTCGAGATCCTTGAGCCTCTTCTCCAAATCCTTAGCGGCCTTCTCCTGGTCTTTCTTCGCCTTCTCGGCATCCTTGAGTTCGCCTCGGACCTTGGCCAGGGTCTCTTCGAGCTTGGTGGTTGAGTCGTCGGGTTTCGGTACCCACTTACCATCCTTCTCCTCGTAGAGGGAAGCAAATGCGGCGGGTACATCTTCCTTCTTGTCAAAGACTGGCAACTTCATCGGGGCCTCCGTTACGATGATGGTCTAGCGTGCGTAAACCAATCGAATGTACCGAAGGCCCCGATGATGTGGAATGGAGTATCTCAACAGGGATATATGTTTATGTTGAGTCCATGCGGGCGCATTTACTACAACGCCTTTTCAATTCCTTATGAGAATCTTCAACTGAGATCATGGGATGTGAGGGATCAGGAAATGATTCGGGAAGGGGACTCTTGTGGTTATAACCTCGGCGTTTCATTTCACTGACTAGTTCGTCATGCCTTTCTCTAACACTAGCTGGATCAATCAAACCCTGATCAACCCACCCCTGTATGCTCTTTCCCCGAAGAAGGGTTCCGGCCAACATATGTACTTCCTTATGCTCGCCGAGAAGATGGTTCCTACACATCAGCCGAGGGTCCACCATCCACATCCTCATCCTTGGGCCTCCTTCTTTCTTCTTTCCCTCCGAGCCCGTGCCCGTTCCCGTCGGCGACGCTTCTTGTACTCTTCGTCGGTCTCATCAGGTTGCTGACCGATGATGAGATGGTCCATCTGCTTCTTCTTTTTCTTTGGTGGCTTGGGTATGGTGGTATCCCGATAGCCCAACCTCTCTGCCGCCCAGTCATCGCAGATCCGAGCAGTCTTCGTCGCCATCTTCAGGGACTTCCGAATCCTCTCAGCTACTTCAGAATCCCTGAACTCTGGTCTTTTCTCCAAAGGCTTGAGGATCATCCTGTACATGTCTCGAGCGATGTCTGCGTGCTGGCGTACATGTCTACGCAGTACATCGCCCTCGATCTCGGACTCAGCATCGCTGCGGGGTCCTTGGTTACTCCTCTTCGTCCGTCTCTTCTTCCTCTTGGGCTTCGAAGTACTCATTGAGAAGCTTCTCCTGTTCGGGATCCTGGTTGGCGATCACTCCCATGACGTTCATCAGGGATTCTCCGAGATCGGTGACGTCCTGATCATCTTCAGTATCAGGAAGAGCGTCGATCTCATCCATCAGCTTGATGCAAGCAGGAATGTCCTTGCACCCACTGATCCTCGATTGATAACTGAAGTACTCCGTGTCTTGCATGTTCGCCTCCTATTCAAAGCATGCCCACTCAGCATACATATATAACCAATGGGTGAATGGAAAGGAATGATCTCATGTTCTCTAGTAACCGATGGCTCCGAGCTTATAACCAATGCCTCCAACAGGAGCGGGTTCATCTAAGGCCTCGATGAACTCCTCGATCCATTCGAGCATATCAGAGGGTGAGTACATACCTTCCTTCGCCATCTGGAACGATTCCACCAGGTGTTCGAGTTCATGGGCGATCTTCTTCTGACCCATCCAGTTGTCATTGAACCGGATCTTGTCAGCAGCTTCCTTGATCTGAGCTCCTAGTACGGTATCGGATCCAAAGAGCAGCTCCATCTCATCTGCCAGGTATCGGTTGATCACCTTATTCCGAAGCTTGGCCCTAAAGACCTCCTCGAAAGCTTCCTCTCCGAAGTATTCAGCGAAGGCGTGAGCAGCTTTCACCTCACGGTTATAGGAACCAATCCGGTTATAGGAACCAATCCGGTTGTACATCCATACGGCCTGAGGATCCAGCTCATAACTCCCTTGGAACAGTTCCTCCAAGACCTTATGTGTCCGACGTTCTACCCAGCCCTCTTCAATCCAACGACCTGCTTCCTGATGATAGCCCAACCTACCTCGACGGGCCTTATGGGTTAGACCATGGTGCATCTCGTGAATGTAGGTCCTAAAGCCTCGAACGTGATCAAGGTCAAACTCATCGTACATCCTAGCTCCAGCCTGCCACTTCCGAACGAACTCTCTGAACCCAGTAGAAGAGAATGGGCTGAAGACCATCTTCCCAGGACTATCCTTATCGAATCGGTATGAGTTCTTCTTGAACCAACCTCCGCTGTGGTACGCTGCAGCATCCCGTTTCCCAGGCTTAGCTGAGAAGTGCTGCATCCGATAGCTACCTACTCCGTCCGAGATATCATCGAAGATCCAACGGGCCAGTTTACTCATGTCCCGTTTTTCACCGAGATCAAGAGCTGCCATGGACCTTTTCCGATTCCTACCAGAAATGGTCTTCATCAACTGCTCAGCAGCTGTATCAACCGTCGGGATGTTCATATACTCAGGAATCGCCGGCTCAGGAGGAGGAGGCGGAGGAGGCGGAGGAGTAATCTCATCGGGACCCGGATAGGTAGGAGGCTCCTTGCCCTCTTTCGCTGCCTTCCTTGCTTGACGTCTCTCTCTACGCCGGCGTTTCTGGAAATCCTCCTTCGATTCACCAGGCCTGATACCCTCGAAAGGTTTCTTATACTGTTGACCTGTGATGGGCGAGACCTTCTCCTTGACGTCTTGGATGATCTCACCAGTTATAGGATCCATGTCGCCAGGTTTCAGGTTCCTTCCGCGTAGGGCCTTGGTCCCTGACTTATTGGGAGCCCTATCGAGAACATATTTTACATCGTCGATATCACCATCAATCAATCCCTTACCGATCCGGTCCCAGTTGCGGGTGAAGTACTTCTCTCCCGTCTCTGTTCTCATCATCGCCAGGAATCGCTCCTCGTAGGCATCGCCAAATTCTTCTCGGAGATCCCTTCCGATACGACGCCTCAATACGGCGTACCTATCCGAGGCACCGAACAGTTCATCCACTGCTTCCTCTCCATACCGCCGGAAGTAACTCTGGATGAACTTGGTCTCACGAGGATAAGCTCCACCCCGCATGATATACATCTCGTCAGCACCTTCAACCATACGGCCGACGATCCTACGGGATTTCCATTCAACCAGACCTTCTTCGAGGAACCGGTGAGGTTCATATCGGTATAGGTCGCTAGCCCGTCGGGCGTGCCTAGCACTGCTGGCGTGTAGACTCTCATGGACGTGGGTCCCAAAAGCGTCTACCTCTTTCTTGGTAAACCCTTTCTTCTTGGCACCAACCTTACGAACGCCCCTATCCCACTTCTCCAGGAAGCTCCTAAAATCATCCGTGGTATCAATTCGGAATCTCAGCGTCCCTTTCGAGTTCAGGAACTGACCACCGCCCTTCATGGGCCGATACATTGGAGAGGTCTGGGATCCTAAGGCCCGAGGCATCGTCTTCCTGCTCAGGCCAGATCGAATGATATACTTCCTCCGCTCCTCTCCGCCTACTACGGCGTTGAGTACCCGAGCGGGTCCTTCATTGATAAACCTATCGAGATCTCTGGCTCGACGATCACCCAACAGTTTGACGTTCAGCCTCTCCACTACATCATCGGTCGTGAAGGTATCGACGGGCTTGGCCCTAGGAGGAGCCTCAGGAGGCGGAGCCTTCGGTTTCTTCGGAATCCTAGGACCAGTCAGTCCTTGTTTCCTAGCGGCCTTTCTAGCCTGCCTCCGCTCCCTTTTACGTCGGGCTTGATATTCCTCCTTCGTCTCTCCGGGCCTGATCCCCTCGAAAGGTGCCATCTTGCCCTTCTCTCGCGTGATCGGACCTCCCGTTCTCTGCGTTGTTGGATCTGCTTCGAAGTACTCGGAAATACAACGGCAATTGTAAGTCGAATCGCCTGGTATATCCTCCCCATTCGAGTACTCATCATCCATGTGTTGAACTTCACCTTCCATGGATGCATGCTCTTCTCGTCTTCGTTCATCATCAACTCCTGACCAGCGCTTGAATACACGCTTCCGGTCGATGAGTCCCTTTCCGATGGCATCTTCCCAGGAAAGCTTCTGTCCCGCCTTCTGTGCATCAAGGGCCATGGACCGAGCATGGGTCTCGGCGTTATAAGCCCTCATCCTCTTCCGATATGAACCGACCATCTTGTTGATCTGTTCTTCGGAGAGACGCTTCCCATCTTCGAAGGTACGCCTGATGGTTTTAGCGAACCTCTTATCCACCAGGGTTCTACGCAGGGCACGCATGTCCCTGTTCCGTAGCTGACGCTCGAAGTTTCGAACCCACTCGGCCTGATTAGGTGCAATCCCTATGGTCTGGCGTAAGTTCCTCGCCATGGCCCTCGGGTTGACACCCCTTTTCAGTCCAGCTTCAATCTCTTCACGGATAGTGTCCCGAATCTCATCCTTGATTCCCGACACCACCTGAGTACTGAGATCACGCAGTCCATCAATGATACGTGGGTTGAGGAGGTTGAAGCCAGATGCTGAAGCGCCGTCTCGGGCAAGGGGCGGGAGATCAATATTGAAACGCTTGGCACCTTCAACGGCCCCATCAACAACACGACTGCTAGTCTTGTAAAGAGCCTGGTCGAGTAGATCCGAACTGGCAATCTGAGAGACGATACGTTCAACGGATCCTCCACTCTGTAGGATCGCTCTGAGTTCACCCTCGGTGAGGCTAGCCCGCACAACCTCGAACGCTTTGAGAATACGGGATTGAAGTTCCGGCTCTAGGGCTCGAGCATAACGAAGAACCCTACGCCGTAAGAGCTGAGCAGCTCTAGTGGCCATGGGTTATTCCTCGTCGTGGAATTCTTCGTCTTCTTCATTGCCGCCGGCGGGTTGTTCTGTTAGGCGAGCGATGTTGGCCATACGTTCCTGACGTTCCTTCTCTTCCTTCGCAGCTTGGGCCGCCATCATTTCCATCTCGAGTTCATCCAGATCAGTCTCGGGAGGAATACGACCGCCGGCCTGCCATGCTTCGAGAAGGAGTCGAACCGGCAGACCTGTCTTCTCCACAGCTGCTACATAAGCAAGCATGGTGGGAGGATCCATAGCTGTCGATTCGAAGTCTCGGTTAAGAGCGAAGGCTGGAGCCTCCTCCTTCTCTATCCCCATGTACCAGGCGTGCCATTCAAAAGCCTTGTTCACCGCATCGTCGATCCCCTGTGCTGATGTCGCCAAGGTAGCATTCTCGGCGGTAGCATCAAGGCGCTTCGCTTCAGCGGTTTCTGCTTGGCGAGTATCCGAAGCGAGGAAGGACATGCCCAGAATGGCCATATGCTTCTCCTTCGCTTCGATCCTCCTTTCAAGCGGGTCAAAGGCTTCTGTGCCGGGGGATGTGTATTTGAAATCTGAGTTCTCTCCATCGAGCTGTACCGTGACCATGGGTCCGATCTTCAGTGATCCCTCTACCACCTCTCCATCGGGTCCCTGAGAAGCAGCCAGCTCTCCGATAACGGTAGGTTGAGGGAAGGAGGCGAGATCACAATAAAAACGCAGGTTACTACTCATCTGCCAGTGACTCAGGTTAACATGGGCGACACCCAACAGCGGGATCGTCGCTTCAAGTACCTTATCACTTCTTCCCGTATGGGCGATGGCAATGGGTAGTTCGCCTGCGATCTCCCCGTTTTTGTTCCTGAAGTAACCGGATCCTTTGACCAGAAAGTCCTCGATCTTCCCTGTATCCTTGACCTTCTCGTACAGAGTCCAGAAAGCAACTCCGTTCTCTACACGGAGAAGTCGGTACCGATCGACAACTTTGATCCCGAAGACGCCATCGGGTTCCACGGTGGGTTCCCATAGGACCACCTGCGTAACCAAATTCTTGTTATTGATCTTGTCAGTACGCCAGGAGATGATGTTGGCCCTCGGGTAAGAGGCCCAGGTAGGACGGAGGCCCATCTGCACCTCCATCTCAGCATCGATCTCCAAAGGTTCCTTGGTCTCGGGATCCTTGGGAGCAGAAGGATGGTCGATGAGCAGTAACCCTACCCCATCCCGAATCGACGTATCCGTAAAGCGCTTGATGAATACGTGTCCCTTGGTCCCTGCAGCATCGATGCTTTCCCAATGCTCCTCGATCGAACCCTCTCCACCATTCCATTCCAGAGTAGGTGCCTTCGCGAAGACCATACCAATCGCCGCAGAGAGGGTTCGTTCAAGGCCTTGGAATACATCCTCACCCTTCGCCCTGATGAGGTACACATTCGGGTCCTCGTCCGTCCACTTACGAATGTAGGTCTGGTACTCCTCATGCATCACAGAGGTCCCACCCAACAGATCAGCCATAAGCTTCAAGTTGGGCAGGACCTTTATGACTTCAGGTCGATGGTAATCTGGAAGGTTGACATCTGTATTGGGCATGACTAGGCTCCTTCAGGCCACGGCATGTGACCTGCTCCGATTGCCCCGACGGCGCGCCTCGTCAGGCCGAACTCACGTTTGAATTGTCGTTTGATTTTGGACCGCTCCTTCTTGGAGAGCAGAGACCTCTGTTTGGGTTGAGGTTCTACGATCCGGTAGAAGGTTGGGTTGCCTCCCCTGCTTTTGTATCCGTCTCCCTTGAAACTGTAGGGACCCGAAGACTCCCTCCTTCTTCGTGCTTCACCCATGGTGGTTCTCACTTTCCATTAGTCTTCCGAGACCACGAGATAAATCTTCAATTGCGGCCTCCATTCCATCGGTATAGAATGAATCAATAAGCGATCGATACTCACTACCCTGAGGAGATAAATCATCAATCACTCTTGAAACACTAGAAGCCATCGGTTCAAGATTTAAATGTATCAGTTCATGACGAATTGAGTTGTGTCTCTCCTCCTCGTTCTGATCGAGAAAGTTTCCCGTGATCTTGAGAACAAACCAACGGT
>Ga0180432_10006997_pt1 | contig 14475 bp, 16 predicted proteins | sample SS_ome_10_FD_132414 | JGI IMG/M metagenome (GOLD analysis project Ga0180432, IMG submission 132414) | Hypersaline lake sediment archaeal communities from the Salton Sea, California, USA - SS_1_MS_2 metaG | ecosystem: Environmental > Aquatic > Non-marine Saline and Alkaline > Hypersaline >... | reverse complement strand
AGAGCACGAGACGACTCGCCCTCGATGGGTTCGTCGCCGCCTTCGATTCCCGGCGGCCGCGCGCAGGACCCGGACACCCTCTCGAACCCGGACGATGGACCGGCGGACAGCAAACGGAGTAGGATAGGAATCATGAAACGTTGCATGCTGATACCGCTCCTTCTCGTCTCCCTTCTGCTGCTGTCGGGCTGTCTGTTCACTGTGAATCACCCGCAACTCGCCCTCGACGGGACGGTGGCCGTCTTCCTCGAGGACGACGGTAGCTATACGCTCTTCCCTGAGACAGGGTTGCTCCACCTTCTCCGTGGCGAGGAGTGGATTCCGGTCGATGGAGCGACGCTCGCCGGAACCGGCGGCCTGCTCGACCTTTCGCCGGACGGGACTGAGGGCCTCTACGTCGACACAACCTCTGAGGGGTTCCTCGAGGGGACGACATCGACCGTCTATCGAGTGCCCCTCCGCCCGGAGGCTGCGCCCAAGCTCATCTGGGAGACCGACGAGACGATCGTCAGGGCTGCCTGGGCCGATGACGAGACGATTCTGTTCTTCACGTTCGGTGACGAAGGACTCCTCGGGGCACTGCGCGCGCTCGACCCGGTCGCCGGCCGACTCGAGCAGCTCGCAGTCGACCTCCTTTCGTTTGCAGTCTGTCCGGACCGCGACGAGCTCGTCCTTCTCGTCGCCGATCAAAACGAAAGCCCATCGATCGGCACGGCCCTCTTGTGGAATCCGGCGGACGACGTACGCACGATCCTCGCTTCCTTCGCGTTGAACGACCTTACCCTCGAGTCGTATGGCATGCTGCCGCACAGCTTCCTGTGGGACATATCGCCCGACGGAGCCTGGCTTGCACTCTGTCTATACGACAGCACGTTGATCGAGCCCATGGCCAACCCGGATGTTCCGAGCCTCTACCTCATCGACGTCGAAGGCGGAGAGGCAGAGCGCATCGCCGAAGGCGCGCTGATGCCTGCGTTCAGCCCGGACGGGACCGGACTCATCTATGCTGCACAGGCCGATGACGAGACGGCGATTCTGATGTGGCGAGACGTGCTGACCGAAGGAGCGGAACCGATCGAGGGAAGCAAGGGGATTTCGACGGCCTTCTGGCTCTCCCCGACCCAGCTCGGGATGACGTTCGAAGGGGCCGAGGAGCGATACAGGCTCGTCATGTTGGACCTTATAGCGGAGGAGTTCACCGAACTCGTCGGCGACCACGACGCCTCCGACCCCGAATAGGCTGTCCGGGCGCTCCCGCGGACGCACCCGCCGGCATGGACCTCCCCACGCTCAGTGCCCCGCACACGACCGGATGGGCAATGGCCCCGATCGCGCGGCACCCGCATGTCTTTCACCGCGCGATCGATGCCGAGTAAGCTCCTGATGAGGTGATGGGGGTTGAAAACAGACGCCGATGGATGGATGCGCCCGGCTCCGATGCAGATCCTTGTCGTTGAGGACAACGCAGACGACGTAGCCCTCATCAGGCGCGCGTTCAGGCGGTGCAAGCCGCGCCCGAAGGCGGTCCACGCGAAGGATGGCGAGGAGGCTCTCGACGTCCTCCACGCGCGTCACGAGTTCGAGAACACCTCGAGGCCCGATATCCTGATCACGAATCTCAACATGCCGAAGCTCAAAGGGCAGGAGCTCCTCGAGCGGATGAAGGCCGACAGCCTCCTCGCTTCGATTCCGGTCATCGTTCTCACGATGTCCGAACGGGAAGAGGACATCGTCAGGGCATATTCCCACGACGCTGCCGGGTTCTTCACCAAGCCGGTCGACAAAGAGGAGTTCGTCTCCCTCGTCCAGGCGATTCACGACTACTGGCAGGCGGCCTTGCTCCCGGGACGAGCCCCCGCAAGTCGGAGAGCGACAGCCAGAGCCAGATCCGTATGACGCGCTGAAGGGCGACCCGCTCCGAAGCGAGACGTCCGGCGTGAGCAGCATCCGGAGTTCCTCCGCCCGATTCCGCTGGCCGCTCGGCGCCCTTGACGGCGAGAAGTGTATTAGTATACTAATACACTAGTCTCATTCGTCAACAGGAGGGACTTCGATGGACGCACGTAGAGTCACGACTCGGAACCGCCGCTCAGGCCCCTGGCTCCGAGCGATCATCGCTGCCCTCGTCCTGACCTGCTCGGCCTCGCCGATGCAGGCGGCCCAGACCTACGGCCGCCAGGAGCCGATCGACGATGCCCGGCAGCTTGCGATCGAGATGGAGGCGTCCGGAACGGAGACACTGCTCGCGGATCTTCGGAGCAACCCAGGCGGACACACGCTGATGGGAGACATCCTCGCGGACCGATTCCGCAAGGAACCGGAGTTCTTCTCTGAGGTCACCACAGGGGAATACGTCGGGTACTCCCCGCCGCGGAACATCATGATGGTGCTTGTCTGTCCACGGACCTGTAGCTCCGGCTTCTCGATGCTCCAGGAGCTCGACCTCGCTGGGGCGATGCTCATTGAAACACCTTCCACGCAGTCGGCGAACACGCCTGGCGAGGGGATGATTTGGAGTCTGGACAATACAAGAATCCGAGGGATGGTCTCCCAAAACAAGTACGTCTCGAGCGCCGACGCCCCGGAGCGAGATCGAGTCTGGCCGGTCGATGCCCCGTCGACCTACGAGTACCTGGCGTCTACGGGTTTCGACCCGAATGCCGACCTGCTCCTTGGACGCAAGTGGATCGAGGAGCGAGAGCGGGGGGTCGCGGAATGAGTCGTGAAGGACGCTGGTCGCTTGGGGCCGACGCCGGGCCGATCTACCTACAGGTGGGAACACGCGTACGGGAGCAGCTTGCGCGGGGCGATCTGCGCCCAGGGGACAAGCTCCCTTCGGCTCGTGATCTTGCCGGGCTGCTGAGCATCAACCCGAACACGATCGTTCATGCGTACGCGCAGCTTGAGTCGGATGGGATCCTCGAGAAGCGACGCGGACTGGGAACGTTCATCAGGGAGGACGCGCCGGTGAAGACGATGAGAAACGAGATGCTGAAGGCTTCGGCCGAAGCCTTCGTGAACGATGCGGCACAACTGGGCGTCGCGAGGGATGCGGCGATGAACGCGCTGAAGGAGGCCTGGGATGCTCGCTAGGTTGGAGAACGTGACCAAGCGCTACCGGACGGCCGAGGGCGTGCGCGATCTGACGATGGACGTCCCCGCGGGAGAGATCGTCGGGGTTCTTGGCTTGAACGGAAGCGGGAAATCGACGCTGCTGAAGCTGATCGCCGGCCTTCTCTTCCCGACCGGAGGGTCGATCACCGTCCTCGACGGCTCCCCTCGGGCGGCCCGTAGCCGGACCGTCTACCTCGGCGAGACGGACACCCTCTGGCCATGGATGACCTCAGATGATGCGGAGCGGTTCATGGTCGGCCTCTATCCGGATTTCGACGCCCGTCGCTACCGAGAACTCCTCGACGGGCTCCAAGTACCGAGCCGGAAGACCAGGGCGATGTCGAAGGGCGAGCGTGGCAGGCTCCGGCTGGCCATGGCGCTGGCGAGGAACGCCAAGCTCTACCTGCTGGATGAGCCGCTCGCCGGAATCGATCTGATCTCGCGCGAGACGATCTTGACCTCACTCGTCCGTGAGTGGCACACCGACGAGACGATCCTGCTCTCGACGCACGAGGTGGCCGAAGCGGAGGGCCTGTTCGAGCGCGTGATCTACCTGCGCGATGGGCGGCTCGCCCTCGACGCTCGCGCTGAAGACCTGCGCGAGCGCGGGAAGAGCGTCGTTGCAACCTTCAAGGAGGTGCTCTCGTGAGAGGCTTCAGGACGCTCCTCTGGCTCGAGCACCGGCGAAGCTGGATCTGGGCTGTCTCTCTCCTCGGATCGCTCGCGTTCTGGGCGTGGGGAATCAAACAGGTCCGGGTAATGGATGTCGGAGAGCGACTGGGCATCCGTGCCGGTCTCCTCGCGATGGCCGCCGCGATCGGCGTCGTCGTCCTCTGTCTGATGATCGGACGCATCCGGGCAGAGACCCGACACGGCCAGTACCAAGTCCTCCTCTTGACGCCGCCGAGGGGGTACGCGCATGTCGGCGCACGCTACCTCTACGCCGCGACGGTTGCGTTCGTCTATGCCGTGACGATCGGGTTCCTCTACTGGTGGATCATGGCGCTCGCCGGGATTCACCTCGATGCGAGGACGCTTCTCGAACTGACGCTGGCAGCACCGTTCTACGCGAGCAGCGTGACCGTCTTGCCGCTCCTCGCCTGGACGATTCTTCTGATGGTCTTCATCAGCGCATACCGCATCTCGGGACCCGGCTGGGTTCCGGGAACGGTGATGATTCTCGGGACACCCTTCGCCATGCGATGGCTGATCAACGGGATCGTTCGGATCTCCTATAGCCTCCCCGGGTGGCGGTTGTTCGCGAACGCCCCGGCGGCGCTGATCGAACGGTTCGGGCAGCCCGACACGGAGGAGGCGTTCCAGATGAGTCAGATCATCTACAAAGGCGTTCCAGTGGAGCCCCTCCTGATCATGCTCGCGCTGACGGGGGTGCTTCTCGCGATCGCAGGCAGGATCTGGCAGGAGGTCGAGGCATGACGCAAGCGTTTCTGATCGTGGTGCGAATCGGGCTCGTCGCCCTCGTTGGCTACTGGGCGTACCGCCTCTGGACCGGGACACGCAGCTTCACGTCGCGAGGCGTCGGCATCCTCTTCTCGGCAGTCCTGGTCTGGCAGATCGTCGGTGGGAGGCTGTAGATGTGCCGAAGAACCACGTCTTCCGGAGACCGGTGCGGGGAAACCATCCAGTGGCAAAGGGCGCGGAGACCGTGGGCAGTGGACGGCCCGGAAAGGGATCAGTCATGGTCCGGGTGACAGAATCGAACGAATGGAGGGCAAGATGAAGCGAGGATTGGTTCTCGGATTGGGGCTGCTCGCTCTGACGGGCGCCGCCCTCCTCCTCGGAGGATGTGAGGAGAAAGACGTCGCAGACTTCTTCGGCGCGGCGAGCAACGTGACCGCCACGACGACGGAGATTCGAGACCTCGTGATCGAGGAGCCTCTCGAGGTATTCGTCGCGTCATCGAACGGAGCCGTGTCGATCGTCGGACGCGACGACGTACAGACGGTTTCGCTCACCATTCGCCGCCGGAGCCGCGGCGAAACGCTCGAGGAAGCACGGGACCGCGTCGATCGGATTCGCGTCCGTGTCGAGCAGAACGGGCCTCGCCTCGACGTGGCCTATCGAAGCGGAGAGCAGGACGAGGACGTGCGTCGGTTCAGCGGCGTCGACTTCGATGTCATCGTCCCGATGCAAACACAGGTTTCCGTTGACACGTCGAACGGTCGGATCGATCTCTTCGCCGTTGCGGGACGCCAGACGCTCGATACGTCGAACGGCGAGATCTCGGTTCGATCCGGTCGCGGAACGCTGGACGCCAACACGTCGAATGGACGGATCACGGTTGTCGATTACGTCGGCGAGGTCCGTGCGGATACGTCGAATGGAGATATCCGGATCGACAGGGCCACGGGCTTCGTCGACGCCGAGACCTCGAACGGGAGCATCCAGTACTCCGGGACACCGGGTGAGGGGGTTGCGAATCGGCTCCGGACGAGCAACGGGACGATCGACGCTCAGGTTCCCACCGACGCTTCCATCGCGTTCGAGATCCACGCGAGCTCGGGCCGCATCACGTCGCTGTTGCCCCTCGTCGGCGACACGACAGGAGAGGATTGGTCCGCGACGCTCAACCCACCGGCTGCGACCAGCCTCGTCCTCCGGACGAGCAACGGCTCGATTTGGGTTGACTCGACGCCGTAGACCGAGCCAGATGAAGACAGCCTCCAGCTTCAATGGGGCCGGGAGGAAGCTGCGAGGAGTATCGAGAGCGCACCGGTCGCGTGCCGTGATGCGGCACGCGACCTTGAGCCTTCCGCCCCGAGCTGTGTACACTTCCTGGCTCCTTTGGCTTGGCCCCAGCCACCTCGTGCGAAAAGGAGCGGATTGCATGAGCGCCAACCGGTGTGGTGCCGTTCTCTCGATCGTCTGCTGCATTGCCATCGTCGCAAGCTTCGCCTCTTTCGGAACGGACTCCGTCGACGCCGCTCTGGCCGGGCTGCACGGGCTCCCGTTCGCTCAGTTTCTCGATGCCTCGTATCGTGAGATCCTCCTTCGCAATCCGGAGTCAGTGACCGCTATGGGGCTCTCCCAACTTCTCGGAACTCGAGACGATCGTCTGACGGACTTGTCCCCGGCCTACGTGTTGGAGACGCAGCGGCTCGAGTCGGGAGTCCTCGACCTGCTCAGAAACTACGATCGTTCGGCCATGTCGGACGAGGCAGGCCTCTGGTACGACGTCTACAACTGGCTCCTCGAAACGACCGTCGCCGCTCATTCGTTCGCCTTCCACGATTACCCGTTGAACGGCTTCCTCTCGTTCGGCGCCGCAGGGAGCCTCTATGACCTGTTCACCGCGAGCCATCCGCTTGAGACTCCCGGAAACGTCGAGGACTACATCGCGCGCCTTAGGGCCGTCCCATCGAAGGTCGCGGGGATCATCCAGGCAGTCCGACACCGCGAGTCGCTTGGCGTTCGAACGCCCGGCTTCCTCCTCGAATCGGCCCTCCGAGTGATCTGCGATCTCCTCGGACCGGGCTCAGCCTACAGGACGGAGTTGACTCTCCTGAATGTCGGACGAAGCGAGGCGTACCAGAGGTTCGCCGGCGCTGTAGAGAGCCTGGACATCCTCTCCGGCTCGCAACGCGCAGACTTCCTCGCTGACGGACTCGAGGCGTTCGACGAGTCATACATGCCTGCCCTCTGGGACCTGAAGGTCTTCGTTGAGGAGCTCATCCCGGACGCACCGGAGGAAGGCGGGGCGACACACCTCCCGTCCGGCGATGCCCTGTTCGCGCTTCAGCTTCAGCGTCAGACCTCGACCGCGCTCTCGGCGCAGGAGATACACGACTTGGGCGTGGTCCAGGTGAATCGGGTTCTCCAACAGGCTCGAGACGCGTTCTGTGCGCTAGGATACGACCGGAACGCTCCGCTCGCGGAGCTCTGGGAGGAGCTCAATCACGCGGACCGAAGGCTCTCGTCCGAAACGCCGTACGGGCGAGGCCAGATTCTCGAGGAGTTCGGGCGGATCTACGAAGAGACGAACGAGGCGATCGCGCCGTATTTCGGTCTCTGGCCGAGCGACGACGTCGCCTTCGCCTTCTCGCCATCCCATGTCACGATCAACTACTACAACGCGCCGGCCCTGGACGGTTCCCGCCCCGGGACGTTTTACATCAGCGGCACCGGAACCTCTCTCGAGTCGATGCCGGTCACGTTCCATCACGAGGCGGTCCCGGGACATCACTTCCAGTTGACGATCGCCTTGAGCCTCGACCTTCCGCTGCTTCTGCGGGTGATTGACATCAACGCCTACGTGGAAGGGTGGGCCCTCTACTGCGAGCGACTCGCGTTCGATCTGGGGCTCTACGCCGACCGTCCGTACGCGAATCTGCGACGACTCGAAGTCGAGTTGCAGCGAGCGGCCCGACTGGTAGTCGATACCGGCATTCACTGGCTCGGCTGGACCCGCGAGCGCGCAGCGGCATACATCGAGGAGCTGCGCGGCCTCCCGAGCGGCGCGTTCATTCCGGCACTCGACCGCTACTACGTCCTCCCGGGACAGGCATCGTCCTACATGATCGGCAAACTCAAGATCGAGGAGCTTCGCGCCCGAGCGGAAGCGGAGCTCGGCGATGCGTTCGATCTCGCCGAGTTTCACGATGCCGTGCTCGGGCATGGCGTGGTCCCGCTCGACAATCTTGAGGGAATCGTCGACCGATACATCCGAAACGCATCGATCTGATGGGGCCGAACCTCTCGGAGAGGCCGTCCGTCGGACGGCGAATCAACGTCGTCGGAACGACAGGCTCCGGCAAGACGACCGTCGCAGGCACGATCGCCGCGCGCCTCGGAGTGCCTCACATCGAGATCGACGCCCTCTTCTGGAAGCCAAACTGGGAGGAGACGCCTGACGTCGAGCTCTTCCCCAAACTCGAGGACGCGACGAGCGGACCGGCATGGGTCCTCGACGGAAACTACAGTCGAACGCGGCCACTCGTCTGGCCGAAGACGGACACGATCGTCTGGCTCGACTACTCGTTCCCTCGCATCTTCTTCCAACTCCTCGGACGGACGATCCGGCGCGCCATGACGAAGGAGCCGCTGTGGGACGGTTGCGTCGAGAGCCTTCGGATTTCGTTTCTGTCGCGAGACTCGATCCTCGTCTGGTTGCTCAAGACGTACTGGAAGCGACGGCGGAATCTACCTGAAGCCCTCGCCCGCCCCGAACACGCTCATCTCCACGTGATCCGCCTGCGAACCCGTCGACAAACGACGAGATGGCTCGAGTCGCTTCCCGGCGACGAGGCGGCCGCGTGACGTCTTCTCCTTGGACGATTATGATCGCGGCCAGCAAGCGAGATGAGCACGAGGAGGTCCACGCGATGAGTGACGATAGCCGAAGACCGATTCGGCCGTGCCGAGGATCGCGGCCATGACGGCAGACCCGACCCAAGCGGTGATCGAACGGGTCATCGAACGACTGGACGCCGGCCCGATTGACCACGTCATCGTCGCCACGACGTCCGGCACAACGGGCGTCCGCTTCGCCGAGGCGCTCGCCGGCCGCGACATCCAAACGGTCTGTGTGACGCACCACGTTGGATTCAAGGGGGCTGACGTCGATGAGCTTCAGCGGCCGAATCGCGAACGCCTGCGGCAACTCGGGGCGGTCGTCGTCACCGCGGGACACGCACTCAGCGGGGTCGGTCGCTCAATCTCGACCGCGTTCGGTGGCACGACGCCGGGCGAGCTGATCGCTCACACATTGCGCCTCTTCGGTCAGGGAACGAAGGTCTGCGTCGAGTGCGCGGTGATGGCGGCCGACGCCGGCGCCGTGCCGACCGACCGTGACGCGATTTGCGTCGGCGGGACAGGACAGGACGCCGATACCGCCGTCGTATTGAAGCCGGCGCACGCGAACGCCTTCTTCGAGCTTCGGATACGAGAGATCCTCTGCAGGCCGACCGGCTGAAGGTCCGGAGCCATCTTGTCCGCCGACCTACGATCCATCACGCGAGCCGAAGAGCCCATCGAGCCTCTCCTGGAACGCGCCGGCCGGATCGTGCGCGCCTACCGCGAGCAGGACTCCGGCTGCCGCTCGTACGTCGTCGAGGTGAAGGACGAGCGCCTCTTCGTCAAGGTTGCCCTGACCGAAGCCGGTCGTGCGTCGCTCGACCGCGCCGCGGCGGTCCACGCAAGCATTGAGGATACGGCGCTGCCGCCGCTCCTTCGGACCTTCGACACCATCGAGGGGCCTGCACACGTGTACGAGTGGGTCCCCGGCGAGGTTTTGTACGACCCCGTCTCGATGCCCGGCGAGCAGGGCCGATCCGATCCGGCGTCAGGGCACGCCAGGTTCCGCGCGCTCCCGGTGTCCCGCATCCTCGACGCGCTGGATGTGATCTACGCCCTCCACGTCCGCATCGCCCGGGCCGGCCTGATTGCGGTCGACTTCTATGATGGATCCATCCTCTACGACTTCGAACGGCACAGATCCTGGATCTGCGACCTCGACGAGTACAGGCCCGGACCGTTCGTTCTCGAGGCCGATCGCCTCCCCGGCTCGAGGCGGTTCATGGCCCCCGAGGAGTCGGTCCGCGGATCGACGATTGACGAGCGAACGAACGTCTTCACGCTCGCTCGCGCCGCCATCGTCCTGTTGAGCGATGGCGATCTCGATTCGGATGCCTGGAGAGGGACCGGTCCGATGCGCCGCATCCTCCGCCGAGCAACAAGGGTCCATCCGGAAGGCCGCTTCGCAGGTGTGGCGGATTTCGTCGATGCCTGGAGCGCGGCGTCCGCCCGACGGCCAGACGAGACCGATGTTTGACGCCGGAGCTCGGCTCGTGCTAGATTCGAATGCGAAAAAGGAGGTACACCCATGACAAAGCGGTTCTCCACTCTCCTGGTGACGCTGGCTCTCGTGGCTCTCCTCGGAGGCGTCGCGCTCTCCGAGACGTACATCGTCGCCTCGGACATCCCCTGGAAGCCGTTCGAGATGATCACCGACGACGGCGAGTTCTTCGGGTTCGATCTCGACCTCTTCCGCGCCATTGCGGCGACGGCAGGCTTCGAAATCGAGATCCAGAATGTCGCGTTCGACGCGATCATCGAGAACGTCCGAACCGGGAAAGCGGATATCGGCGTCTCCGGCTTCACCATCACGGCCGAGCGCGAGGAGACGGTCGACTTCTCCAATCCCTACTTCCTGTCCAACCAAGCCGTCGTGATTCGGAAGGATTCCGGGCTGACGATCGTGACAGCACTCGCGGGCGAGGGCCCGAACAAGGCCGTCGGAGCACAGAACTCAACCACCGGCCTCTGGTGGGGTGAAGACAACCTCGCAGCCTTCGATGTCGAGATTCGCGGCTATGAGACCTACCCGGCCGCGATCCTCGACCTCGTGAACGGCCGAATCGACGCCGTGATCCAAGATGAGCCGGCATCGGTCGCATCGATCACGGCCTATCCGGACGACCTGACGATCGCCGGGATCATCAACACGTACGAGTACTTCGGGTTCCTCGTCGCCGACGGGGATCCGAACGGACTGCTCCCGCTGATCAACGATGCGCTCATGACGCTGGGCCTGACCGTTGTCGATGCGCCCGGCGGACTCCAGGAGCTGGTCATCGAAGAGGGAAGCTTCATCGACGGTCTGATGAAGATCTACTTCGAGCCGGATCCCGCAAGCATCGGAGACGCCTGGGAGGTCTGCAAGCACTACCTGTTCGATGGCGACCTGATGGGGTTCATCAGGTGCATGTTGTCGGAGCTGGGTCTCACCTAGCGCGACATCCGTAGAGGCAAGCGACCGACTGGGAGCCCTCCCGGGGCTCCCAGTCGGCTCCTCTCAGAAGGAGACAGCGATCGAATCCCTCGGGCGGCTCGCACCGTACATTCCCGGCCTCTTGCGGGCGTCGCTGATCAACGTTCAGCTGCTCGTCGCACTGATCGCGATCGGCTTCGTGGTTGGCACGCTCGTTGCGCTCCTTCAGGTCTACGGCGGACGGTTCTTCGGGGGGATCGCTCGAATCTACGAGTGGATCTTCCGAAGCATCCCGGCCCTTGTTCTTCTGTTCCTCTTCTACTACGGACCGCCGAGATTCGGCGTCAGCATCACGCCGTTCCTGGCCGCCGCTCTGGCGCTCGGCCTTCGCTCGTCCGCCTACCAGTCGCAGATCTTTCGCGGGGCGATCCAATGCATCCCCACCGGACAGATGATGGCCGCCCGCTCGATGGGCATGAGTCGACTTCGGTCGATCTTCAGCGTCATCCTCCCGCAGGCGTTTCGGGTTTCCATCCCCGGCTGGACGAACGAGTTCTCGTCCGTCGTCAAGGACACCACGTTGGCCTACGTCGTCGGGTTCAATGAAGTCATGCGAAACGCTCGAATCATCAGCGATTCGCACTACGAGTTGGCCATGCTTGCGTTCATCTGCGTCGCACTCGTTTTCCTCGTCCTCACGGCCGCTGGAAACGGACTGATGGGCGTTGTGGAAAGAAGATTCCGGATCCCCGGGCTTCAAACGCCGGGGGCGAGCAGGGGAGAGCAATGCAGGTAGGAGCCTGATGAGCAAGCTGCTGCGCGTCGAGGACGTTCACAAGTCATACGGCACCGAAGAGGTCCTCAAGGGGGTCTCCTTCGACATGGAGAAAGGGGAGACGAAAGTCGTCATCGGGCCTTCCGGAACGGGTAAGAGCACGCTTCTTCGCTGCATCAATCGGCTCACGCCCGCCGACCGCGGGCGCGTATGGCTCGGCGGAGAGGAGATCACGCACACGAGGACGAACATCAACAAGATTCGCGCGCAGATCGGTTTCGTCTTCCAGAGCTTCAACCTGTTCTCACATCTGACCGCTCTCGGCAACGTCCGAATCGCCCCGATGAAGGTCAAGGGAATGGGCAAAGCTGAGGCGACACAACTGGCCCGCACGGAGCTCGAACGAGTGGGACTGGCTGACAAGGCCGACGCGTATCCGGCGGAGCTCTCCGGCGGGCAACAGCAGCGCGTCTCGATCGCCCGCGCACTGGCAATGTTCCCCCAGCTGATTCTATTTGATGAGCCGACGTCCGCCCTCGACCCGGAACTGATCGGCGAGGTTCTCGAAGTCATGGTCGCCTTGGCGAAGGAGGGGATGACGATGCTCGTCGTGACCCACGAGATGGGATTCGCCCGGGCCGTCGCGGATGAGATCATCTTCATGGAGCATGGAGTCATCGTCGAACACGGACCCCCGGCGCAGCTCTTCTCCCATCCTGAACACGCCCGAACCGGGGAGTTTCTGAACAAGATCTCCGAGCTCTACGGGGAGACCGACTGATGGAATTCAGGTTCGAATGGGTCTCCGCCCTTGCCCAGGGGCTTCCGCTGACACTGAACATCACGCTGACGTGCATCGCTGTCGGCATCGTGTTCGGCGTTCTCCTCGCCCTCGGCCGCGTCTACGGGAATCGGCCCATTCGCTGGCTGATCAGCGGCTACATCCAGTTCTTCCGAGGCACACCCCTTCTCGTCCAGCTGTTCATCGTCTACTTCGGGCTCCCGAACTGGGGGATCACACTCTCACGGTACACGAGCGCGATCCTCGCCCTTGGATTGAACACGGCCGCCTATCAGGCCGAATACTTCCGCGGAGCGATCCAGGCCGTCAGTGGCGGGCAGATGATGGCCGCCCGGTCCCTCGGGATGACCATGCCACAGGCGGTCCGACACGTGATCCTGCCGCAGGCCCTCCGCCTCGTTCTCCCTTCGTGGTCGAACGAGTTCATTCTGATGCTCAAGTACTCCTCGATCGTCTACACAATCACTCTCTACGATGTGATGGGGATCGGGAAGCGGATCGCCAATCGGAACTTCAAGTTCTTCGAGGTCTTCGTGATCGTCGCCCTCTTCTACCTCGCCCTCGTCTTCATCGTGTCGATGGTCTTGCGCTTCATCGAACGGAAGGTCCGAATCCCGGGACTCGGCAGCTCCGGAGAGGTTCGCGGCCGTCGCCAACGGATCTTCGGCCGCGGCTCGGCGTAGGGCCCGGCCGATTACGTCGAGCCCTTTCTCCTACCGGCGATTCGAGCAAATCCTATCAACGAGGTCATCGAGCCGCTTCGCGTGGGTCCCGCGCCAGTAGAGCTTCTTACAGGACGCACACCGATAGTACTCATCGAGCCAGGCGGCCGTCTTCGGCGGGATCTCGGCAAGAACCTCCTCCTTCTTCACACGCTCGAGGGCCCCGTTGCAGGTCGGGCACCGCGTGAGCGGCTCTGCCCTCTCGGACAAGTCGAACCGCCGAACGACCTCGCGAGCCTGTTCAACCGGCTCGGTGCTCCGAACCCAGTACCCACGGGTCACCGAACCGCGCTTCAGCAATTGGCGATCGCGTGTCAAGATGATCCGCCTCTCGCGGCGCGCGGCCTCCGCGATCTCCTCGTCCTCGAAGGCGTTGGAATGAAGCGTGTCGAAGCCAAGGAGCCGGAGGAGCCTCGCCAGTTTCCGAAGGTGAACGTCCGCAATGAACGTCGTCCGGCGAAGGGGTTCCGGTCGGAGACGGACGATTGGGGAGACGTCGAGGGTCTCGAAGATCGGGTAGACGGCGACCCGGTCACCGTTGCGAAGACGATGGTCGAAACCGACCGACTGCCCGTCAACGACGATCACATCAACCTCGACGTGCGGAACGCCGAGTGACTCAATCGCATCTTTGACCGACGGGGAGATCTCGAACTCGTATGGGATCGACCGTTTCCGTCTCTCCGGCGGGAGAAAATCGTTGAGTTCCTGATAGAAGCGGAACGTTGCGACGCCCACCCCGCTCACCGGCTCCGTTCGATTCGGTCTCGGACGAACTGCAGCAAGGTCTCATGCTCCTCGGGAATCCGATCGGTCAGGCGAAGGATCCCGACAAGCCCGAGCCACGACTCGATCTCTTTCATCGATACACCGGTCAGTCTCGAGTAGGCCCGCAGATAGACTCGAAGGGAGATCCGTCGAACGAGCCTCACAAGCATGCGCAACGGCAGTGACGCACCGACCGGCGCACCGGCGTATCGGAAGAGAAGGATCGTCCAAGCAACGTCCGCCGCCGGAACGCCGGCCGATGCGGGGCCCCAATCGACGATGACCGGCCCGTCGACATGGAGCAGGACGTTGTCCGGATGGAAATCCCCGTGGCAGACCTGCCGTGCATCGGGGAGGACTCGAAGCAATGTCCGGGCTCGATCTCGTTCTCCTTCACTCAGGAACTCCGCCGCGTCGTCGATCGCCCATTCGATCCGTTCCCGGAGAATCGGGAGACCCTCTCCCGAAGTCGCGTGGATCTGCGCGTGAAGCGCCGCGAGAGTCTTCGCGTGGGTTACGAGCATCCACGGGCGCGCCATCAGGTCACGCAGCATCGTTGGCCCGT
>Ga0180432_10006993_pt1 | contig 14483 bp, 17 predicted proteins | sample SS_ome_10_FD_132414 | JGI IMG/M metagenome (GOLD analysis project Ga0180432, IMG submission 132414) | Hypersaline lake sediment archaeal communities from the Salton Sea, California, USA - SS_1_MS_2 metaG | ecosystem: Environmental > Aquatic > Non-marine Saline and Alkaline > Hypersaline >... | reverse complement strand
CTTTTGCAGTGAACACTGTATTAAAAAATATGAAGAAAAAAACAAGATTTCAAAAAAGGATATCTATTGTCCAAGATGTTCAATAAATGCTAAAACTCCGTGGTATAAACAAAGACTATTTATTGTAACAATATTCGTTTTCTTACTTTTAATATTAAGTTATTTTATTGATTTTTTAAATCCTTTTTTAAATGCTTTTATTGATTATTTAAAAATAATTTGGTGGGCTATCCTAATTGGATTTTTAATAGGTGGAATTATTGACTATTTCATTCCCAGAGAATACATTAAAAAATATCTATCAAGACATCAAAAAAGAACAATAATTTACTCAATTATCTTTGGATTTCTTATGAGCGCGTGCTCACATGGAATTCTTGCAATAGCTATTGAATTATATAAAAAAGGAGCGAGCACTTCATCAGTTATTGCATTTCTTCTTGCATCACCTTGGGCAAATCTTCCAATTACAGTTCTTCTCTTTGGGTTTTTTGGATTAAAAGCGTTTTTAATTTTGATTTCAGCCTTAATAATTGCTACAACAACAGGCTTAATTTATCAAAATTTGGAACGAAAAGGCATGGTTGAATGTGCAGCTTGTAAACTTGGAGAAGATATACCAGTGCTTACTGATTTTTCTATAATTGATGATGTAAAAAACAGATGGAAAAAATATGAATTTACAAAGGAAAATAATCTTAATGCAATAAAAGGAACAATAATTGGCTCATGGGCCTTAACTAAAATGGTTATGTGGTGGCTTTTAATCGGAATGATAATGGCTGCAGTAGCACGTGCTTATATTCCACATGAATATTTTCAGCAATATATGGGTCCAACTGCTCTTGGATTATTAGTTACATTATTTTTTGCAATAATTATCGAAGTTTGTTCTGAGGGCAGTTCTCCTCTTGCTTTTGAGATATATAATCAATCTGGTGCGTTTGGTAATAGTTTTGTATTTTTACTTTCAGGAGTGGCATCTGATTATACAGAAATTGGACTTATATGGCATAATATCGGAAGAAAAGCAGCACTTTGGTTACCTATTATCACTGTACCCCAAGTCCTTATTTTAGGATATTTATTTAATATTATTTTATGAAATTGTTGAAAGTGAGCATATAAATGGAATATAAAACGATCTTAAATAAACTAAAATCAATGGCCAATCCGGAAGCTGTATCAGGAATGGCTAGATATGGGATTAATCCAAATAATAATTTTGGGATTTCAATATATAATTTAAGATCATTTTCAAAAAAAATTGGTAAAGATCATGAACTTGCATTAAAGCTATGGAACTCTGGGATTCATGATGCTAGACTCCTTGCTTGTTTTGTTGATGAGCCAAATAAAGTTACTGGCGATCAGATGGATTCCTGGGCAAATGATTTTGATTCATGGGATGTTTGTGATCAAGCTTGTACTAGTCTATTTGATTTAAATCCTCTTGCATGGGAGAAGGTTTTTAAGTGGGCTGAAAGTAAAGAGGAGTTTGTTAAACGTGGTGCTTTTTCATTAATTGCAGGTCTTACAGTGCATGATAAAGATGCAGATGATTGTGATTTTGAACGTTTTTTTCCAATAATTAAAAAAAACTCAATTGATGAGAGAAATTATGTTAAAAAAGCAGTTAATTGGGCTTTGAGAAATATTGGAAAAAGAAATCTTAATCTTAATAAAAAATCTATTAGTTGTGCAAAAAGTATTGAAAAAATTGACTCAAAATCTGCAAGATGGATTGCAAGAGATGCAATTAGGGAGTTAACAAGTGAAAAGATTCAAAAACGCTTAGTTAAAAAAGATAAAAAAGGAAAATAAAGATATTAAAAATTTTATAAGCTTAATGCTTCAACTGGGCATTCATCAACACATGCACCGCAATCTATGCAAGTGTCTTTGTCGACTTTTGCTTTTTCATTTACCTTAATTGCTTCTACAGGGCATGCTTCTTCGCAGGCTCCACATCCTGTACATTTTTCTTCATCTACATTAACTGCCATTGTTACCAACCTTTTTGTTCCCGGATTAAACTTTTCATATTTATTCTTTTACCTTAACTTTTAATTTTTTACTATAGAAAAGTATTTAAATGGTACTTGTTTACCTGTTACATGGTAACACTTATCATAAAGTTGTTATCAGGAGGTAAAAATGAATAAAAAAATAAGCAAAATAAACACAAAATTAACAAACCTAGGCCAGACGCTAGGATTAGATAAAACAGATATACTAAAAGCAAGAAGAACAACTAGAAACATAATAAGTATGGCCCTACTAACAGGGATTTTTTTATTGTTAGGCCATATTATAATGCCTGGCGGGCCGGCTGGTTTGTATTATACTGGAGTAAGCATTAAAGATTTTAAAATATTATTTGGCGGATTTTAAATAGATTATAAATAAATTAGGTCGCTTCTGCGATCTTTAAATCTTTTTTTGGAGAAAATAATTATGTTTAAAACAAATAATATTCCTATAAGCGTTGTTTGGGAAACAACTCTAAAATGCAATATGAAATGTATACACTGTGGATCCTCTGCTGGACAAAATAGAAGAAATGAGCTTACAACAAAAGAAGGATTGAAATTATGTGAAGATCTAAATAAATTGGGTACAAGACTTATATCATTAATGGGAGGAGAACCGTTATTAAGAAAGGATTGGAATATTTTTGCTCATCACATAAAAAATTTAGGCATGAACGTTACTATTATGTCTAATGGTTTCTTAATTGATGAAAAAATTATATCTGAATTATTAAAAATAGATCCATATGCTGTCACCATTAGTTTAGATGGTGGTACAAAAAAAATCCATAATAATATTAGAGGACTTGATACATCTTTTGATCATTGTATAAATAGTCTAAAACTTTTAACTGATGCTAATCTACCAACAACAGTTATTACAACAATTCATAAGCAAAATCTAAAAGAACTTCCGATAATAAGAGATTTCCTATTAAACAAAGGTATTGCTTGGCAGATACAGATGGCTACACCTTTTGGTCGATTTCCTAGAAATTTAATGCTTTCAAAAGAGGAATTCTATTCTGCAGCGCTCTTTATTTCAACATTAAAAAAGCAATATTCAATAAAAGAATTACCAGTAATGGGCGCACATAACTTTGGATATCATTCAAAAATACTACCAAACATAATGTTACTTCCATGGATAGGTTGTCAAGCAGGGCTTACTACTCTTGGAATTCAAAGCGATGGTAGCATAAAAGGTTGTCTATCTTTACCCGATAATTTTATAGAAGGAAATATAAGAAAAAAAAGCGTTATAAAAATCTGGAATGATACAAATTCTTTTTCTTATAATAGAAATTTTAAAAAAGATGATCTTACAGGAAAATGCAGGAATTGTAAACATGGAAAAAGATGCAGAGGGGGTTGTCTTACTGTTTCTAAATCGCTTACAGAAAAAAATCATGGTGATCCATACTGTCTTCGTTTAATAGAAGATGAAATTTTATTTTCCTAATAATTAAATAAAATAATCTAAGATTCTTTTTTCTTATATTTTTCTAGATTTTTAATAGCTAGTTTGTTTGTTATTGTAAAATATAAGTAAACAATAATTAGTTCTATTGCAAAAATAAGTAAAAAATATCCAAATGTCGAAGAAATTCTATATAAATCAAAATTGTAATTAATTGTAATCGAGCCGATAAATGGAATAAACATTCCAATTATAACTATAATCAATATCTGAATTAAATCTTTATTTTTACTCATATTTTGTAAATAATAGATATTATGTTATTAAAAGTTATTAATTCAATTTTAAAAAGACAAAATGATAATTTAGGTATACCAAAATTTATTTATACTAGTTAAAACAATATAGTATTTAGGCATACCTAAAAATATAATTGGTGTAACAATGGAACAACAAAACATATCTTTATTGGACCTTTCAGCCAACAAAAAAGCAAGAATTTTAGATATAATTGGTGGACATAGATTCCAAAAAAAACTCAGAACATTAGGGATAAGAGAAGGACAAGAAGTCAGTATTGCATCAAAACAACCATTTAGAGGTCCTTTAACAATCAATGTTTGCGGCAGTCAAATTACCCTTGGAAGGGGAATGGCAGGAAAAATCCTTGTGGAAGAAATAGAATGAAAAAGATAGTTTTAATGGGAAATCCTAACGTTGGAAAAAGCGTTGTTTTTTCAAGATTAACCGGTGCAAATGTAATAGCATCAAACTATCCAGGAACCACAGTTGATTTTTCAAAAGGAAAAATGAGAATAGACGGTCAACGTGTTGAAATAATTGATGCACCTGGCACATATTCTCTTGAACCATCAAACAAAGCAGAGGAAGTTGCATTAAAAGTACTTGAAAATGCAGATATAGTAATAAACGTCGTTAATGCAACTAATCTTGAAAGAAATCTATATCTAACACTGGAACTTCTTGAAAAAGATATTCCAACAATAATAGCTTTAAATCTTTGGGATGAAGCAAAACATCTTGGAATACATATAGATGAAAAAGAATTAGAAAAACTACTAGGAATTCCAGTAGTTACAACAATCGCACTTACTGGAGAAGGGATTAAAAACCTTGTTTCTCGTATTAAAAAAGCAAAAACAAATCCAGAGATAAAACCAACAAGTGAAGAAGGACGTTGGATTGAAATTGGATCAATTATTAAAAAAGTTGAACAGGTAGAACATAGACATCATTCAATTAGAGACAGAATATCGGATTTAACAATTAAACCATTAACAGGTTTACCTATTGCTCTTGGAATTATTTTCACGTCTTTTTGGTTTGTTCGACTTATTGGTGAAAGTCTTATTACCTATGTGATGCAACCATTATTTGACAACATATATTTACCACTTGTATCAAGATTAGGAGAGATTTTAGGTCCAGGTTTTCTTTATAAATTTCTAATAAGCCAGACCTATCAAGAGATAGACTTTGTAGAATCTCTTGGTATGATAACAACTGGGCTTTATGTACCTATAGCGATGGTATTACCATATATTATTGCATTTTATTTTATGTTATCACTACTAGAAGATACAGGATATTTACCAAGACTATCAACTCTATTAGATAATATTTTTCATAAGCTTGGAATGCATGGACACGGAATTGTTCCCGTATTCCTCGGCTTAGGATGTAATGTACCAGGAATGCTTGCAACTCGAGCTCTTGAAACAAAAAAACAGAGATTTATTTCTGCTGTTTTACTATCGATTGCAGTTCCTTGCATGGCTCAAACTGCAATGATTTTTGCAATTTTTTCTAAACTAGGAACAGATTTTACTTATGCTCCAATTGTATATATATCTCTTGTCTTTATCACATTAATTATTTTGTATTTTGTCGCAGGATTTATATTAAACAGAGTTGTAAAAGGAGACAATCCAGAAATATTCCTTGAGATTCCTAGCTATCAAATTCCACATTTAAAGACCACTTTTAAAAAAACATGGATGCGTATAAGATGGTTTTTAAAAGATGCATTACCATGGATGTTTTTTGGCGTTCTCCTAATAAATATACTATATTTAATTGGAATTATTAAATATCTGGCAATTCTATTCAAACCACTAATGGAAGGTGTTTTTGGAATTCCAGGGGAAACTTCTGTTGTTCTTTTAACAGGTTTTTTAAGAAAAGACCTTGCTGTTGGAACATTACTTAGTTTTCCACTAGGCACTTTTAGTCCAATGCAACTAGTAATTGTTGCTACTATGCTTACTATCTTTTTCCCCTGCGTTGCAACATTTGCAGTTATTACTAAGGAACTTGGATTAAAAGATATGGCAAAGGCTGTTTTAATAATGATAAGTGCTGCAACAATAGTTGGAATTAGTCTTAGAATTATTTTACTAGGTGTATGATATGAGAAAAAGGACAATAGAAGATTATGTCGAAGTTATTTATATAATTCAAAAAAAGAAAGAAAAAGTACATACAAATGATATAGCTTCAGCTTTTAATATAAACCCTGCAAGTGTCACAGAAGTATTTCAAAAATTAAGTGACGAGGGTTATATTAATTATGAAAAATATAGTGGTGTAACATTAACAAAAAAAGGAGAAAAATTAGCTATTTACACAAAACAGAAACATGACACATTAAAAAATTTTCTAAAAATACTTGGTGTTGATGAAAAAATCGCTGATGAAGACGCATGTAAAATAGAGCATAATGTAAATAAGGTTACTATGAAAAAATTAAAAAAATTTGTAGAGTTTGCAAATATAGAAGATGGATGTACACGTTGGCTTGATCATTTCTATCATTTTGAAAAAACAGGCGAATATGTTCTCTGCGATAAAAAAGAAATAAAAAAATGCCCTATAGATAAAGAAAATAAAAATTGATTATTCAACTATTAGATCCTTAGAATATTTATCAACATCAGCTAGTAAAAACTCATCACTCATACTAAGGCAGTTAACAGGGCATACATCGTTACATTGTGAACAGAAACAACATCTTGCAAGATAGATTTTTATCTTTTTTTCCTTTCCCTTAAACTCAATTGCACCACATGGACAAACACGGATACATAATTTACAACCAATACATTTTTCTTTATCATATTTGATTTTTCCACGGAAACCTTTTGGTGTTTCAATTGGTGGATTAATCTGTACTTTACCAGCTGCTACTTCCTCAAGTAATTTTGTCGTATTAGGAGGAGTATATTTAACAGGAAACTTATTTGTCCAAGGTTTTTTAAACATCTGTGTAAAAATTGGTCTAAGCATCGAAAAACCCATTAACGCATCAACCTCCTGGTTTTTTCAATACAAATCCGATGAAGTTGCTCCTTATCTAATATGTAATTATTTTTATTTTTTTTATCAACTATTGTAACTCTGTTTGTACAACTCATACATGGATCAGTACTAGCAGCAACAATAGGAATATCTGCAATCTGTTCACCTTTTAACATTGGAATCCAAGCAAGGATATTATTATATGTAGAAGCCCTAACCTTCCATGTATAAGGATTTTCATGTTCACCATCAAACTTGACATAGTGAAATACCTCACCTCTTGGTGCTTCGTCTCTCCCAACTCCTTCACCTTTTGTTTTTTTGATATAAGATAATAGTTTTGGAATTTTTGGTTCAGATACCAACTCACCCGAAGGTGCCTCATCAAGTGCTTGTTCAATAAGCTCAATTGATTGTTTAACTTCTAAAAGACGAGTAATAATCCTATCATATACATCGCCATTTACTTCACCTGTAAGAATATCAGGGGTCATATAAGTCATATCAAGATCACCATAAGCTGCATATGGTTGATCAACTCGTGTATCTTTTTTAATACCTGATGCACGAGCAGTAGGCCCAACTGTACAAAGTTTTAACGCATCCTCTTTTGTTAGAATTCCAACATCTACACTCCTCATTTTAAAGGTTTTATCATCTAAAAAAACATGACGAAGTTTTTCAAAATTATCCTTAAAATACTGAAGGGTCTCATTAATCTTTGGAAGTTGATCAGATGTTACATCTCTTCTGATTCCACCAATAGTTAAAATACCCTTTGTTACACGGTTTCCTGTAAGATACTCAGTAAGATCAAGAGCTTTCTCACGCATCTCCCATGTTAAAAACAAAACAGTATCAAAACCAATCTCATGAGCAGCAACACCAGCCCATAGAAGATGAGAGCAAATGCGTTCAAGTTCAGCATGAACAACACGAAGATAATGAGCTCTCTCAGGCACATCAATATCACATGCACTTTCAACTGCACGACAAAAAGCCATAGGATGAACAAATGAACAAATACCACAAATACGCTCAGCAAGATAAATAACCTGAATAGGATTACGCCTCATACCCGTCCATTCGATAGCACGATGTACGTGGCCAAGACTAACGTCAACGTCAATTATTTTTTCGCCATCTATTTCAAATTCAAACATCACAGGTTCCTTTAATGCTGGATGAATAGGTCCAATTGGAATTTGATAGGTTGTTTTTGTTGTTGATTTAGCCATTATTTTTTCACCTCATGTAAATTTCTAATAAATTTTTTCATACCTTTATCATCTTTCCTCCATGGATAAACGCCCTCTGGGAAATCATCAGGTAAAAACAGTCGTCTACTATCAGGAATATTCTTTACTTTAATACCAAGCATTTCCTGTTTCTCACGTTCAGTAATTAGAGCACCAGGTATCAAATCACAAATAGATTCAATCTCAGGTTTAGATTTTGGAACAGTAACAGAGACATTTAAAGAAATTTCCTTACGATCTTTACCATAATCAAGAGAAAAATGATAAACCAACTCAATATCTTTAGGATAATCATTACCAGATACAACAGCTAAATGCGGATATTGGTAATCAATCAAGTGTTTTATGAATGGCCTAAAAATACTTTTATCGATAATCATCCAAATATTAACAATTTCGTTTTGTTTTTTACCTTCTTTTCTTGTTTTTATCTCTGCTTTGGCAATCTTTGTTTTAAACTCATCTTTAAAATATTTAACAAGGCCCTTTGCATCAAGATGATTGGATTCTTTGCTCATTTTTTAGCCTCCAGTGTTTCAAGTTTGGTCCAAGCTTTGGCAACAGCATAAATAATTGCCTCAGGGCGTGGTGGACAACCAACTACATGAACGTCAACAGGGATTATATTGTCAACAGGGCCTACAAGATTATATGATTCATAAAAAACATCACCAGTGTTTCCACAATTACCAACACATATAACAGCTTTAGGATCAGGCATCTGTTCATATACACGTTTAACTTTATCAGCAAGTTGTCTTGTAACAGGCCCCGTAACAAGCATTACATCAGCATGACGAGGAGTACCAACTAGTTTTATTCCAAAACGTTCAACATCATATCTTGGACAAAGAGCTGCAACAATTTCAATGTCACAACCATTACATGAACCAGTATTACAATGATAAACCCATAATGCTTTTTTAAATGCCTTGGTGAGCCCTTTTGCCATAAAATTTTACCTCCGTAGGATAAGGTGTAATCCTATAAAGTATTTAAAAATTTATGTTAAAATAAATCAAAGTAAAATAATGATAAAATGTTAGAATAAAAATAAAATTAGATATGAATAAACTGTATAAAATTATGTATAATTTTAGTTTATAATTTTGTTTAACTTATCTCGTTTTTTGTTTCAATTTTTTTCATGAAATTTATAATTCGCAAAAGAACTGAGTTATGTAAATCCTGATGATTTTGATTATAATTTTTATTAAACGATTCAATTTCTGAACCATTTACTTCTTCCATAGCAGAATTGCATGCATTATCAGAACAAATAAAACCAAAATTAGCATTCTCATAATTTTTATTCCATTGCATCTCAAACTTAAAAACAGGCCAAACAACCTCAAATTCACCTTGTAAAACATCATCTAAATAAAACTCTAAATAAGGCGACATACCACTTATATCATCCTCAGCAACTAAAGTAAATTTAACATACCAAATACCTAATTCTTTGTATGTTTCCCAAGTAAGATTCGTACTTGGTGTTTGTTGATCAAAAGGAATTATAAAATAATCATGTGATGAATGTTGTCCATTATAATCAACCCAGTAACATTCTAATTCAAATTCTCCATTTTCATCAATTACATATGGCTCAGTGTAAAGATTCCAACCTCTATAGTAATACCAAATCTCCGCAACTTCCTCAGGATCATATATAAACGTGACTGTAACTGGGCTATTCCACCAACCATTACAATATGATCCATTTAAAACAGGATAAGGAAATAGTGGAAATAAAGTAAAATCATATGTTGTATTTTCTGTTATAGCCATTAGAACCCATTCAGAAGCATATCCATCTTTTGAACAAGTACAATTCTTCATACACCAGCATAATGGAATGTTTGTTACATGATAAAACCCGTTTTCATCACTATAATTTTCTTCATATGTACCATGAAAATAAACTCGTACTAATGCACCCTCTATTGGGTTCATCATTGGATCTGTGACATAACCAAAAAGATTGCCGTTATTTATTTCAAAACCCTCAAAATAATCTGCTTGGAAAACCTCAATATCATCTATTGCCAAACCTGGGGGATCATTATTACCATATGAGCTAAAATAATAAAATTCAATAAAAACTTGCTGTTTATAACTATAAGAAGAAATATCTATTAAGAGTTCATGAGTTTCAGTGAAAGGATTGACCCCTTCATGAGCAAAAAACAAGGTTTCCTCATAATAACAAGGAGCAATACCACCTGAATATGTACCAATTGCAGCAACTCCAGTTCCTGCAAAACTAATAGAATAATTAAGATTAATAAATGTACAATCTGATAAATCTAAAGCAGGTGTAATAAAGCTAGCTTCTTCACCTGGTGAGCAATTTGCATATAGATAATTTATACCTGATCCAGGTGGCTCAAGAGTATATGTGCCATAAGTCCCAACTTGCCATTGACCCTGATTTTTATTTGATAATAAATAGTTAGAAATCCCTAATGTAATAGGAGCTGAAATCAAATTTATAATAATCATTATACAAAAAACCTTGCTTTTTTTAATTAATAATTTATGCATATAATTTTCCTCCCTTACCAAAAATCAATTTTCTATACAAATTGTAGTATATAAAACTATTTAGTAATAAATTTTTAACAAATACGAGGAACTGGGTCACCAAGTGGTTTATGCAAAATTCTTTTTCCACCAATGCTTGTATGTAGGACCACACCATTGATTCCATCAGTTGCTTCACCAATTATGGAGGCGTTTTTTCCAAGTGGATGTTTTTTTATGACAGAGAGAACATCATCTGCTTTTTCTTTAACTACACCTAGAACGACTTTTCCTTCATTTCCTATCTCCAAAGGATCAATTCCAAGCATATCACAGGCTGATCTTACACCATTTGGTATAGGTATTTCATCTTCTTCTATTATTATTCCAATATTTGATTTATCACTGAATTCATTTACAGTATTTGAAAGCCCACCACGAGTAGGATCCTTTGCTGCAACTACACCACCTTCACCCATTATCTTTTCCATTAAATTATTTATAGGAGCTACATCTGATTTAATCTTTGTATCAAAACCATAACCCTCTCTAAAAGACAGAAGAGCTATACCATGTTCACCGATATTCCCTGAAAGAATAATTTTATCACCTTTTTTTATATTTGAATCTAAAAGCCATCTTTGATTAAATGACCTATAACGCAAAATCTCAGCAATATTACTTTCAAGAATTTTACTTCGTCGACCTATTCCACTTGTATTTATCATAAATTCTTGAATTGCCCCTTTTTCAACAACCTTTGTATCACCTGTAATAATTGGTACACCTGATTTTTCTGATTGTAATCCCATGCTTTTAACTATTTTTTCAAATGTTTTTGTTTGAAGTCCTTCTTCAACAATAAATCCTGCTGACAGTGCAATAGGTTTTGCCCCAAGCATAGATACATCATTAACAGTTCCGCATACCGCAAGTGATCCTATATCGCCTCCTGGAAAAATCAGTGGCTGTACAGTATGGGAATCTGTTGAAAAAACGATATCATCAATGACTGCTGAATCATCCAGCATAGAAAGAGATATTTCGACTGATTCTGTATTTCCAAAATATTTTAAAATTTTCTCTCTGATGAGAGTATCCATAAGCTCTCCACCCGCACCTTGGGCTACCTTGATTTTATCCACCATAATATTAAACTCCAATGTAATTGGCTTTTCATGTGATTCCTACAGGTTTATTTATAATATTTGGTACCCATTAAATTTTAAATAATTATTTCACAAGTTTTTTAAAGATTTTTTTACTCTTATAATCCTATGCAATATGATGTTGCCATAGTAGGTGCTGGACCTGCAGGTCTATTTGCTGCTCATGAACTAGTTGAGAAGAGTTCTTTAAAAGTAATTGTAATTGATAAGGGTAAAGATATAAACCAAAGACAGTGTCCATCTATTTTAAAATTTGTTCATTGCATGCAATGTAATCCTTGTAATATTTTATGTGGTCTTGGTGGAGCTGGTGGTTTATCAGATGGCAAACTTAATTTAAAATCTAATGTCGGTGGAAATCTTGAGGAATTTGTCTCTAAACCTGAGGCAGATGAATTGATATCAAAAGTAGAACAATTTTTTTCCGAACACGGTGAAATAGGAGAAACATATGGTGAGCGATCAGAGGATTTAGAAAAAAAAGCTGCAACCCATGGTATAAAATTCATACCAATTCCACAGCAACATATAGGATCTGACAGACTACCAGCAATAATATCATCAATGAAAAATTGTATAGAACAATCTGGAGCTAAATTCTTATTAAATACTACAATAAAAAAGATTCATCATTGCAATAATCATTATGAGTTGGAAATAAATGATAAGGATAAAATTGAAGCTGAATATATCTTGGTAGCTCCTGGAAGATCAGGTGGAGATTGGTTGTCTTCAGAAGCTGATCGCCTTGGAATTCAGACGCGTTTTGCGCCTATTGATATAGGAGTCAGAGTAGAAGTCCCAGCAGTTGTTATGGAAAATGTTATAGCAAGGGCATGGGATCCTAAATTTCACATTGTAACAGACACATATGATGATTTTATTAGGACTTTTTGTACATGCCCTAATGGGTTTGTTGTTATGGAGGATTATGGGGATTACATAGGTGTTAATGGCCATTCTATGGCTGAGAAGAAATCTGAAAATACTAATTTTGCTTTTGTTACAAAAATAAAACTCACAGAACCTGTTGAAAATACAACAGCATATGGTATTTCAATTTCTAAACTTGCAACAACAATTGGCGGTAAAATGCCTATCGTTCAACGTTTAGACGATCTTAAAAAAGGTAGGCGTTCTACTAGAAAAAGGATAGAAAAATCATTTGTTAAACCAACTCTTCGAAATGCAACCCCCGGTGATATCTCGATGGCTTTACCGCATCGAATTGTTACAAACATCCTTGAAGGACTTGATAAACTCAATGAGGTAATCCCAGGTGTTGCATCTGATTCTACACTACTTTATGCTCCTGAGATTAAGTTTTCTTCAATGCGTTTTATTGTAAATAATAGTCTTGAAAGTAGTATGGATAATTTTTTTGTAGCAGGAGATGGTGCTGGTCTTTCAAGAGGTATCGTTGCATCCGCTGCCACAGGCATAATTGCTGCTAGAGGAATAATGGATAAAAAATTAATGTGTTAAATTTTACCATTAGGTTTATTTATTGTTTTTGTTTCATGTTGATATTATGTGGGAAACATGGCAGGATTTTGTCATTGCAGTTGTAGGAGTACTTTTTGGATTTATATTATTACCTTTACTTAGAGATGTATGGCGTGGAGAATCAATAAATATTTATACAGCAGGTCTTACAACATTAGGCTTGTATGTAATGGCTGCTACTTTTTTTACAATGAAATTTTGGATATCTTTTTTTGCCGAAGTTTTTTCTGGTACAATATGGCTTATGTTATTTATATTATCAATTCTTCATAAAAAAAGAGGTAAAAATTAATGATTAAACCATCCAATAAAAGAGTAGAATATGTAATTATGTGCATTGGTAATATTGATGGTGGAGATGATGCTATTGGTCCTTTTATTGCTAAAAAACTTGATGAGGAAAGGTTTGATGGATTAGTATTGGATTGTGGTACTGTACCAGAGAATTTTACATCTATTATCAAAAAAAATAATCCAAAAAATCTCATAATTATCGATGCCTCTGATATGGGTCTTGATCATGGTAAGATACGTATTATAACAAAAGAAAAAATTGGTGTAATGCATATTAGCACTCATGGTATCCCTATATCTGTTATCATGAATTATCTTAATCAATATGTAGAAAACATGATATTTATTGGCATTCAACCCTTAGAAATGTCTGGTCATATAACAAAAGTTGTTAGAGATAGTGCAGAGAAATTAATAAAGATCATAAAAAATAAAGATTTCAGTCAAATAAAAACACTGGAATGATTAATAAGGATATTTTTTCCCAAGTGCCTCTGTTGAGCTAAGTGCCGCAACAGCTCCCTCAGCACATGCTGTAATAACTTGACGAAGCCCGCCTGAAATATCACCTGCAGCATATACGCCCTTTATATTTGTTCTTTGATTTCTATCAGTTATAATATATCCATTATCATCAAGTTTTACACCAATCTTTTTGGCAAGATCGTTTTGAGGTATTTCACCTATTGAAATAAAAACACCATCAACATCAAGTTTCGACATAGATCCGGTTTTTGTGTCTTTGAGACTAATATCTTCTACTTTTTGTTCTCCATTAATCTTTTCGACTATTTTATTAAACATAAAAATAACTTTTTTTTCTTTTGCATCATCCTCATATGCTTTCTCTGCTCGTAGTTGATCTCTCCTATGTATTAGGTAAACTTCCTTGCAGCCTATTTGTTTTAAAAATACAGCTTCTATAAGTGCAGAATTTCCTCCACCAACAACAGCTACCTTT
>Ga0180432_10006992_pt1 | contig 14484 bp, 13 predicted proteins | sample SS_ome_10_FD_132414 | JGI IMG/M metagenome (GOLD analysis project Ga0180432, IMG submission 132414) | Hypersaline lake sediment archaeal communities from the Salton Sea, California, USA - SS_1_MS_2 metaG | ecosystem: Environmental > Aquatic > Non-marine Saline and Alkaline > Hypersaline >... | reverse complement strand
CGGCCAACGACCCTGTGGACGCACATACTAGACGGCCGGCCAACGACTCTACGAACGCGCCCTACAACCGGCCGGCCGGCGATTCCACAACGGCTTCGGGGGTCGACACCTGTACCCCCACCCGAACCCGCCAGTGCTCTCCCGGCGGCAGATCAACCTTCCACAGCAAGACGACGACCGAACTCTGGTACGATTTCTCGAAGCCGTCTTCCGACTGGGACACCGTGGCGATCGGGAACCGAAGCAACCTCGCGTTGCGATCCACGCTCAGATCCACCCGAACGGGAACATAGCCGTCCACCAGGGCGACCGAGTCAATCCCATCGTCGTCGGCCTCGGCGCCCAGGAGATCCCCATTTCGTCCCGCCCCGTTCAGGACGTAGAAGCACTCGGGATTCGCTCCGTCGCTCAACGCGATGTTGAAGACGGTTCCGAAGCACACGCCGTCCACGGACTCGTTCGGAGCCGCGAGATCGACCGTCAGCGCCAACTCGCCGGGCCGCACGACCCGCAGCGTCTTGGTCATATCCACGCGCCGGGGTCCCGCCGGAGTGTTGACTCTGCCCTCTCGCCGGAGCACGATCTCCTCCGAGGGAACCCTTTCGAGATCCTGCAGGTCGAAGGGCAAATCGGCAAAATCCCCCAGCTCTTCGTATCGGTTCTCTTTCAGATCCGCCGCCGTCACGGACGCGGGCAGAAAATGACACGTCCAGCTGTCGCGCGGCCCATCGTCGTACACGAGGAGGGAGTCCAATCCCGTCTCCTTGACCGCCACGCGATCATGTATGCTCTGCGTTTGCTCCCCGTCCTCCGTCCCCGGTTTCCGCGACACCCGGACGAGATCCGCGTGATAGCCCTCCGGCCGTCGGGCCAGCGTGGCCAGAAGATTGGCGCGTGCGGGCTTGAAATCCAGCTCGAAAACAGATCCTCCCCGCCGGGGAGAAACCAGCACGTTCACTTCCGGCGTAGAGAGCACGATCTCGGAAGTTCCATCCCCGTCGACGTCACCCATCCTGCGATCGATCCAATCACCCTTCCCGTGAAGGACGTCCTCCAGGACGCACTCCGCCGAGATCAACCGGCGATAGATTTCCGAGCGGAGATGCTTCAGGTACAATCCGCCGAAAATCCCATGCCAGTACGCGCAGTTGCACTGTGCTCGCCAGAGATCGAGCCAGGCCGGTTCCAATTCGGATCTCCGCCCCCCGGAGTCCGCCTCCGCAAGACGGCGGCGCACGTCCAGCATCCTGGAGTACATGCGGTAGCTCTCCGGATACTTGGAGAGAAAGCTCCGCCAGTAACCGCCCCGGAGAAAGCGGGGGTTTCTCTCGTTGTGGGAAGGGCCCTTGAGGATCGCCCGATTCTCTCGGAATTCCTTCCAGCAATCCGCCGGGAGCGCCCACTCCATCATCTCCGGATACGAGAGCGTCGGGAGATAGGCATGCCCGGCCGGCTCACTTCGATCGAGCCATTCCGAGAAGGTCACCGTATGCAACCATTCGGCGTTCTTCTCGAGCATTGCCAGAAACGACTCCAGCCAACCGCGCTCATACACCGTCCGATGGGTTCCGGGCCAGACGCCGAATTTCTCCCCGTCATCGCCGAACACCACGAGACTTCCCGGGAATGCCTCGGCCCTGGATCGGAGGTATTGTTCCGTCTCCTCGACGGACCCAAACGGAATGAGATAGCGGAGGGTCTCGCTCATCGGGAATACCTGGATCGATCGTCCCTGGTCCTCGGTCGTGAAGTGCGAGACCAACGCGTCCCGCCGGATTCCGCTGGCCCGGAAATGGAAATCATCCAGGGCCGTGTACCGGACGCCCGCCTCCCCAAGCCAACGGGCCAGCTGAGGCTCCCAGACCCTTTCGGCCAGCCACATGCCCTTTGGATCCACGCCCAGCCGATTCCGCAGATGCTCCGAATAGCGTCCGATTTGAGAGAGCTTGTCCTCGTCGGGAATCATGGCCAGAATCGGCTCGTAGAATCCCCCGGTCAGGATCTCCAGTTGGCCGCGCCCGACCGCCGCCCGCACCCGGTCCACATATTCCGGATGCACCCTTTCGATCCACTCCCAGAGGCACCCGGAGACGTGCATCACAAACGTGACCGAGGGGTGGGCCCACAGGGCTTCGAGAAAGGGCAGGTACGAACGCCGGTAGGCGTCTTCGACGACTTGATCGAAGTTCCCTACCGGCTGATGATTGTGAAGGCAAAAGACGAAATAGAGATTCTTCATCTCCCCCGCCGACCCCGCGCCGCAATCCCGGCCTACTCGTTGTCGTGAACGTCCAGGATCCGAGAGTCCTTCTCCACGATGGCGCTCTTCAGACTCTGGCTGAAATCTCTGGCCGAATCGAGACCGAAAATCTTCAGCAGGTGCGTGAGTGCCACGACCTCCGAAATGACGGTGATGTTCTTCCCCGGAATGATCGGAATCGTGACGAAGCCGATCTTGACGCCCAGAATCGAAGTCTTCGTGTCGTCCAGCCCCACCCGATCGTAGTGCGTTTTCTTGTCCCAGATCTCGAGCCGAACCTGCACCTCGACTCGCTTGCGCCTCCTGACGGCCCGGATGCCGAACATCTTAGGCACGTCGATGATGCCCACCCCTCGGATCTCCATATGGTGACGCAGCATGTCGTCACCCCGCCCCACGACGACCCCGGGCGATGTGCGTGTCACGACGACGACGTCGTCCGCCACCAGCCGGTGTCCGCGCTCCACCAGGTCCAGTGCACATTCGCTCTTCCCGATTCCGCTCTCACCCGTGAACAGGAGGCCCACGCCATAGACGTCCACGAGGGTCCCGTGCACAACCGTTTGCGTCGCAAAGGCCTGACTCAAGTGCGCGGTCAACAGGTGAATGAAGGGCGTCGTCGAGAGGGGCGTCCGGAGGATCGGCACTTTCTTCTCGTTGCCCAACTCCACGATCAGGGCGTCAACGTCCTGTCCCTTCGTGACAATGATGCAGGGCAGGGGCTCGATGAACAGCGTACGAATCGCCTGTCGGCGCCGGTCCTCGTCCAGTGTACTCAGGTAGAGCATCTCCGTCTCACCCAGAATCTGGATTCGCTCGTTCAAGAAATTCTGCGTGAATCCGGCCAGCAGAAGTCCCGGACGATTGACATCACTGGTGGTGACGTAGATGGCCGATTCGGTCGTGCCGGACACCAGATCCAGCTGCAGCGGGACCCGGGTCTCTTCGTACAGCTGCTCGACGGTGAGTTCCTTCATCTGCGGCCCTCGGCGTGCACCGGCACTTCACTCTTCCACTTCGGAGACGCTCTCTTCCCGAGCGGTCAGCCCATCCGACAACGAGGGTTTCCCCTTGTGGCTCCGAGTTTTTTCCTTGTATTTCTTGACTTGTCTCTCCAGCTTGTCCACTGCGAGGTCCACCGACACGTACATGTCTTCCGACTTCCCATGCCCTTTGAAATCCACACCGTTTCCGTGAAGCCAGACATCCGCCACGTGTTCGTGTTTCTGGACCGAGAGCGTGACGTGGCTCTTGAGGATTTGGTCGAAATACCGTTTCAACCTTCCCATCCGCTCTTCGATGTGGTCTTTCAGGGCAGGAGTGAGTTCGAAATGTCTCGCCGTGGTCGTAATCTGCATGATATCCTCCAGCCGGAACCCAAGATCCCTTCTGGCGGGTCAGCAGCCCTGCGCCTGCACGGCTGCTTGCCTTGCGCCACTCGAACTTCGCACAAACGGACCACTATATACCACCTTGAATCCCAACGCGCGGGCGTGCACCCCGATTTTGTCGAACCGTTCCGGGCGGATATATGCCCGCACGGGATAGCCTCCCGCCAAGGGATTCAAATACTGTCCCAGGGTCACGATATCGCAGTCGACGCTTCGAAGATCCTCCAGCGCCCCGCGGACTTCCCTCTCGGTTTCCCCGAGACCGAGCATCAGACCCGATTTGGTCAACCGCTGCCCCACGGATTTTGCGATGGACAACACCTCCAATGACCGGCGGTAACGGAAACCGGGGCGCACCGCCGGGAAAATTCGTTCCACGGTCTCCAGGTTGTGGCCCAGGACCACGGGCCCCGCGCGGACCACACGTTCGATCAGTGACGGGTCCCCGCCGAAATCCGGGATGAGCATCTCCAGCCCGACGTCCGAGCATTGCGAGCGAATCGCCTCGGCCGTTCGTACAAATTCACCGGCGCCCTGGTCCGGCAGATCGTCGCGCGTGACGGAGGTGACGACCAGATACCGCAGATCCAGATCGCGGGCAGCCGAGGCCACCCTCTCCGGCAGGTCCGTATCCACGAGACCCGGATTCCCCTTGGGAATCCCACAGAACGCGCACCCCCGCGTGCAGCAATTTCCAAGAATCAGAAACGTCGCCTGCCCGTCGGCAAAACACTCCCACCGATTGGGACAGCGTGCGGACTCACAAACCGTGTCCAGACGCCCCCTTCTCAGGAGCCGCTCCATCCTCTGAGTCGACCCCGCCTCCGGCAGGTGCTTTCTCAGCCAGGACGGTTTCTTGCCCGCCAGCGCGTGTGCTCTCATTCCACCTCGCCCGTGAGCCGTTCTCGCCTCACGCGTGGATTCCGCGTCCCAGTGCCGCTCCGACCGCTTCCGCAACGGCCTCCGTGTACGTGGGATGCGCATGGACGGTTTCCAGAATCCGCCCCGCGGGTACACCGCCTTCCATGGCCAGAGCCAGCTCCGCAACCAGGCTCGTTGCCTCCGGGCCTACGACCTGAGCTCCCAGAACCCGGTCCGTCTTCGGCTCGACCAGCACCTTCACGAATCCGACCGTCTCGCCCGTCGCCTGCGCCCGGCCCGAGGCCACCCAGGGAAAGCGCCCAACCGCCACGTCCTTCCCTTCTCGCTCGGCCACGGACTCGGTCATCCCGACGCTCGCGACTTCGGGCTCCGTGAATACACAGGCGGGGATCACGTCATACGACAGGGTCCGGCTCCCCCCCATGGCGTTCTCGGCGGCAACGATTCCCTGGGCCGAAGCCACGTGCGCCAGGGCCATCTTCCCCGTCACATCTCCGATCGCCCAGAATCCGTCGGCCGAAGTTCTCAGCCCATCGTCCACCCGAATTCCCCCCGGGCTCAGCTCGATGCCGACCGTCTCGAGCCCCAACCCGTCAATCCTCGGCCGGCGGCCGACGGAGACCAGCACCTTCTCGACGTCGATGACCTCGCCCCCTTCCAGGGTCACCGACACCCCGTCCGGGCGCTTCTCGACCGAAGCCACTTTCACGCCAAGGTGAAGTTCCACTCCCCTCTTTCTGAAAACCTGGTGGAGCGTCGAGGAGACGTCTCCATCTTCCACAAGCGGCAGCAGGCGGTCCAGTAGCTCGACGACGACGACCCGTGTCCCCGCAGAGGCCAGCAGGTGAGCGAACTCGCACCCGATGGCGCCGGCCCCGATGATCAATACGCTCTTGGGCGGTTCTTCGAGATCGAGCGCGTCCTTGGAATCCAGGATTCGCTCTCCATCGAGCTCGACCCCCGGCAGTCCCGTCGGAACCGAGCCGGTGGCCAAAAGAATCCCCCGCGCCGACAGAGATTCCGCCGACCCGTCCTCTCTTCGGACCTCGATCGTTCCCCGCGAGCTCACTCGCCCCCGTCCGGAAACCAGCGTCACCGAGTGATTCCGGAAGAGAACCTCGATCCCCTTGCGAAGCCGGGCCACGACGCGGTTCTTCTTCTTCAAGAGCTGAGACCAGTCCAGCCGGGCCTCGCCGGTAACCCCGAATTCACGGGCCCTCTCCAGTCCGTGGAGAAACTTCACTCCCGTGAGCATGGTCTTCGTTGGTATACAACCCCAATTCAGGCAGGTTCCCCCCAGCGCCTCGTCCTCGACCACCACGACTCGGCCCCCGAGCTGGGCCGCTCGAACAGCCGCAACGTACCCCCCCGGTCCCGACCCGATCACACCTACGTCGAAAGCGTCCATCTTGTCTCCACCAGGCGCCTACGGCGCCTTCCTCAACCGCCCCGGCAGAATGTTCAGTTGATCGCGATACTTAGCGACCGTTCTACGTGCGACCCTGAACCCCTCCTTCTTCAGATGATCCACGATCTGTTGATCGCTGAGCGGGCGTTTCGGATTCTCCTTCCGCACCAGCTCCTCGATTCTCATCTTCACCCGGCGAGCGGAAACCTCGTCCCCGTTGTCCGTCTGCAACGCAGCCGAGAAGAAGTACTTCAATTCAAAGACACCCCGCGGCGTCTGAGCGTACTTTCCCGCCGTCGCACGAGACACGGTGGCCTCATGGACGCCGATTCGCTCGGCCACCGCCTGGCGGGTCAGCGGTTTCAGGAACTCCGCTCCCTTGTCGAAGAACTCCCGCTGGAAGTCCACAATGGTGCTCATCACCCGGAGCATCGTCCGACGCCGCTGCTCGATCGCCTTGATCACCCAGCGGGCTGAATTGAGCTTCTCGATGATGTACTCCCTGGCCTTGTCGCTGCCGTCCGACGTCGCCAGGTAATCCGCGTAGGCCTGATTCACTCGAATGCGCGGTACCGCGCGGTCGTTCAATGAGACGATGTATTCCTCGTCCACGCGGTCGACAATCAGATCGGGAACGATGGGCCGCACCGCCTCGACCGAGTATTCAAAACCCGGGTGAGGGTCGAGGCGGGAAATGATCTCGGCCGCGTCGCGCACCTCGTCCAGAGATTTGTGCGTCTTCCGGGCGATTTCGTTGTACCGCTTCTGCTTGAGCGCCTCCAGGTGCTCCGAGATCATGACTCCCGAAAGGCTGTCTTCGAGATCCATCGCTCGAAGCTGAATCAGCAGCGATTCCCGAAGATCCCGGGCTCCCACCCCCGAAGGATCAAACAACTGAACGATGCTCACGACATGTGCAACCCGCTCGGGCTCGGTGCCGAGGCTCTCGGCGATCTCCTCATCCGAGATGGTCAGATATCCCCGATCGTCCAGGCTGCCGATCACAAATGCGCCGATCTCGTATTCCTCCGGATCGGTGACGGCGAGCCGAAGCTGCCCCTGGAGATGTTCCTGAAAGGTAATGGTGCTCCGGTTCACCCGCTCCATGCGGTCCTCGGAGGGCTGCTCCCTCTCCCCCCGCGGGCCTTCGTAATCGTCCTGGAGGAAAGCCTCCCAGTCGAATTCTTCGGGGTCGGGCTGATCGACCTCGGGCTCCTCGGCTTCCTCGTCGGCATCGTCGTCGGATTCCGAGGTCTCGCGGTCCTCCGTATCGCCCTGTTCGACGTCTTCCTCGCGCTCGTCCTGCTCGTCGACTTCTTCGAGCAGAGGATTGGTCATCATCTCCTGCTTGAGCATCAGCTCCAGCTCGAGAGCGGGAACCTGAAGGAGCTTCAGCGCCTGTTGAATCTTGGCGGTCGGGACCAGTCGGAGTTGCAGTTTGTTTCTCAGCTCGAGCTTGAGGTCCACGTTTGATCTCCCCGTCCAGCTACAAGGTGAATCTTTCTCCGAGATACACGCTCCGCGCCTCCTCATTGGACGCCAGCTCGTGCGCCGTCCCGGAGAGTAGAATCGTCCCCTCAAACATGATGTACGACCGATGCGTGATCGACAGGGTCTCCCGGACGTTGTGGTCCGTGATCAGAACCCCGAGGCCCTTTGCCCCAAGCCCGCGGACGATCTCCTGAATGTCACTGACCGTAATGGGATCGATGCCTGCGAAGGGCTCATCCAACAACATGAACGCCGGGTCCGTCACCAGGGCTCGGGCGATTTCCAGCCTCCGGGACTCCCCGCCCGAAAGCCCGTAGGCCTTCCGCTTCGCCAGGTGGGCCATTCCTAGCTCGTCGAGAAGCTCGGCCAGTTTCCGCTTCTGCTCCTTCTTCCCCGGAACCCACAACTGCAAAACCGCCAGGATGTTTTCCTCGACCGTCAGCTTCCGGAATACCGACGGTTCCTGCGATAGGTACCCGAGACCCAATCGCGCGCGGCGAAACATCGGGTAGCGGGTGACGTCTTCTTTCCCGAGGTGAATCCTACCGCGCTCGGGCCGGATCAGCCCCACGATCATGTTGAACGTGGTCGTCTTCCCGGCGCCGTTCGGGCCCAGAAGCCCGACGATCTCTCCGGGCTCCAACCGGATGGACACCTGATCCACGACCCGCCGGAGGCGGAAACTCTTGGTCAGTCCCTCGCACTCCAGCCGGTGGACTCGGACCGCCGCGTCAGGGTTCAGCTCACTCCTCCTCACCGAAGGCATCCGGGTCTCGAACCTCGGCCCTGATTTCTCGCTTGATTTCGATGTTGTCGAGCGAGGGATCACTGACGAACCCCACGCCCGTGAGCACGTTTCTTCCCCGCGTAAATTGCACCGGAGCGTCGGAGACAATCTGGCCCGGCCTGTTCAACCACCGCGCTTCCTCCGATTCGAGCCGGAGGCCCTCGTCCGTGACGATCACCACCTCGCCGAACGCCTGCATGTTGTGGCTTGTCCGGTTGATGATGCCATGGTGCGACGTGAGTGTCGACGTGTGCACCTCAAGCTCATCGAAGAAATCAACCACCAGCGTATCCAGGTCGATCTCATTGGAACTGTCAAAGATCTTGGCCCGCTCGGCCTGAAGAACCCAGAGCTTCCGCCCCTCCTGCGTCTCCGTCAAGACGAAGTCCAGGATCAACTGGTCCGGCACCCGCTTCACGTCCGCGTTGGACGGCACGGGGGATTTCTCGGGTTCACAGCCCACCAGAACCAGGAAACCCAGAATCAGGGCCACAAACCCCCACCCGCCCGAGCGCCCTGACGTCGAGAACATCCGCCTGGCAAGCACCGTCATCACTCTTCCTATCGGCCGTAATCGCCTTTGAATCAAGGGAATTCCGCACTCAGGACACACCATCATGTCCCAGAATCCGACATCCACGGTCCCATTCGAGGCTAGCGTATCAGAGCTGTGCTGGAACTGTCAATGGTAATCAAGAACCGTGCCAAATCATCAAAATCCCAGGGGAAGAGGTGCGATCGGATGAGCCGGGGAACGAGCAACCGGGCCGCGCGGTGACCGGGGGACAAGGCGACGCGGCGACAGGATGGGATGGTCACCTTTGGCCTTCCGCTCCCCTTAAATGAAAACGGGGAGCGACGCGCTCCCCGTTCCAATCGGGCCACAGGGCCCGGTGATTTCGAATGGCCGTCTACCGCCAGAGGTTCTTCACGCCGCCCCAGCTGCTTGCCTCGGTCCCGCTCGGGGCATAGAGATCGATACAGTGGTAGCATGAAATCACGACCGGTGTGGTGATGTCCCAGGTCGTGCCGGTAGTCGTGCTCAGCTGGAGATCATCGTTGTAGCTGAGATCCAGCGGACCCTTGGTCGAGCCGTTCTGCGTGATCCACATCTCCATAAAGATCTGCGCAAAGGCTTCGGCGCAGTCGATTCCCAACAGATCCCACGGCAGGACCAAAACGTCTTCCGCGCCGTCGATCGTCCAGCCGAGGATGTTCTCGATCCGGTCCCAGTCGGTACCATTCCACACGCACCACTCGTTCCACTGCGAATCCAAGTCGATGTAGGCGATGAAATCCGGGAGGCACATCCCGGTGAACCCGATCTGATGAGCCCACGGATCCGTGGTTCCGCCCCCGGTGGACGTCGTCACCAGCGCCACCCCCACCTGGACACCCGTCCAGCCGCCAGGGTCATGCCCGTAGGTGATGGTGAGACCCGCCGCGTTGTAGTCTACGTAGATATCCAGCAGATCGAGTTCAGCATACTCGGTGTCTCCGCCGTCCGCATCGATCAGGCCCGCCCAGGCCCACCCACAGAGGCACAGCACCGCGACCGGCACCAGCAAGGAAACTTTCCGCCACATGTTCATCCTGCCTCCTTCCCAGCCCCACTCCGGGGCAATAGGGATATACAAAACCTCCTCCCGTCGGGCCCAAGCGTCTCCGCCTCCAGCTGCCAGATACCGGCGGCTCCGCCATCAAGCAAGATCAGAGCCCTACGGCCTCAGTCTCATCCCACTCTCTATCAAGCACATCGCCTATTCGAGTGCAACGCCAAGTATACCATGCGCCTCAAAACAAGTCAACAAGAAATCACGCAACTGCCAGGCCCCACTCACTCTACATAATATCCATAACATAGTGTACATCATGAAGCTAAGGGGACATTCCCTGTTTTCGACGGAGGGAGGGGCGCGGCGGAGCCGACCGATCGCCGCTCTCACCTCTCTTGGGCCGCGGGCTCCACCTCGACGGACATCTGGACTTCGCTCTGGAACGGGATGACCCGCCCGATCTCCTCGGAAGCCACACGGCCGGCAAACGAAGAACTCACTTCGGACTTCAGCACGATCCCCTCCCGCCATGCGAAGAGGCAAGATCCCCGGCCACTCCCATCGAAGAGGAGATGCTCGAGGTTGACCGTGCGTGCAAGCGGGTCCGCGATATCATCGGCGTACTCGGGCAGGAGGTCCGGCAGGGTGGCTTGCAGGCTGGGGATCTCTCCCCTTTCGAGGGCGATGCCCACCAGGGTCGAGGTGATGCTCTTCGTGATGGAGAAGATCACCTGCAGGCTGTCCGGGTTCCAATCGCCGAAATAGGCCTCGTGGACGAGGGCGCCGTTCTTGATGACGAGATAGCTGTGGATGCCCTCAAAGCGCCCGCTCTCGATCTCGGCGGATATTCGAGCGACCTGGGCCTGGTCCATGCCTTCGGCGGCCGGTGTGGACACTCGCCAGCCGTCGTCGAGGTCGACGACGGGAGAACACTCCTGCCCGCCCTCCCCGGATGACAGGCAGAGAACAGGCACCGGGACGCAGAGATGAGCAAGAAAAAGGATCCGAAGAGCCGTTTTCATCACGTCCTCCCGACCGGGGTTCCGACTTGGAATGGCCGATTCGATTCAACAGCACGGATCTTGTCTCAGGGGCTGGTGGGAGAGACGGCCGATCCGTGTGCGCGGAGGCGGCTGCATGAAACCGCCTGGAAGCTCGAGCTACATTGCAGAATACGCATCAGCTGAATAAAATGTTTCACTTCGTCTTGATGGAGCTTCGGTGTCTGTCTTCGGAACTCTGGATAAGCTGGCAACGTCCACTGATCGTTTTTCATCATTGAGATCGAAGCAGTGAAACAAAATAACCCCGGATGGCGTCGCTATGGAAGACGTGAGCGGCATCTCTTGGCCGACGAGAAGAACACCCTATGGCGGAGAGGAGAAGATCGTGGAGAACAGAGAGAGAGACATCAGACCCATTATCACATTCTTCGTGATGACAACTCTCCTTACTGCCGGGATCTATGCCTGGATGTTCAGAGCAGGCGGGAGTCTACTTGTATTCGCCTGCAAGATGTGGACCCCTGCCATCGCGGCCCTATTGACATCGTTGATTCACAAGGACGCCATTCGCAACTACGGCTGGAGATTGGGGAAAGCCCGCTTCCTTGGGTACAGCTTCCTCTTGCCGATTGCTGCGGCGATCATTGGCTATGGATTGGTGTGGGCTAGCGGTGGCGCGGATATCTTTGGAGACGGGGTCAGAAACTACCGATGGGCGCGTTGGCTCGGTCTCGAACTCCCGGTCCCCGTTGTCGTCGGCCTGCTTTCGAAGATGTCCCTTGGATTTCTTCTGACGTTTGTCTTTGTCGTCGGTGAAGAGATCGGCTGGAGCGGTTTCCTGACTCCCAAGCTTTTGAAAGTATCTTCCGTTCCGGTTACGTCTCTAGTCGTAGGTGTATACTGGGCGATCTGGCATTTTCCGGCACTTGTCGGGGGCTTCTACGGCTATGGCACGCCTCTATGGGTTGCATTGCCGGGATTTACCCTGGTGATCATTGCCGCGTCTTTCCTGAGGACTGTGTTGAGACTGAAGTCGGGAAGCCTGTGGGTGGGCGCGATCCTACATACGAGCCACAATGTGTACCTGATGGGAATATTCCACGACCTCACCGTCAAGGAAGGATATGCCAGCTATCTTGTATCTGAAACAGGCGTGGTTACGGGTGTTGTCTATATGATCGTCGCCATGTTATTCTGGAGAAACCAGATGAAGAAACCGTCGCTCGGCAACGCCCTACCCACCTGCGAGCTTCCGGAACGGTGAGCGCTCCGAGAACGAACCACGAAGATCGAACTATGCCTTGACAAGGCTGACGCTCTTAGAGATGTCCCCGAAGGACCCGTCGCCTATTCCGTCACGACCTCGACACTCCAATCCTCATCAACCCACAGGCCGAGCACGGAAACGTCGGAGTCCCAGCTGCGAACGACGCCCACCGCCTTTTCAATGTGTTGCCAATGCGCTTCTTTGGACACCGGATTGCCGGCGCAATCGTGATGCCCGACGACGGCGATCACTTCCGAGCCGTGTTGGGTGACGGAGATTCCCACTCTTCTTCTGATACTCTCGATGACATCCCCCGGCTCGGCGGCCAGCGCTTTGTCCGGACCGGCCTCCGTGATCATGTCCACATAGTCGAGTCCGTATCGTTCTTTCAGCCATGCGATGACAGGTTCTTGAACACGCCCGTCCATGCAATTAATCGCCGTTCCGAATTTACCTGCGGTCATCCGTATCGCTCCTTCGGGGACAGCGGGTGAAGGCGACCGGGCGAGAACCTCTAGCCACAGATCACACAGGTTTCATATACGGATGCGTCAAGCGCCCTCCGGGCGCCAACCTGGCAGTAGCCCAACCCTCGTTCGCCCTGAGCGGCCGCCGGGCTCGCCCGGCGGCCTGTCGAACCGGTGAACGGTGCCGGCGGACCCATGATCACGAAAGTATCAAACGCGTAGTATGTCCCGCAGTGGCCGGGCAACGGTGCCTGGGCTGCCTGCCGAGATCAGAGATACTACACGAAAAGGGGTGACTGTCCCTCAAGGGGGACGCGCTACCTCTTCACCTCATAGTGCAGCCAGACGACATCGTCCTTCAGCCGCTCGCAGTGGAGGAGAGTGAGACCCAGGGCTTCGTCCGACGATGCAAGGCCGGGCGCTCTGAAGATGGAGCGGGCCGTCTCTCCACCCACGAGATGGGGCACAGTGACAACGCTGACTTCATCGACGAGGCCGGCCCGGAGGAGCACGCCGTTGAGTACGCCTCCGCTGTCGACTCGAAGGACCTTGACGCCGTAGCGTTGGGCCAGTGTGTCCAACGCCCCGGCATAGTCCACGTGGTCATCGCCGGAGAGGATGGTGTCGATGCCGGCGGCCTCGAGACCGCCCAGGTACTCCGGGGGCGTAGCCGCTGAGCACAGCGCAACGGCCCTGCGCCAGTACGGCCACCTGCGGACGCGGTCCCAATACCGGAGACGGCCGCGGCTGTCCGGCACGACGAGTATCGGGCGCGTGTCATTCGGATCAGGCTGCTGCAGATCGGCATCCGCCGCGCCTGAGTCCTGCTCCTGCTCGCAGCCGGCAATGATGGTATTGACCCCGACCAGAGTGGCGTCCTCCTTCCAGCGCCCGGCCAGCTCGTAGAAGAGCCCCAGATCGGGAGTGGGAAACCCATCCGTCCGTCCGTCGACGCTCACCATGTTGTGTAGAATCACGCGCGGGCGCATGCGCGCGCCTCCTTCCTATTCCGCATTCTGACGACAAGTCGAATCCATCGGCACCCTCCCCCAAGTTCTCCCCACCCTACCATCCGCCCTGAGCGGCCACCGCTCTCACCCGGCGGCATGTCGAACGGGTGAACGGCGCCGGAGCTCCTGCCAGCTTCTCTGCCCAACTTAGAACCCAGAACTCAGAACTTCTGTATCCCGGCCAGATGATGCCGCCCGGCAGCAGCGCAATAAGCTAATAAGGCTAACTACGTCCCCTAGTCGTTCCTACCGATACATGGCTTTCACCCGACCCCAGGTATCGCACTCAACAGCGGATGGCGGCACGACCCAGGCGTAGAGAGCCACTTTGCCGGAGTAGACGCCGATGGGCTTCTCGGGGTCGTCCTGATTCCAGGTCACCGTCAGGGTAACCGCCTGGCTGAAGTAGCCGGGCTGATAACTTCCGAACGTCTTGGCCTCCGTAGCGTAACCCGGGAATTCATCGATCATCATCATCTGGATGTAGTACAGGAAGTTGTCCGCTCCTCCCACGGGTTCACCCTCCGGCAGATCTACGAAGACGCCGGGGTCGCTTTCCAAATACAGCAGGATCGGGTCCACCAGCACGCTGTCGGGATCACCGTCCTTATATAGGAAACTCGCTCCGGCCGCAAACATGACGCTCTGGCAGGTGGATTCCACCCAGAAGCTGATCTGGCGGCTGAAAGGACCCACGTCCACGGATCCCAGATCGAGAACCGGAACGATGGGTGTGACCTGGACAATCGGATCGCTTTTGAAGGAATGAGCAGCGGCTCCCCACTTCGGCCCTTGGGCCGGGAGCGGGCGCAAGTGAATCGACGGTCCAGGCGGATCGTCACCGACTTGTGAGCCGGCGCCTTGCGGCACGACCTCGATGTAGCAGCTCACGGTTCCCATGTCCTGCTCATCCGCCCAGGCAGTCCCCATTCCGAATGCCAGCATGAACACCGCGACGAAT
>Ga0180432_10006990_pt1 | contig 14486 bp, 16 predicted proteins | sample SS_ome_10_FD_132414 | JGI IMG/M metagenome (GOLD analysis project Ga0180432, IMG submission 132414) | Hypersaline lake sediment archaeal communities from the Salton Sea, California, USA - SS_1_MS_2 metaG | ecosystem: Environmental > Aquatic > Non-marine Saline and Alkaline > Hypersaline >... | reverse complement strand
CGGGGGGGCAGCTTGCCCTCGGCCCCCACCCCAGGGGGAGGACCCGGAGGGGGTGACCCCGGGGGTGGGGGTCAGTGTCGCTGCGAGCAGGGCGTCTCGCCGAATCTCGTGCGCCATGCGCGGCGGACGGCCGACGGGTCGAGGTCCGGCGCTTGCTGACAGACGACGGCACAGAACGTCTCGGGGGTTGTCAGGGCGTGGGGCTCGAGGTCGAAGACGTGAACGTTTCCGTCCGCATCGCGGAGGTGGATCGTGTGGTACCGTCGGTCTGGGGCTGGGACTTGGTGGCCTGTAATTTCCATCAGTGAGGTTCCTTGTTTTTGGTGATGGCAACGTGGTCGACGGGCGAGATCAATCCGGGTCGGTCGGTTCCCCCGGTGGTTCGGTGGCGCGAGTGGCCAGGTCGGCCCGATCCTCTCCCGTTGCTCGGGGTGGGGGCGGCGGTCGAAACCCGGCGATGCCATATCGCTCCTTCCAGGCAGCGATCAGGTTCGGGGTCTCCAGATGGGGGAACGATCTTCTCGCGGCAGCGGCGAAGGCCTCCGGCGTTTTCATGTCGGCGGCGTCGAGACAAAGGTAGGTCGATCCACCTTCATCGTGCCGCAAGACCACCTCGAGGTTTCGGGTGCCCGTGATGTACGCTGGCGAAACATACTCCACTCGTACGATCCACACGGTTTCGCTCCTTTCCGGTTTGCGGGCAGCGGCCAGGCGGCGGCGTCGGCCTCCAAGGTTGAGTCCAAGCGTGATGTCCATGAGGGATTCCAAAAGGGGACCGGCCGGGGCCTTCGAGCCATCACCCTCGGCCGGTCCAGCGGCGGAGCCAGGCGGTCCACTGCAACGTAGTTCTTCGGAGGCTCGAAGTTTCACGGCGGATGCTCCGGCGGATCACCCGGCGCACATGGCCATCCCAACTCTCCCAGGGCCAGGGCCCCCGCAGCTCGGCGCCGAACCAGTCGGCGACTCTATCAGCCATCCAACCTCGCACGAGCAGAATCTCCTGGCCCACCATTGCACTCTGGCCGTTGGAGAATCGAACCGTGTAGTGGCCAGGGCCGAAAACTGGAAGGGGCAGGATCCTTACGATCCGGACGCGGCGAGGACGTTTGGGGTAAAAGTAGAAGGCCATGGCTGGAATCGTCGGGGTGAAACAAAGGGGCGGCCCGGGCGGCCATGCCTCGGACCCGCACCGGGACGCGCCCCAAAGGAAGGTATCTTACTGGCCGTTGCCGCTCGACTTGTACAGGCCGATGTACGACAGGGCCTTGGCTCCGATGTCATATTTGACGTCAAAGTCGAATCCCCATTGTCCCTGGCCGGACGGTCGGCCGCGGACCACGGGTACCGGTCCGGTCGAATCGAGGTACGTCACTTCGACGGTCGGCGCGTCGGCCGGGGAGGCCGACAAGAACCAGTTCGAAGCGGAACCGGTGTACTCCTGGCCGCTTGCCGGATCAGTCACGCCGGCGGCGCTGAGGCGATCGTCGACGCGAATAAGCAGATCGGACAGACGGCCGCGCTTCTCGGCGATTTCCAGGGCGGTCGTCTCCAATGTCGGCGGCACGAGCAGGGCTCGCGGTGCCACGTTCAGCGCCTTCGTGTTGAGTCGCTGTGAACGCATCGCTGCGACCGCGGCCGCGAAGTTTCCGAAGTTCAGCGCGCCGGTTCCCAGGTTCGCATGGCCTCCGGCGGTGGTTGTGGCCGTCGCGTTGAACAGGGCGCCCCCATCGTCGAGGCTGGCGTTTGCCAGCAGAACCGACATGGCGATGTCCTGGCGGAGGCGTCGTGCGGCGCGTGCGATTTCCTTGGGGATGGCGTTCAGGGCGTGGTGGTAATCGTCCAGCAGGTCCTGCGCGTCTTGTCGCCAGCTTTTCGCATAGCGGGCAATCTTGTAGCCTTCGCCCTCCGCGTTGAATTCCGCGGTGGTCGCCCTCTGACCGCGGGGCAGCGGTTCGAGGGCCGCGGGCTGGACAAGCGGCCGCTCGAGCTCGCGGAACGTCGAGCAGAGGCTCTCGGAGATCCAGCCGTCGGTCGAGTCGTTCGCGCCGGAGAAGGCGGAAAGGACGATCGTGTTTACCGACGTTGTGAAAATCTCCGCGGCATCCCCGGAGGTTACGGCGCGGTGGATGAGCTCCTCTCGGTCGTCCGGAACGGGGCGGCGGGCTGCCACCAGGCAGAGGCGGCAGAGGTCGACACCGGAGACCGGGAGCTGCTCGGCCTCTTCGGCCAGGCGTTCGAAGTCTTGCCGGCGGTGCTCGGGGGCGAGGGAGACCAGGTCGACCCCCGCTCTTGCGACAATCGCGGCAACAACGTGGTCGGGGGTCAAGTTTTCTTCGATGGGGCGGCGAATCAAAATCGCTGGCATGGTACGACGTTCCTTTCAGCGGGAACAGGGGGGGAGAGAGGGTCACGTAAGTGCCATCGGCGGATGGCGTGTTTCATGTCGGCCGCGGCGAAAGCGGTGTAGTCGCTGGGGCAGCGTGTTTCCAGAATTCGGCAGATGGGCAGGTCGGCCAGGTAGGCCGGTTCGGTGCCCAGGTGTTCGGCGTAGCGGCTCGCGCGGCTCAATAGGTAGTGGCGGGAGGGGAAGCAGTCGTCCACGTCTCCGGGCCAGCCGGCGGCCTGAAGGCGGTAGACGACGTGGGCCAGCAGGCGGAGGTATCGGCGATCGTGGCCGGTCCAAGGGGGCATGGTTGCCCTGGCCCCCAGGGCCTCGGCGGTCGCTTCGGGAGCCGGCGGAGCATCCTGCAAGAGCGTTTCCGGTGGGGCCGCGGCGATCAGCGCACTGGTAAAGGCCAGGTGCTCCAGAAAGTGCGTCCACTCGTGCGTCAGGACGGCCGTCCCGGTCAGGTAGTCGTCGACCCCGTCCAGGTCGACAACGGCCAGGAAACCCCACCCGGACCACAAGCCGGCGGTCTCGAGCTCGTGCCGGTACTCGAAGGCCAGAAGCCCCCCGGTGACGGCCAGGGGCCGGGACCCGTCGCCGTCGGCCGGCAGAACGTAGGTCGGCAGCAGCGGGGAAAGTTCCGGCGCCGTCACGTCGCGCATGTCGTTCGCGAAGGCTCGGAGGGCTTCGAGTTTCTCGGCTGGGGTGGAGGTCATTGGGCTGGGTAGAGTTTCAGGCCTGAGCGTCGAAAACGGCCGCGGCGGCGTTTTCAAACATTATGCGGGCCATGTCGGGGCCTTTGCGTTCGAGCAAACGGCGGAGGTGGTTCTTGATGGCTTGCAAGTCCGGGTCGGGGGTCGCCTCTTTGGGCTTCGCGTTTTTGTCGGGGCTCTCGGCCGGCTCGAGTGGATCGGTCCTGGCCCACGGATCGTGGCAGCTTACGCAGTCGCCGTCCTCGTCGACCTCAGGGCATCCGCAGAGCGGGCAGACGGGGCCGGCGGGCTTGTCCTCCGGTTCGGCCGCGCGCGGCTTGGGTTCCGGCTCGGGAACGGGTGCCGGCTTAACCTTCGGGGGATTGGCCACGGTCTCCCGGTCAAGGTGTTTGATCTGTTTCGCTTCCCCGGGGCGGCTCGAGTCGTTCTTCTTCGCCGGCTTGGGCTCGGTCAGGAAACGAACAGCATCGCGAAGCGACAAATCCGCAACGGCGTTGCGGTTTTCGAGTTCGCCCCAATTCTTCGCCAGTCGCATGTAGTTCTGCGCCGAACGTTCGGACCCTTCGAAGTTCGTCTTCAGCCAATTCCCCCAGTCCCCATGGGGGCACTGCTTTTTGGCCTCAAGCAGAAGGTCGCCGGCAGCTCGGGCGTGATGGAGCGCCCGGCCGGCCGCGGCCTCGGCGGCACGATGGCATTCGTTGATGTCCTTCGCCAGTGTCGTCAAGCCGCTGGCCGCGGCGGTGTCCAGTTCGGTCGGCATGGACTTCTCCTTTACAGGGCCTTCCGCCGCTCCGTGCACATGCCCGATACAACGCGCTTACTTTCGGGGGTCAGCCGGTCGTCCTGGCCGGCTTGCTTGGCCACCTGGCCGACGTGGGTCTTCTGGTCGCAGTCGGCAAGCTTGCGCTCGTATTCGGCGATCAGTGCAGTTTGCTGATCGGCAACATCCTGGGGGTCTTCGGCGGGATTGTCGCCGGCTTGTGCGTGGGCGGCCTCGACGTCGATAACCTCTTCGTCGTGCTCCTCACCCTCGGCGGCGGCCGAACTGAGGTAGGAAGCGGCGGAGAGCGTGTAAATGGCCTTGTACGTCCGGGCGAGGACCTTGCCGAGGATCGCGTCTCGGCCCATCGCGTTGTTGACCGGAACGACCAGGCGGCCGTCGAACTCGCGGCCCTTCAGGCGACGTTTCGTCTTGATCCACTCTCGGGGCTCCCCGTCGACGGTCCAGGTGGCGACCACTTCGACCAGGCCGTCCCGGCCGCGGACTTCGACCTCGCCCGTCTGAATCTCCACGTCGGCGATCGACTCGTCCTCTTCGACTTTGCGACGCCAGAAGTTCTGGGTCAGGTACGCACCTCCGGAAATGACGCAGAACTCGTTCCCGTCGATCCGGCCTCCGTGCAAGAGGACCTCGCAGACGGCGGAGCGAAGCGTAGAAAGCGGGTAGGGCTTTTGCCCACCGGTGTCTCGGTCGGTTTTGAAACCGATCTTTTTGCCCATCAGCGGTAAGACGGCGACCTTGAGCAGCTCGTCGGTCAGGCTCTCTTCGATCGTCGCGATTGCGACGGATCGGGCGAGCGTCTTCTTCATGTCGTTGCCGTTGCTTTCGACCATTGCGGTGGCGTAGCTGGCGGCAGCGTCGGTGATCGTCTCGAGGGCTTTGTCGAAGTGCTTTTGGACCGCGGCGATGTCGGTACCCATGGTTTGCTCCAGTTTCTCGATGGGGGTGAGTGAAAGTATTTCGGCCGCATGTTGCTCGGCCGTTTTTCCGTCAAGTCCTCCGCGGGTCAGGTAGCCGAGGGGAAGCCAGTTCATCAGGCGGCCCGTCGGGCAGGCTGTCACCTGGCCGGTCAGGTCCCTGTTCGGGCAGGGGCGGATTTTCGCATGAGCGTGGGCGCAGGTCAGGCAGGTTCGCATGGTCTCCCTCGTTCCTGTTCATCACGATGGCGACGGCCAGGCGGAGCGGGACCGGCTCTTTGCCGATGCCGAGGTTGCACTCGTCGCACATTGCGGCGAGGTTCTCGTCGGCGTTCAAGACGGCCTCGGTCATTCCGATCCGCAAGCCGGCCTCGACACTCAAAAGGTGGCCGACGTGAAGGTCCTTCCGGGCGCCGCAGATTTCGCAGCGGCCAGTTGCTCGCATGAGGACCCGGGCGCGCTGCCGGGGGCTGATTCCGTTGTGAACGGTGGTGACCGTGCGGGGCTCGCGCCCGGTCTCAGTCTTTGGGGCGTTGTACTGGTGTTTTCCGCAAATGCAGAACACCCTGTCTTGGCCTCCTTTGGTCGCGATTCGCCCGACGGTCGCGCCGCACTCGACGCAAGGGTTTCGCAGGGGCCAGCGGTCGCCGTGGTATTCCATGTCAATTTCCCCAGGGGCGGAAGTCGTCGTATGGCTCCTGCCGTGGTGTCTTGTTGATGGTTTGGATGAGTTGACGGGCCGGCAGAAACTCGGCCGTGACCTCCCAGCGGACGATTGCCCGGTTTCGGTTTTTCACGATCTTGAAGGTGTACTTGCCGGTGTCGTCCGTACCCTCCGGGTCGGCTTTCCACGGCCAGCGGACGAGAATGATCACATCGGCGTCTTGCTCGAGAGCTCCTGATTCCTTCAGGTGGTGGGCGTCGGCGCCACCCGCGGCGGCCTGGCGGTTGAGTTGTGACAGGACCAGGCAGACGCAGTTGTGGCGAACGGCCAGATCCTTGAACCGGGCCGATGCGTCGGAGAGTTGCTCGTAGCGGGTACCGCCCTTGCCCAGGGTAAGCTGCGCGTGGTCGATGACGACCATGCCCAAGTCGTACTCGTTGGCGATCTGCTTGACGGCGGTCTCGATTTGGCCGATCTCTCGGCACTGCTCTAGGAGGAACATTTCGCCGCACACGTTCCAGTAGGTTTCGGAATCGCGCTTGAGGACGTCGAGCTTCTCGCGCCATTCCTTCGCCCCGAAAGGCGTCCTGGCCTGGATCATCCTCTTGGCGATTGCGAGGGATCCCATTTCGTGGCTGACAAGGACTCCGTTCAGGCCCTTTTCGACCGTCGCCCGTAGGGCTTGCAGACCGCAAACGCTCTTGCCGTGGCTGGGCAGGCCGCCGACGATCACCATTTCCCCGCGCTCCACTCCCCCGTCGAGGGCCTCGTCCAGGGAAGGTAGGCCGAGGGAAAGCAGTTCCAGTTGGTCGGCCTCGATGAGCTCGAGAAACTTGGCCTCGGCATCGCGGACGGTCTGGCGGAGGACCCGGGCCTTTTCGGGCTTGTCCTTTCGCCGCGGCGTGCCATAGCCCAGGCCGACGAGGGTCTGGGCGGCCTCTTGGTAGTCGCCGGCGTGATTGAGCAGCGCGTAGGCTGCGAATTTCGAGTAGCACACTCCCGGGCGGCCGCTGCCGTTGACGCCCTCGAAGGGGTGGGCGTTTGTCGAAAAGACGGTGAGCAGCTCGTTGCCCTGCTGGCTGAGGATCCCCGTCGTCGCGCTGATCCCCGTCGACTTGCCGGGTCGCCTCCATCGCTTGATTCCGCCGGACTCCCCGATGCAGGCCCATCCGAACGGTTCCAGGATTTGGGGCCAGGCGGCTTGATGGTTGAAGGCGTCGCCGGGGCTTTCTCCGTCGCTCGGTCGCTCGTATCCACGGACCGGCGGTTCGGTGTGGGTCTCGGCGATCGACCGGTCGAACATCCTGGCGGTGCGTAGGATGGTTTCCCGCTCGGCGGTGGAAAGCGTTTCCAGTTCGGTCAGCGGCGGGCCATAAACGTGCTCGTAGGTGTTGCCGGTCGGGTGGCACTCCGGCGCACAACCGACGGTCAGGACATAGCCACCCTCGCCGCGGGTCTCAATGAGGCAACGGGGCCGCTGGATCGGCTCGCCGGTGGTCGGGTGGAGGAGCGGGTTGCCGTCGGCGTCGAGCTCGGGCTCCGGTTCGGACATGGCTAGTTTGGTGTTGCCGGCGACCGGGGCCTCACAGCGGTAGAGCAGGTGGCAGCCTGTCTTCCCGATTTCGTTTCTGCGGGGCGTGGCCACGAAGCAGAGCCGGCCCGGTAGAGTCGGATCCTGGGCCTTCAGGGCGTCGACGTAGGGGCGGACGAGCGCCGGCTCGTCGATGTCGATCACTTCGACGTTGCCGCTGACGGCCCCGCCGATGATCGCGATTCCGGTGTGCCGGCCTGCCCACTGGTCGACCTCCTCGGGCGTGGGGCGCCGCTCGGTGTATTGCTTCCATGCGGTTGCTGCGGCTTTGGAGGCGTCGGCCCGGATCGGGACTACCGAGAGGCCGGCCTCGAGGTATTGGCGGAATGGGGGGTTAGCCATTGTCGTAGGTCACCGATCCATCAGCGTGAAAGGTTGGCGGATTCTTGCGCGGCTTCGGGGGCTCGGACGTCGGGGGCTCGGGAGAGGTCCTGGCCCAGTCGGCGGGATCATCGTCGTACTGGCCCCCATTCAGCCATGTTGTGGGGTGGGGGCAAAAACGGCCGGACTTGCCGGTGTCGCTCTCCGCGAACCGCATCGCCGCGTAGAGGAGCTTGGCATCGGCATCGCGCTCTCCGATTTCGAGGTCGGCCATGATAGCCTTGAGGGCCTTGCGGTAGGCGGTGGCGGCGCGGCGCTTGGCGACTTTTTTCGGATAGGTACGCCAAAAGTCCTCGAATGCCTCGGAGTAGTGGTTTCGCGATTTGCGGGGCTTCGCGGGGCCGTCCGGGTCATCTTCGGCCGGGGCGTCTGGATCGGGGTCAGGATCAGCGGGGGCGTCCAGGTTGTCGTCCAGATCGGGATCGTCCAGACCGTCGTCTGGATCTTCCGGTGGCTCACTCTCGCACTCATCCGCTGAGCGCAAGTCTTCTCTTTCGAGTTCGGGCTCGGGCTCGGGCTCGGGTTCGGGCTCGGGATTAGGCATAGCCTTTCGATAGGCCTCGGGAAAGGCTTCCCGAAAGGCTTCCCGAAAGGCTTCTCCCTTGGTACTGATGAATCGCGAAACCCGTTGGGGCAATTGGGTTTTCAGCTCGCACTCGGGGAGTAAATCGACAAGGTTTGTCCAGCTTTTGACGACGTTCGGGGACTCGGGGCCGTTGTATCGCAAAAAGTTCGGGATTCCGACGTAGCCGGCCCTCTCATCGAGCTCAAGAAGACCCCTTTCGGAAGCCTCCAGAAAGGCTTCCCGGAAGGCTTTCGGTTCCCATTCAAGTTCGGCAGCCATGCCGGGGAGCGTCTCCCGCATAGCCCCCAAACTTGTCATGTGCGGATGCGTTAGGCAGAACAAGAAGACAAGCTTGCCGTGGTTCGATAGTGAGCGAAACTTCTGGTCGTTCCAGATTCGGGGATCGACCTTGCGGAAGCGTGCCATCAGTGCGTCTCCTGGGCTGTGGGGGTGCATCCGTGCGCTGGGTCCGGTCGGGACGGGACCGCGGTCACGGTCTCGGCCCAGGCGGCGACCTCGGACCACCGCCAGAGTTTCTTACGGCCGGCAGCAACCGGCTCCGGGAAGTGGCCGGCGTCGACTAGGTAGTCGATCGTCCGGCGGGAGAGGGCCACGGCGCTGGTGACCGTGTCGATCGGGACGAGCAGGGGGCCGGGGTCGGCCTCGAGCTGGTCAACCCAGCGGGTCACATCCGATCGGCGCCACCGGACCGATTTGCCCAGGGCAACCGGCCGCGGGAACGCACCGCTGCTGACCAGGCGGCGCAGGGTCCGCTCGGGCAGGCCGACGAGCTCGGCGACCTGGCCCCGGCGCAGCAGGAGGGCGTCCTGGTCGGGTCGAGGGGCAGCGTCCGTGCGGGGTGGGGGGGTCATTTGCTGGGTTTCGGGGGCTCTTTTGCCTCGCATTCCTTGCGCCGGATGATACGGCGCAGGATGGCAGCCGCCTGTGAATGGGGGCCGGCTGATCGCTCGGTATCCCGTAGCATTCGGCGGAGGGCTCGCAGCGAGTGGTCAGATAGCGTATCCATGGATGGCAGGATACGCGTAGCTCGCGGGACCTGTTGTAGAATGACGTTGGTGTGACGTCTTGCGGGTTCTATGAGCCGAGAAAAACAGGGCAGAGGTCGCGGAAATTATTTTTCGTGTGACGTTCGGGTGACGCCCTTTCGTTTCAACATCTTGGAAATCTCGGCTTCGATGGCTTCTTCGCGGTAGAGGTATTGGGGGTCACGTGGCTTTCTGTCTGTGTCCATTACCTCCGTCCAGCCCTCCGGGTTTTCGCTTCGCCACCGTTCTAGGCGTTTCCGCAGGGAGTTCGGGGGTAGACCGTATTTTTCGGCTAGATCGAGCGCGGAATACAGACCGCTTCCGATGGGGCTTGAGGGGGGATTGGGGCCAGTCAAACCCATTTTTTGCAGTGCTTCTTGCTGCCAAGCTACTGGGGCAGGGGTGCAGTATGTGGTTGTGCACGCGGCCCATTCCTCCTGAATCTGGTTTTCCAGTTGAGGGAAGTCCACGCGAAAGATCGAACCGTTTTCCCAGTGGTTGAGAATCGGGCGCCACCGCTCCCACTGGGCGATGGGGTCGGAGTTTTGGAATTCCTCTCGCAGGCGAGCGACCCCCTCACCGCTTGTTTCTCGGTCGCGGTGGGCGAGGTCCCAGGGGCTTGCGATGAGAGCGGAGCGGAGGGCCCACGCGGCCGTGTGGGCGGTTTTGCACAGAATTGGGCCCACCCGTGGCGCCGGGCTGGTCGTTCCTGTTCCGCGGGCGAGTGAAACCACGTCAACGAAGGCCTGTTGTGCAGCGTGGGTGTGGGCAATCGGCGGCTCGATGGCTTCCAGGGTCTCGAGAAGAGCGATCGCGTTGGTCACCTCGTCGACGAAACTCGCATATTCAACCGGGTCCGTCGGCAGAGTCTCTCGGGTGTAGTCGAGGGAGCCGGGCCAACAATGCGGGCCGAGTACCGTGGTTGCCCAATAGAGAGAATCGAGAGCCGTTTCCCTGGCCGTTTCAAAGAATCGCCGGGCGGCTTCCTCCAGGGCGGGGCGAGGGGCGTCATTCATGAGTCTGCATCCTTTCTGTTGGCCGGGCCGTCGGGCAGGGGCCGCGGGGGATGCAGAGGACCCGCGACTTCCTGCCCGACTGCGTTGGGCCCACCCGCTGCGCAACGGGCTGGCCACCCGGACAAAACGCCAACCTACTATTCCCCGGCCGAGTTGACCAGGGCCAGGACGGCCTGGCGGATATGGTCAGGCAACGAATCCCAGCGGCGGACGATCCGCTCGAGATCCGGGTCTTGGTTCGATCCTTGGGGGGCTGGTGGGGGAGCGGCCGGCGGCGATTGACCTAAAACGTTCCGTGTCTTCTGGTTGGTTCGATCTGTTCGATTGTCTTGAAAACTGCTGACGTCGTAAGGCGTCCGGGGGTTCGAATCCCTCCCCATCCGCCTTTCTGTCAACGGTTTACGTTGCAGCGTAAGGACTTGCGGCGATTCCTCCTCTTCCTCTTCGGTGGTCGTTTTAGGCTTCTCATTTGCACCATTTTGCACCGCCTGGCCAGATTCTTGGGGGGCTGTTGGGGGGCGCTGGGGGGCGCCGCTGCAGTTTTTTGGACTGCCGCCTTCGCTTTTCCCCTCCGTTCCGGTGGCCCTCTTCTGCTGAACCTCGGGCTGACGCTTCGGCATGAGCGGCGGTAGCTGGGCGGCCGCTGCCCCCGTGTCGTGAAGTTCCAGGTGCGTGTAGCGCTGGGTGAGCAAGGGGGTTGAATGGCGGGCGAGTTCCTGGGCCATGCGGGTGGGAACCGTCTTCGCCGCGACGGTAATGTAGGTGTGGCGGTGACCGTGGAAGTCGACCACTTCGCCGGCCTCGTTGACGTAGGGGATGCCGGCCGCTTCAAGGTCGATCCGGAGCATTTCGGCGGCGCGGCACCTCCAACTTCCCGGCCAGAGTAGCTTGCCCGCCCGCGTCCCAGCCAGGTATTTCCGGAGAACGGCGACCACGTCCGGGGGCAAGGCCTGTTCGTCTCGTTGGCGTCGCTTGGACGTCCCGGCCTCGACGATGACGTGGGGCGTGTCGGCGTCCAGGGCAAAGCTCTCGGGCTTCAGCGACGCGATTTCGGCGGCCCTAAGGCCGCTTCCCAGTGCCAGGCAGTAGATGGCGTGCCGATCTTTGCCGGCGAGGCCCCGGTAGGTCGCTGCGCTGCTGGCGGTGGTCTTGAGCAGCCTCTCGATCTCTTCGACAACCAGGGCGCGGCGCTCTCGTCGACGGTCCAGATCGACGTTGCCCGGTTCCAGGTGTTGAATGGGGCTGTGGGATAGCCGGCGGTGAAGGGTCAACCAGTTGACGAACTGCTTGCAGGCTGCGAGGTAGTGCTTGCACGTCTGGATCGACAGACCGGCCTCCCGCAGACCGCGGAGGGCGGACTCCACCCGGAACGCGTCGATCTCAGTGATTCGCTTGCAACCGCACCCGTCAACGGTCTTGCTTTTCGTCCGCAGGACCCCCTCCTTGTCGGGTTCCCGGACGGGGACGGTGAAGGTATCCGTTGCCAGCATGTTGGTGGCCTTGCCGACAACCTGGCCAATGTGCTTGGGGGCGAATTCCTTCGCCTCAAGGGAGGTCCGAAAGTCCTTCAGATGGTGGCCGATCGGTTTTCGGTGGTGTTCCTCGAATGGGTCGACCAGGCCCTCTTTGGCACGGGCCGCTTGACGCTCGAGCTTGATGGCCAGGGTCAACGTGGCGTCTTTGTCGGTGTATCCTTTCTTCTCCTTCCAGTTCCCGTTTTCATCCTTGTAGCGGGCATACCACTCGTCGGTCTGGATTCTGACGCCTTTCCCGTTGCGGGTCAGCGGGGCGGTGATCGTGCGGTTGTTGTGCTTGAATCTGGCGTACTTCCTTTTCTTCTTCTCGACAATCTCGGCGTCGGGGGGCAGTGGCTTCGTGTACGCAGATTTTCGAACGGTGGCCATGGGTCTGCATCCTTTAAAGTGCCCGGCGCCGGCCCATAGAATACGCAGCGGGGCCGGCGGCGGGGCTGAGGGGTAGAAAGTCAGTTCCTCGGGGCGGCCTGCCGAAAGGCAGCAGGTACCTCCATGTTGTCGATCGCCGCGGCGACGATCCCGGTCTGACCGACGTAGTAGCCGGCCGTAACCGCAGCGCTGCTATGGCCCAGGGCCAACTGGGCGGCCTGGGGGGATGTTTGCCAGAGTTGGGTGGCAAGCGTCTTCCGCAGATCGTGCAGCCCGAAATGCTCTTCCCTTGGGATGCCGGCCAGGTCCAACAGCTGATGCCAGCACGAATAGAAGTGCCGCTTGTCGAACGGCCAAGGCAAGACCAGTTCTCGGTCGTCTCGTATCGAGTGCAGATGCTCGATTGCTACGGTGTTCAGCGGGGCGATGTGGAGTCGTTTAGACTTCATCGAATCGCCCGGGATCATCAGGACTCGGCGGTGCCAGTCGACCCACTCCCAGCGCAGCCGAAACAGCGTCCCGCGGCGGAGACCGGTTGCGTGCGCGACAACCAGCAGAGCGCGCCAGAACTTCGGCGGCTTGATCTTTTTGAACCGCGGCCGGGTCATTCCGCAGGCTGCGAGGTAGCAGTTCTCGAGCTCCTCCTCGGTGACAATCCGTACCCCCTTCGGCTCGCACCGCGGCGGGCGGACCCAAGGCGGATTTTCGAGGATGCCGGCAGCGTCTCGATTCCGGGGCCGCGGCGGGCCGGCTTTGTCCAGGATGGCCTGGATCTGCCGGAGCTTGGAGGCGACGGTGTTCGCGGTGGCGCGCCGGTACGGCTTCGCCCCGCGGCACTTGCTGAGGGCGTCGCGAAACTTGGCCAGGAGCGGCGCGTCGATCTGCTTCAGCGGCGGGTCTCCGGTGAAGTATCGCCACTTCTTCAGCGTGATGGCGAAGAGTTTCAGCGTTGAGTCGGCCGCATCGGAAAGGCACGTCGGCCGGTAATACGTCTCGAAAAACGAGCAGACCGTCGGCTCTCCGTTGTGTGGGAAGAGGGGCTCTCCTCGCTTCCCAGTCCACCGGTCGGCGACGGCCGCATGGTGCAAGTACAGGTCGGGATTCTCGAGGACCGCGTCGGTGCCGGCGGCTTGCCGGACAACCTCGGTGATCTGCTTTGCGCAAGCCTCTTCGGCAGCGTCCCAGATGGGGGCATACAAGGCTTTCCAGCTTTCCACTTGGCGGCGGTGAACACCGAAGTACTCGGCGATTTCGCCAAGGCTCTTGCCTTCGTAGTTGTGCATGCGGACCGCCAGGCTGATCCGCTCGCGCGTCTTCTTGGTGGGGCCTCGGCGCCGGCTTGGGGTTTTGGGTCTGTCATTCATCCTCGAACCCCTTTCCCTCAAGAACCGCGGCCAGGCGGGACCGGGCGATCGTTTCGTCGGCGCCTTCGGTCGGATACCACCGGACGTGGATCACCCCAGGGCGCCGCGTGATGGCGCACCCGATGGGCTCCTCCTCCGGCTCGGCGCCAAGGGGGTGGATGAAGTCGACTTCTGGCTCTTCATTCAAAGAAATCCACTGGCGGGCCTGGATGATGTCGCCGCAGGTCTCCCATGCCTCCCGATCAGAAACGGGGATGGTGCGGTGGATCACCGCACCGAGCAGCTCGACGATCACAAGGGTACTGGGGCAGTTCATGCGGCACCCCCTTTCCAGTTCGGCTTGAGATGCCGAAAGACGACCGCCCAGCTTGTGACCGGCTCCTTGTCGCGCTGGAATTGCTCCAGGGCTCGCTTGTTGTAGAGCCTGGCGAAGCCGGCGGCCTCAGCCGCGGTTTGCCTGGTGGCGACAAGCTGGCCGTTCGCGAAGAATGGTGGGAACGACCAGGGCCGCTCTGGTTTCCAGTCGTCGGGCGGGGTGACAAGGAAGACGGCCTGACGGCCTCCTGCTTTCGAAGCCATTGCTGGACCTCCTCGCGCCAAATCGGCGCTAAGCGCACAACAACACCCGCGGCCTGGTTCGAAAACGGCCCGAATAGAAGCCGTCCCCCTGGGCGTTGCTCCCCGTCCTGCGACGGATCGTAGCTTCAGCCAGAGGCCAAACCGCGGGTGTTGTTGATCTGCTCATTGGTAAGACCTATTCGGTTCGGGTTTCGAAGCCCGGTCTGCTGGCTGACAGAAGATCCCAGCGGACGCCCTCAATGTACCCGGCCGGCCGATCATTGCAATAGCAGTCCATAAAATTACCTCCGTTGGGTGGAATTGGGCTTGAGGGCTTCCAGGGCGGCGTGTGGCGCGTCGGAAGGGTGCCCCGGTGTGATTTCCTTTCGATGGTCGACGAATCACGAGGACGGGGGCGTCTCGCGGTCGGTTTTCACGAGGACGGCGAAGTCAATCAATCAGCCCGGTGGCCATGGGGGGGCGCCAGTTCAGGGCTCGGCGTATGCTCCGGGGATCGTCCAGGTGCGGTGACATGGCCCGGTACTTCTCTTCCCTGGCGGACCACGTCGCTTGGATTTCCTCGCAGATCGCTTTGATCTG
>Ga0180432_10006989_pt1 | contig 14490 bp, 20 predicted proteins | sample SS_ome_10_FD_132414 | JGI IMG/M metagenome (GOLD analysis project Ga0180432, IMG submission 132414) | Hypersaline lake sediment archaeal communities from the Salton Sea, California, USA - SS_1_MS_2 metaG | ecosystem: Environmental > Aquatic > Non-marine Saline and Alkaline > Hypersaline >... | reverse complement strand
GTCCTCCTGGTCCACCGGCGCGAGCTCGAAATACGCCAAATGCGGCTGGCCGGGGAAGAGGGCCTCCAGGATGTCGTCGCCGTGCTGCTCCTGGAGCAGTTCGGAGATCTCCATTGCCTCCGCCTCGGCGAGCTCGTCGAACGTGTCTTCGTGCACGTCGCTCTGGCTGCCGCCGATGCCGGTGGCGTCGTTGAGCATCGTCAGCTTGCCCGATGTTCCGGCCAGCACGATCTGCGAGTCCTGATAGTTGAGATGCTTCTCGAAGGGCGCGACGCCACGAATGCCCTCGCCGGGCGACTCGAACGCAGTCCCATGCGGGACAGCGCCGCGGCCGTCGGCCACAACCGACTCGGCCATCTCCTGATATTCGTCCTCTTTGCCGTCCGGCACGCCGTCGGGCATCACGACAAACAGCGGCGGCACGCCATAGGTCTCGACGAATGCGTCCCAGTCCTTCTGGCTCAGGCCCTTGCGCAGGAAGCAGATCGTCGCGATCTCGTCGATGGGATCCTCGACCTCCCGCATGATGAAGTCGGCGCGCTCGATCTCCACGCCGCGGGCGATGACGCCGCGCGCGTCGGCGTCGTAGCGCCAGTCGCCGTTGAGGCCCTGGCGCACCCAGTGCCACTGCGGGACGGGCTCCAGGTGCACCACGCGGCCGTCCGGACGATCGTCCTCGCGATGCTTTTCCAAATGCGTGTAGCCGCGGAACTCCGCCTTGGCCAGCTCCACAAACGCCTTGCGCAGGTTGCCGATCGAGTTGAAGCCGGCGAAGAGCGCGTCCTGCTGGCGTTCGGCCATGGCCTGGGTTGCGCCGGCGGGCCAGTCGTCTTCATCCAGAATCTTGATGTCCCAGTCCAGCTTGCCGATCGCCGAGAGGCGGCGGCGCTTGAGCGCGCGGACGGTGGCGTCGCGCTTTTCCACGAACCGGTAGAGCCACTGGATCGCGGCATAGCGGCCCTGCTCGCCGTCCATCAGCATCGTGGCCACGCGCCCCATGGTGAGCCCACGCAGCGGGTTGTATTCCGTGCGCCACCGGTTTGCTCTCTTGACGTGCAGACTCATCCGGCCAGGCACCTCCTGCGCCGATCCTTGACCACGCGGCTTGCGCGCCGGCCGCCGAACCGGCGGAACCCGGCCTGCGTTGTGCCGCCCACGTAACGCGCGCCGACCGTCTCGGCCAGCCGCGCATAGACGCTGCTGAGCAGATAGTGGTTCGGCACGCCATCGACGAAATGCTCTTCCTTGCCGTCCTTGTCCTTCTCCTTGCGCGAGCCAACCAGGTAGTGGCGGCGCAGCACCTCCATCACGCCAGAGCCGTTGGGGTTGGCGTCCGGAAGCCGCATCACGGGGACGGTCCGCAGCTCGCCGGTCGCCTCGGAGACTTCCGCCAGGCCGTCCTCGGCGGTGAGCAGCTCGTCGACCACGGCCGCGATCGCCTCGTCGCGGTTGCAGGAGATCACCGGATAGATGTACTCGTTGTCGGGAGTCAGCCGCGCCTGCTGCTGCACGCCCGCGCCGGGCTTGAGGCTGAACTCCACGGTGGCGCAACGCAGATTGAGCCACACGCCCTTGTGCCCGTCCCACTCCACGCCGCCCTTGAAGCGGATGCGCTTCTTCTCCCAGTCCTCGACGCGTGAGATCTTGACCGACTCCAGATTGTTGAGCTTGAGCGCGAGCCAGCGCGCCAGATCGCGCAGCGGCCCGGCGTCCACGAACAGGCAGCCCACGCCCATGGTGTGCACGAGCTGCACCGCGCGGCGGCGCACGTCGCTGTCGGCCATCTGCTCGGCCCACAGGAGGCGCTTGCGCTCCGCGCCCATGTCCTCGCGCACGGTGAAATAGCACAGGTCGCCCGTGTCCAGTCCCGCAAAGCGGGGCCATCCGCCGGCGCGATTGAGCGCCATGATGTAGGGCTCGACCCTGGCCGACTTGTCCAGGATCGCCGGCGTCAGCTTCTGGTCCGCGCTCGAGGGGATGGCCAGCCGGTCGGTGGCGAACGAGGCGCGCTTCTTTTTCTTCTTCACCGCGTTGGTGCACCAGTCGCTCACAAACATGCGCACGGGCAGCGCGCTGCAACACATCTGCGAGACGCGCACGCTCCAGCGGTGCTCCGGGATCCGCTCCGGCTGCCGGGCCTCGTAGACGATGGCCTCGCGGTCCAGCGGCGCGCCGCAGTCCACGCATGCAAAGTAGTACGTGTATTCCGGCTTGTACTTGGCCACCTTGCGGCCCTCGGCGTCCACAAAGTTGCCGGCATCGTCAAGGCGCGGATCCTCGGGGGCAAAGTCGCCCGTCACGCTCAGCCGCGCAATGCCCGGCCATTCCTCTTCCGGGTTGTGCCGGCGCCCGCATTCCGGACAGGTGAAGTAGCCCACGTGCTGCGAGCCTTCCAGGTAGAGCCCGTTCTGCCCCGCGCCGTCATAGCGCTGCGTGCCGATGTGCATCAGGAAGCGCAAGTCGCTGGATGTCATGCGGCCGGGCAAAAAGTCCGCATATTCCTCGTTGACATCGTCCATTTCGTCCACAACCACAGCGTCGGCCGAGAACGAAGTGGGGAACTTGCCCAGGCCGCGCATCATCGACACCGCCGTGCGCGAGCCGTCCGTGTAAAGCATCGCGCCCTTGCGGTTGACCGGCCGGCCCACCTTCGATATGTCCTTGCCTTCCTCCAGCATGGCGCCGACATAGGGGATCTGCTCCAGGACCTCGGGCCGTTCCTTCATGTCGATGATGCCCTGCACCAGATCGTCGTCCGGCAGGCAATACATCACGCCTCGGAACTTGACCGTGCCCATGTAGACCTTGAAGAGCAGCGCCAGGATCGTCTTGCCGAACTGCGCGCCGCCGCACACGTCGAGGATGGCGTCCTGGATGATTGTCCCGTATTCCAGCGTGCCCAGCACCGCCAGGCGCGTGGCCTCGTCGGCATAGCTCACGTCGTTGCCCAGCACGTAGTCCGTGATCAGGATCGCCACGAAAAGCGGCTGCCGGCCCTCGACGGAATAGCGCCGGTATTCATTGCCCACGCGCACCATCGCATAGGTGTGCAGCCACTCGTGGAAACTCATGGCAAGCGGCGGCGTCTTCACCGCCGGCTCCGCCTCGCGTTTGAACACGCGGTCGGCTCTGCCTATGGCGCTCGGGTTCGTCATGCCGCTTCGTCCACCTTCTCCAGCACCGCTGCGCGCAGCTTCTCCCACGCCTGCAATGCCGCTGCATTGCCCATGCACTCGGCATGGAACGCGTCGATGGCCTTCTCCAGATCGCTCTTCAGGCCCTGCCGGAACTTCTCGCGCTCGAACTCCATCTGCTGCCGGTCCATCTCCTGGTCGCGCGCCTTGAGCACCAGCATGAAGAGCCCCTTCACATCGCGCGGGTCGCTTGTCGGGTTCACCGCAAGCTCGAACGCCTTCTGCTTGAGCGCGTCCAGCGTGGCCTGGTCGAACCGGCCAGGCTGCGAGGCGGCCTCCTCCGCGATCTCGTCGGCCAGGCTCACCGCCTTCTGCCGCCGCGCGATAAGCGCCGGGCCGCAGAACTCCTGCCAGTAGTCCGAGAGCGCAGCGTCGCTGGTTGTGATCTCGAACTCCTGCTCGACCCGCTCCTTGATCTCACGGTACGGCACGCCCGCCAGCAGCCAGTCCGTGAGCTGCTCCTGCCGTTCCCAGGGCAGCGTCTTGAGCTTCGAGTCTGAGCGAGGCTTTCTCACCGCGGCACGCAGGTCCTTCCCTTGTCCGTGATCCGCCACTTGCGCGGACCGCCCATCTCCGGATTCACGCCCGTCACAAAATCGTTCGACTCCAGCCAGGCCAGCTCCGTCAAAATTTCCTGCTTCGTCGGCGGCGGCAGCACCTTCTTGTAGACCCACTCCTTGAGCGTGTCTTCGGGGACCATGTAACTGCCCACGTCGTTGAGGATGCGCAGGATCTCTTCGCGGGTGAACGTCTTGCGGTCTTCGGTCGTCACTTGGGCCTCCCGTTATTCATGCGCTTGAGTTCCCCCCGAATCTCGCCAAGCGAAGAGTTCAGCGCGCTCGACTGCGTGGTGAAGACCTGGTGCAGGTCGTCGATGCGTCGATGCACACCGTCGATGTCCTTCTTGATCTCGAGTCGCAGCGACGTTTTCGAATCGTCGATGCTGCCTTCGATGTCCTTCATCCTCGTGTTGGCAACCTTGTGGATCTCGATGCAGTCAGAGCGTTTGCGCGCCTCGCTCGCGCCCGAGACCGACGCCGAGTTGCGCGTGAGATTGTTCCAGCCCTGCACCAACTGGTTGAATGCGATCGCCGCGCCGACCAACCCCACGATCCAGAGCACGCCCGAAGAAATCCTGTCCGGCAACATCGATGCACTGGCAAGGTACAGGTAGGGGAGGCCGTCGCGGGCGAGTGAGTGCATCACAACAACACACCTCCCGAGACGGCCAGTTTCATGGGGTTTCGAGAAGAGGTGGGGAGAAACGCGCCGGGAGGGCAAGAGCATTGGTCGCAACCCGTTGCGTCGGCGACCGCGGCGGCATCAACCGCGCTCCCCTGTCGCCTGAACCGCGCCGTATCGGAGCAAGTCAGAGCGCAAAAACCATCAGCGCATGAGCACAATGCCGGTTGCATGCCCGCATTGTGACACAGGGGAGTGGCGGGATTTCAGGCTTAGAAGTGCTTAGTTTGCCTTGGAATGAAGAAAAATTAGGGGGGATGGCGAAATTTTCGATCAGTCAGACGCTCTCGTCACTACGGAGCCACCCTGCAGCCATTCCACGCTGCGCAGCCGCCACGGATCAATCACGATTCGATCGAAGGTGACAACCGCATTGCCTCGCACCATCGCCCCAAAAGCATTATGGGCATCCACGATGACATGCACTCGGCAGATCTCGCTATTGTATTCTTTGTTGACAGAGATTACCGTCCCGCTGAAACCTCGAAAGCTAGCCGTTGATGGTGCGAGCAGCTCGGCCTCGACCGCCTTAAGCGCTTTCCCGTAAAGCTCGCGACGTTCGATGCTCGATTCCATATGATCGCCGATCTGTGCCCATGGCGTAAATAGCAAGCCCAGCAGCAAGGCGACAAAAAACAAGGTGATCAGCAGAACCAACGGCCGCACGCCGCCGGCCCTCGCTCCAGTGTGTGGCACGCCTTTAAAAAGCGAAGCGTAACCAGACCTATTAGCTCTATGTGCTATCATTTATCCCTCTTTCGCCTCGGTGTCTTTTCGTAGCGCGACGCGCGACCATCCATGTCGGCCAGCATATCTTGCCAGTCAGGAGGCAGCCAGGCACCGCCGTGCCGTTCGACGTGTTCAACAAAACTCTTGATGGCGAGCTTCATCAGGTCGCTTCGGCTGTCGAATCCCAGAGTCTGCGCTGCCTCGTCAAGACGCTGCAGCATCTCCTCAGATAAGCGCACCGGAACTGCACTGCTCGCTGTCATGGGCCTATCGTATATCAGAACGCTTGACGAATGACACACGAAAAAAAGTTCTTGCATGGCTGTATACGGTTCGTATACGATAGCCCGCAGAATGAAATCGCGGCCTATTCCAGTACGACTGAAGCCAGAAGAGATCACGGCTCTTGATCAAACTGCACAAACCCTCGGCATATGCCGCTCCGCTGTGGTCAAGTTGGCGATAGCAATGCAGCTAAGGGCTTTATCGAAGGGCCGCTTAACTCTTGGCCCGAAAGGTTTAGTTCCGTCATGACCGCCCCAGGCAAAGCCGGCAGCGTGCATATTCGCGGCATCCGCGAATTAGCCGACCCCGAGCTGACCGCGCAAACCTTCCGCCGCTCCTACCGTCTTTCCATTGCCTGCATGGCCTGGCTGGCGTTTGCGATGTGGTCGTCGGCAGCGTTCGTCATCGTGGGCTTCGGCGCGCCGCAGATCTGGCTGTTCCTGCTGCCGATGTGCGCAGCCGTGTTCGTGGACACGGCCGCCGCCGCGCAAGACCAGCTTCGCGTGATCGAGCAAGCCGCCGATCAACCGCAGCAACCGCAAACACAGGAGTAAAGTTCATGGCACAGGCATCGCTGATGGACCCCCCGGCGCGCGCAAGAGCGTCAGTTATGGACGTCCCGCAACAGAGTTACGAGCGCGACATCCGCCTCGACAGCGACAAGCAGCTATGGCGCTTCGACGAGACGCAGGAAGTACTGGGTCTCTCCCGCTACCAGATTGACTGCCTGCTCGACTGCGGCGAGCTGGAGGCCGTCCCCGTCAGCGTCAACCCCACCACCGCGCGCCGCACGCACCGCCGCATCACGAAGCGTTCGATCGAGGCATTCATCAACCGAAGAAGGAGGATGGCAGTATGAAGGAGGGCATGAGCAACAGGATTCCATTCAGCCGCATCGAGTTGGAGGTTGGGCGCGTGATCGAAGCTTCGGTCGAGGTTGTGGCTTTCCAGGACGAGCTGATCCGACGCATGGATCTGCTGGCGGCCTCCCGGCCGCGCCTGGACGGCGGCAACCTGGCGGAGATCCGCGAGCACGCGCTGGCCGCGCTGCAGGTCATGGACCCCATGGCCAGGCAGCTTCGCAGCATCGTGACCGGAGAGGAGGCAGCGTGACCGCAAAGACCAAGGTCCTGCTGGAAAGCGCCGCCGTGCGCGTGATGTGCGCGGCCGGCCAGGCGGTGGAAGCCAACGAGGTCTTCAAGGCCGTGATGGACGATCTCTATCGCCAGGCGAAACTGGTGGGCCGCGATACGCCGGAAGGGGAGCGCATCGAGGCCATGGCCGCGCGCGTCCTGCAGGCGCATGTGGCGATGGGCAATCTCGGCCGCTTTCTGGCCGACGAGTACTGGGAGCAATACGCCGGCGCAGCGGTGGGCGCGCACGAGGTGGCCGCCCGCATGCTGGCCGGCATCAGCCAAAGGAGCGCAGCATGAAGCGACGCAAGAGCAACATCATCGCCCGGATCAACCGCGACCTGGGACTGCTCGCCGACCCCGGCGACCGGCGGATGCGCCGCCAGATCGCCGTGGCCAACATCGTCCACCGCCGCCGCTCGGCCCTGCCCGGCGTCCGGCATGTGCCGGCGGAGGTGCTGGCATGATGCGCGGCAAAGACACGCAGCCGACACCGCCCGACGAGCCGGAAGTTCTCCCCCCCGAGCCCCCCGCCCGGTCAAATTCCTCACATGTGAGGAATTTGACGGCCGTGCCCGCCCTCGGCATGCTTGAGGACGAAGCATCCGCGCCGCAAGACCCTTATATGTATAGGGTTATGATGTTCCACCAAGCGGCCAAGAAGCTCAGTAAGGGCTCGATCCTTTGCGCCGCGATGGCCGGGGCAACGATGCTGCAGAAGAAATCGAGCATGCCGCACGGGCGCGGTTTCACCAAATGGAAGCATGAGCTGGCAGCGCTGATGGGCGTGTCGGGCGCCACGGCGGACCGGTATATGGCCCTGACCAAGGTCATGGACAAGCGGATCCGCTACATGCTGGCCCGGAACCCGGAGGCGGACCTCTCGCGCCGGCTCGTCGAGGAAGCAGCGTCGAAGCGTTTTTCGGAAATCCCCGGCGAAGCCCAGGAAGATCTGGCGCTCACCGGTCCCGGCGCGCTCAACACCATAGACCTGCTGGCCTCGATGGAGCCGGCCAACTACGACGAGATCGTCGGCAGCGCCGTGGCCGAGGCGGTGCGCGAGGTGGCCCCAGTCGATACGCTGCGGCAGCTCTACCTGGCCTGGGACATCGTCAAGCGCCCGAAGCGCAAGGGCGGCGCGCGCGCGAAAGGCGAGAGCGATCTCACGGAAGAAGCGGAGCGCGCCATGCGCACCGAGGCCGCGCGCGAAATGTGGGACTCGATCTGCAAGCAACTCGAGCACGAGCTTTTCAAACGCCGCGAGCCGGATTGGCCGCTGCTGCCCCAAGACGAGCGCGAGGGCCTGGTCGTGTTCCTGCGTGGCTGCGCCGATCATGTCAGCAAGTCGATCCCCAGGAGGTAACCCGCAATGTCAGACGCCTTGAGTTACGTCATCCCCCAGCACGAAAAGCCCATTTTCTGGTCGCTGCCGGCCGCCGTGCAGCGGGAGGTGCACTTCGCGCTCAAGGCCCTGTTCCGAATCTCGCGCGCCAAGAAGGTGCGCGAGGCCGTCAAACGCGAGGTCCGGGCCGCGAAGTCGATGGGGCTGCGCCGCGGCTTCGGCGAAAGCTCGCTGGACCGCAAGCGCAAGGCATACCGCGATTCCGGGGGCGACTGGATCGTGCTCATCGACCAGGCCAAAGTGCCCGACTGGGACCGCGAGCTGCGTTGCCGCGTGCGCGAGCACGAGGTCGCGCTGCCGCCTGAATTCGTGAGCCACTACCGCGGCCTGTGCATGGAGCGCACCAGGTCGAGCCGGCAGGCGCATTACAAGCTGGTGCGTGCCTGGCGCGCCGGGGAGTCGATTCCAGGCTACGGCACCTGGCGCGAATGGTGGCTGCGCGAACAACCTGGCCGGCCGCTGCCGGCAACCTGCCCCGAGGATGTGCCGGACGGTTGGAGCTACGCCAACCTCATGCGCTACGCACCCGATCGCACAGTGCTGACCCTGGCCCGCCACGGCATTGCGGCAGCCAAGGAAACACTGCCCACCATCGTCCGCACCCGCAAGGGGCTGCTGCCCATGCAATACATCGTGCTCGACGACTGGCGCTGCGACTGGCGCTGCTGCGTGCCAGGCGTGGCCGAGCCCTGCATGCTCAACGGGATCCTGGCCATGGACGTGGCCACGGCCGTTTGCCTGCGCTTCGGCGTGCGCCCGGCGCTCCCGCGCGAGAACGGATCGCACGAGGGGCTCAAGCGCATCGACGCCAAGAGCATAGTGGCATCGATCCTGCTGACATATGGATATCCGCTCGACTATCGCTGCACCATCATCGTCGAGCGCGGCACGGCCACCATCACGCCCGAGGACGCGGCGGCCATTGAAGAGATCACCGGCGGGCGCGTGCGCGTGACCTGGACATCCATGATCAGCGGACGCGTCTTCGGATACGCCGACCGGCCGGTCGGCAACTTCCGCGGCAAGGCCTGGCTGGAGAGCTTCTTCAACCTGCTCCACAACGCCTGCGCGGACATCCCCGGCCAGATCGGCGCGCACTACTCCAAGATGCCGGCCGAGATCGAGGGGCGCACCAAGATGCACAAGGCCCTCACCAAGGCCCAGGCCGTTGTGCCCGAGCAGCTCCGCAACGTCATCGAATACCGCATGCCGTTCCCTTCCCCGGAGGTCTCGCGCGACAGCCTCAACACAGTTTTCCACATGCTCAACAATCGCGATCGTCACGCCCTGGAAGGCTTCGACCAGGTCATGCAGTTTCGCCTGGGCAAGTACGAGGATTGGGTCCCCGCGCAGCGGCTCATCGAGCTCGGCGTCGATCCTGAAGTCATCGAGCGCCTGCCCTGCAAGCCGCGGCCCGAGACGCCGATGGAACGGCTTCGGCGGCTGAGTCGCGACGTGCGCTTCGAGCGCGTCCACCAGGCCGCCGCCCCCAGGCTGCTGGAAACCCACCGCCAGGTCGTCATCGAGAAGGAGGGCGAGGTCAACATCGGATCCAGCTCAAAGCCGGTATACTACCGCGATCTGCGCAACCCCTACCTCCGCCCCCGCGCGCGTTACCTGGCGTACATCAACTCCCAGGACGACGAGTGGATCCACCTCACTGACGGGAAAGGCGCCTACGTCACCAGCGTGCGCAAGGAGCGCGCCGTGAGCCAGGCAGACCCCGAGGCCACCTCCCGCGCGATCGCCGAGCACCAGGCCCAGCTCAAGCGCAAACTGGCCGAGGCGCGCAAGTACGACCTCACCAGTGCACGCGCGCTGCAAGACGCCAGACACAACCTTGAGCAGGCCCAGAAGGCCGAAGCCATCAACCTGGTGGAGCGCGAGGCACAGAGCGAAGGCGAATGCACCCTGGTTGCAGCGCAGGTGCAGGCGGCTTGCAACGGCGTTTCCGCCGCGCGCCGGGAGGTCGAAGACGAGGCCGCCGAGGCCGCCGCGCGCCGCCGCCGGTACCGGGACGATTTCCACGCTCTTGATTCGCGCCCCGATGAGGCATCGGAGCAGGAAGAGTACGCAGTCAGTATGGATGAGCTCAACGAGCTCTAATAAGGAAAGGGCAAGAGCAGTATGAACAGGCATCAGGAAGCGCAGCAGGGCAACATTCCCTCCGAGGTGGTACGCGAGTGCGAGGCCACCAACGTCATCAACGTCAACCGCCAGACCGTCACCATGTCAACGGATCATCTGCCCGAAAAGCAGAAGGCCCTCGTGCGTTGGGTGTACACGGTCGCGCGCGACAACAAGTGGAGCTGGCAGGAACTCATCGACTTCGCCGGCTACAGCTCCACTGTCTGGTACCGCATCTTCCATGACCGGTATCGGGACGCCAAAACCGGCGATCGCGTCAACCTGGGGAACGTTTGCAAGCACCTCGCCAAGCTCAAGGCGGAGTTTGCACAGCCCGCCTACGAGCCCGCCGACCACCGCTTCGTCGAGACCAGCGTTTGGGACCGCGTAGACTGGATCTGCCGCAAAGCATTCGCCCGAAAAAAGCTCGGCTTCGTGTATGGCGAGAGCCACATCGGCAAGACAGCGTCCGTCCTCGAATACCAGCGCCGCAACAATCATGGGATGACGGCTTATTGGGAATTGCCGCCCTCCGGCGGCGTCCAGCTCATGACGCGTTACTTCGCCCGCGCGCTGCACGTCACGAGCAACACTTCCTTCGACAAGATGCTCGACAACATCTGCACCGCCGTCGATCGGGATATGCTGGTCATCGTCGACCAGATCCACCGCGTCTTCTATTCCTACCAGAAGGGCTCCGTTATGCGCTGCCTCGACGTGCTCATGCACGTCCACGACCGCACCGGCTGCCCCATGGTCTTTGTCGGCACCAACATCTTCCGCGACAACCTTCGCGAGGGGCCTTTCAAGCAGTACCTCAAGCAGTTCCGCCGCCGCGGCCTCTACGAGCTGCAGCTCCCCGACGCCGCCCCGAAGGCCGACCTCAACAAGATCGCCGCCGCCTACGCCCTGCCGCCCCCCACCGGCGAGGCCGAGAAGGTCGTGCACGCCATCGCGCGCAACGATGGCCTGGCCATGTTTTTCACGCGGCTTGACGACGCCGCCGAACTCGCCGCCAACAAGAAGCAGCAGCTCACGTGGGAGCATTTCCTGCGCGCGGTGACGATCGTCGAAAGGATGGCCGCGCCTTCTAGGAGGTAACATGCACGCGCTGGACACATCAGACGAGTACTTCGACGCAGCCTGCCGCATTCTCTCTGCCTGCCAAGGCCGCGGGAACGCGATTACGATCGACGCTCTTGCCGAGCGCGCCGGCATCCCACACCGTCGCATCGCCGAGCATCTCCTCGAGACCAGGCTCGCCGATTTCCCCTTTGTTTTGGTGTCCGGGCCACGCGGCTATTTCATTCCCACAGCGCAAGAGGCCGCTGAGATCAATCGTTATCTCGATAGCCTCGAAAGCCGTTTCCGCAAAATGTGGCGCCGCCGCCGGACGGTGATCCGCAAAGCGCTTACTGACGGATTCCGGCGCGAAGGAAAGGCATTTGTCGGTCGCCCCATGCAGGCTGAACTGTTCGAGGGCGTCTGACGCAACCACACAAAGGAGGGCAAGAGCATGCCGACCAAACAACCAGCAACCATGACAGACGCGCAGGGCCGCGAGGTCCCCACGCAGTACGTCCAGAAATACGACCGCCAGCGCGATCGCGTTGTGCGGTCCCTTCACGGCCAGGCCGTGAAGCTGCACGAGCAGATCGTCAAGTTCCGCGAAACCGCCAAGGAGAAGATCTTCTCCTTCGTCGACTCCGCGGCCGCGCAGCACGGCGTCAGCCTTGGCGGTCAGCGCGGCAACATCACGCTGCGCAGCTTTGATGGACTCGTCAAGGTGCAGCTCGCCATTCAGGACCGGATCGAGTTCGACGAGCAGCTCGCCATCGCGCAGCAGCTCATCACCGAGTATCTCGAAGAGATCAGCAAGGGCGCCGACCCCGCCCTGGTCCAGCTCGTGCACAAGGCGTTCTATGCCGACCAGCGCGGGCGCCTGCGCACCAATGCCGTGCTGGGTCTGCGCACGCTGCACATCAAGCACGCCAAGTGGATCAAGGCAATGGAGATCATCATGAACTCCATCGTCGTCCAGGCCAGCAAGCAGTACGTGCGCATCTACACCCGCGAAAGCGCCGACGCCGACTGGCAGCTCATCCCGCTAAATATCGCCGCCGCCTAGGAGGATTGCACAATGCCTATACCTTATAGTAAGCGCAACCTCAAAGCCTGGGACTGTGGCTACGTCGTGATCGCTGGCCGCGAGATCCGCATCGCCACCCGCAGCGACTGGCCCGGCGTCGGCGAAGGCGACTTTCAGATTCGCCTGCGCGGACCCCGCGGCCAGCGCGGCAAGCACGAAGACGGCATGGAAAATTGGTTCCGCGAGCAGCCCGTCTGGCTCGACATCCTTTCGACCCGGACGCAAATCGCCGTATGGGTGGATCGCGCAACCGGGTGGACGGTTGAGCCCGTCCGCCGGGCTCGCGCGATTCAGCGCCGCCTGCGCTGCCCTTCTCACGCCGGCCAGGTGCCGCTCAACCAAAATGGACGCGCCTGCTGCCCGCAATGCGGGCGCTTCCTGCGGACGCATATGTGCTTCGGCTGCGGGCGCCTGTATTACGACATCGAGATCGACCCCGACAAGTTCGACGAGGCCGACTACGGCTACACGATCCAGCGCCAGGACGGCTTCCTCGCCTGCTCCGGCTGCACCCCCGTATTAGATTGGATGGAGCCCCCCCATGCGACGCCGTAAACAGCCCACGATCAAAGTCATTTTGCGCACCCCCGAGCTATTCTGTGCCGACTACGACGAGCTTATATTCGAAGACCTCTTCGAAGACGAGCCACAGCGCTACGCCGAGTGCCTGCAACTCATCCAGCAGATTGACGCCGGCGCCCGCCAGTGCCGCGAGATGTGCGAGCTGCGCCCGGCAAAAGCCGAGAAATTCAAGGCGCAGCACAATCTCGCCGCTCAGACCGTGGCCCTGCGCGTCGCTCGCCTGTCCAATTGCTGCCGGTGCAGCCTATGCGGCCGCTGGTACCGCGACGACTTTTATGCACCCAGTTATGGCCGCTGCCCATGGTGTGCGTCATGAAGATGCCTCTCGCGACTGCCGACAAATACGCCGAGACGATCGTCGCCGAGTTACACCCCCTATGCAACCGTATTGCCGTCGCCGGCAGCATACGCCGGCGGTGCCCCCAGGTCGGCGACATAGACATCGTTGTCGAGGTCACCCCCGACCAGCGCCGCGCCGTCATCCAGCGCTGCAGCGAGTCGCGTCCCGAGGTCATGGCATCCGGCCCCATGAACCACCGCGTGCGCCTGGCAAACAACGTGCAGCTCGAAATCTACTTCGTCGAGATCCCCGCCCCTGACCTGTTCCAGGAGGATCCTTCCCCCTGGGGAACCAGGCTCCTGTGCCGTACCGGAAGCAAGCAATTCAACATCTGGCTTGCACAGCAAGCCATCTCCGCCGGCATGCACTGGAACCCATACTGGGGGCTCTTTTTGGGCGCGCGCAACATCGCCAGCGCCGAGGAAGTTGACATATTCAAAGCCCTGCACCTCTCATACATCCACCCCGAAAACCGCGAACGCTAAGGAGCCCGAATGAAAAACCCATGGGAAACCGGAGAAACCTTCCGCTGGGGCGGCGCTATCACCCGCCCCGCATACCGCGACGTTAGTAGCCGCCTCGATCGCGTTCGCGAAGCAGGCCCGAAACAGCTCCGCGAAATGATAGCCTGGCCCGACACCCAGAAGACCGTCCGCCAAGCCGCCGAGCGCCGCCTGCGCAAATTCTCTGCCAGCAAAAGCGAGGAGGCTGGGAATGTGTGACAACGGCAAATCGGCGGCGGGTATCTCGTCGCCTCGACCGGACTTGTTGGACAATGACCAACTCAACGAGGCGATCAACGACACGTTCGCCATCATCTACAAGTGCGTGCCGGACGGACCAGAGCAACGCCGCATCCGCGAACACTGGTGGTCGCTGCTGGCCGAGCGGGAGCGCCGATTGTCCAACATGAAGGATGAAGCGCGGCTGTAAGCCGTCGCTTCGATCCGCTGGTTCGGCTCCGGTCGGACTGGCGGGGGAAAGGAACGACATGACCGAAAATAAAGCCAAAAAGATGGTAGCGGAAATTGCGGCGTGGCTCGAACGGGGGGCGCCGGGAGCGACAAGGGAGCGCGTTTACGAAACCGTGGCTGCTGACATTGCGCGGGATTTGTGTGACGCGTTGTTGGTATCTGCAAATTGCGATGGACTAGGCGGCTGTCCATTGTGTCAATCATGAGCCGACGCTGGAGCTGAGGCGCGCGCTATTGCGCGTCGCTCTCCAGCGACTTGTTCGCAGATTGGAGGAAATCAGTGAAGACATGCAACGGATGCAAGTACGCAGACTGGCAAAGGACGGCAGCAGG
>Ga0180432_10006988_pt1 | contig 14491 bp, 9 predicted proteins | sample SS_ome_10_FD_132414 | JGI IMG/M metagenome (GOLD analysis project Ga0180432, IMG submission 132414) | Hypersaline lake sediment archaeal communities from the Salton Sea, California, USA - SS_1_MS_2 metaG | ecosystem: Environmental > Aquatic > Non-marine Saline and Alkaline > Hypersaline >... | reverse complement strand
CATGTGAACGTGGTGAACGGCAAACGATGTATCGTGCTGGAGTAGATAATGGAGATTCTAGGTGAGGAATTCATCCGTTACGCGATGATCGCCGGAGCCGTTATAGGCGGTCTATGCGCTTTCCTCGGAGTGTATGTTATTCTCAAACGGATCGTATTCCTTGGAATCACACTCGCCGAGGTCTCAGCAATGGGCGTGGCAGCAGGTCTTTTCCTCGGTGTCAATCCTGTAGGAGCGGCCCTCGTGCTGACTATCGGCGCGGTGATTTTATTCTGGATACCCTACAGAAGCAGGTCCGTCTCGAAGGAGGGCATCATCGGTTTCTCGTACGTCTTCGCGGCGGCTCTCGCTGTAATCCTGATCGCAAAGAATCCGATGGCTGAATCCAAGGGACTCGATCTCGTTTCGGGCAACCTGCTCTACGTTGAAACCCAGGACCTCGCGACGGTAGGTATCCTCGCCCTATGCATTATCGCACTTCATTCCGTGCTGTATAGAAATTTCGTTTTTATATCGTTCGATGAGGAGACCGCACGGGCTTCAGGCCTGCCGGCGTCCTTCTACAACTTCCTTCTCTACCTCAGCATCGGCTTGACCGTCGGTGTCACGATGAAGGTGGCAGGCATACTCTTCGTCTTCGGCTCACTCGTCGTGCCGCCGCTTGCCGGATTGATGCTCTTTCAGCGAATACCGATGATCTTTCTCACGTCGGTTGTATTCGGCATCATTACCGCTATCATCGGCATCCTTGTCTCTATCACGCTGGACTGGCCGACCGCGCCTTCCATCCTCGTCACATCGTGCTGTGGATTTATTCTCATCGCCGCCGTGAAGGCACTGCTTCACAGGCGTTGATGCTGCAATTGACAATGCCGGGCTATTGCCTTTCAGTCATCGGAGTTCCGGAATCCCTTTCGACGTTCTCATTTACCCACCGCTTGGGCTTCCCCAATCCTCTCCTATGCTCGAATATTGTATATACGACCGGTATGAGGACCAGCGTGATCAACGATGAGCTTAGCAGGCCGCCGATTACGACACGCGCCAGCGGCGCCTGAGCTTCTCCACCCTCACCGAGACCTATGGCAAGCGGTAGCAAGCCGAGCGCTGTTGTCATGGTAGTCATAAGAATAGGTCGCAACCGGTGAGAACCCGCGAATCTGACCGCTTCGACGAGCTCCATGCAGCCTTCGCGGCGCAGTTGGTTTGTGTGATGAACGAGTAGGATAGCGTTGTTCACGACGATCCCTGTCAGGATGATGCAGCCTATGAAGGCTTGCATGCTAAATATCGTCCCGGTCAGGATCATGGTCAGCACGACGCCGATGATCGCCATCGGGATGGAGAAGATGACCACGAAGGGATCCCTGAATGATTCGAACTGTCCCGCCATCACCATGTATACGAGGAAGATCGCCAGGATGAGACCGATGAGCAGTTCCCTGAACGCTTTCTGCTGTTCCTCGTAATCGCCGCCGAACAGTATAGCGAAATTCTTCGGAACCGGTATAGTGCGAAGCTTCTTGCGTATCTCTTCTATAACGGTTCCCATGTCCTGCCCGGTGAAATCCGCTTCGATCGTGATGATGCGCTCCTGATCTTTCCGCTCGATGCGGACGGGTCCTTCCTCACGTTCCGTTTGGACAACGTTGCGCAGCACGACCGGCTCACCTCTGTTGTTCATCACGGTCAGGTCGAGCAGTTCATCCAGCTCCTTTCGATCCTCCTCGCTCAACCGCACTACTATGGGGTACAGCTTCCCCCCTTCGCGGTAAAACGTCGCCCGCCTTCCGCCGACCGCCGTTTCGAGCGCATCCCCGATGCGAGACACACCCAGATCGAGATCGGCGGCCTTCTTCCTGTCGATACGGATGATCTGCTCTGGATTTCCCTCCTCCCTGCTGATCCTCGTGTCGGTGATGCTCGGGATCGATCGGATCGCCTCGTCTACCCGCAGGGCGAGCTTGTGGGCGGTCTCGAGGTCGTATCCGCGTATCTCCACATTTATCTCGCTCTCCGACGACGCACCCATCCGGAGTATGAACAAACCACGCCCGGCACGTGTGCGGCAGGTTACGCCAGGGAGCGCGCCGAGAACCGAGCGAAGATCATTCGCTATCTGCTCGCTGCTCCGACGCCTCTCCCTCCGTGGCACAAGGCTGATACGTATTTCCGCCGTGTGTCCGCCTCTCGCACGCCAACCACCGCCGCCGATGTATGAAAGAACGGAAGTCGCCTCTGGCACTTTCGTATCAACGATCCCCTCCACCACACGCGCCGTCTGGTCAACCACTGCCAGCCTGGTGCCTACCGCCATCTCCAGACTGATCCTCACTTCCCCCTCATCGGTGGAGGGCATCAGCTCCACGCCGATGAACCGGATAAGCACAAGCGAGGCGATAAGCAATAAAACGACGATTATAACCACCGTCTTCTTACGGCCGAGGGCCGACGCCAGTAGCCGGGAGTACCACGCCTCTACATATCTGAAAATATTCTCGCTCCAGGCATAGATCCCGTGCATTCGGCTCTCGTCCCTGTAATGTTCCACGGACTGGAACCTGAGGAAACGAGAGGCCAGCATTGGTATCAGCGTTAGGGCGACGACGAGGGAACAGAGCAGCGCGAAACTCACCACGATGGCCATTTGCCGGAACATGATCCCCGACATGCCGCGGACGAAGACGACCGGGATGAACACTGCGAGCGTTGTCAGCGTACTTGCTATGATTGCCGACCACACCTCTGATGTCCCGTCCAGTGCGCTTCGCACGTATGAATCCCCTTTTTCGCGGTGCCTGTAGATATTCTCCAGTACAACGATCGCGTTGTCCACCAGCATACCGATTCCGAGGGCAAGCCCGCCGAAGGTAATGATGTTGAGTGTAAACCCACCGAAATACATCAGCCCGAACGTCGCAATGATGGAGATGGGTATGGCCGTGGCGATGATTAGCGTGCTGGAGACGTTGCGCAGAAAGAGAAACAGGATTATAATCGCAAGGATTCCTCCGAGCAGCACGGCATATCCCATATTGCTGATTGATTCCCTGATGTACCTGGATGTATCTATGAGAGCGATCAACCGGAGCTGCGGCATGTCACGATTGATCCGTTCCATCTCGGCCCGCACCCCCCGGGCGACATTCACAGTATTTGCCCCTGATTGCTTGCTGACCGAGATACGCAGCCCGGGCTTCCCATCGATACGGACGATCTGGCGCACTTCCTCCCACGAGTCCAGCACATCCGCCACATCCCTGATCTGGATCGGGGCACCGTCTCGGACGGCTAGGACGGTGTTGCGTATCTCATCCAGGCTGCTATACTCCCCCCTGGTGCGCACCAGCACTTCGAGATTGCCTCTCTCGTAAAGGCCGGCCGGCACGTTCCTGTTCTCGCTGCTTAGGGCGGCTATTATATGATCGGTCGAAATTCCTAGCGCCTTGAGCTCGGCCGAGTGGAGATCGATGTGTATCTCCCGGTTCAATCCACCTCGTATATCGATCGCCGCCACGCCTGGTACACGCTCCAGCCTGTACTTCACCTCGTCTTCGACGATCTGCCTGAGATCGAGCGGATTAAGACCGCTAGAAACTCCTAGAAACATCACGGGAAAAGCGGAGAGATCGAACTTGCGGATCATCGGTCGCTCTATATCCTCCGGCAGCCGCAACATGACCCGGTCGATCCGGTCGCGGATGTCGTTAGCGGCCACGTCGAGGTCCGTGCCCCATGTGAATGCGACGCGGACCATGCTTCGCCCTTCTGTGGACGTCGAGGTGATCTCCTCGACTCCCTGCACGGCGGCCAGTGTCTCCTCGATCGGGCGGGAAACCGATTCCTCGATCTCCTGCGGGCCGACATTGGCGTACTCGGTTATCACGGAAATTGTAGGGTATGTGATCTCGGGCATCAGGTCGATCGAGAGGCGGCTGAACGAGACCAGGCCCAGAGCGATCACGACGAGAAAGATAATAGTAGTAAGAACGGGTCGGTGAACCGGCCCCCTCGCGATATTCATCGGCCGTTCGTCTCCCTCCCGGTTGCATCAGGCTCGCCGGATGCTGACGGGGATTCTACCGGCAGCATGACCGGGCTTCCGTCATCAAGCAGGTGCTGGCCAAGGGTAACCACGCTTCCACGAAGACGGGGTTCGAGTATCTCGGTATAATCGGGAGTGACGATCCCGGTTGTAACGCTTTTATAGCGTGCGACCGATTCGCCGTCATGGACCATGAACAGTCCCGATCCACCCCCGCGCTCCATCACCGCCGCGCTCGGTACGAGTTGGGCGCTCTCCTTTGCAGCCGTCACGACCTCGATCCGCGCGAACATGCCTGGTTTCAGCATGTGCGATTCATTGTTTACCTCTACTTCCATTTCCGCCATACGCGAAGCTTCCTGCATCATCGGAGCGATCCTCGCCACGACGCCTGAAAAGTGCCTATCAGGAAATGCATCAACCAGCACCTCTACTTGTTGCCCCGGATCGATATATCCGTAATCCCTTTCGGTGATCGTAGTCCTCACAATTACCGAATCGATCCCAACGACCAGAACGACTGGTGTATTGGGTGCCAGCAACGCACCCTCGTCGATAAAACGTTCACCGATAAATCCAGCACCGGAAGCGGTCAGACGCGTGTATCCGAGCCGTATCCTAGAGGAAGCCAGGACTGCCTCGCGCTGTTCCACCTGTGCCAAGGCCAGTTTATAGCGAGCCTCTCTTGCCTCATGATTCGTAAGTGCAGCCTCAAGTTCGGCGGTCGTGGCCAGATCCCTGGCCGCCAGTGACTCCACGCGTTCCTTCTCTTGGCGAGCAAGCTCTAACTGGCTTAGAGATTCGGTCAGCGACGCCTGGGCGATCTTGAGGCTGGCCTCGGCTTCACGCACCGCCTGCTGAAATTCGGCATCGTCTATCCTGGCGAGCAATTCGCCCTCCCTGACATAATCCCCGATCCGCTTCGTGATCTGTACGGCCCTTCCGGAGACCTTCGGGGCAACTACATACCGGTTGTAGGGAAAGACAGCACCCGTGAACTTACGAATCTCCCTTATCGGCCCGAATCGCACGTCGGCGACCTCGACGGCCACGACGGGTTTTTGGCCCTGCAACTGTCCTCCTCCCGTCCCTTTCATCACCAGTTGTGTAATTTTAAAACCAAGAAAAAAAATAACTAAAATGCCGATACAGATTATAATCCATTTTCTCATGCTATTGCTTCCGCGTAATAATTTGAATCAGGGCCATGAAGATGTTGGGTTTCATGATGTAACCTCTCTTCACTTATCTCGCCATAAGGTCCGATCCTCGAAAAAATCGGTTCTATATTATAACTCTTTACACGCCGATCTGTCGCCTTAAAGTTACAAGCTCGGAGAATCGATCATTTTAAATGAATCCAGCTCCTGAGAATGAGGATATCGTTCAAGCGCAGGATAGCAAGCACTGAGGATTGCGGAACTTGCGCTCAAGTGAATTCCATTATACGATGGATTGCATCATTTGTAATTGACGTATGCCTTCGAATTAAATATAAATAGCTCTGTGAACCTGGGATTCGGATATATGATGGATAAAATCAAATTGGAAGGTGATATAATGGGAAAAGAGAGAAATGTTAAAAAGGACATCAAGAAGAAACCGGCCAAAACAAAAAAAGAAAAAAGGCAAGAAAAGAGAAATAAACACTGATCAATAGATTATATCTAATCAATTACCACTGTCCCTCCCTGTGCCTTCTGTTTATTCCATCCGCCTTGTAATACTTGCATTTACACTTATTCGAGTAATCTCCTGTGGCTTCTATTTTATATCATCCGCATTACTGTATTGGTTCACCGAGTTCATAACGCTAGTTAGACGCCGTAATGTGTCTTCGACGGCGCTTTGCAGAGGAAGGCTCGATGGTATTTCGAGGACAATCTGCTTGAATGCCGCCGCTTTTGCACACTTCGTCCCGAACAGGGTTCATTTTGCCAGGTGCTCTGTGAGCCCCGATGAAGCATGGATGAAGCAAATTGGGAGAAATCTGACCGACAAATTTGACGGGTTTTTAAATGGGAAGCAGTATGTGCTCATGGATAGAGACGGTAAGTTTTGTCACGTATTCCGAGAGATCTTGAAAGACGAAGAAATAAAACCTTTACGGCTCCCACCACGAAGTCCCAATTTGAACGCTCACGTGGAACGTTTCCACCGGTCACTCAAAGATGAATGCCTCGATCGAATGATTTTCTTCGGCGAGAAGTCGCTACGAAATGCGATTAAAACATTCTTGGAGCATTTCCACGCGGATCGGAATCACCAGGCAATAGAGAATCGCTTAATCAAACCTGGGGAAGAGGTCGGTTTGCGTGACGGCGATGTTCTGTGTCGAGAGCGGCTCGGTGGAATGCTCCGATATTTCTATCGCAAGGCTGCATGAGGGCAAATATTTGAGTGTTCTTTCCGCAAGTTGTACGTACTATAGCATGAGCGACTCAAGTATCATATGACCGGTTAATTATATTGATGTGCCTGATTCCGTAACGTTCTCGTCCGAGATTATGCTAACATGTTCGAGGCAACATTTGATAATCAAAGAGGTTAGCGGTCGATCGGGTTTCTTCACCTTACGGCATGGCTAGAAACTGCATCCAAGGTACAAACCGCCCGAAAGACTTTTCTTGAGGAAATCGTCGGCGTGACAGTTTTCATCACAACGCTTTAGATAGTCTTTGTACTTCAGATAATCCGCCCATATACCGGCTTTCCATCTTCCTGTGGTAAAACCGGTAAGAAAAAACGGTCTGATTCCCAGTTCCGTGAGAAGCGCGATCTCTGCCGATATGCCTATATCAACATCCAGTTCGAATCCGTCGGCTGCATAGAGCGTCTTTCCGGCTTCTAAGTAAATACCGCTGTTTGCGAGCCCCGCCATGCCTCCTGCACCGACATTGAATGGAGCGTCCATGAACTGGTAGTAAATGTCGAGAGTCGTACCGCCCATGGCACCCAACGCGCTTCCGTTGTTCATTGACAGGGGGACCATTAGTCCGGCACGGAAAGCGTCGCCGCTCTCCAGCCGTTTCCCCCACGCTACGTTCATCTGAATGACGTTGACATCTCCTGAAACCGGCTCGTCTACCCGGCAATTACTGCATCCGGTTTCCGCGCGGTAATGCTCCTCGCTAATCCCTCCGACGATATCGGCCGACCACCCCGGCTTGACGTTCGATGGGTGCGTGATATGTATGCATCCAGAGAAAACAATGATTCCCATATAGATCAAGAACGCAATGTTTTGGAACGAGTTTGGAAAACAGTTCTTCATCCGGCGTTACCCCAGACTTAGTACTACTCTGAGACTCAAACTGCATGCTTAACAGGAGATGGTTCTATTACCTCCAGGTGGAAGGTCACGCTAGCTTATCAAACCTGTCGGCCCTCTCAAAGGCGACAAGCACCGACCAGCAACCCAACAGCAAAAGGAGGGGGATGGTGTGCCCGAGAAACTCGCCCACACCGAAGGGTAGAACCAATAGCCCGTTAATGCCTGACCTGCCCCCGATCTTAGTTCCACTCTCTGTCTCATACAGCCACACCCAATTCAGATGGAAGAACTGCTTCAGGCGCTGGCGGCTTATATCCCAGAGAGCTGTGAGGTCTGATCGTATTGTACTCCTTTCTCCACATTTCCACAAGTACCCTGGCTTCGTTTAGAGTGTAAAATATCTCGCCGTTGAGAAGTTCATCCCGGAGCTTTCCGTTGAACGATTACCCCTTCCACATCCTGCTGCATAATTCCCAACTCAATTATCCCCTAAGAGTTGAATTATTTAATAGAACCCGGTTCCCGCTGCAGATACCGCTCTTGCGATGCCCTGTTTGTGAGTCAGTAAATCCGAGATATTTTGGATACATTCCGCAGGAGCCGGCTTCTAGGAAGATAAATCCAAATAAGGACGTGGCTTTTACTGTGAAAACAGGTTCTCGATGTCTATAGTTACGCGCCTGCAGGAATGGGCATGGACTCCCGCCTCGGCGAATGCGACATGCATCAGCTTTTTCGATGGCTCGAAAATAACCGCTATCTGCGTCAGATATAACTCTCCCGGCTGTATCGCTCCCAACAGATCCCAGGCTGATTCGACCGTCAAAGGCGCCCGCATACCGGCGTTGATACTGTCGAGAGCGCTTTGTACACGATCGTATCTATCACATTGGGCGGGGGGAAACCGGAGCCAGAAATGATTGGTCTGGATGATATGATCCTCGCCCTCGCCGGGCTGCCTGATCGTGAAGCCATGACTGCTCGTCAGATCGCCGTCCAGCTCAAGGGCTACCGCGTGGAACTCATTCCCGCCATCAGACCAGGACATCAGTAATGCCTCGGCTTCAGTGGCGTAGATCTCATTCAATACGCCGGAGATATCTCCCACCGGATCGACATGGTCGACAGATTCTATGAGTTGGCGGAATATCAATCCTTCAGGCGCAAATCCTTCTGATGTTGTATGCTGATTCGCGGCATTTATGGAATGACATGATAATGTAGCACCAGGTTCGTTCATCACCGTATGCACATTCATATCGCCGGCCCTGCCTGCGCAAATCGAAGCATACGCTCCAGATTCTGTTGACGGTTTCCTGACGATAAGCAGCCATCGTCCGGTGTTGCGCTCATCATCTTTCGTGTCATGATTGTAACCGGTTATCGTCGTACCATCGTTTGTCACGGCATTCCACGCCGAAAAAGAGCTGCAGCTCGCTCTCGAGGCCAGAGCGTTGATGCAATTCAGGGCAATTGCATCGTTAAATGTCACGTCCCTTCCTAAAATATCGGAATATACGGCTCCTCCCCCTCTTGCCAGGAAGCCATTATACATTCCTTCTATTTCTTCCATGTACTGATCCGGGATATCGAATAGATTCAAATTTGGTAATACCTGATCTTCGAAAAAATCAACGACACCGGCTTGCGACAACTCCAATTCCTGTCGTTCAAAGATCTCGGGCGCCAGCAAATAGCCGTGGGCGTAACCCATTTCATAAAAGGTCCCATGAAGCGTTAACAAGCGCATGTGATCCAGCGCTCCAAGCTTACCATTCACCTGCTCGGTTGGATTCAGCCACTTTGAAGGAGTGTTATCGGGGGCAACCGTTTCTTCCTCGCTGCAGCCCAAGATAAATGCGGAAGCAAGGACGATCGCGGTAACGGTTGTTTTTATTTTCTGCGTCTGCATATCTCCATCTCCTTCGGAATGTGAACGGCTTATTCGAGCCGATTGTTGACCTTCCCCAGGCAATTGTACAGCCCTGGGGTTCAGGCTGATTGATCCATAGTTGACGGTTCGAATATTTGCGGCACAGGCGATCTGAGTCCTAGTGAGTGGTGGGGACTAACCATATTGTACTCATTTCTCCAGCGATCTGCAAGTACATTGGCTTCTCAGTCGGTCTAGAAAAGTGGTGCCCGTCGGCTACCCCCGCCATTTTCAGCCGATAATTCCCCAGGTCACCAGATCGTGGAAGCCTTTCCTTGGGACACTGCTCCAAAGTACTTGCTTCGCGATCGAGATGGCAAATACAGGGAGGAATTCATTCACCGTGTCGAATCAATGGGCATCAAGCAAGTGCTGATCTCAGCTCGGTCGCCCTGGCAAAATCCGTACGTTGAACGCCTGATCGGCTCAATCAGACGGGAATGCCTGGATCATACGATTATCTTCAATGAGAAGCATCTTCGACGTGTGCTCAGGGAGAACTTCCACTACTACCATGAATCTCGCACCCATCTTGGATTAGATAAGGACTGCCCAAAGTCGAGACTGATTGAACCACTTGAATATGGACCGATCAGTACAAAACTGACAGTTGGCGGATTGCATCATCGCTATTATCGTCGGGCTGCTTGAGGTGTAAGCACTCTCCGTTGATATCTTTCTACCAGCGTGGGATTCGTATGCCTAAAAGCAGGTTTGAGTCCTCAAAACCACACTTTTCTAAACACGATTCCACAAAATCCCTTTTTCCTTTACAGGCATATAGCTCAACTTGTCCATCGAAAGCATGGTTTATGTATTGGATGACATTAATGGAAGGCACACCCATCTAATCTATAAAACCGACTTATTTACAGAAGAATCATGGCTAATACTTATTAAGTGAAGCCTCGATTTCTGTCCGGATGGAATTTTCAGAAGGTATAATCACTGATTCCTGCACAGATGGATTTTTCAGGAGTGACATCCTAGTTCATCTGATCATATTCTTACGAATAACTTTCGCGCTTGCTGTTTTACTTCGGGCTTCACTAACCGGTTGCGATCGCCTCCTTGCGCTATTCCGCAGGATATCCCACCGTTTGAGCGAAGACCACCTTTCTGTCGGGGCCAAGTTTCATGATTTGCTCCAGCTTTTCGCGGTCGAGGTATCCTCGCACGACGGTCGCCAGCCCCTTTGAGGCGCAGTAGAGGTAGACGTTCTGGCCGATGAAGCCGGTATCGGCGGCCGAATAGAATTTTTTTATGTCTATCGGCGAATCGCCCATTTTCGTGTAGTCCGCGACGTATACAAGATTAACTGGCGCGCCAGCTACGAACGGCTGCTTTCCCGTCGCTTCCCTGATATCGTCCTCCAGCACCGGCTCAAGTGTATTGCCGGCGGCATCGTAGCGGTACAGCCCCTGCGCCATGGCCACGTAGATATCTATTTCCTGCCAGTTCCTGGCGGATGGCGCGGTGCGTTTACCGGTATCGGTACGGTTGACGCCGAATGCGGCCCACAGCAGGTCCGAAATGACCTGGAGTGGAAGCTCTTTGTTGCTGAACGCGCGGGCCGTTTGCCGTGCTGCGAGTGTCTGCATGAGCGGCATGCCGCCACCGGTTTGTGGAGCGGGGAGCACGATCGGTTTCAGCTCGCCGGCGATAACGGCAGCGGGAGCGGCGAGGAGCATGCACACGAGCAGTAAGGCAATAACTGGACAACGTTTCATATCGATTCCCCCGTAGAAATGTAGTAACGCCAAGAGCCAAGTCTGGACGGACAGTTTGTCCCTTTTGTTTATTTCGTCCGCATTGTAATACTTCCACTAATCCTGATTCAAATATTATATAAATCACATTCTATTTTTAATTCTACGAACCCTTCTTTCAGCGCTGAGGTCGCATCGTGCGTTTGCCTTGGAAAACCTCGCGCTACGCCATCAACTCGATGTTCTGTTAAATTTAGTCGATTAGGTAAAACTACTAACTGTAATAATATCAAGGCGGACGAAATAAATAGAAGCCACAAGGTATTGCAGGCGCATATACACTTCCATAAAACATGATCTATTTAAAACTCACAGGAGCAGTCTTCATATCTGATGCATCCTCATTGAAATCCATAATATATGTATTCTTCATAACTCCCGTTTTGATTCATTACTCTCCTGTTGACAATTCTGCCATCCACAGATCGCCCACGCATTCCCACAGAGTGAAATAGAGCCGTTCTCCGTCGCTCGACAAGGTAAGTGGCTCCTTCAAGCTGCCCCGCATGTCCATCAGGGGGCGCGCTGTACCATCCGCCGCCGATACTGCCCACAGGTTTGCACCCTCATTGTCCGGCCCTCCTAACCCCCAGGCATAGATCGTTTGTCCATCCAATGACCAGACAAATGGAGTTATATCCAACCACATCCCTTGAGTTAGTTGCACGGGATCACCCCCTTCTGCGGGAATAAGGAACAGCTCGCCATTCCCGGTACGCTTAGAACTAAAAACAAGTTGTTCTCCATCAGGCGACCAACACACTGATCCTGGTGCCGTATGAAAGGTCAGTTGCTGCGGTTCTCCTCCATCACTCGGCATTACCCACACGTCCATAGCGCCACCACGATTTGATGCAAACGCGATCTTTTCTCCGTCCGGAGACCAGGCCGGCATAAAGTCCTCAGCAGGATGGCTTGTCAATGGCGTTACTGCACCCACCCGCCACTGGCATCACGAACAGGTCACGGTTGCCCCGTCGCAAGGAGTGGAAAGCTATTCGTTTTCCATCGGGCGCCCATGATCCGACCCAGTCGTGGGCAGCGTTAGTTGTCATCTGTCTCAATCCACTACCATCCTTACGCATGATCCAGATATCCTGATTCCCGCTCCGGTTGGAGTCGAACGCGATCCAATTACCATCCGGCGAGAACGATAATAGTTCGATATAGTGATTCTCCGAGGTCAGCACCCGGGCATCTTCTAATGTAAACATGCGATCCGGCACTATCGGGATTGAACAGATGTTAGAACGCTCCACAACTTTTGCGTAAGCGAGTTTCGTCCCATCCCCTGAAAGGGCGATGGCTCCGACACCGGCGCCCGTTGTCAAAGGACGTACGTGACCGGTGGGCTGTCCGCGGGTATCGACCGGTACCCACCAAACGTCATGGCTTCCTCCCCGGTCAGAGATAAAGAAAAGTTGTCCTCCATCTGGCGACCAGACCGGACTATGATCGAATTTCTTTCCCTCTGTTATCGGAAATGGATCGGCCCCGTCGCGCTGCACCGACCAGATCTGCGATGTGGCCACTCCTGCCGCGACTAAATCTGTGTATGTAATGCGTTTTCCATCGGGTGACCAAGCTGGCTCGGAATATCCGATAAAAAGTGCGGTGGGTGGCAAGGGTACAGGCGCAGGCCTGCCACCAGTGACTGGAATAGTATATACAATGCCCGAAGTTGCATAAACCAGATCTGTTCCATCGGGGGACCATCGGACGGACGGTATGCTGCCAGCGTATGATAAAGATCGCGCAAAGGACAACGACAATAACCGTTTTGGTATTCCACCCAGCGCAGGTATTAAATATATTCCGCCGCCATCCCGCTCAGAAACGAAGGCAATCCATTCTCCATCCGGCGACCAGGCAGGCTTCCCGTCGTAGCCTGAGTGATCTTTGGTCAAATTGAGTCTTTGACCGGCAGCGACCTGCCGCACGTAGATATCCATGTTTCCGCTCTCGTCAGAGGCGTAGGCGATGCGCGTACCTTCTGGGGACCACGCAGGATCTTGCTCCAGTCCGGGTTCTATCGTGAGAGGCACTGTGCGTGTGATTCGAAATTCTTCTTTCCCTTGGTGGATCAAGAGATAGCTAACGATGGCCAGCGCCAATAACAACCCAATCGCTACGATGCCCAGCAGCGGTCTAGATATCTTTTTGGCAGAATTCTTTTTCCCCAGGCGCGAAACAGATGCCTCCCCGGGGGACCGCAAATCGCCTAGCATCTCCTCTACATGCTGATACCGTTCGTCCGGATTCTTGGCCATTGCCTTGTTCACAATGCTCCCCAGTTCCACGGGCACGCCGGTTCTCAGCCCCGTCATCGGTTCGGGCTCTTCGTTCAGGATCGAATAGACAACGGCTTGTTCGTAATCTCCCCTGAACGGCAGTCGCCCGGTGATCATCTCATACAAAACGACACTCAGCGACCAGATATCTGTACGCCGGTCAACCTCCTCACCGCGAGTCTGTTCTGGCGACATATAAGCTGCGGTGCCTACAGTCGTGCCGGTCTTGGTGATCCTCACCTGGCCCGCTAACTTCGCCAGGCCAAAGTCGACAATCTTCACCACACCGTCGCTAGTCAAAAACACGTTGGCCGGTTTGATGTCGCGATGAACGATACCCATCGCATGAGCCTTCGCCAAACCCTGGGCGATCTGGGTGGCAATATCTATAGCTTCCTCCACCTTAAGTAGACCGCGCTCGATCCTCTCTTTGAGCGTCTCCCCCTCATAGTAGGCCATTACAATAAAAGTATACCCATCCTCAGTTTCGTTGATCTCATGGATGTTGCAGATGTTGTTATGCTCAAGAACCGATGCTGCCCGCGCCTCTTGTATGAAGCGTTGCTTGGTCTCCTCGTTCCGAGTCAATTCCGGTGGCGGGAACTTGAGAGCTACGGTGCGTTTTAGCTTCGTGTCCTCGGCCTTGAGTACTACGCCCATACCACCCTCGCCAATTTTTTCAATAATTTTATAATGCGAAATGGTTTTACCAATCATTCTTTATACTTCATTATTTTCGCAGTATAACTACGGTATAAGCCGTTCCTAAGAAAACACCTTTTGCTTGCGTTTATGACAAATAATATCTATTACGCTCGTATCTATAACAACCATAAAATATGGAATTTATCAATCGTTTTGTCAGCCTGAGAGTTCAATCATGGTTCCAGATAGTATTACACCTGTCCCTTCTGTTTAGTCCGTCCGCCGCACATCACTTGCAATTCCCCAATAACGAGACGAATTAGACCTCGAAACCGGTGCCCATCAGAAATGTCTGGTTGAAGATTTGGAATGAACGCTTGCAGTGTTCGCGCTTTCATTCAACGAAGAAGAACCATCTTCTTCGTCTGCACAAAATCACCGGCTACGAGGCGGTAGAAGTAGATGCCGCTCGCAACGGCCTTTCCTCGATCGCTCCGTGCCTTCCAGGTGATCTCCTTTCGCCCCTCCTTCATG